>Ga0207675_100002944_pt1 | contig 16745 bp, 20 predicted proteins | sample KBSSwiS42_FD_184305 | JGI IMG/M metagenome (GOLD analysis project Ga0207675, IMG submission 184305) | Switchgrass rhizosphere microbial communities from Kellogg Biological Station, Michigan, USA - KBS Switchgrass S4-2 (SPAdes) (version 2) | ecosystem: Host-associated > Plants > Roots >... | reverse complement strand
TTGAGGATCGAGGATTGAGGATGCAGGGTTTTGTCATGCTTGACTCAATCCTGAATCCTCGATCCTCAATCCTGTTTCACTCGCCTTCTCCGAAACAGTCCGCGATCAGGCCGGTGAGCGCCGCCATCGCGGCTTCCTCGTCGGGCCCGTCGGTCTCGATGTTAATGGTCGTGCCTTTGGCGGCGGCCAGCATCATCACGCCCATGATGCTTTTGGCGTTGACTTTTTTGCCGTTGCGCGCGACCGATATGTTGCTCGCGAACTGCCCCGCGAGCTGCGTCAGCTTGGCCGACGCGCGTGCGTGCAGGCCGAGCTTGTTGATGATTTCAGCTTCCCGTTGCAGCATTGTGCAGTTTGAACATGGGCACGCGGATTACGCCTTCGCAGCCGCCGCTGATCGCCTTGGTCACGATGGTCTGCAGGTCGCGGTCGCGATAGGTGAGCACGCGGATCAGCATTGGCAGGCTCACGCCGGCCACGGCTTCGATCTTGCCGGGAGCCACCAGCTTGGACGCGAGGTTGCTGGGCGTGCCGCCGTACATGTCCGACAGGATGAGCACGCCCGCGCCGTCATCGAGCTCTTTGGCCAGCGCGCGCGCCTGCGGCAGCAGCAAGGCGGGATCGTCCTGGGCGGTCACGCCGAGCTGCTTTAACCGCAGCGGGCGCTTATTCAGCACGTGGCTCGCGCAATGAATCAGGCTTTCGCCGAGCGTGCCGTGAGTGAGGATCAATATACCTATCATGGGCTTAATAAGAGTGGCCGAAACAGGCGAAATTATACTACTCCGGCCTCGCGCACCGGCGGCGCGAGGACCCCGCGCTCAATGCTCGGCCGCGTGCTCCAGTGCGTCCAGCATCATGCCGGCGACATTGAATCCGGTCTGCTCCGTAATTTCCTGAAAACAGGTTGGACTCGTCACGTTGACTTCCGTCAGGTAGTCGCCAATCACGTCGAGCCCCACCAGCAAAAGGCCCTGCGCAAACAAGAGCGGCGCCAGCGTTTCGGCGATTTCGCGATCGCGCGCTGTCAGCTCACGCGCCACGCCGGTGCCGCCGGCGGCGAGATTGCCGCGGGTTTCACCGGCTTTCGGTATGCGCGCGAGCACGAATGGCACCGGTTTGCCGCCAATCAGCAGCACGCGCTTGTCGCCGTCGACGATCGCGGGAATATAGCGTTGCGCCATGATGGTGCGCCGCCCGTAATGCGTGACGGTCTCGATAATGACATTCAGGTTGGGATCTTTGGCGTGCACACGGAACACCGAGGTCCCGCCCATGCCGTCGAGCGGCTTCAGAATAATATCGTCGTGGGCGACGAGGAACTCGTGGATCAGGTGCGCATGGCGCGTGACCAGCGTCGGCGCGGTGAACTGCGGAAAGCGCGCAATGGTCAGCTTTTCGTTGCAGTCGCGGATGGCGCGCGGATTGTTGAAAACGCGCGCGCCCTGCTCCTGCGCGAGCTCGAGCAGGTACGTGCTGTATACATACTCCATGTCGAACGGCGGGTCTTTGCGCATCACGACTGCGTCGAAATCCTTCAACGCGATGACTTCGGTTGCATCGGTGCGGTACCACGCATGCGGATCGCCAGTCAGGTGCAGGCGCTGGGCATGGCCCGCGACGACGCCCGAAGTCCACACCACATCCTCCTGCTGCATCGTGTAAAGGTTGTGCTGGCGTGCCGCCGCCTCGCGCATCATCGCAAAGGTCGAATCCTTGTAAATCTTGAAGTCGTCGAGCGGGTCGACGATGAACGCGAGCTTCATGCGGGCGCAACGCGCACTTCAGCCTTCGACCGCGCGAGGGGGGGCCATTTCACGCGCGGCGTATGACTGCTCGGTCTGCTCGAGCTCGAGCGCGGCGGCGACGAGCGCTAAACGCGCAATCACGCCGTACGCGTAGAAGCGGTTCGGCGGGCAATCGGGGTCGTCGAGATCGGGCGAGTAGCACGGTTTTTCGAACGCGAGCGGGACAAACTGCATGCCCGGCGCATTCAGGCTCTGATCGTGGCCGCGGCTCGCATGTACGCGGTAAAAACCGCCGACGACGAAGTGATCGATCATGTAGACGACCGGTTCGGCCACTGCGCCGTTGACCTCCTCGAAGCTGTAGACACCTTCCTGCACGAGCACTTCGTGCACTTCGAGACCTTCCTTGACCACCGCCATCTTGTTGCGCTGCTTGCGGTTGAGCCCGCGCACTTCGGCCGGATCTTTGACCGTCATGATGCCCATGCCGTAGGTGCCGGCATCGGCTTTGACGATCACGAACGGCTCCTGCTTGATCCCGTACTCGGCGTACTTGGCGCGGATATCCGTGAGGATTTCCGACACGTACCCTTCGAGGCATTCCTCGCCCTTGCGCTCGTGAAAATTGATCTTGCCGCATTTCTCGAAATACGGGTTGATCTTCCACGGGTCGATGCCAAGGACCTGCGCGAACTCGGTGGCGACGTCTTTGTAGACGGCAAAATGGTTTGATTTGCGGCGCATGTACCAGCCCGCATGCAGCGGCGGCAGCACGATCTGCTCGAGATTTTTCAGGATGTCGGGCAGACCCGCCGACAGGTCGTTGTTGATCAGGATGGCGCAAGGATCGAAACCGTCGATTGACAGGCGGTTGCCGTTGCGCTCGATCGGTTCGAGCGTCAGCTTGCTGCCGTCGGGGAGCACGATGTCGGCCGGCGCGGTGACTTCGGGCAGCAGCGTGCCGATGCGCACGATCAGGCCGGCGTGGCGCAGGATGGTTTGCAGCGCCGCGACGTTCTGCAGATAAAACGTATTGCGCGTGTGGTTCTCGGGTATCAGGAGCACGCCGCGCGCGTCCGGGCAGATTTTTTCGATCGCCGCCATCGTCGCCTGCACGCATAGCGCGTCGAATTCGGGATTCAGGTTGTTGAATCCGCCCGGATAGAGGTTGGTGTCGACCGGCGCCAGTTTGAAGCCGCTGTTGCGCAAATCGACCGACGCATAAAACGGCGTCGTGTGCTCCTGCCACTGGTTGCGAAACCAGTGCTCGATGTCGGGCATGCTCGTCAATATGCTGCGCTCGAGATCGAGCAACGGTCCGGTCAGGGCCGTGGTCAGGTGCGGAACGGTGGTCATGTCAGCTCGCAGCGGTGCCGGGCGGCTATTGTAACAAACCGGCCTGTCGCGGCGCGCCGGCCCCGTCGCGCAGCTTTCGTGAAACGGATGCAGGCAAAACGGCTGGTTGCGGTGCCTTCAGACAAAAAAATGGGCGCCCGCAGGCGCCCATTGATTTCACCGGCTTGCTATTTACATGTGATACGCAGACTCGCCGTGCTCGTTGATGTCCAGGCCTTCGCGCTCGACTTCTTCGGTGGCGCGCAGGCCGACGATGATGTCCGCAATCTTGAAGGCGATGAATGCCACGACCGCCGTCCAGACCACCGTTAAGCCGACGGCTTTCGCCTGGATCAACAATTGGTCCATGATCGGATTGGAGCCGACCTTCGCAGTGACCCAGTCGGTGACCAGGCCCGGTCCGCCGAGTTCCTGCGAATTGAACACGCCCGTGGCGAGCGCGCCGAAGATACCGCCCAACGCGTGCACGCCGAACACATCGAGCGCATCGTCCGCACCCAGCATTTTCTTCAGGCCGTTCACGCCCCACAGGCACAGCGGGCCGACGATCAGGCCGATCGCAAACGCACCCGGAATGCCGACGTTGCCGGCGGCGGGCGTGATGGCGACGAGACCTGCCACTGCGCCGGACGCAGCACCCAGCATCGACGGTTTGCCCTTGAACATCCACTCGGCAAACATCCATGACAGCACGGCGCAGGCAGTGGCCAAGAACGTGTTCATGAAGGCGAGTGCGGCGGAGCCGTTCGCTTCGAGCGCGGAGCCCGCGTTGAAGCCGAACCAGCCGAACCACAGCATCGCAGCGCCGATCATGGTCATCGTCAGGTTGTGCGGCGACATCGCTTCTTTGCCGTAGCCGATGCGCTTGCCAACCATGTAAGCGCCGACCAAACCGGCGACGCCGGCGTTGATGTGGACCACCGTGCCGCCCGCGAAGTCGAGCGCGCCCCATTGCCAGATCAGGCCGGCTTTGTTGTTCAACTCATCGACGAGCTTCGGATCGGTGTAGGCGTCGGGCCCCATCCAGAACCAGACCATGTGGGCCATCGGCGCGTAGGCGAACGTGAACCACAGCACCATGAAAATCAGCACGGCGGAAAATTTCATCCGTTCCGCGACCGCGCCCAGGATCAGGCAGCATGTGATGGCGGCGAACGTTGCTTGGAATGCGACGAACACCAGCTCGTACATCGGCGTGGCCTTGCTGAACGTTGCGCCCATCGCGAACTCGCCCTTCATCGAGTCGAACGTGCCTTTTAGGAACAGTCGGTCGAATCCGCCGAAAAATGCGTTGCCTTCCGTGAAGGCCAGGCTGTATCCGTAGACGCACCAGATTACGACGATCAGGGAAAACGTGACGAACACCTGCATCAGCATCGACAGCATGTTCTTGCTGCGCACGAGACCGCCATAAAACAGCGCAAGCGCGGGCACACTCATCAACAGCACGAGTGCGGTCGACGTCAGCATCCACGCAGTGTCGCCCTTGTTGGGCGTCGGTGCGGGCGCGGCAGTTGCCGCAGCCGGGGCGGGCGCCGCCGCAGCTGCGGGCGCCGCCGCTGCAGGCGCTTCGGCGGCAGGCGTGTCCGCTGCCAGTGCCACAACGGGCAGCGCGGTGCCGAAAGAGAAAGCGCCGGCGAGCGCGAGTACAGATAAGAAACGTTTCATTTTTTGATTCCCCCTTTATAGCGCGTCCGCGCCGGTCTCGCCGGTGCGTATGCGGTAAACCTGTTCAAGTTCGAACACGAAAATCTTGCCGTCGCCGATCTTGCCGGTATTGGCGGATTTTTCGATTGCCTCGACCACCTGGTCGAGCATCTCGCTCTTGATCGCGGCTTCGATTTTTACTTTAGGCAGGAAATCCACCACGTATTCGGCGCCGCGATAGAGTTCGGTGTGACCTTTTTGCCGGCCAAAGCCTTTGACTTCGGTGACGGTGATGCCCTGGACGCCGATCGCGGACAGCGCCTCTCTCACTTCGTCAAGCTTGAACGGCTTGATGATTGCTGTAACAAGTTTCATGGTGGGTTCCCCAGAATGGGGGCGGGCAATGCCCGCCCGCGTTGCAGTCTTAGAAAGTTTTTTGCAGAAAGACCACGCCGGTGCCGTCCGAAATAGCTTTCGGGTAAGGGCCGGCCGGCGCATCGCCGCGGCCGTTATAGCCGAGCCCGTTGGCGCTGCTGGTATTCGTGTAATAGGCGCCCACTGTCACGGCATTAAGAACCTTCGACAGCTTGCCCAGGTCGTAGGTAACGCCGAGCTTGTAGTCGTCGTAGGTGTAAATGCTGTCGTTCGAGCCGAGCGCGGCGGTGCGGTAGTCGGTGCCGTCGTACTTCTGCCGGCCGTAGTGCCCGATCAGCGTCAATCCTGTTTCGCCGACCGGATAGGCTGCCGACAGATCCAGGTAGTAGGTGCCTTGCGCGTCAAGTACGGCAAACGCCTTGTTGCTAACCACGTACGAAGCCTTGAACGTGAGCCACTTCCAGCCCAGTGCGCCATAAACTTCCGAAGTGTCGCCCTTGGCGCCGTTTGCCAGCGTATTGACGTTACCCGGGTAAAAGTACTGGAGGAAGCCAACGTCCCACGTGAAATCCGACTTTCCAAAATTCCCTTTGACGCCGACGTACAGGTCGCTCTCGAGGCTCGAGCTCGTGTACTGGCCGCCGTCGGTGAGCCACGAAATGTTGGAATTCCACGAGCCGATGTAGACGGCGGCAGGTCCGAAATTGTAGGCGTAATCGAAACCGCCTTGGATCGCCGGGCGGCCGTTGGTCTGGCTAAGCCCGCGAAATATGTATTGACTGAAGAGGCCGACGTTCGCGGTAAACGTGTGCGGTGAAGCTTCTTCCGCAGCAGGCGCAGGCGTCGGCGCGGCCTGCGCAAACGCAAAGCCCGGAAGCGCGACAGCTGCAGCAAACGCGCCGGCTTTGAGTGCTTTCTTGAGCATGATGATCCCTTTCGTTTGTTAACAAATTGTAGTGTTACCGGACGCCTCTCAGCAGGTATCGTGCCAACGATTAAGCCATTGAATAACAAACGAAAACTAGCTAGGAGGCGGTGGGCGAAAAGCGTTTCCCGCACTGAGTTGAGGCGTGGACATAATTCGCGCACCAGTGTGGTGCAGGCCTCTTTTGAGGCGGCTTTCCCCGTTGCTCAACGCGCAACACGGGTGCTAGCGCATTTGGCGAGCCGATAATCTAGAATCGCTAAAACGTTTTTCAGGAGCACCCGCATGCTGAACCAATCAGTCATCGACGAACTCAACGCCAAAGTCCGGGCATTGCTCGCGAGGACGCCCGCGCGCGATCTCGAAACGAATATGCGCGCCATGTTGGCGTCCACCTTTGCGCGGCTCGATCTGGTCACGCGCCACGAGTTCGATATCCAAACCGAGGTCCTGGCGCGCACTCGCGAGAAGCTGGTGCAACTCGAATCAAAGCTCGCCGCACTCGAGAAAAAAGCCTGAGTTCCGGCGACGCTGCGCGCGTTCGCATTTGCGCATAAGTGAGCGCATGCTCGCGGCGCACGCGGCTATGACCTAAGGCCTAGTACCGCCAGCGACGGTCAAGCGTTATCCGGTTATCCCAACTACAAACCCGGGTGTCGCGCCGGGTGCCAATGTCGCTTGCCGTGCTCTACAGCCGTTCGCTCGCTGGAATGGATGCGCCGCTCGTTACGGTCGAGGCCCACTTGGCGAACGGCTTGCCCAGCTTCACCATCGTCGGGCTGCCTGAAGCGGAAGTTAAGGAAGCGAAGGATCGCGTGCGCGCCGCGCTGCAAAACGCGCGCTTCGAATTTCCGGCGCGGCGCATCACGGTCAACCTGGCGCCGGCCGACCTGCCGAAAGAGAGCGGGCGGTTCGATCTGCCGATCGCCTTGGGCATTCTCGCCGCTTCCGGTCAGCTCCCGGCCGATGGTCTTGCCGGTTATGAATTCGCGGGTGAGCTGGCATTGACCGGCGAACTGCGGCCGATTCGCGGCACGCTGGCGATGATGTACGGCGCCAGCCGCGACCAGCGCGCATTCGTCGTCCCGCATGAGAACGCACCCGAAGCGGCGCTCGTCGAGGGCGCCCGCGTGTACGCCGCGCGCAGCCTGCTCGAAGTTTGCGCGCATCTCGCGGGCCGCGAATTGCTCGCGCTATGTCGCGATGTGCCGGTGATCGCCGCTGAGCCCCTCGCGGATCTCGCCGACGTGAAGGGACAGGCGCACGCGAAACGCGCGTTGGAGGTTGCGGCGGCCGGCGAACACAGCCTGATTATGGTCGGACCACCGGGCGCGGGTAAAACGATGCTGGCGACGCGGCTGTCGGGGATACTGCCGCCGATGACGCAGGATGAAGCCCTGCGTGCGGCAGCAATCCAGTCGCTCGGCAGTGCGGGCTTCGATTTGCGCAACTGGCGGCGGCGGCCGTTTCGTGCGCCGCATCACACGGCGTCGGGCGTCGCGCTCGTCGGCGGCGGCGGCAATCCGCGGCCGGGCGAAATTTCGCTCGCGATGCACGGCGTGCTGTTCCTGGATGAGTTGCCGGAATTCCACCGCAGCGTGCTCGAAGTGCTGCGCCAGCCGCTCGAATCGGGCCGCGTGACCGTCTCGCGGGCCGCCCGCCAGGCGGAATTTCCCGCGGAGTTTCAATTGATCGCAGCGATGAACCCGTGCCCCTGCGGCTACCTTGGGCATTTCAACGCTAAATGCCGGTGCACGCCCGACCAGGTCGCGCGCTATCGCGGCCGCATTTCCGGGCCGCTGATCGACCGCATCGATTTGCAGATCGAAGTGCCGGCCGTCGCCGAGCAGGATCTGGTGCGGACTTCCAGCGGCGAGCCAAGCGAGGTCGTGCGCGCGCGCGTCGGCGCCGCCGCGAGCCGCCAGCGCAAGCGCCAGGGGAAAGCGAATGCAAAATTATCGACGCGTGAAATCGATCAGATCTGCGCGCCCGATGCAGCGGGCGCCGCATTGCTCAAGCAGGCCATCAGCCGGCTGGGGCTCACCGCGCGCGCTTATCATCGCGTGCTGAAGATTGCGCGCACGATCGCCGACCTCGCCGAACATGATTTGCTTACGAGCGCGCATGTCGCCGAGGCGATTCAATTCCGGCGGTTCGATCGCGGTTAGCGCGCGTCAGCGCACGACTATAATCGGCGGATGAAGCCGCGCCGATTGCACGTCCATTTTTATTTCCACCCCCGCCACGCATGACGCAGCAACAGGCCGACCGCGCGACGCTCGTGCTCGCGGCGATGCTCGCGGGCCTCGCCACCCTGGGGCCGTTTTCCATCGATACCTATATGCCGTCGTTCCCGGCGATGGAACGCTCGCTCAATGCGTCGACCCTCGAAATCCAGCAAACGCTGCCGGCGTACCTGCTGCCGTTTGCGTGCATGATGTTGTTTCACGGCGCGCTGACCGATTCGTTCGGGCGGCGGCCGGTGATACTGGGCGGCCTCATCGTCTTTACCGCCGCGTCGATCGGCTGTGCGCTTGCGCAAACACTGCCGCAACTCCTGATATTTCGCGCGCTGCAGGGCATGTGCGCGGGCACCGGCATGGTGGCCGGGCGCGCGATGATCAGGGACATTTATCCCGGCCACCAGGCGCAGCGCGTAATGTCGATGGTGACCATGATCTTCGGCCTGGCGCCGGCGGTAGCACCCATCCTCGGCGGCTGGCTCGAAGTGTGGTTCGGCTGGCGCTCGATATTCGTCTTCCTTGCGCTGTTCGCCGGGTCGCTGTTCGCCGGCTGTCATTACCGGCTGGCCGAATCGTTGCCGCCGCCGAAACGCCAGCCGTTTGCGGTACGGCCGCTGCTCGCCAATTACTGCAAATTGTTCAGCAGCGTACGATTCGGCTTGCTGTCGTCGGCGATCGCGCTCAATTTCGCGGCGTTTTTCCTGTACATCGCATCCGCGCCGGCAGTGATCTACCGCCTGCTCGGCCTAAATGAAAACCAGTTCGCGTGGCTGTTTGTGCCCGGGATTTCCGGGGTGATAGCCGGCGCCTATTTATCCGGACGCATGGCCGGCAAGGTGACGCCCCGCCGCACCGTGCGCTACGGCTACACCGTCATGCTGGCCGCCGCGACGTTCAACGTCGTTTACCATTTCGCCTATCCACCGGCCTTGCCGTGGACCGTGCTGCCGGTCATGTTTTATACCATTGGCATGGCGATGGTCGCGCCCAGCCTGACCTTGCTGTTGCTGGATCTGTTTCCGGATAATCGCGGGCTAAGCGCGTCGCTGCAGGCCGCGCAGCAGAGCTTTTTCTCGGGACTCGCGGCGGGGTTGTTGTCGCCCTATTTGTCAGGCACCGGGCTCGGTCTCGCGCTCGGCATGGCGACGCTGCTCGCGAGCGGCTACGCGTGCTGGTATATTTTTGCGCACATGCCAAACAGGGACATCCGTCCGTGAACGAGCTGACGAGCTGGAACGAGGAAAAACGCGCCGCTTATCTGTACCGCGTGGTCGCCGCGTGCGAAGCCGGAACGTCGCGCGAAAAGCTTTTTCTGGGGCTCGCGCGCGAAGCCGAAGGTCAGGCTGCGATCTGGGAGAAGAAGGCCAGGGCCGCGGGCGAGACGATCCCGCCGTTTACGCCGGACGTGCGTTCGCGCGTGGTCGCCGGGCTCGTGCGGCGCCACGGGCCCCGCCGCCTGCGCACCGTACTCGCCGCGATGAAAGTGCGTGGCATGTCGGTGTACGCCAGCGGTAGCGCACAGGTCGCGCCGCATCAACTCGATGCCGCCGGCCACCATAGCGGACTCTCGGGTGGCGGCAACCTGCGCGCGGCCGTATTCGGCGTCAACGATGGCTTGATTTCGAACGCGAGCCTGATCCTCGGCGTGGCGGGCGCCAACGTGGATAACGCGGCAATCCTGTTGACCGGCGCCGCGGGCCTGGTGGCCGGCGCGTTTTCGATGGCGGCCGGCGAATACGTATCCGTGCGGTCGCAGCGCGAAATGTACGAGTATCAAATTGGCCTCGAGCGCGACGAGCTCGCCGAGTACCCCGCCGAAGAAGCGCAGGAACTGGCGCTGATTTATGAAGCCCGCGGCGTCGCGCCGGACGAAGCGCTGCGCATGGCGCAACAAATCATCGCCGACCCCGAACGCGCGCTCGATACGCTGGCGCGCGAAGAGCTCGGCCTGAATCCCGAGGACCTCGGCTCGCCGTGGGGCGCGGCACTGTCGTCGTTTATCTCGTTCGGCGCGGGCGGGTTGATTCCTCTGCTGCCGTTCTTGTTCGGTCTCGGCAAATCGAGCCTGCACGTGGTCATCGCGCTCACGGCAATTGCGCTGTTCGCCGTCGGCGCGACGCTGTCGCTGTTTACCGGACGCAACGCATGGCTGAGCGGCGCGCGCATGCTGGCGATCGGCGCGACTGCCGGCGGCGTCACTTATTTCATCGGCAGCCGGTTGGGCGTAAGCCTCGCCTGACAGCGGGTTTGAGGATTGAGGATCGAGGATCGAGAGAAGAATTTTTATTCAGTCCTCGATCCTCATGTCTGGATCCTGGCCTTGCTAATGCCGCCATTTGAATCAATGACCGCGGGCCGGTTTTCGCCGGTAATCCTCGATGTCAGCCTTGCCGGATTTCAAAGTCGTGCGTAATGGCGGCGGTTTTCGCGAGCATGATGGACGCGGAGCAATATTTCTCGGCCGACAGATGAATTGCGCGCTCGACCTGCGGCGGTTTCAAATCCTTGCCCGTAACCACAAAATGAAAATGAATGCGCGTGAATACTTTCGGGTCGTCCGCCGCGCGGTCCGAGTCGATGTCGACCGTGCAGTCGGTGATCGCCGCGCGCGATTTTTTCAATATATGGACGACGTCGTATGCGGTGCAGGCGCCGGTGCCGATTAGCACCGTTTCCATCGGCCGCATCCCGATGTTGCGGCCGCCGCCTTCCGGCGCGCCGTCCATCACGATGGCGTGACCGCTGCCGGATTCGCCGACGAAGCACACGTCTTCCACCCATTTTATTCTGGCTTTCATCACTATCCTTGCTGTCGGAACGATTTGAGACGATACCAAATTGACCCCAATACTTCACGGCAAAACCGCGCGCTTAAGCTTAAGCCGTCGGCGTCGGGGATGAAGTCCGCGAGCCGCAGGTTGCGCACCATCGCGAAACGCGTCGGCGCGGGAACGACGGTAAAGCCGGCGCGCTCGAAGGCGGCCTGCGCGCGCGGCATGTGCCAGGCGTGAGTTACCAGGTAAATGCGGTCGATGCCGGCGCGGGCGAGGATGGCACGGCTAAATAGCGCGTTTTCCAGCGTGTTGTCGGAAACATCTTCGCTCCAGGCGACCGGTATGCGCCACTCGGTCTCGAGCACCGCGCGCATTTGCGCCGCTTCGGCCGTTGCACGGTGGCGTGGATTGCCGCCGGACACCAGGATCGGCTTGTGGCTGCGCTTGTGCAGTGCGGCCGCGTAACGCAGGCGTTCGAGCGACGCGCCGCTCACCGTGTCGCCGCCATATTCGGGCGCGTCCGCATAACTGCCGCCGCCCAGCACGACGATGGCGTCGGCAGGCTGCTGTAAAGGATCGGTGAACGGCGCTTCCAAAGTCGCTACGAGCAGCGATCCAACGACCGGAATTGACAAGAGCAGCATGAGGACAGCGCCGCCGGCAATCAGCGCGCGCGCAGTGCGAGGCCTGGCCCGCAGCGCATACCAGCCCGCCAATACGAGCAGCAGGGGAAAGAGTGGCGGCAGTAGCCAGGCGGCGACGAGTGTCGAGATCATTGCAGTCTGCGGCGGGCGACGGCGCGCGACCGCGCCGGGGAGGCGAAAAGGGCGGTGGTCAAGGGTATCAGTGCGACCGGCGGCGAATTGACAGCAAAATGACTTTTACCATATAATCCAAAGCTTTCTGTCGTTTCCAAACGGCGGGCTTACCCACCTAGCAAGGCAGCGCTTCAGATATGAAAACATTTACGGCGAAAGCCCACGAAGTCAAACACGACTGGTACGTGGTCGATGCCCAGGACAAAGTGCTCGGCCGGCTCGCCGCGACGCTCGCGCATCGGTTGCGCGGCAAGCACAAACCCGAATTCACCCCGCACGTCGATGTCGGCGATTATATCGTGGTCGTCAACGTCGATAAGTTGCGCGTGACCGGCAGCAAGGCGCGCACCAAGCTCTATCACCGCCACAGCACGTACCCGGGCGGTATATACACGACCAACTTCTCCAAGCTGCAGGCGAAACACCCGCGGCGCGTGCTCGAAATGGCGGTCAAAGGCATGCTGCCCAAGGGGCCGCTCGGCTACGCGATGCTGAAGAAGCTCAAAGTCTATGCGGGAACCACTCATCCGCACGCGGCGCAATTGCCGAAAACTCTCGAAATAAGGGCCTGATCCCATGGCAGCCAAGCAAGTGCAATTCAATTACGGCACCGGCCGCCGCAAGAGCGCCGTGGCGCGCGTCTTCATCAAGCCGGGCAAGGGCGACATCATCGTCAACGACAAGCCGGTCGACGTGTTCTTCTCGCGCGAAACGGGCCGCATGATCGTGCGCCAGCCGCTGGTCCTGACCGACAAACTCAATGCGTTCGACATCATGGTCAACGTGGATGGCGGCGGCGAATCCGGCCAGGCGGGCGCAGTGCGCCACGGTATTACGCGCGCATTGATCGAATACGACGCAGCGTTGAAGCCGGTGCTCAAGAAAGCTGGCCTCGTCACGCGCGACGCGCGCGAAGTCGAGCGCAAGAAAGTCGGCCTGCACAAGGCGCGACGCCGCAAGCAATTCTCGAAACGCTAACCTTCGGGTATCGGCAGAAAAAGCCGCCTTAAGGGCGGCTTTTTCATTCGTAACTTACAATAGGCGCGGGTTTTCTCCTCGCGTAGGTGGCGGCCATGGCAGGCAAGAAACTTAAGATCGGAATCGTCGGCGGCACTGGCTATACCGGTGTCGAATTATTGCGTTTGCTCGCGCAACATCCGCACTGCGAACTGAAGATCATTACGTCGCGCCAGGAGGCGGGCACGCCCGTCGCGGGCATGTTTCCGAATTTGCGCGGCTACGTCGACCTCGATTTCACCGCGCCGTCGGATGACGCGCTCAAAGCCTGCGACATCGTCTTTTTCGCGACACCCAACGGCGTCGCGATGCAGCAGGCGCGCACGTTGTTCGACGCCGGCGTCAGGATCATCGACATCGCGGCGGATTTCCGGATCAAGGACATCGCCGTGTGGGAGAAATGGTACGGGACCAAGCACGCGTGTCCCGAGCTCGTCGCGCAGGCGGTGTACGGATTGCCCGAGATCAATCGCGAGGAGATCAAGCGCGCACGCATCGTGGCCAACCCCGGTTGTTACCCGACGGCGGTGCAGCTCGGATTTTTGCCGCTCGTGAAAAGCGGTTGCGCCGACCTCGAGCACTTGATCGCCGATGCGAAGTCCGGCGTGAGCGGCGCCGGCCGCAAGGCGGAGGTACACACGCTGTTCGCCGAAGCGGCGGATAACTTCAAGGCGTACGGCGTGCCCGGGCATCGTCATCATCCCGAGATCTCGCAGGGATTGGACCTGATGGCGGGACGCGCGACGCGACTGGTGTTCGTGCCGCACCTGACGCCGCTGATCCGCGGCATCCACGCCACGCTGTACGTGCAGCTCACGCGCGATGTCGAGCTCCAGCAATTATACGAGCAACAGTACGCAACCGAGCCCTTCGTGGACGTGATGCCGGCGGGCGCTCATCCTGAAACGCGGTCGGTGCGCGGATCGAATATGTGCCGCATCGCCGTGCATCGGCCCGGCGGCGGGGACATCGCGGTGGTGCTGTCGGTGATCGACAATCTGACCAAGGGCGCGGCCGGGCAGGCGGTGCAGAACATGAATTTGATGTGCGGCCTGCCGGAGACGACCGGCCTGGAGCAAGTCGCATTAATGCCTTGATCAAAAGGCTCAAGCGGATGTTTGGCATTTCGGCGCCGCACATGGCAGTGCGCGCCGCGATGCCTTGGTATTTGCGCTGGTTGGGGCTGATCGTTCTGGCTTTGGTCGTGCTTTTACTGGCCCGCGCGACTTACGATTTCGGCAAGAAATTCGCGGGCTTCGACCAAAGCGAGGCCGATCGTGAGGTGCAGCGACTGGGCGAAATCAACGCGAAAATCCGCCAGGAAATCGCGGGCATACGCGGTGAGCTCGCGCTAAGCGAGCGCCAACTCCACATGGAACGTGCAACCCATACCGACTTAATCAAGCAAATGAAGACTTTGACCGCCGAAAACGCCGGGCTCAAAGAGGATCTCGCTTTTTTTCAGACGCTAATGCCCTCCGGCGGCAAAGACGGCGGGGTGGCAGTCAATCGCTTCCTGGTGCAGAATGACGTCCTGCCCGGCGAGTACCGCTACCGCCTGCTGCTGACCCAAACTGGTCAGCGCAATAAAGACTTCCAAGGCACGTTACAGTTCGTCGTTAATTTACAGCAGCAGGACAAAAAAGTCGTCCTGACCCTGCCCGCTGAAGGCGACCAGGCGGACAAGGCGTTCAAAGTGAATTTTCGCTTTTATCAGCGCGTCGAAGGCACGTTTCGAATCGATGCCGATGCGGTGGTCAAGAGCATGCAGGTCCGGGTATTCGAAAACGGCAGCAACGAGCCCAAGCTGACTCAAGCCGTGAATGCGTCATGACGGGGGATATGACCATGTTCGGAAACAGCAAAAGCAACAAGCCGCAGAATCGCATCGATTGCCTGATCGGCGCGGGCACCACGATCGAGGGCAGCATTACCTTCGGCGGCGGTTTGCGAGTTGACGGTCGCGTGCGCGGCAATGTAATTGCGGCGGACGATAAACCAGGGACGCTCGTGTTGTCGGAGCAGGCGCACATCGAGGGCGAAATACGCGTTTCGCATGCCGTAATCAATGGGACCGTCGTCGGCCCCGTGCACGCGAGCGAATACGCGGAACTACAGCCTAAGGCGAATGTCACAGGTGACGTATACTATCGGACGCTGGAGATTCAGCTCGGCGCGGTGGTGCAGGGACGTCTCGTCTATCAGCCTGAGGGCAAGTCCGACAAGGTCGTGCAGTTGAAACCGGCCACGGGCGATTGAAGCGCAAGCCGTCCCAGTAGTTGTATCGAAGGAATCAGAATTTAGGAGTACTGAACATGAATGCAATTACGGAAATGCCGGCCCCGTTGGTCTTTACGGACAACGCGGCAGCCAAGGTCAAGCAGCTGATCGACGAGGAAGGCAATCTCGATCTCAAATTGCGCGTGTTCGTCACCGGCGGCGGCTGCTCGGGATTTCAGTATGGTTTCACCTTCGACGAAGCCGTCAGCGACGACGACACGACGATGCAGAAAAACGGCGTCACGCTCTTGATCGATCCGATGAGCCTGCAGTATCTGGGCGGCGCCGAAATCGATTATCAGGAAGGCGTCGAGGGCGCGCAGTTCGTGATCAAGAATCCGAATGCCACCAGCACTTGCGGCTGCGGGTCGTCGTTTTCGGCCTGACCCGGATCGCTGCGTAACCAAGGGCGCCTGCGGCGCCCTTTTTTATTTCACGCGCGATAAAGCGCACCGAGTACGCGTGGGCCGCGCGCACCGGTAACAGCGGGCAGATTGCCGGGCCGCGCGTTGAGCGTCTGGCAGGCCAGCCACGCAAACGCGAGCGCCTCGACATGTTCGGCGTTCACCCCCAGCGCATCGGTCGGCTCCACTCGCCGCGGGGCGAGCAGTCGAGCGAGCAGTCCGACCAGCGCGCGATTGCGCGCGCCGCCGCCGCACAGGTAGACGGACGCCGCATTCGCGCAGAAACGACTGATCGCAGCGGCGATTGAGCGGGCCGTCAGCGCGAGCAGCGTCGCTTGCACGTCTGCCGGCTGCTCCGAACCGCTCAGGTGTTGCTCGAACCACGCCAGGTTGAACGCCTCGCGTCCCGTGCTTTTCGGCGGCGCGCGGCGAAAATACGCGTCGGCTTCGAGGCTCGCGAGCAAGCCGGGAATGACTTTGCCGGTGTCAGCCCACGCGCCATCGCGGTCGAACGGTTGCTTCCGATGACGTTGCGTCCACGCGTCGAGGAGCAGGTTGCCGGGTCCGCAATCGAAACCCGTAACCTCGCCGCTCGCCGGTAGATCTGTCAGATTGGCAATGCCGCCGATATTCACGATGACACGATGCTCTGTTGCCTGCGCAAACACCGCGTGGTGAAACGCGGGCACCAGCGGCGCACCCTGGCCGCCGGCCGCGACGTCCCGGCTGCGAAAATCGCAAACTACGTTGATGCCGGTAAGTTCGGCGACCAGCGAGCCGTTGACGAGCTGCAGCGTGTACCCGTCGGCAGGTTGGTGGCGCACGGTTTGCCCGTGACAGCCGATGGCTGCAATGGCGCTCGCATTAACCGAAGCTTGGGCGAGCAATGCCTGCACGACGGCAGCATACCCGCGCGAGAGTTCATTTGCCGCGAGCGCTGAGCGTTGCAGTTCGTGGTTGCCGGAATGATTGAGCGCCGCGAGTTCCGTGCGCAGCGCCGGAGTGAAGGGCTGGTGTGCGTGGGCGAGCAGTCGCGGAGCACGCGGTGCAAAGTCGGCGATTACGCCGTCGATCCCGTCGAGGCTGGTGCCGGACATCAGCCCGATGTAACAATCGGGCATTGGGCTTAGTCGAGTCGGGCGAGGTTGGTGGTGCGCA
>Ga0207675_100002943_pt1 | contig 16748 bp, 15 predicted proteins | sample KBSSwiS42_FD_184305 | JGI IMG/M metagenome (GOLD analysis project Ga0207675, IMG submission 184305) | Switchgrass rhizosphere microbial communities from Kellogg Biological Station, Michigan, USA - KBS Switchgrass S4-2 (SPAdes) (version 2) | ecosystem: Host-associated > Plants > Roots >... | reverse complement strand
GAAGCGATCCTCGACCAGACGATTGCCGGTGCCATCGACATCCATGTCGATCCGGAACGTCATGTAGTGGTCGTGATTGACCGCGAGCAGCCGTTCGTCGACCAGCGTTCCGTAGGCCGTATCCTGCGCCGCGGTCGGATCGCTCAGGTTTCGGCTCGCCACGCCCTTGGTGGCATCGATGCCGTACGCGCCGAGCTTCACGTCGATGTCGCCGGCGCGGTCGAACACATAGTCGACGAGATAATCGTAGTTGCCGACGACGGGCGCCATGCGCACGACAAGCTCGGTGTTCGGCCGCACCTCGGCGGTGTTGTTGGTCAGCTCGCTATGGCGCCAGATCGGATCCCCAGTCGGCCGCTCGAAAACACACACCGCGCCCCTGGAGACCACAGGCGCTCCCTTGGTGTCCGAGATCGTCAGATCGAGGAAATGCGCGTTGCCGGGACAATCCTCGCCGGGCCGCAACTCGCTCGACAGCACGCCAAAGCCGTATTCGCCGATGTCCATATAGGCGCGGAACTGCCATGTCTGCGCCGGATCCATGTAGGGAACGAACATCTCGCTCGCCGCAAGCTGGTAGACGATGTCGCGCTGCGTGCCGCGGTCGTCGTAGCGGATCAGCGACAGCACCGCGCCGACGCGCGGCTCCAGCCGAACGTGGAACGACCAGTTGTCCCAACGGACCTGCCCGCCCTCCACCGTCACGTTCGTGCCCTGCGGCGACGAAATCTCGACCGGCTTCGGCACGGCGCGATATTTCCCCGAATCGGCATAGGCATGCGACGGCGAATTCGCAGGCGGCGGCAACACGCCGAGATCGGTCACCGACACCACCTGCCGGGCGCTGAGGTCGACCAGCGCGATCAGGTTCTCGATCGGCTTTCCCCAGAGATTATTGCCGGCGCCCGTCGTATCGACACAGGGCACATTCAGGAGCCGATGGCCCTTGAGGGCGGGATCGAACACCGGGCCCACGGTAAGCGGAAGGCACAGCACATTCCTGAAGTCCGTGATGCCGCGCTTGGCCATCGCGGCGATCCATCGCGGGTCGAGTTTTGGCAACTCGCCCGCGGACATCAGCTCATCGATGGTCAGTGCCGATTGCCGATCCCCGATCTCGTCCCAATTGACCAGGCTGCGCGACTTGAGATCGAGCCGCGCCTCGTAGAGATGACCGTCTTTCAACAGCGTCGCCACTGCCCGCCGCGCGAATGCCTGCCCCGGCCGCCACGCCCGAACCTCGTCCTTGCCGTTTTCATCCAGGGCGATGAACACGACGCGGGCGGTATCGTCGAATTTGCCGGCGTCACGAAGCACGTCGATGCCTGCGCGTATCTCGTCCGCGGTCAAGCCATCCATGGGATGGGCCGGCGATGCCAACGGCGAGACTCTGGTCTCGGCAGGCGATACGGCGGTGGAAGAGAGAACGCCTGCGATCAGACCGGCAAAAGCCAGACCACAAAGCGCTGATGTTCGCAATTTCCGAGCCATGCTCCCCTCCCCGCCATCGAAGACCTCGAGAATTTCGTGACCTATTCCAGGGCATCGCTGATCGAGCTCGTTGCCTTCTGCAACAACTCAATCACCACTTCCTCGCGGAGCAGCGACATTCGGTCAGCATCGCCAATCAACGTCAGACTGCCGATCACAGAGCGTCCAGTCGCGAAAATGGGCGCGGAGATACCCTCGATGCCTGTGTTTAACTCGCCTTTCGTGAGGCTGTAGCCGGCCTTTCGAACGCCCAACATCGACTCATAAAAGGCGTTCCAGCTCATGGCCAGCGCATCGGTGTCGCCTTCCGCGCGTCCATCCTCATGCAGGCGTCTTAGTCGTGCAGCGGGCAAGAACGCGATGATCGCCTTTGAGCTTGAACCTCGAAACAAAGGCAGCGGCCGCCCCCTGCCGAAATTCAGCGTGCGGCCCGGACCGGCTGACTCGATGTGCACCGTAAGGATCGACCGGCCGTAGATCTTCGTAAGCAAGACATCGAGACCGGTCTGTGAGGACAGTTCATGCATGGGACCGGCCGCCGCAACAATTGCGGGATCGCATTCCCTAATTTGGAGGTCCAGCTCCATAATGCGCGGTCCGAGCGCGAAGCCACCTTTCCATCGCACCAGCAGGCCTGCTTTGGCGAGTTCCTTTACATAGCGATAGGCTGTGCTTGTCGGTACTCCCGCGCCTTGGGCAATCTCATCGGCTGACAATACTGGCTGGGTGCGGCTGAAGAGCCGCAGGGTGCCCAGCATCCTCGAGAGGCTGGAGCTATTCTCCTCTTTCGCGATACCGGATGGCGAGACCGGGCGAACTGGTTTAGCTCTGGATTTAGCCTTCTTGACGATCCGCGCCTTCGTCGTTCGCACCACGCCCAGCCGCTTCTTCTTGCCCATGAATCGATGACCCTTGCCGCCGCCAACTAGCATCTACCCTGAGAACTCAGCCATGTCGACGGAAGAGCTCCCTGGCTCGCACCGCCCCTTGGCCGGTCCAGTTCTGTGCTGCATGAGACCGCAGCTCTTCAAAATCATCTGCCGTCCATATCAATCCGTGTCTTGCGCAAGATATCTTGCGTCAAAGCAACCGACTTGTCCCAGCTATCTGTTTCCTTCCCCGACATGACACCAGCATCTTGCAAGCCAAGTTCCTGCAATTTGGCTTGCATGCCCGGTTCGGCCATCACCTCAACTAGCTTGCTTCTCAGATAGACGACAACGTTCTCGGGCGTTCCTGCTGGCGCAAAGACAGCAAACCAGCCATCATTTTCCAATCCCCCGACACCCACTTCCTGAAAGGTAGGCACGTCCGGAATCAGGGATACCCGTTGCGTACCTGTTACCGCCAGCGCACGAAGTTGCTTCGCTTCGACGTAGGAGCTGACTGCCGCTACGGTCAAGAAGACGCTGTCAAGAGTGCCGCCAATAAGATCGGTTACCGCGGGCGACGACCCCCTGTAGGGGACATGAACGAGCCGAAGACCGCGTTGGGCAGCCAGCAACGCACCCATCAAATGAGGTGACGAGTGGACGCCGAAGGTGCCGAAGGTCAATTCCGCGTTCGGCTGTGCAAGAAACTGATCGAGATCCCTGAATTTCGAGTTTTCGTTCACGGCAAGGACCAGCGGCGTCCTCGCGATGATCGATATCAGCACAAATTTCTGCCTGACCGCATCCATGGCATTCTTGTCGGTCGAAAGAAGTGGTGCGATCACGTGAGTGGAATTGCTTCCAAACATCAGTGTATGGCCATCCGGCCTGGACTTCTCGACAAATTGGCTCGCGACCAGGCCGTTCGCGCCAGGCTTATTGTCTATGACTACTGTTTTGCTGGTCAATGCCCGGAGCCTGTCACCGATGAGCCTCGCCAGAATATCTGTTCCGCCTCCTGCCGCAAATGGGACAACCAGCGTTAATGGGCGCTCGCTTAAAGGAGGCGCCAACGCAATTTGAGCCTGCGCATCTGCCACCTTGCAGGCCAGCAACGCGAAGCACGACATGGCAGCAACAATCAGCCTTTTCATTTGATCTCCAACTGACAACGGGAAGATTAAACGCTTGCAAAGAGGCCGGGACTATTCGCCCTCTGCAGCCTTGTGTTCGAACGTCAGGTTTCCTCTTCCTGAAACGCCGATTGCCGCGCCTTGCGCAGGTTGGGAAGGGTCATCAGGATCAACAGAGCCGCCGTCGCCAGGAGCAGGCTTAGGCTGATCGGTCGCTGGAGAAATATCAGCGGATCGCCGCGCGACAACAGCATAGCCCGGCGAAAATACTCCTCAAGTTGCGGCCCAAGAACGAGTCCCAACAGAAACGGAGCGCCTTCACATCCTAACCGCATAAAGACGTAGCCCAGCACGCCGAACATCGCGATCTGGATCACATGAAACGTGCTGTTCTGCAGGCTGTATGCGCCGACGCAGCAGAAGAGCAGAATTGCCGGCGCCAGAAACCGATACGGTACCGTGAGCAACTTTACCCAGATGCCAATCAGCGGCAGATTGATGATGACAAGCATCAGATTGCCGATCCACATCGATGCGATCATGCCCCAGAACAAGTCTGGTCTCTTGGTCATGACTTCCGGACCAGGCTGGACACCTTGAATGATCATCGCGCCCACCATCAGCGCCATGACCGCGTTGGATGGAATGCCCAGTGTGAGCATCGGGATGAACGATGTTTGGGCAGCAGCGTTATTGGCGGATTCCGGCCCTGCCACCCCCTCGATGGCGCCCTTGCCGAATTCGTCGGGATAACGTGAAATCTTCTTCTCGAGCGTGTAGGCCGCGAACGCCCCTAAGGTGGCCCCACCTCCGGGCAACACGCCCAGGATCGAGCCCAACAAGGTACCGCGAACGATTGCCGGGCAAGCACGTCTCGTTTCCTGACGCGTCGGCCACAGCGAGCCCACCCTGATGACCCCGGACCGCTCCAGACGCCGTTCAAAGTTGACCACGATCTCGGCTATCCCGAACAAGCCCATTGCAATTGGTGCGAAGTCGATGCCGTCGGAAAGTTGGGGGACGCCGAACGTAAATCGCTCTGCGCCGGTGTTGATGTCGGTCCCGGTAAGGCCGAACAGCAGGCCGAGGAACACCATCGCAACTGCCTTGAGGATCGACCCGTTGGCGAGCACGACGGCCGCGATCAGGCCGAGCGCCATCAACGAGCAATACTCGGCAGGTCCGAAGCTCTGGGCCATTTGCGTCAGTGTTCCCGCAAACAGCACTATGACGATCGTGCCGACCGTGCCCGCAACGAAAGAGCCGATCGCGGAGATCGAAAGCGCTGCACCCGCACGCCCACGTTTGGCCATCTGGTAGCCGTCGATGCAGGTCACCACCGATGACGCTTCGCCCGGCAGATTTACGAGAATCGAAGTAGTGGAACCACCATACTGCGCACCGTAATAAATCCCGGCCAGCATGATCAGCGCCGCCGTCGGCGGGAGATGAAATGTGATGGGCAGAAGCATCGCTATGGTTGCCACGGGACCAATTCCCGGCAGCACCCCAATAAGCGTGCCAATCATGCAGCCAACAAACGCATAGGCCACGTTCTGCAGAGTGAGCGCTACGCCCAACCCGAGAACGAGATTGTGGAAGAGATCCATCTACCAGACCCCGGCAATCATCGAAATGTTCATGCCCAGACCCAGTTTGAATACCGTCAGCGACAAAATGCTCAGGACGACAATATTGGCGATCACCTCCCCCAGCTTGAATTCGTCACTCGCAATTGACGCGATCAGAATGAGTGCGACCAGGGCCGGGAACATTCCGGTCACTTCGAACAGCAGCGCGAAGACAACAATTCCCGCGGTCACAAGGGTGATGGGCTTCCAGCTCGGCGCTTCAACCGCCTCGCCCGGGTAAACGAGAGCGACAATCGCAATGATGAAGCCGAGCCCCAGCATGAGATAGGCGAGCAACTGAGGCACGTAGCCTGGTCCCATGCGGACCGTGGTGCCAACCGGCAGATGACGACCGAACCAAAGCGCCGCAAGGCCGAACGCGATGAACATCAGGCCCGACAGGAAATCTTTGGTCAGCAACCGGCTCATCCGCCCCCCGATTCAAACGCCCGTTGACGCGCGACGTGCCGATCGTCTCTACGGATAACGCCCCAATTGGAGTCGACCGGCCGTCTCTTCCAGCGTTTCGGCATCGTTCGTCCGCTTCCGCTCAGCCGGCGCGGCGACGCAGCTCCGCCGCCTCCGCTGCCCTGGCAGCCTTCACGCTGTCTCTGGCCTCGATGCGGTCGATGTAATCAACCAGATGCGGCCATGCCGACAGATCGAGATTGTGCAGTCGGCTCCACGTCACGATCGTGTAGCAATAAGCGTCAGCCACGGTAAAAGCGTCGCCGGTGAGATAAGGCTGGGACGAAAGGACTTCGTTCAGCCAAGAGAACCGTTTGGACAGATTTTCTATCGCGATCTCACGGTAAGCAGGCGGCGTGGTCGGCCGAAACAGCGGCGTAAACCCCTTGTGCAGCTCGGAGCTGATGAAGTTCAGCCACTCCAGGACACGATAGCGCTCGAGGGTCGCGTTCTGGGGCAGCAGACTGTTACCTGCCATCATGTCGGCGATGCATTGTACGATGACCGGGCCTTCGGTCAGGAGTTGTCCATCGTCCAGCGCCAGGGTCGGCACCTGTCCTTTCGGGTTGATTTTGAAGTAGTCGGTGCCATCCAGTAGCCTCTTGGCTCGCACGTCGACCCATTCGAGTGAGAGCGGCATCTTCAGCTCGCGAGCAACAATATCGACCGCGAGCGAGCAGGCATGCGGAGCAAGATAGAGCTTCATTGATACATCCTAACGCTGCGGGGACTTTGATGAAGAAACAGCGGATAGCCTATTCGAGCTTGAGTTTTCGCCGCGTGATGATGTCCGCATATTGGCTGCGCCCCTTCTCAATGAGACGCACGAGGTCGGCTGGCGTGCTGTAAGCCGCGTCGAAACCGCTGGCGTCCAGTGCCGCGCGCAAGCTGGACGAACCGAGAACCTCCTTCATGGCCGCATTGAGTGTCTGCACGATCTCGGCCGGCGTGTTCGCGGGCGCAAGCAGCGCGAAGAAACCAACGATCGCCAAGTCAGGCAAGCCGGCCTCGACAGCAGTCGGAACATCGGGAAACAGCGGATGACGGACATCGCTCGTGATGAAGAGTGGTTGCAAGTGCCCGGCGCGAATGCTTCCGATCAGCGGTGAAAGCACTTCGTCCATCAACTGCGATTCGTTCTTGGCAACCGCATCGCGCGCTGAGGCGCCACCCTTGTAGGGCACATGCTCGAACTCCGTACCTGTGGACGCCATGAAGATTTCGCCCAGGAGATGATTGCTGGAGCCGATACCGGCCGATGCAAAATTCAGCTTTCCCGGGCGCTGCTTGGCGAGGCTGACAAGGTCATGCACTGTCTTCGCTCCCGTCGCAGTCGAAGCGACGAAGATGAAGGGTTGGGTCACGCCAAGGCTTATGGGGGTCAGATTCTTCACATACTGCTGATCTGGATACAGCAGCGGTGAAACCGTGAGTGTGCTTCCGCTTCCCCATAGCAGCGTGTAGCCGTCCGGCGCAGCATCGGATAAGCGGCGCGTCCCCGCCCGCCCGCCGGCACCCGGACGATTTTCGACGATCACTTGTTGGCCGAGCATCCTGGTCAGTTCCTGCGCTACCAGACGCGCGGAAATATCCGAAGACCCTCCAGCCTCAAACGCGACGACAAGCGTGATGGGACGGCCAGGATAAGGACCGGCCGCAAGCCCCGGTAGCGGAAAGCCGAGCTGAAACAAAAACAGAAAAGCGCAACACGCCAGCCACCGACCGTACCGTGGCTTCATCCCCTCGTGGGCTCTCATGCTCGTTCCCTCCGGGCAACACCATTCGGCTTTGTTTTATCGATTGCATTTTTTCTTATATTATAAGAATTTTAACATCAGTCAACCCAGCCGGGTGGATTCCCGGGTATGCCGAGGTCAATCGAAGCCAATCATCGGAGGACACCACCATGCGCGCTGCGAGATTCGTCTTACTTGTCGTTTCGCTAGTGGCTTCTGCCGCGCAGGCGCAAACCGCATATCCTTCGAAGCCGATCACCATGGTCGTGGCGTTCGCGCCGGGAGGCGGCACCGACACCGCAGCGAGGCTGATCGCCAAGGAAATGGCGGTCGAATTGGGTCAGCCCATCATCATCGAAAACCGTGCGGGAGCCGGCGGCGCCATCGGCGCAGCTTCCGTCATTCGCGCAGCCCCTGACGGCTATACGTTGTTGTTCGGTACCGGATCGGAGTTGAGCGTGTTGCCGGCGGTCAGAAGCAAGCCGCCCTACGACTCCTTGAAGGACTTCGCGCCGATCTCTCAAGTCGGCGCTGTCTCGTTCCTGCTTGCGGCCAATCCTTCCGTGAAAGCAGAGACAGTTCGAGAACTGGTTGAATTTGCGCGCGCTAATCCTGGGCAGATCACTTATGCATCTTTCGGATTGGGCTCGACCAATCACCTGATCAGTGAAGCCTTTTCCAGCAAAACCAATGTCAGCCTGATGCACATACCCTACAGGGGAAGTGCGGCGGCAGTCACGGATCTGCTCTCGGGACAGGTCCAGATCGCATTCGATACCGCATCCGTGATGCTGCCCTATGTGCGCGGCGGAAAACTGAAGGCCTTGGCGACCCTTTCGCCTTCCCGAACCGCTCTTGCGCCCGATCTGCCGACAATGGCGGAAAGCGGCATCGATGGCTTCACGTTCGAGGGCTGGCTCGGGCTACTGGCTCCACGAAACACGCCGGCCGAGATTGTTCAACGACTCTACGTCGCACTTGCCAGCGTGCTCAAGGCACCGGCGCTCGCCGAAACGCTGAAGGAACGCGGCGTCAGCGTTGTCGGCAGTGCCCCAAAGCAGTTCGGCGTCTTCATGAGTTCCGATGTCGACAAATGGAAAGAGATCGCGCGAACGTCCGGAGTTCAGGTCGAGTGAGCCAGACCGTGGCGGAAAATTGGGATCGATGCATCCCACGGCTCGGTCGCGACAAAGAGGGTACGGATCCGCGCTCCCGGCTCGGCCATTGCCAGGCGGCCGATCCGTACGAGGCGTGTCATTTGTATAAAAAGTTGAGCGGGAGGCCGCTACGCGGCCAATCAACCGCGACCAACTGCCCCTTGCCGGACAACGTAATATAGGCGGTCTTCAGTGCTGGGCCGCCAAAGGCGATGTTGGTAACCAGAAGGTCCCCCACGTCGACCTGTTCTACCAGCCGGCCGTCGGGTGCGAATACCGAGATGCAGCCTGCTACCAGCGTGGCGACGCAGACGTTTCCGCATGCCTCCACCGCGAGCGAATCGAACATGTTATAGCCTCCAAGACCGGCAATCGGACGACCGCGTTCTCCGCGGTAGATTGTCGGGGCAGGTCCGATCTGATCGCGCGCGGAAAGATCGTAGGCCCACAGGCGCGCTGTCGGCGTCTCTGCGACGTAGACGGTTCTCTCGTCCGGTGACAATCCGACACCGTTAGGGGGCAGAATCCCGAATACCTGCTCCGTGATTTCACCCATACCAGGCTCGATGTAGTAAAGTCCGCCAACATCCATGTCGCGCGCCCGTCGTTTGCCGAGATCGGTGAACCACAATCCGCCGGACCGGTCGAACACCAGGTCATTCGGGCCTTTCAGCTGGTGATCGCCGCATCTGTCGAACACTGTTTCGACTTTGCCGCTCGTCAGATCGACACGTTGAATGGAGCCGCCAACGTACTCATCGGGGCCCGGGGCAACGGGCATCATCATGCCGCGCGAGGCCACCCAGCCAAACCCGCCGTTGTTGCAGACATAGCATTGACCGTCCGGACCGATTGCAGCGCCATTCGGACCGCCAGGGATTTTCGCAACAACCTCCTTGCGGCCACCGGGCCACACGCGCGTCAGTTGCTGCGCACGGATTTCCACCAGTAGCACGGAGCCGTCCGGCAAAACGACCGGCCCCTCCGGAAAGTCGAGGTCGCTTGCAATCACGCGCATGCTTGCCATCAAGACACCTGTATCGGCTTGTTGTCGGTCCTGGCACCACCATCGTCGACGTAGCCTGGGACTACGACCTTATCTGCGGACGGATCTCCTCCAGGAACTGCTGGAGGATGAAATTGAATTCGGGGAGATTGTCGTCGTGCACATAGTGCGTTGACGAAGGGATATCCCTCCAGAGGATACGCGGATTGCGCCGGCACATTTCCCGCGCGATGTCCGCGGTCAGAAAATCCGAATTGGCTCCGCGTATCAGCAAGGTCGGAATGTTCAACGCCTCGACATGTGGCCACAGATCCACGACTTGTTCCGGTCTCGCGCTCAAACGTGCCTCGGTAATACCTTCGGCATCGTAGCGCCAGACGATGCGGCCGCTCTTCTCTTGCTTCAGCGAGTGAGTGGCTCGGGATTGCAGCGCCGCCGCCGAAACGTCGGGTCGAATTTTGCGCCAGAACGCGGTGGCCTCCTCCCAACTCGCAAAGGACGAAGGTGTTTCGCGCAGTTCGCGTTTAATGCGATCGGCTCCCCTGCCTCCTGCCGATGCACCAGGCCCGATATCCTCGACAACCAGGGCCGACAGCCGCTCAGGGTGACGCGAAGCATAAACGAGGGCGTTTGCGCCGCCCATCGAATGCCCTACCAGGACAAATCGCTTGAGTGCCAGTCTATCGACGAGGGCTTCGAGATCGCGCACATAGGCATCAGCGAAGTAGTTCCGTTGCGGGTCCCAATCGCTGTGCCCACGACCGCGCTGGTCCAGCGCGATTACTCTCCAATGTGGCAACAACGGAAGGGCTACCGGCTCCCACGTGTAGGCGTAACTGCGCAATCCGTGCAGCATAACGATCGCGGGCGCCTCGCGCGGGCCCCATGCCACCAAGCGAAGCTTGAGGCCGTCACTTGTTATCCATTGAACTTCTGCATCCATGCTGCTCATTTGTCTGACTTCGCTTGCTATCGCAGGCCATCGCTGCCGGAAATCGCGGTGGCGGCGAGACCGCCAAGCCGTGCGTGCAGGCGTCCCCGGCTGCCGAACGCGAACGCAATCACGATTTCGTCTGCGTTCGGTGCATCCGCGAACTGGACGGTCATGGTGTCGTAGTGGGACCGCACATAGAGCGCGTCCTTGTGAGCCAGGGGAATGTCGATCGATTCACCGGGAGTGCCGCGCTTGCCGGTCGAGGGTATCCATGCCTTGCCGCCACCCAGGGCATCGCGAACCGGATCGGCAAAAGCGCTCGTCAGAAACGCGTTTCCGTGCTCGTACTCTCCGCTGATTCCAACGATCGCCGCCTTGCCATAGCTTTCCACCTGGCCTTCACCAAACAGCGCCTTAATGCGTCGGCCAAATTCGACGCCCAGGGCAGAAGAATCTGCAACGATTAAATCCAGATTCTGACTGAACTTTCCTGCGTAGGGGTTGGCAATGGCGGCAGCCAACACGAACTTGCGCAACGGCAATCCATCGGCAAGTTGTCCTGTCTCGTTGGCGAGGGTGTCCTCGAACTGACAATACCACTTGCGTATGTGATATCCGATGAAGTTGGGTGTCTTCTGCATCCTTCGATACTCCTGGCGGCCTTCGGCATTTCGTTCTGCTGGACAAAATTAGTCCCTGGAGATGCCAGCGCCGAAAGCCCAGGCATCATGTCAAGCTTCGAGCCTCGCCGTTCGGAGCGCGGGCCGGGAAGAACGGCCTCGATCCACGCCGAATGCAGGTGCTCAATGGTCGGATTTCGGATTGGCTCCAAGCGGTGCCTTCACCGGCGTCCAGGCGACGGCAGTGATCTCGCTGAACTCGCGCCACTCCTTCTCCCAGCTAAGCCCGGCGTCGCGGGACGTGAAGAGATGTCCGTACTTCGTGCCGGCATAGATCAAATCGGGCTGTGCGGAATGCGCACCAAAAGCCCAGAACGTCGAGTTCGGAGTCTGCTTTATCGTGACGCTCGTCCAATCTGCGCCTCGATCGTGCGACCGATAAAGGCGCGTCTTGGTTCCCGGCGTGCCATCGCCTATCGCCAGCAAAAGCCCGTCGCTGCTGGCGGGCAAAGGCAGAACGGTCCGCGTGTAGTACATGCCGTCGAAGCGATCCCGAGATGGATTGCCTGCCCAGGTTTTTCCGTCATCGATGCTGCGATAAACGGTGTTCACCGTGAGAACGAAAGTGGTCTTCGGTGCCGAAGACGTCGCCGGGAGGATTGCAATCGAGTGGATGTCGGAATGCCTGATGGTGCGGTCATCTCCATCGACCCGCTCCCAAGTGCTCCCCGAATCTCGGCTGCGCCATGCGCCGCCCTCCTCCAGGCCAAACCACACCTGCCGACTATCGTCGGGATCGACGCAAACCGTGAGCAACCTGGGCCGGTTAACGCCGGCACAAAACTCCGGAAAATCAGTCGTCGATCGGCTCCAAGACTCACCGGAGTCGATCGATTTGTATAACGCGGCGCGCGATGGCGCGCCGGTTCCGGCGTAGAGCACCGAAGGGTTATTCGGATCGACCGCAATCGACCACACGGTCAAGCCTTGAAGCGCACCTTTGGCCTGACGCCAGTGGGAGCCGCCGTCCTCACTGATGCAGACGCCGCAATCAGCACCTGCATACACCCGCTCCGGACGTTGGGGATCCACTGCGAGCGACCGCACGATACCGTCGAACTCGATCGGTTCGCCGATGCCTAGTCGATGCCAACTCTGGCCATTGTTGTTGCTGCGCAGCATTCCTTGACCGGCGGTCGCAACAATAATCGTGTGCTCCATGGATGCCTCCCTGCAATCGGCCAGCTTGCGACCTAATCAATTATTTCTCATATTGTGATAAAATATAAAGATGAAAATGTAAAGCAGCCGAGTGCAGATTTGTGCCCAGGGCATTGGACCTTGCGGATGCAAATGACTGGAAACTTTCTCACAGCGCGCCGGCCCGACGCCCGAAGCTGGGATGGCCGCCTCACCCGCTCTTTCAGAGCCGGCTGCGCTGCGGTCACAACTCAATGAAATTGCACATGCGAGGGCGGGTTCGCGCCCCATGCAATCCGAGCTTACTCAACCCCTCAGAAATTTCTGCCAGCCGCGAACCCTGATCCAGCTATTCAAGACTTCGAGAGCCCGGTGACATCAGAGGTTCTGGCGAGACGCATGGGCACCAACGCCAAGCCTCCCAGGCGTAGAAGAAATCTTGTGGACTTAGCAGCCGAGCGGCTGCCGACCGTGATCCGGTCTCGCATTTGTATTGGACCACGCCCGTCGAATTTTGCCTCGCAGGTGCGAGCAATGGCACCGGCGCGTCCAATTTGAAGACATCGTGCCTGATATCCCATCGGTCTTTGCCTCTTGTTTTGGCGCGGGCACACTTGACTCAATTAATTTCGAAGAGTGGAATTAAATTCTGAAATGCGTATTGAGGTTCCATGGCCAGACTGACTGCGGTCGAGCGGAAGACCAGCACCAACACGTTGGAGGCTTCCTCGGACGACGTGCGCCTCGTGCAAGCTGTGGCGCGCGGCCTGTCGGTGCTCCGGGCGTTCAAGCCCGGCGAAAATTCACTGAGCAACAGCGAACTGGCCGAGCGCACAGGCCTGTCGAAGCCGACGATCTCGCGCTTGAGCCAGACACTTGCCGCGCTCGGCTACCTGTCCATCGTTCCCCGCACCGGGCACTACCAACTCGGGGCCGGTATCGTCGCCTTGTGCCACTCGCTGCTCGCCGGCATGCCTCACCGGATCGCCGCCCGCCCCGTCCTGCAGGAAATCGCGAACTTCTCACGCTTGCCTGCATCGGTCGGCATGCGCGACCAGCTGGTCATGCTCACCATCGAGACGGCGCGTCATCCGCAAATGCGGCCAGCACGGTTCGACCTGGGCTCGCGGCTGCCGATCGAGACTTCGGCCATGGGCCGCGCCTATCTCTTCGCCCTGGCGGAGGATGAGCGCGCGGCGTTGCTGCAGCGGATCCGGCTGCAGTGGCCACGCAGCGAGTGGCGCGGCGTGCGAGCGCGGATCGATGCAGCCTTCGAGTCGATTGCCAAGCGCGGTTTCTGTGTGTCCCTCGGCGATCGCCAGCCGGATGTCTATGCGGTCGGGGCCCCCGTGGTGACGGCGGACGGCGCGGTTCTGGCGTTCAATTGCGGTGGAATGCCATCCGAGGTCACCGCCGCGCAACTCGAGAACGAGATCGGGCCACGCCTTGCGCGCGCCGCCCGGCAAATTTCCATGGAGGCTCCAGGCGGTGCGTGACTTCACGAAACAAGGCCGATCGATGGCGGTTGGCGAGAACGGCATGATCTGCACGTCGCATCCGGCTGCCTCCATGGCCGGCCTCGATATGCTGCGATCCGGCGGCAACGCTGTCGACGCATCCCTCGCCGCCATCGCCGTACTGGCCGTTGTCGAGCCGCACATGACCGGCATAGGCGGCGACTGCTTCGCATTGTTCTCGATGGGCGGCGCGGCACCGATCGCGCTCGACGGTTCGGGGCGTGCGCCTGGCGCGGCAAAAGCCGAATGGTACGTCGATCGTGACATCCGTGAAATTCCACCAACCTCCGCCCATGCGGTGACGATACCCGGCGCGATCTCGGCGTGGTGCACGCTGAACCGTGACCACGGATCGAAGCCGCTTTCAGAGATTCTTGCGCCGGCGATCCGCCTTGCCGAGGAAGGCATGCGGGTGACGCCTCGCGTCGCCTGGGATTGGGGCCGGCAAATCGAGAAGCTCTCGGTAGATCCGGCGACCCGCGCCGCGTATCTCCCTGGCGGGCGCGCACCTGATGTTGGCGACCTCTTCCGCAACCGCGCGCTTGCCGAAACCCTGCGTTGCGTCAGTCGCGAGGGCGCGGCCGGATTCTACACCGGCAAGGTAGCCAAGGCCCTGACCGCCAAACTGCGCGAGACTGGCGGGCTGCATCAGGAGGAAGACTTCGCCCGGCATCGCAGCGATTATGTGCAGCCGGTCGAGACCAGCTATCGCGGATATAAGGTCTACGAGTGTCCGCCGCCCGGACAGGGGTTGGCCGCCCTCATGATCCTGCGCGTCATCGAAAATCTGGCGCTTGGGGACAGCCGGCACAGCGAGGCGGATCGTATCCATCTTCTCGCCGAAGCCACCAAGGCGGCGTATCGCGCCCGCGATTCCTACTTCTGCGACCCGACGCAGGGTGACGTGCCCGTTGCGCGGTTTCTTTCGGATGCATTTACCGCCCGGGTCAGAGATCGCATCGATCCCGGCAAGGCCTCGCTGCCTGAAGACTGGGACCTGACCGAGCACAAGGACACCGTGTATGTTTGCGCGGTCGATCGCGACCTCAACGCGGTGTCGTTGATCAACTCGCTGTTCGCGCCGTTCGGCAGCGGCATTTTCGAGCCGACGACGGGCGTTCTCCTGCACAACCGAGGAAGCGGATTCCGGACGGACCCCACACACCCGTGCGTCATCGCGCCCCACAAGCGGCCGTTGCACACGATTATTCCCGGGCTGCTCTTCCGCGACGGCAAGCCGATCATGCCGTTTGGGGTGATGGGAGGCCACTACCAGGCCACGGGCCATGCGCACTTTCTCTCCCAGATTCTCGATCATGGGCTCGACATCCAGGCAGCAAGCGACGCGCCACGTTCATTCGCTTTCGACGGAAAGCTATCGCTTGAAAAGACAATCTCGCAGACAGCGTTCGACGAACTCGCCCGCCGTGGCCACGCGGTCAACTGGTCCGACTTCCCGATCGGAGGCGCCCAAGCGATCTGGATCGATCGTCAGCGCGGAATCATGTTTGGCGCGTCTGACCATCGCAAGGATGGCATGGCCCTGGTCTATTAGTTGGAAGGAAGTGAGCAATGACGCTGTTGAAAGGTGCATCTACTGCGGAAGCAAATCCGAAGCACCGCCCACTAGGCTCATCGCACTCACGCGATTTCATCCGCATCAACGAGGTCGGCAAGCTGTTCGGCGGTCGCGGGCCGGTCGTGACCGCGCTTCAGGATATCAATCTCGACATCGGCCTTGCCGAATTCGTCGCGATTGTGGGTCCCTCGGGCTGCGGGAAATCGACGTTGCTTCGTATTCTCGCAGGACTGATCCCGACCAGTTCGGGAACCGTCTGGTTCGGCGATCGCAAGCTGGAAGGGCCACGACACGACATCGGCGTCGTGTTCCAGTCGCCCGTGCTGTTTCCCTGGCGTACCGTGCTCGACAACGTTCTGATCCCGATCGACGTCCAGAAGCTTGATCGCAAGAAGTATCTGTCGCGGGCGCGTGAGCTCATCAATCTCGTTGGATTGAGCGAGTTCGAACAGCGCTATCCCGCCGAGCTCTCCGGCGGCATGCAGCAGCGGGTCGGCATTGTCCGCGCCCTGGTGCATGATCCGGCGATGCTGCTCATGGACGAACCTTTCGGTGCGCTCGACGCCATGACGCGCGAGCACATGAACGTCGAATTGCAGCGCCTCTGGATGGCCCAGAGCAAGACCATCCTGTTCATCACCCATTCGATTTCCGAGGCCGTGTTTCTGGCCGACAGGGTCGTTGTGATGACGCCCCGTCCGGGTCGCATCGCGGAGGTGCTCGACATCGACCTTCCTCGCGAGCGGACGCTCGACATGATGACCACCCCGCCGTTTGGCGAGCACGTCCGCCGTATCCGCGTTCATTTCGGCACAGCTGGAGCTATGGACTGATGCCCGACCTCTCCTCGCTAGACACCGCCAAGAATCGAATTTTGAGCATCCTGCTGCTGTGCCTCGTGCTCGTCATCTGGCAGGCAAGCCCGGTTCTCTTCAAGATCCCCGCGTTCATCCTGCCGTCTGCATTCGCCGTGGCCGAAGGGCTGTGGCGCGGCTTGACCAACGGGCTCTATCTCTATCACGGCGCGGTGACGTTGTTCGAGGTGCTCGCCGGCTTTGCGCTTGGCGGATCCCTCGGTCTCGCACTTGGAGTGGCCGTCGCACTCAACCGGCGTTTCGCCTACTTCATCTACCCCTACATCATCATGTTCCAGTCGATGCCGAAGGTCGCGCTCGCACCGCTGTTCGTTCTCTGGTTCGGCCTCGGCGTGACGTCCAAGATCGTGACGGCGGCACTGGTGGCTTTCTTTCCGATGATGATCAACACGATCTCCGGATTGAACTCTGCGGACAAGGACCGCATCGACCTCATCCGTTCGCTCGGCGGTAGCGAACGACAGGTATTCACCATGCTGCGGCTTCCGAGCGCCCTGCCCTTCATCATGGCGGGTCTCGAGATCGCCAT
>Ga0207675_100002942_pt1 | contig 16751 bp, 13 predicted proteins | sample KBSSwiS42_FD_184305 | JGI IMG/M metagenome (GOLD analysis project Ga0207675, IMG submission 184305) | Switchgrass rhizosphere microbial communities from Kellogg Biological Station, Michigan, USA - KBS Switchgrass S4-2 (SPAdes) (version 2) | ecosystem: Host-associated > Plants > Roots >... | reverse complement strand
CAGGTAGACGCGGTTGCCCATCACGATCGGCGCCGAGCGGCCGCCGTAGGGAACGCGCCAGAGGAAGTTCTCGCCGTTGAGCGCCCACTTCTCGACCAGCCCGGTCTCTTTCGACACGCCGTCGCGGTTCGGGCCGCGCGCCTCGGGCCAGTCGCCGATGGCGACGCCAGCGGGCGGCGCGGCGGGGCGCTGGGCAGACGACCACGCGCCGACGATGAGCACAGCTGCGAGGGCGATTGCGAGCGAAGTTTTGTTCAGCATGTCATCCACGCCTGCACCACGACGACTTAACGCAGAACCCGCCGAAGCATCACTCGTAGCGCAGCCCTTTAGGGCTGCCCGCGCGGCTCGTAGCGCAGCCCTTTAGGGCTGCCCGCGCGGCTCGTAGCGCAGCCCTTTCAGGGCTGCCCGCGTCGCGGTTGGCAGGCCTAAAGGCCTGCGCTACACACTAGAACGCGGTTGGCAGGCCTAAAGGCCTGCGCTACACACTAGAACGTAGTCCCCACTCGAATCCCGAACGTCCGCGGCGCCCCGTTCTCGCCGAGGAACCCGGACGGCGCCAGGCCCGGCTGCGGGAACGCGAGCGGGATGTAATGCGTATCGAACGCGTTGCGCACCCACGCTTCGCCGAACACCCGCTTGCCGCGGAGCCCGGCGCGGAAGTTGGCCAGCGCGTATGCGTCCTGCCCCAGCGTGTTCGCATCGTCGTACTGGAAGTCGCCGTAGCGCACCACCTCGCCGCGCAGCGTCAACGACGCGGCGCTCCAGACCTGGCGCGAATACTGGATGCCGGCGTCCACGGTATGGCTCGGCGCGTTCGACAGCTTGTTGCCGCCGACGTCGATGCCGTTCGAAAAGCTGCCCTCGCTGAACCGCGCGCGGGTGACGCCAAGGCCGCCGAACAGCTCGATACCCTGGACCGGCCGCGCGCCAACCTCGACCTCGATCCCCGTGTTGACCGCGCCGGCCGCGTTCGAGATGAAGAACTGCGCCGGCACGAGCGGATTGGGGACGAAGACCTGCAGATCGTCCCAGTCGATGCGGAACGCGGCGACGTTGGCGCTCAGCCGGCCGCCGAGTGCCGTAGATTTGACGCCGCCCTCGTAGTTCCAGCTGTGTTCCTGCCCGTAGGCTTCGGCGCCGGCCGGCGAGGCGGCATTGAAGCCACCGGCCTTGAAACCGCGCGTCGCCGTGCCGTAGACGGTGGCGGCCGGAATGGCGCGGTAGGCGACGGCGAACTGCGGCGACACATCGGAGAAGGTCTTCGAGGCGTCGACCACCTGTGCCGGCGCAATCGCCGGGGTGAAGAAGGTATTCAGATCCGCCTTCTTGCGCTCGCGATCGCCGCGGGCGCCGACGATGAGATCGAGTTTGGCGTTGTAGGTGAACGTGCCCTGGCCGTAGACGCCGATGCCGAGATCGTCGAGGGCCGCCTGCGGCGAGGTCTGCGCCACGGCGATGCTGACGAACGGCGACAGGACGAACGGCGAAAACGCGTTGACCGCGGTCTGCTCGTAGTTCTGGGTGAAGAAGAACACGCCCGTCTGCCATTTGAACGCGAGGTGGTCCGAGAGCGCGATCGGGGCGGTCCGCGCCGAGGCGACGCGCAGCTCCTCGGTGAACTGCAGATCCTTCTCGTCGTTGGTGCGGGTGGCGAGCGGCAGCGCGGTGTAATCGAGGTCGGTGAAATCTTTCGTCTTCCACCGCAGCACGCCGGTCACCGACGAGACGTCGACGCGGCGGCCGCTGTGGGTCAGGTGAAACGTCGGCGCGACGATGTCGCGATGGGTGAAGCCTTCGACGTTGCGCGAGGCATGAAACGGGTTGGCGCGCAGCGCGCCGACGTCCTGCAGGCCGTAGTCGCCGTCGCGCGCCCGCTCGACGGTGAGCATCGCGCGCGCTTCCCAGCGATCGGCGGGATGCCACAGCAGCTGCACCTTGCCGAAGCCGGCCGAGCGCGAGTCGATGTCGTTGCCGGTGATGTCGTTGACGGTGAAGCCGTCGCGGCGGGCGAAGCCGGCGGCGACGCCGAGCGCCAGCTTGTCGGCGATGAGCGGACCCGACGCCGAGCCGCGGACGTCGGCGGTGCCGAAGTTGCCGAACGGCGCGACGAGATTGCCCGACCATCGCTGAAACGACGGCCGCGTGCTGGTGATGTTGATGACGCCGCCGAGCGTGTTGCGCCCCCACAGCGCGCTGAGCGGGCCGCGGACGAAATCGATCTGGTCGACGCCGACCAGCTCGAGGCTCGACGAGTTGGCGTTGAGCTGCGGCACGCCGTCGATGTAGGTGGTGACGCCGGCATTGTTCGGGCCGGCGCCGACGCCGCGAAAGCGCGCGTTGCTCAGCTTGCGCGCGGTGAACTCGTTGAAGAAGGTGTTGGGCGCATATGCCGCGGCGCCGCTGACGCTGAAGATGCCGGCGGCATCGAGCGTCTCGTCGGTCACCGCCGTCACGCTCACCGGCACCTGCTGCGGATCCTCGGGCGCCTTCTGCGCGGTGACGGTGATCGGCGGGAGCGTCGTTCGCAACGGCGCTTGTGCCGCAGCGGCGGCGGGGAGCGCGAAGAGCGCCACCAGGGCGCAGCCGGCACGGCCTGGCGTGCGTCTAACTGAGGGCATCCGCGGATTCTCCCATATGTTCTTGTATTCTTGTGTCTCCGGCCGTCACAAGGAGCGAGCTCGATGAAGCCTCACCGCGTTTTGACGCTCGTGTGCGCTTTTGGGATCTCGGCCGTGCTTGCCGCGCGCGCGGGCAGCCCGGCGCAGGGCAGCGCGGCGTCGGCATTCGACTGGCCGCAGTGGCAGGGGCCGGATCGAAGCGGCGTGTCGAAGGAGACCGGGTTGCTGCAGCAGTGGCCGGCCGCGGGCCCGCCGGTGGCGTGGTCGATCACCGGGCTCGGCGCCGGCTACGGATCGCTGGCGGTGAAAGGCGATCACATCTATCTGCAGGCGCTGAGCCGCGCCGGCAGCACGGTCTCGAGCCTCAACCGCGCCGACGGCCGCGTCGAGTGGACGAAAGCCGTCGGCCGCGGCGGCAGCAACGATCGCGGTCCCGGGCCGCGCGGCACGCCGACCGTCGACGGCGATCGCCTCTACGTGCTCACCGAGAACGGTGATCTCGCCTGCCTCACTGCGGCAAGCGGCGCGCCGATCTGGCAGCGCAACATCCTCTCGGATTTCGGCGGGCGTCAGATTCCGTGGCTGATCAGCGAGTCGCCGCTGGTCGACGGCGGCAACGTGATCGTCACGCCGGGGGGTCCGCGCGCCGGCATGGTGGCGCTCGACAAGATGACCGGCAAGACCGTGTGGCAGAGCGAGCAGTTGAGCGACGAAGCGGGCTACGCGTCGCCGATTGCCGCCGACGTGCAGGGCGTGCGCGTGATCATGACGCTCACGGCCGATGCCGGCGTCGGCGTGCGCGCGTCAGACGGGCGGCTGATGTGGCGGCACACGGCGGTCGCCAACGGCACGGCGAACGTCGCGACGCCGGTCTTCGCCGACAACAAGGTGTTCTACACCTCGAACTACGGCACCGGCGCGGCTCTCTTGGCGCTGACGGCGCAGGGCGGTCAGGTGAAGGCGGAACAGGTCTACTTCACCAACCAGATGCAGAACCATCACGGCGGCGTCGTGCTGGTGAACGGCTATCTCTACGGGTTCCACCAGTCGATCCTGACCTGCCTCGAGTTCGCGACGGGGCGGATGATGTGGCGCGATCGCAGCGTCGGCAAGGGCACGGTGCTCTACGCCGACAACCACCTGTATCTGTTCAGCGAAGACAACGTCGCCGGCCTCGCCGAAGCGACGCCCACCGCGTACAAGGAGAAGGGGCGCTTCCGCACGGTCGATCAAGGGTTCCCGAGCTGGGCGCACCCGGTCGTCAGCGGTGGTCGCCTCTACATCCGCGACCAGGGAACCGTTGCGGCGTACAACATCCGCGCGCGCTGACGACGATCAACGCAGAACCCGCAGAGCCCGCAGAACGCTGTCCCGCTGCGAGCGCGCGAGGAAGAACGCAAAGCCCGCAGAGCCTGCAAAGCGCGGCTTCGCAAGCGACAGTGGACAGCGCCGCCGGCTGCAACGTGTCGCACGTCGGCCGGCTTTGCCGGCCGACATGCCCCGACCGAAGAACGTCAGGAACGCAAGCCGTGTGGTTTGTGGAGAAGGCTTGTGTTGCTGACGTTCTTTGGCCGGGGCGCCGCCGCGCGCGGCGGCGTGCGACACGTTCTCGGGCGGCGTTACTCTCTTTTTCGTGTCTTTCGTGTTTTCGTGGCCTTCGTGGCGTCGGGCGTCACGGCGCGAGGCTGAACGCGGCGATGTTCTTGCGATCGCGGACGTAGAGCGTCGTCCCGGCGAGCGTGGGCGGGGTCCAGGAGACGTTGCTGAGGACCGACGCGCGCGACAGCACCTTCAGCCCCTGCGGCGACACGGTGGCGAGCCCGAGGTTGCCGTCCTCGTCGAGGATGATCAGCTTGTTGTCGGCGTAGAGCAGCTGCGCGCGCGAGAAGCTGCGATCCTGCCACGCGACCTTGCCGCTCTTCAGATCGACGGCGGTGAGAAACGCCGGGCCGAAATCGCCGCTCGAGGCGTAGACGTAATCCCCCAGCCGGATGATCGTGCCGATGTGCACGCGCAGGCGGGTGCTGTACCACTTCTCGGCGACCGAGGTCTTGCCGCCCGACTGGCGCAGTTCGATCGCGCGGCTGCCGGTGTTGTAGGCCGACGACACGAACAGCAGGTGATCGGCCGCCGACCAGACCGGCGTGCTGATGTTCAACCCCCAGTCGGTCTTGTGCGGCACGTGCCAGAAGACGCGGCCGGTCATCGGATCGATCCCGGCGACGCGATCGCCGGTGAACGCCACCAGCTGCGCCTGGCCGTCGACGTCGATCATGATCGGCGACGCCGGCGACACCTCGAAGTCGCCCGTCTTCCAGACCAGCGCGCCGGTGTGCTGATCGAACGCCGCCATGCCCTGGCCGAGGCCGCCGACGCTGACGATCACCATCCCCTTGTAGAGCAGCGGGCTGCACGCGTAGCCGCGCCCGGGCGATGCCGAGCCGTACTCCCTGATGAAGTCGTGCGACCACACCTTGCGGCCGGTGGCCTTGTCGAGGGCGAACAGTTCCTTGCGGGTGCTGGTCGCGTAGACGCGATTGCCGGCGATGAGCGGCGTCGAGTGCGGGCCGGCGCCCTGCGAGAAATCGAGGCCGTCGGTCGGCGAGGGGTAGGTGAACTCCCAGATCGTCTTGCCGGTCGCGGCGTCGAGCGAGGCGACCGTCTCTTCCTGGCTGCGGCGCACCGCCGACAGCAGGCCGAGCGGCCGGTACATCGTATAGAGGCGGCCGCCCTCGACGAGGATCGCCGAATGCCCTTCGCCGAGCGGCCGGGTCCACAGCTTGTTCGGCCCGCCCGGCGGCCAGCTGGCGGCCAGGCCGGTCGCGGCGGGCATGAAGTTGCGCCCGGCGCCGCCCCACTGCAGCCAGTCGGTCGTGCTGTCGCCGTGCGCCGGCGTCAGCGCCAGCGACGAGGCGAGCACGGCGGCGAGCGCGAAGCCGCGGATCCTCATCGGCGTCACCGCTTCACATGATATCGTGCGCCCCGTGCGGAAAATCGACATCTTCAATCACATCTATCCGGCCGCGTACTACACGCGGCTGATGCAGATCGCGCCCGATTACAAGGACATCGGCAAGCGGATGCGCGGCATCCCGATGCTCGCCGATCTCGACGTGCGCTTCCGCGTGATGGACAGCTTCGACGACTACCAGCAGGTGCTGTCGCTGCCGACGCCGCCGATCGAGAACGTGGTCAGCGGCCGGCTCGCCGCCGACCTGGCGAGCGCCGCCAACGACGGGATGGCGGAGCTGGTGGCGAAGTATCCGGACCGGTTTCCCGGCTTCGTCGCCGCCATCGCCTACGACGATCCCGACGCCGCGGCACGCGAGGCGGTCCGCGCCATCGACCAGCTCGGCGCCCGCGGCATCCAGATGTTCACGAACGTTCACGGCGTGCCGATGTCGGCGCCGCAGTTCCTGCCGATCTTCGAAGCGCTGGCGTCGCGCGACCTGCCGATCTGGATGCACCCGTACCGCGGCGCCGAGATGACCGATTACAAGACCGAGGCGCGCTCCGAGTACGAAATCTGGTGGACCTTCGGCTGGCCCTACGAGACCAGCGCCGCGATGGCGCGGCTGGTCTTTGCCGGCTACTTCGACAAGTTCCCGAACCTGAAGATCATCACCCACCACATGGGGGCGATGGCGCCGTACTTCGCCGGCCGCGTCGGCCCGGGCTGGGACCAGCTCGGCGCGCGCACCTCCGACGCCAACCTGGCCGCCGTGCTCGGCACGCTGCGGAAGCGGCCGCTCGATTACTTCAAGATGTTCTACGCCGATACGGCGCTCTTCGGCGCCTTCGACGCGACCGTGTGCGGGCTCAAGTTCTTCGGCGCCGACCACGTGCTGTTCGCCTCGGATGCGCCGTTCGACCCGGAGAAGGGGCCGATGTACATCCGCGAGACGATCGCGATCGTCGACCGGCTGCCGATCAGCGAGGCAGAGCGGGAGAAGATTTACTGGAAGAACGCGGTGCAGCTGCTCAAGCTCCCTTGAGTTCCAGCTTCGGGGCCCGTCCCTACGTCGGGGTACCTCGCGCGTCCGGGAAGTACAGAAGATCAGAAGGTCAGAAGACCAACAAATCCAAAAAACACCTTCAGAAAGAGAAACGAGCCTCCTGATCTTTTATCCTTCTCATCTTCTGTCTAACCGGACCCCGCTCTACGAGCCGCCCGGCGGCGATGGACAGCCGCGTAAGGCGAAGCAGCAGCGTGGTTTACGGGTAACTTTCGAGCGACTTGGCCGGCCTGTCGATCTGGCCGCCGCTCGTTCGACTTAAGGGTATGAGCATGCTCACCGACTTCCGCTTTGCCTTCCGGTCGCTGGCCAAGAACCGCGGGCTGGCGATCACGGTCGTCCTCACGCTCGCGCTCGGGATCGGCGCGAACGCGGCGATTTTCAGCGTCGTCCGCGGCGTGCTGCTGCGGCCGCTGGTCAACCGCGACGAGGATCGGCTCATCTACATCCGGCAGAGCGCGCCGGGCATCGGCGCGGAAAACGCCAACTTCTCGGTCCCTGAACTCCGGGACCTCCGCGATCGCATCAAGACGCTGAGCGCGTTCGGCGACTTCTCGACCATCCCGTTCACCCTCGTCGGCCTCGGTGAGCCGCGCGTCGTCCGCGCCGGGGTTGCCGGCGGATCCTTTTTCGATGTGATGGGGCTGCGGCCGATCGCCGGCCGCCTGCTCGGACCGAGCGACGACGGGCCGAACGCGGCCGGCGCCGCGGTGCTGACCTATCGCTTCTGGTCGACGACGCTGAACAGCGATCCGTCGGTCATCGGCAAGACGATCCGTCTCGGCGATCGCTCCGCGACCATCGTCGGCGTCGTCGAGCCGTCGGTGCCGTACCCGGCGGAAACGGAAATCATCGCCAACGTCGTCACCAGCCCGCATCACCTGTCGGCGACGATGGTGGAGGGCCGCGTGCACCGGATGACGGAGCTGTTCGCCCGCCTCGCGCCCGGCGTCGAGCTCGACGAAGCGCGCGCGGAGCTGCGCGCGGTCCACAGCGCGATCGTCAAGGAACACCCGCAGGACTACTCGCCGAAGTCCGACTTCCGGATCGACGCGCGGAAGCTTCGCGATCAGATCACCTCGCCGGCGCGGACCATCCTGCTGGTGCTGCTGGCGGCGTCGGCGCTCGTCTTCGTCATCGCGTGCTCGAACGTCGCCAACCTGATCCTCGCGCGATCGGTGCGCCGGGAAGGGGAGCTGGCGGTGCGGGCGGCGCTCGGGGCGTCGAGCGGCGCCCTGCGCCGGACGCTGCTCGCGGAGAGCCTGCTGCTGTGCGGCGCGGGCGCGCTGCTCGGCGTGCTGATCGCCCGGCCGATGGTCGCCATCCTCGCGCGCTATGCGGCGCGGTTCTCCGTGCGCGCGCTCGATCTCCAGATCGATGCCAGCCTGCTCTGGGTCGGCGTCGGCCTCGCCCTCGCCGCCGCGGTGCTGCTCGCCTACGTGCCGCGCCTGCCGTCGGCCGAGGCCTCGAACGGCACCGGCCTGTCGACCGGCAGCTCGCGGATGAGCCACGGCACCAATCGCCGCCTCCGCCTGTTTGCGGTGACGCAGATCGCCGCGTCGTTCGTCCTGCTCGCGGGCGCCGGCATGCTGCTGACGACGCTGCTCGCCCTGCAGGCGACGCGCACCGGCTTCAACATGCGCAGCGTGCTGGCGGTCAACGTGCCGGTCGTCTCCTACGACCGCTCACCCGACCAGCTGGTCGCGTTCTACAACGAGGTGTTGCGCAAGGTTGGCGCGCTGCCCGGCGTCGAGCAGGCGGCGGTCGGCACCCTGGTGCCGTGGCGCGATGCGGGCACGTTCTTCGCCGCGCAGTTCATGGCCGAGGGCTACGTGCGTGCGAACGGCGAAGAGGATCCGCGGGCGCAGTTCCGCACCGTGTCGCCCGGGTTCTTCGCCGCGCTCGGCGTGCCGCTCATCGCCGGCCGCGATTTCAACGAAGGCGATCGCCGCACGTCGGAGAAGGTGGTGATCGTCAGCCAGAGCCTGGCGCAGCGCATGTTCCCGAACCAGGACGCGGTGAACCGGCGGCTGATGTGGACCGATCCGGTGATGAAGTTCATCGACGTCAGCGTCGAGCCGCGGCGCATCGTCGGCGTCGTCGCCGACGTCGACGACGAGAACGTCGTGCCGGGACCGGTGGTCACCGTCTACCATCCGCTCGAGCAGGAGATCGGCGGGGGCCGGCTGTTCGTGCACACGCGGACCGACCCGTACGCGCTGGTCGCGCCGATCACGAAGATCATCCGCGAGATGTCGTCGGAGCAGCCGGTCGAACATCCGGCGACGCTCGAGGACGTGCGCGCCGAGGTGCTGGCCAGCGATCGGCTGAACGCGTTCGTGTTCGGCGGCTTCGCCGCGGTGGCGTTGCTGATCGCGGTGGTGGGCGTCGCCGGCGTGCTCGCGTTCTCGGTGAGCGCGCGGACGCGCGAGTTCGGCATCCGGCTGGCCGTCGGCTCGGCGCCCAGCCATCTGCTGGCGAAGGTGCTGGGCGAGGGCGCGGTGATTGCCGGCGCCGGCGTCGTCGCCGGCGTGGTCGGCGGGCTGGTGCTGGCGCGGGTGGCCGGCAGCTATATCGCGGATGTGCGTCTGCCGGGCGCGCTGCCGAGCGTCGGCGCCGGGCTGGTGCTGGTGGCGGCGGCGATTGTGGCGTCGCTGATGCCGGCGGCGCGCGCGTCGAGAGTCGATGTGATCCAGGCTCTTCGAGCCGAATAGCGGCTGGGTCTCGGGGCTGGGGGCTGGGGGCTGGCTGATTGTGCTCGTTGCTGGTTGCTGGCTGGGAGGCGACTGATTCCTGGACTGCGACTGGCGACTGACTCAGGACTGCGACTGGCGCCTGACTCAAGAAGCTTTAGGCCGGCGGGGTCGCTGTTTCGCCGACACGGACTTGATCACGATCCGAGGTTTCGCTGCGCTGCGCGCGATTTTGACCTCGGCGAGCTCGAGCGCTTCTCTCATCAGCGCGCGAACGTCCGGGCTGTCGATGTCGGCCGGGGACGTCAGGCGGATGTGGCGCACCTGCGTCCCCGACCCCTTCAGCAATCGCTTCGGATCCGTCAACTGCGCGCCGGTCTGCAGGAAGCAGAGGCTGACCCAGCGCGGAAAGACCGCGATCGAGAACACCGCATCGGACGCGCGCTCGGTGGTCGAGAAGCCAATCGCCAGCGCGTTGTAGTTGTCGTACACGAGCTCGAGCGCACCCGGCCAGCGCCGCCGCATCCGCGCGAGCGCATCGTTCGCCGCGGCGGCAACCTCCGGCGTGAATTTTTCGATGAACCCGGCCAGCTGCGCCGTCGCAGTTTTTACACTCACCTGATCCCCCCGCCCCCGGTGTCGCAGACCGTCTGCGAGACGGTGTCGGAGACCGTCTCCGACCCCGTCTCCGACCCCGTCTCCGACCCTGTGTCGCAGACCGTCTGCGACACCGTCTGCGACACCTGCCACGCACGTGCGAAAATGCGCGCATGACCCGTTGCCGTGACGCCGGGATTGTCCTTCGACTTCGCTCAGGACAGGTCTCTCGAGCTGGCCGGGCGGCGCTGCCGGCTGTCGTCGCCGCGCTCGCGTCGCTGACGCTCGTCGCGCAGTCGCCCTCGCCGCTCAACGCCGAGCTCGAACGCATCTTCGCGCGCGAAGAATATACGCCGCAAACCTTCACCCAGCCGGCCTGGATCGACGGCGGCGCGCGCTACGCCGCGGTCGAACCCTCGACCTCCGCGCCAGGCGCGAAGGACGCGAAGGACATCGTCGAATACGACACCGCGACTGGCACGCGCACGGTCCTGGTCGCCGCGACCTCGCTCAAGCCGGCGGGCGCGGCGGCGCCGCTCGCCATCGACGGCTACGCGTGGTCCGCGGATCGCACGAAGCTGCTGCTCTACACCAACTCGAAGAAGGTGTGGCGCCAGAACACGCGCGGCGACTACTGGGTGCTCGATCGCGCGTCCGGGACGCTCAGGCAGCTCGGCGCCGGCGCCGCGCCGGCGACGCTGATGTTCGCCAAGTTCTCGCCCGACGGCCGCCGCGTCGGCTACGTGCGCGACCGCGATCTCTACGTCGAGGATGTCGCCTCCGGCGCCGTCACGCGCCTGACGAAAGCCGAGAACGAACAGATCATCAACGGCACGTCGGACTGGGTCTACGAGGAGGAGCTCGACCTGCGCGACGCCTTCCGCTGGAGCCCCGACGGCCGCCAGATCGCCTACTGGCAGTTCGACACGACCGGGATCGATCTGTTCACCCTGATCAACGACACCGATGCGACCTACCCCTCGCTGACGCGCATTCCGTATCCGAAAGCGGGAACCACCAACTCGGCGGTGCGCGTCGGGACGGTGGCCGCAGCCGGCGGACCCACGTCCTGGATCGACGCGCCGGGCGATCCGCGCAACACCTACATCCCGCGGATCGACTGGTCGGACGATGGCCGCACGATCGCGGTGCAGCAGTTGAACCGTTTGCAGAACCGCAACGACGTGCTGATCGCGGACGCGAAGAGCGGCGCGGTGCGCCGCGCGCACCGCGACGAGCAGCCGAAGGCATGGGTCGACGTCACCGACGACTTCACCTGGCTCGATGGCGGCCGCGCCTTTCTGTGGGTGAGCGAGAAGGACGGCTGGCGCCACATCTACCGCGTCGCGACCGACGGCAGCGGCGATCGGCTGATCACGAAGTTCGATGCCGACGTGATTGAGATCAACACCGTCGATCCGAAAGCGGGGTGGGTGTACTTCCTCGCGTCGCCGGCCTCGGCCACCGAGCAGTACCTCTATCGCGCCCGCCTCGACGGCACCGGCACTCCCGAACGCGTGACGCCGGCCGAGTCGCCCGGCTTCCACACGTACAACGTCTCGCCCGATCTGAAGTGGGCGTTTCACACCTGGTCGCGGATCGACGTGCCGCCGTCGACCGAGCTGGTGAGCCTGCCGGAGCATCGCACCGTGCGGTCGCTGGTCGACAACGCGCCGCTGAAATCGAAGCTCGCCGCGCAGGGGAACCTGCCGACCGAGTTCTTCAAGGTCGATGTCGGCGACGGCGTCGTCCTCGACGGCTGGATGATGAAGCCGCGCGGCTTCGATCCGTCGCGGCGCTATCCGCTGCTGATTTACGTCTACGGAGAGCCCGCCGGCCAGACTGTCGTCGATCGCTGGATCGGCAGCCGCAACCTGTTTCATCACGCCCTCGCCAACGACGGCTTCATCGTCGCCAGCGTCGACAACCGCGGCACGCCGGCGCCGCGGGGGACGGCGTGGCGCAAGGTCGCCTACGGCGCGATCGGCGATCTGTCGTCGAAGGATCAGGCCGCGGCGGCGCGCCAGCTGCTCGCGCGGCATGCGTTCATCGATCCGGATCGCGTGGCGATCTGGGGGTGGAGCGGCGGCGGATCGAGCACGCTCAACGCGATGTTCCGCTTTCCCGATCTCTACAAGGTTGGCGTTTCGGTTGCACCGGTGCCCGACCAGCAGCTCTACGACACGATCTATCAGGAGCGCTACATGGGCCTGCCGCAGGAGAACGCCGCCGGCTACCGCCTCGGCTCGCCGATCAACTTCGCCGAAGGGCTGAAGGGCCGGCTGCTCATCATCCACGGCTCGGGCGACGACAACGTCCACTACCAGGGGACCGAGAAGCTCGTGAATCGCCTGGTCAGCCTCGGCAAGCCGTTCGACCTGATGGTGTATCCGAACCGGACCCATTCGATCTCCGAAGGCGAGGGTACGACGCTGCACATCCACGCGCTGATCGCGCGCTACCTGGTCGAGCACGCGAAGTGAGCGAGCTGACGCGGCGTGGCACGGTCGCGATCCTGCGCATCGCGCACGGCAAGGCGAACGCGCTCGACCTCGAGCTGTGCGAGGAGCTCGCCGGCAAGCTTCGCGGCTGCGCCGACAGCGATGCCGGTGCGCTGCTCGTCACCGGCGAGGGGAAGATCTTCTCGGCCGGCGTCGACCTGGTGCGGCTGGTGGACGGCGGCGCCGAGTACGTGCGCGCGTTTCTACCCGCGCTCAACCGCTTGTGCGAGACGCTGTTCTCGTTTCCGAAACCCGTGGTCGCGGCGGTGAACGGCCACGCGGTCGCTGGCGGCTGCATCATCGCCTCCGCCGCCGACTGCAAGCTGATGGCGCGCGACGCGGGCCGGATCGGCATCCCTGAGTTGCTCGTCGGCGTGCCGTTCCCCGTGGCACCGCTCGAGATCATGCGCTTCGCCGCGCCGGCGCAGCAGCTCCAGGCGATGATCTATCGCGGCGTGATGTTCACCGCCGACCTGGCGCACCAGCATGGGCTCGTGGACACGGTGGTGGACGCCGATCGACTGCTCGACGAAGCGGTGGCCTGCGCCGAAGGGCTCGCCGCGGTGCCGGCAGTGGCGTTCGCGCTGACCAAGCAGCAGCTGCGCGCGCCGGCGCGCGATCGCATGCGCGCCGGTGCCGCGATCGACGCCGAGGTCACCGACGCGTGGGCGTCGCCGGCGGTCCTCGGCGCGATCCGCGACTACGTGGCGAGGACGCTGAAGCGGTAATCGCTCGCGTTGCGCGCTACGGCGCGTTGACGACGTCCATCTGAATCGCGCGCCGCGCTTTGTTGAAATCCCAGAGCGCGCGGAAGGCGAGGAGCGGGCCGAGCACCGCCCATCCCGAGCTGGCGAGGTCGTGGGCTTGCCGGAATACGACGACGAGCGCCGCCGTCAGCACCGCGAAAGCGAGCACGACGACCTCCTGCGTGTTCCACGCCAGGTTGCTGTCGCTGGATGCCCGCGGATCGACGATCGTCGTTCGCGCCAGCAGGCTCTCGACCCAGTAGATGGCCGCCAGGCGCATCGACCAGCCGAGATCGTCGAGCACGATCCCGAAATCGGCGTCGAGCTCGTGGCGCTGGTTGACGTTCGCGAGGACGAACGCGAACGCCGCCAGCGCGAGCGTCACCAGCGTGTATCCCGTCCAGCCGATCGGCTTCCTCGATTCCTCATCTCGCAGCGGCTCCGGCGCGGCGCCTGGCGGCGGCGGCGACGAGAAGTAACGCGAGAGCGGCCGCGCGCGGTGCGACAGCAGGTAGACGGTGGCGAGGCGCAGGAGGTAATCGAGGACGAACGCGTAGAGCAGCACCTGCGGCCGATCGCCCGAGCGGACGATCGTCCAGATCGTCAACGCCAGCCCGCTGGCGTGGACGAGGAACAGGATCAATGCGTCATGCCGTAGATCAGGTAATTGACACCGAGCTTGTAGGCATCGTTCGACGCGTCGAACGGGAAGAGTCCCTGTCCCGACCACTCCCAGTACTCGGGGATGTCGTTGTCGAAGTTGGCGACGACCATCAGCCGCTTGTGCGGATCGTTGTCCTCGAACAGCCCGTAGTAGCTCGGCGCGATGCGGTACATCGGGTGCAGGATCGAGTCGATGTTCTCGATCCGGAAGAAGGTGTCGAAAATCCGGTTCGACTGATCGAGCTTGATGAAGCGCCCGTCCGGTAGCACGCGCCGCATCTGCGCCTCGAAGTTGTTCCACTGCTGCGCGCCGTCGAAGTCCTCGAACACCGCGAACCCGCCCTTCTGCAGCCAGGCGCGGAACGACTCGGCTTCGGTGTCGGTGAGGATCCAGAAGCCGGGCTCCCACATGAAGGCAATCGGGTACTTGAACAGCTCGGGGTCGTCGAGCATCAGCACGCGGCTGCCGTCGGTGCGGATGTCGACCTCGGTCAGTTCCTGCAGGATCAGCGAGAGGTTCTGCTCCGCGCGCGGGTAGTCGTGATTCCACGCCGAGCCGAAGCCGCCGCGCCGGAAGCCGCGTTCCGCGCCCCAGCGCAGGCGGACGAAGGTGAAGCGGCCGTCATAGGTGATGTCGGTGCGGTGCGGCAGGCCCGGCCGCTCGAACTGCGCGGCGGCCGCCGCGGTCGCAGAGATCAGGAGAGCGACAACCCGCAGCGCCCGGTTATATGATCCTCGTCTCAGGCTGGCCGCGATCCCCATGGCTCTCATCGGTCTTCATCATGTCACGGCGACGGTCGACGACGCGCAGGACGATCTCGATTTCTGCCTCGGCGGGCTCGGCCTGCGGCTGGTCAAGAAGACCGTCAACTTCGACAACCACAGCGTCTATCACTTCTACTACGGCGACCAGCTCGGGACGCCGGGCACGATCTGGACGACGTTCCCCTACAAGGATCGTGGCGTGCCCGCCGGGTCCACCGGCGCCGGCCAGGTGACCGTCACCTCGCTCTCCGTGCCGGCCGGCTCGCTCGAGTTCTGGCGCCAACACCTGAGCGCCAGCAGCATTGCCGCCACCGATCTGCCCGAGCGGTTCGGCGAGCCGGTCGTGCGATTCTCCGATCGCTCCGGCCTCACCTTCGAGCTGATTGCCACAGGCGGCGACGATCGCACGCCGTGGGTGGCCGACGGCTTCGACCCTGCGTCCGCCGTCCGAGGCCTGCACAGCGTGACGATGGTCGTACGCGAGGCGCCGAAGACGCTCGAGCTGATGACCGGGCTGCTCGGCTACCGGGTGGTCGACGAGTCGGAGCATCGCATCCGGCTCGCCGTCAACGGCGGCGGCCCGGGGAAGACGATCGACGTCGCCGTGCGTCCCGATGCGGGCGCGGCGCGCAACGGGCTCGGCACCGTGCATCACGTCGCGATGGCGGTCGCGACCGCCGACGATCAGCTGCGGCTGCGCGAGGAGCTGATTCGCTACGGCTGCCGGGTCACCGAGGTCCGCGATCGCTGTTATTTCCAGTCGATCTATTTCCGCGAGCCGGGCGGCGTGCTGTTCGAGATTGCCACCACCTCGCCGGGATTCACCGTCGACGAAGACGAGGCGTCGCTCGGCCGCGCGCTGAAGCTGCCGCCGTGGGAGGAGCCGAGCCGCGCCGCCATCGAGCCGATGCTCGCGCCGGTCGAGTACTGATGCGTTACTTTGCGCTCACTTACGACGTGGTCCCCGGCTTCGTCGATCGCCGGATGGCGTTTCGCGAGGCGCATCTCAAGCGCATCCGCGAGGCGCACGACCGCGGCGAGCTGATGATGGCCGGCGCCGTCGGCGATCCGCCCGATGGCGCGCTGCTCGTGTTTCGGGGCGAGTCGGCATCCGCCGCGGAGCAGTTCGCGCGCACCGATCCCTACGTCACCGGGGGGCTGGTCACCGCCTGGCGCGTCCGTCCGTGGAACGTCGTCATCGGAGCGGAGCCGTCGGTGCCCAAGCCGTTGTGATGATCGAGCGCGTGTGGTCGGCGCGGACGACGCGAGATGGTGCGGCTGTCTACCGCGCTTACTTCCAGCGCGTGGTCATGGCGGAGTTGAGCGCCGTCGACGGATATCGGGGGTGCCGGCTCCTGGAGCGGGAGCTGGAGAGCGGCTCGATCGAGATCGTGGTCGTCACGTCGTGGGAGTCGCTCGATGTGATTCGCGGGTTCGCCGGCGACGACGTCGAGCGCGCGGTGGTGCACGATGAGGCCGCGGCGCTGTTCACCGACTACGATCGCACCGTGCGGCACTTCGAGGTCGTGCTCGATCGTTCGTGACGCCTGCGCAGCCACGAAGCACACGAAAGACACGAAAGACACGAAAAAGACGGAGAGCGCGACGCTGAGCGCTGCACGTCGGCCGGCTGCGCCGGCCGACAACCCGCGCCCGAAGACCGTCAGGAACGCAAGCGGTCGAATCGTTGGCGCTTGTGTTCCTGACGGTCTTTGGACGCGGGGCCGCCGCCACGCGGCGGCGTGCAGCGCCTACATCTCTGCGGTCTCCGCGGTCTCCGCGGTTAATACTGTCCTCACGAAGCCGGAATGGCGGCGATGGCGTCGGTCAGCGGCGCGGCGAGCTCGTCGTAGACGCGGTGCAGGTACCAGTCGACCAGCTGCGTGCGGAACGCGGCGTTCTTCGCCGCATCGTCGCCGGTCAGTCGCACCATGAGGTCGTGCAGCCCCGGCATGATCGCGTCCTTCGCCTGATCCGGATTCAGGCCGCGCTCTTTCGCCGCCTTGCCCTCTCGAAGCAGCACGCGAAAAATCTCCATCGTCGTCCGCAGCAGCGTCTTGTCGTGCAGCGGCGCGCCGTGGCCGGTGACGATCGTCGCGGCGTCGAGCGTGTCGATGCGCTCGAGCACGCGCAGCCACTCGGTGGGATA
>Ga0207675_100002940_pt1 | contig 16756 bp, 15 predicted proteins | sample KBSSwiS42_FD_184305 | JGI IMG/M metagenome (GOLD analysis project Ga0207675, IMG submission 184305) | Switchgrass rhizosphere microbial communities from Kellogg Biological Station, Michigan, USA - KBS Switchgrass S4-2 (SPAdes) (version 2) | ecosystem: Host-associated > Plants > Roots >... | reverse complement strand
CCAATTGTTGTCGCGACAAGTTAGAGACCCTTTGGCCTTTTCCTGGGCCAGGATACCTACGCTTGCGAGGGCCAAAAACGTTGCAACAAGCACACTTCTTCCAACAAACCTATACATGGCTTTCAATCTCCTTCATTCGTCTGCGGTTGTTCTTTTCTTACTGGTCTCTTTTTGGCTCTGAAGGATAGACACCACTGTCCAGGAGGTTGTGGCAGGAAATGTTTGGAGGGAGGGTCAGAAAGGATTGGTGCAGGAGCCCGACTGTGAAGGAGCGCTTAGTTGGGTACTGGTTCATTTTGAACAGGAGTAGTGTCTCGCGAACTTCCTCTCATTTTCACCGTGGCTTTAGCCCGGTGGTCTGGCAGCGGTAAAGAATGAGAACGGTTTCAACCGTTTACCTCTGCGGACACTAGATAAACCGTTGAAACGGTTTCCATGGTGGTTGGCAGCGCGTTTCACCGGGCTAAAGCCACGGTGAGAATGAGAAGTAGGATTCAGCTGACGCTATGCCCTGCTCAAAATGAACCAGTACCCTTAGTTGCAGTGTAAGAGCCCTCTTTCACAGTCGGGCTACTGCACCGCTAGCCGACACTCTTCCGCAGGATCACAATTCGAGGTATCCCTTGCAGGTCAGGTCGAATCTCAACCAAATCAAAACTAGAGCTAACAACCAGTGCCTTCACCGCCTCACTTTGATCGAATCCAATTTCCAGTAGCAGATGTCCGTCTTTTCGAAGAAACGCTGGCGACTCATCAATCAAGCGCCGAATGATGGCGAGCCCGTCAGAGCCTGGACTCAACGCAACGATTGGTTCGTGGTCTTTTACTTCGCGCTGAAGATCCGGAATTACATCTGCGGAGATGTAGGGCGGGTTTGAAACGATCAGGTCGAAAGGCTCCAAGTCGGCCGGCAGCGATTCGAAGCAATCTGAAACAATGAATCTCAACCGATCATTCACTCCGTTGTCGAGTGCATTCTGTTTTGCGATCTTCAGTGCCGCTTCCGACACGTCGAGGGCCACGCAAGAAGCGTCCGTCCGTTCGCACAACAACGTCACTGCTATGCACCCTGAACCTGTCCCCACGTCACAAATGTGTGAGGCTTCACCAGTCAATTCCAACGCTGACTCTACAAGCAATTCGGTCTCAGGACGGGGAATCAAAACTGCCGGAGTAACTATGAACTCTCGACCATAGAAGTCTTGCCGTCCGGTGATGTACTGGAGCGGTTCGCCCAGTGCTCTTCGCCGAATCCAGTTGCTAAACCTTTGAAACTCTTCGACAGCGAGGTGATCTTCAGCGTGACTGATCAGAAAGGTTCGATCCTTATCGATCACATGAGCGAGAAGAGACCCAGCTTCACGACGCGGCTCGGGAATTCCAGCCTTCCGCAATATCTGCGACGCTTCAAGTATCGCTTGCGCGATGGAAAGTGTGTTGACAGCTTTTGAGTTCATACAACTGAGCCTATAATGGCGCCGACAACGATAACCGAATAGATGAATCGAATCGACTAAACCTTCCCCCATTTTCCGGAAGCAGGTGTCGATTGAATATATCTCTAAGATACTTAGAACGAGTCTCGTTCCTCCCGTGAACGTCATGAACCTCCGAACATCAGTTCGGGGGTTCTGGCGTTATTAGGGGCCAGAGTTTAACAACGTTGGCAGAGGGGTGATCATCGTGGGAACGCTATCCAAGAGTTTATTGTTATTTTCGTTGAACTGGCTTGACGCTCAATTGACTCTCGTTTGGATCAAGGCGAACGTCGCCACTGAAGGCAACGCCCTGATGGCTCGCGTTCTCGAACATGGCGAAATTCCCTTTATCGGCGTGAAGCTCCTCATCGGCGCGTTTGCTGCTTACATCCTTTATCGTTGCGCTCATTTGCCAATTGCCAAACATGGTATGACGCTGGTGCTCACTATCTACTGTGGTTTGATGTTAGTTCACGCTGCGACCGGCTGTGCTGCGCTCGGTTGGCGTGGTCCTGAAGTTGTGGTTGGTTACGTTGGTCATCTGCCCCAGGTCTTGTTCGGTCTTTTTTCCTGAGTTTTCAGAAAAACGAAACTCTCAGGCCTTCCCAAGCGAAGTATTAATAGCTCCGTCGCTAAATAGAACCTGGTCTTTGTCCCTTGCGGGGCGAAGGCGTTCAGTTCTAAATTTGTCGTTGCCAAGCCCCTGCTAAAAGCTTCTTTAGGCACAACGAACATTTGTGGCTGAGGCATCTTAGAACCAGGCATTAAATTGCCCTACATCATTGTCAGAGAGGGAAGAGGTTTATGTATAGACTTTCCGCACGCCAAATTTTATTGATCGCCATCATTTCGGGTTTGTGCGCGGCTGGAGCGGTCGCGGTTTTCGACCGATTCTCAAATCGCCTACAGCCTTCGCAGGCCGCACTCTCGGAAGCAGCACCGGCCGGAATTACTGATCCGGCGGTGGCAACCGATGAACAGAACAACATCGAGGTCTACAAAACGTTGAGCCCCGGAGTCGTGTTTATTCACTCGACATCATACTCCCGCGACTGGCTCGGCTTTGTTGAACCTCAGGAAGGTTCCGGTTCTGGTTCGATACTTGACCAACAAGGAAACATACTGACCAACTATCACGTGATTGAAGGCGCCCAGAAGCTCTCGGTAAGTATGGGCGGACAGAAAGACTACGCTGCTACAATCGTTGGTGGCGATCCGGATACGGATCTAGCCGTGATTCGTTTGATTGAAAAGCCGACAGGTCCGCTTACTGTCTTACCATTGGGTGATTCCGACAAACTGGTGGTTGGCCAAAAGGTTTTGGCAATTGGAAATCCATTCGGCCTGGACCGAACCTTGACCACTGGAGTCATCAGTGGATTGCAGCGGCCGATTAGAGCGCGCAACAATCGCCTCATCGAAGGTGCCATTCAGACCGATGCTTCAATTAACCCGGGCAATTCAGGTGGGCCATTACTTGATTCGCATGGCCGAATGATTGGAATTAACTCTCAGATACTTTCACCCTCTGGTAGTTCAGCCGGTGTTGGTTTCGCGGTTCCCGTGAGCATTGCCAAACGAATCGTTCCGCAACTCCTCGATGCCGGTAAAGTTCGTCGTCCGAAACTCGGCATCAGTACACGCGATGTGGAAGGAATCAAGAGCCAGGTTGAGTTGCCCGTATCAGATGGAGTGCTCATCGTCCAGGTGGCGCGCGGTACTGGAGCTGCGAATGCGGGTCTCCGTGGTTTGCAGCAAATGGAGAATGGCGACGTTGAGCTAGGCGACATTATTCTCGGCATCGACGGCGATAAAGTGGGCAATTCCGACGACTTGTTCCGCGTACTCGATAAACATCAAATAGGTCAGACTGTTCAAGTTCAGATTTTGCGTGATGGAAAGAGGATGAGCGTTCCAGTGAGGTTGATGGATTCGCCAGACTCTCGCAGGTAGTAGGCTTTAAAATCCTACGAAAGAGGACGTCGTTCTTTGTGCCTGGTATTTGGTGCTTTCGACTTTGTTCAGGAGTAATTTGTCTTCATGCCGAACAAAGCGGGAACTTCATGATCAGTGCACAAAGTACGCGTCGTTGGGGAAATGCATCAGACCACCCATTTCTTCAACCTCGGCTACGGCTGGCTGTGCAAGCACTGTAGCGCCGAGGACACTGAACGCAGACAACACGCTCACCATCATCACCACTCCGGTGAACCTCCAGCGCAGGCCCCCGCTCTTGCTAAATGGAGCGATGAACTACACCACGGATTGACATGTCCTCGGTGTGGCATTGAAGAACTCATGCGAAATACATTTCATTAAGATTCAGCGCCCCTTTTTACCAAGCCTTTACTCTCCAAACTTCGCCTGATAGTCACGCAGGCTTCGGGATATCACTTCCATTGCTTCGGTCCGGTCATATACGTGAGCAATTTCAACCTTCCTCGGAGCCTCTTCCGGCAACTGCTTGTAGCTTAGAAAGTAATGTTTAAGCCGGTCGACCAGGCCTTGCGGAACATCGGCTACGTTCTCGATTCTTCCGTATGCAAGGTCGGATTCCAGTACCGCGATGATTTTGTCGTCAGCCTGTTGACCATCGATCATTCTCAAACCGCCAATCGGACGTGCGCTGAGAAAAAAGCTTCCGTGCGCGAATGTTTTTTCCGACAACACACAGATGTCCATCGGATCGCCATCTCCGTCGACCTTTTCCAACCCCGTCCGCTCAGCACAAAGCGCCCCCACTTCCACGCCGCAAAAGGTTTGCGGAATGAATCCGTAAAGTGACGGACACATCGACGAAAAGCGTTGAGGGCGATCAACCTTCAAATGTCCGGATGTCTTATCAAGTTCGTACTTAACAGCGTCAGTCGGAACGATTTCGATATAGGCGTTGACCAACCCTGGTGCCCTAACGCCCGGTGTCACGCCGTGCCATGGATGTGCTTGAAAGAAATGTTTTGGCGGATTATTTGACACCGGTTTCCTCCTGCCGCTGGACTTGTTTGTGGGATTCAGCTCGATGATAAAATGCGAGTCGAACTAAAACAATGAATGTCCGATAACCTTCAGTTTGTCATTGACCTTGCTTAACACGCCTCCAACGATATCGACAAACCAAAGGTTATCGAACCTCCAGATCATGGCAGCCAGCGTAGAAATCACAACCAAGCCTGTCGCAAGCGCAATCTCTTTGCGTTGGATCATTAGTGCGCGCGACGACCTCGTTTGGTTTATCGGTTCGGTGCTCTCCAGCTACCTGCTGTTGTTTCTTTACGTCAAAGGTTTTGTCTCGCTCCTGGTCATGGCGGCGACTTGGGCGATTCTCATCGACGCGCCGCATGTGTTTGGCACTTTCTCCAGGACCTATTTCGATCGCACCGAAAGGAAGAACCGAGCACGCTTGTTGTGGGGATCGTTGCTCTTCTTTGCGGTAGGTCCGCTATTGGTTTGGGCCGGAGCTGGATTCGTTTTCTTTTTCGTTGCGGCTCTTTGGGCCTACTACCACCTTGTGAAGCAACACTATGGCTTTATGGTTCTTTACAAGAAGAAGAACGGTGACCTGGCAAAAGTTGACAATGCACTTGACCGCCTTTTCTTACTGTTTGCGTTCAACTATCCATTCATCGAATTCATCGCTCGAGATCCGGAGGCAATGGCGCGAGTACCTGCGGCTTTAAGAGGCGGCGTCGACGGCTTGTCAACGATCTTGTTAATCGCGACCGTCGTGCTTGGCTTTGCCTGGTTGGCACGACAGGTTCAACGCGCACTGGTTGGCGAGCCGCTTAACGTCCCGAAGTATCTGCTATTGGCCGCCGCGATTCCTATGCATTGGATTGTTCTCTTAACGCCAATGCCTCACAAACCAATCGCGATCGTTGCGATACTCACCATCTATCACAACCTCCAATATCATCGACTTATCTGGTTTCATAACAAGAAGTACAACCGCATGGCCGTCAGTCGAACACAGGACAGCAACTCCCTTGGCTCCGACTCTGATCAAGTCAACTATGGTGCGGCATCAGTCATCAGTCGTCACATCGCTTATTACATCGGTTTCGGAATATTGTTCGGCATCATCTACCAGGGTCCCCGTCAGCTTCTCGGTTACCTTAGTTTCCAGAACGCCACCGCCGGCGCTACTGCTCAGCCCCTCATGATCCAACTGGGCATCTCGTTTCTATGGGGTTACGCCTTCATCCACTACTATCTCGACTCAAAGATTTGGCGTGTGCGGCGGGATGCGAGTGTTGGGAAGGCGTTGAATATGTAGTCGGGGAGCTTTGTGTTTTGTACCTGGTGACTTTGTTTGTTTGAGCGGTCCGTACTTAATTAAGCGAGCGGTCCAGCTAGCGAACAAAGTACTAAGCACAAGAGACGAGGAGTTAAAGGCTGAAACCCCCAACATGGCCAACTACCAATTCACCACCGTCTGGAAAGTCCCGGCGTCTCAACAACAAGTCTGGGATCTAATCTTCAACTCGGATCGATGGCCGGATTGGTGGCGAGGTGTGGAAAAGGTGGAGAAGCTGAAAGACGGCGATTCAAGCCATGTCGGCGCACTTATGCGTTACACGTGGAAGAGTAAGCTTCCATATCGATTGATCTTCGAAATGGAAACCACACGGGTTGAGCCAATCTCAATCATCGAAGGACGCGCAATCGGTGAACTCCAGGGGCAAGGACGTTGGACACTCTCACACGACAATGGCGTCACCACCGCGCGCTACGATTGGAAAGTTGAAACCACGAAAGCGTGGATGAATCTACTTGCTCCCGTTGCACGACCGTTTTTTAGTTGGAATCACGACGTCGTTATGGGTTGGGGTGGCGAGGGATTGGCGAACCAGTTGGGGGTTAGTTTGGTCGAGTCTTCAAACAAGTAGCGTTATGTTGGCTTCAAATAAAAAGTCGTAATACCACCAACGGCAGTTGGTGGACGCTTCAAGTCCAACCTACTCAGAGCACGCTAACAAATGCGGCGCTTTGCGCGGAGTCGACGCAGACGCTGCGAGGTTTGGGTAGTCCTCCGCGCGAAGCGCCAGGATCTTGAACGTGCTTTGTGTAGGTTGGACTTGAACCATCCACCCACTGCCGTGGATGGTGTTGACCGCTGGTCACTAACTGGTGCTCAGATCCGCAAGTCCTGCACCTTCATTCTCAAACAAAGGATTCACGTAGAGGTCGCTGCCTTGTTTACAGCCAACGCAGACTAGTCGTATCCCAATGAGACGTTGGCCGTCGTACATGAATCGCTCTCGCTTTGGTGGCGTATCAGAATTGTAAGGACGCGCGCCACATCTGCAATTGTAGTTCTGCAACACCGACTCCATCTGTTCTTTTGCAGTAAGACGCAATGCAGTTTCTGGCGAAGTACCGGGCCGAGCTTGCATTTCTTTTACGAATTTCGTCCGTCTTCGTCGCCGGAGGCGACTGCGAAGCGCCCAAATACCAATTCCTGCCAGTGGCACTAGAACCACAAGTGACGTCATCGCAACCGCCAGGCCTGACGGCGGCGAACTCGTTACGGCAACAGTCGCTCTACCACGGTCCAAGTCATATCCAACGACAGACTGAGCCTGATCGAGGATTTCAAAATGTCGTTGCAGCTTTTCAACCGGCACCGAATCTGCAAATGTCTTTAACGAATAGTCCATGCTCAACTGACTTCCAACTCTTGTATAGCTGTACTCGAAGCGGAGTGCGTCGTCAGTAAGCACGTCGCTCGTCTCAGGAAAATCAAATCCAGCGCCAAGATTGATCAGAATGGTTTGTTTGATTGAGAGTGGATACTCAACCTCGAGCGGAGCAGTGCGCTGCGACACACGCGGCTTTCGCAGTTCGTTATAAATTCTGTCAGCCACAAAGCTATGCCGGTTGTCTTTCCACAACTCTGTGATCAGGTATTTCTCCTTGATAACGATCGTATTGGTCTTTTGGTCATCCTCAATGATTGGTAGACCGTTGGCGGTGATCGACGGTGTGTTGTCAGCATAGTAATTCAAATGGCTTTTGCTGAGATCGGCTGGAGAGAGTGACGACAACGAGTAGCGCATCTGGTCGGCCTCCATGCCGTGGTACGTTTTGGTTACCTCGAGCGAGACGGCCGAACGTGAGCTTTCGCCGTTGTAGGTTTCCACGATCTCGATTGAGCCCGCGCCACTCGCGGGCGTCGGAATATTTTCCAAACCGTTAGTACCATCGCGTAACACAAGTCCTCGTTCGTATGAGGGATCGTAATAACCATCCAACCCGCCCCGCTGATAACTGATCGTTGGATCCAACCAATACGTCTTGCCGTTGATCCTGGCCCGCACAATGACGTGATCGAATGCAAACGGCGTGGGCTGCCACGAGTCGAGCTTCGCTCGCACGCTCGTGTTGACCAGGGCGGGCGCGGCGTCTATGCCCATCACACTAAGAATTGAGCTAAGCAGCAGCGACTTGTCTTTACAATCGCCAAATCTACGGGCAAAAACTTTTTCCGGAACCGTCGGCTGATGGGAATATCGTCCCAGCTCAATGCCGAGATATCTGATTTCATCCTGGACGAATCTCAATGCCGCCGCCGTCCGTTGCTCCGGTACTTCTGAAGTTTTTTTCCACTCCTCGATTTTTGCGCGCAGTTCAGAATTGTTCAGCGGTGAGTTCTGGTAAAACGGGAGCGCCCAATTTACAACCTCAGCCCAACTTTGAAATTCGCTCAGATTGATTCGCGGGTAAGGATTGAACCAGTTCGGAGTTGAGTCGTCGCTTGGTACACCACCAACGTCCTTCGCATACCACAAATACTCCGTAGCGTCTCCAATGACTTGTTTAGTCGGCTGGAGTTCTGTGTTGTCGTTCTTGATGGCGAGCAAACGCTCCGACGGGTAGAGAACTCGGAAGAACTTTTCTTTGATCGGTTCGTTGTCGGCGAGATAAACGATGTCTGTGAAACGTCCGCCCAGAACCGGATTCTCGCCGGTGATCGTGTAGGCATACTCAACAACATCGCCGACCCGCACGTCGTTGACGAAGATCACGGCGGCCGAGGTCCCATTGTAGAGTTGCTGATCCAGATCCGGTTCCTCTTGAATCATCTTGATCTCAGATGGTTTCAACGCATCGATAACCGAGCCGCCGCGAAGAACGCGCACGAAGTGAATGGCGAGTTGTTGATATGAAGGCTCGAAGTAGAAACGAAGTTGCGAGAGGTCTTCCAGGCCGGCGGTGTTATCGACTCTTTGGTAGTAGTGGTAGTAGCGTTCGACGGAACTTCCTACCTTAGTTTGTTCATCATCGAGTATACGCGTCGAGCGGGTCCCTGCTTCCGGACTGACCGACGTAGGATCGGTTGCAGGCACAACTTTTCGCACCCACGACGCCGGGGCTTTGATAGTGAAGGTGTCTTTCGCAACGACAATTGCCGACACAGATAGCAAGACTGCCCAGCAAATGACGACGCGAAAAAACCAGGAGGAGAAAAAAGACCGCACGACTACAACCTCGATGTGATGAACTGACTGAGGAAGGCAATTCAAGCAAGAAGTGCTAACCCAAATCCTAGAGGCTCATGTTTGAACCAATTCGAGAATAATACGAAGGTCGGGTTGTGGTCTAGGGTTGAGCGATCCGCTTGGGTAATAACATTCAACTACCCGTTGGACGCCTCAGGTAGAAAGAACAAGCTGGGAAGGATTTGGGGCGACTCAGTGGATTGAACAAGCTGGGAAGGGGGGCAAGCGGAAAATAAGGAGCCTCGCAATAGTGATCCCGAGCGCGCCCCCGCTGAGGTTCACTTGTACCAGCTAAGTGTTTTGTATGGTGACTCAGCGGGGGCGCGCTCGCAGTCACAATGGCGAGGGGTCCAACTTTCCGCTTGCCACCCTTCCCAGCTTGTTCGACACAGAGGCGTCCTAGCCACCCTTCCCACCTTGTTCGACCCACTGAGGCGTCCTAGCCACCCTTCCCAACTTGTTCGACCCACTGAGGCGTCCCTTGCCCCTTCCCAGCTTGTTCGACCCACTTAAGTCTATCTGCCAAGCCTAGTCTTCGCCGTGCTCGTCACCGTTGTAGTGCATTACTGTCGATTCCTCATCGACTATAGTTTCGAGATGTACTGGCCGGCCCCAGAGTGTATGCACATGTTCCAGCGCTTTGCGCGCGTATCGCATGTCCAGCTCGGTACCTTCGTAGCGGTGTTTTAGGTAGAGCTCACGGTTGCCGTTGTAATCGCCATCGACGACTTCCAGGTAAGGAAATCCAAAGTTGGTCATGTTGGACACCAGCTGATCGCGCACTTTCTCCCAGCGCTTTTCAGTGATCGTCCACTCTTCCTCTTCGACGAGTTCAAATACAAACAGGTCGAGTTCTTCGCATAGCTCTTCGGTGAGGTAGTTTCGCAGAAAAGATACGTCGTTCTCGAGTTCGCGCACTTCAAAGATTTTCGCGACTCCTTCGTTACCTCTGCGGCCAAAATCCTTCTGTTCTTCAATCGAGGGATTGTTCCAACGTCGCTCGATGTCTTCGTAGATCTTGTAGCCGAGGTAGTAAGGGTTGAGTTGACCTTTGTGAGGTGAAACGACGCCCGAATGAAGGTTAGCAAACTCAATGTGTTCGTTATCATTGAGGTCAAGCTCGCGCATGATTCGAGCATGCCAGATGCTCGCCCAGCCTTCGTTCATGATCTTTGTCTGCATCTGTGGAACGAAATACTCCATCTCGTCGTGAACCATCGCGACTGCATCGCGCTGCCACGCCGCAAGGGTTGGCGAGTTCTTCATGAGGTAGAAAAGGAGATCCTTCTCCGGAAGGCGTTCCCTGACGGGCCTCTCGTTTTCGTTCGCCTGATCGCCTCGATTTAGTTCACGTGTTTCTCGTTCATTTTTGTCCAACAGCCACAGGTCATCGTAAGGCCCATCCTTGTGTTGATGCTCGGCACGTCGCTTTTCTTCGGCGGCCGAGATTTCTCGCTTGATGAAGAAATACGGGTCGATGTGTTCTTCGATGGCCAGCACTGCGTCCAGGAAGCGCTCGACGTTTTTTCGCCCGTACTTAAACTCATACTCCATCATGCGTTGAGCATGGGTGGAAACACTTTCAACCATGCGGCGATTGGTTTTAGAGAAGTAAGTGTTGTTTTTAAAGAAGTCGACATGCCCGAGCACGTGGGCAATCACCATTTTGTTTTGTACTGGACTATTCGTTTCGAGCAAAAAGCCGTAGGCCGGGTTCGTATTGATGACAACTTCGTAAATCTTCGACAAACCGAAGTCGTACATCGTCTTCATTCGTTGATAGGCTTTACCAAAAGTCCAATGCGAGTAGCGACCGGGCAGAGCGTATGAACCAACTTCATACATCACTGGCGCCGGGACGATTTCAAAGTTGGTAGGATAAGGATCCAGGCCAAAGCCCCGGGCGACTTCCCAAATTTGATCGACAGCGACTTCGAGATCTCTTATTTCCAGGTCGAGCATAATTATGGTGTCTCTACTCCCCGTCTCCCAAAAAACTCCTTCAGCGCCGGGTACACATCCTCCTTGTCGTCGATCCGCACGCCCACAAAGTGTTCCTTGTTTTGCAATCGGTCGCTAAAGATCGAAAGGAGAGCGCCTGACGAACGGCGATAACTCGAGGACCCTTCTTCGCCAATCTCGCCGTAACCAAACAGGTTGCAGATCTTGATCAACTCGTCTGCAAGTTTCACGGCTTCTTCGTTGTCAGAGTAGTAGTTGTCGCCGTCGGAAAAGTGAAAAGGGTAGATATTCCAGTCTTCAGGTCGATAGCGCTGCTTGATGATGTCGAGCGCGAGTTGATATGCGGACGACACGACGGTGCCACCCGACTCACCTTGAGTGAAAAACTGTTCTTCCGTGACTTCCTTTGCTTCGGTGTGATGGGAGATGAACACGATGTCGACGTTGTCGTACTTCGTTCTCAGAAACCGCACCATCCAGAAGTAGAAACTGCGGGCGATGTATTTTTTGAACTCGCCCATCGAGCCGGAAACGTCGATCATCGCGATGACGACGGCATTCGACTCGTAGCGCATTACTTCTTCCCACGTCTTGAAACGCAGATCTTCCTTCTTTATGTCACCAAATCGCGCATTACCTTCGCGCGCGTTGCGACGGATGTTCTCAAGAATCATGCGACGCTTATCGAGGTTGGCGATTACACCGGTGCGCCGGATCTCGTTGAATTGAGTCTTGCGCGACTGGACCGCTTTCTTGGCTTTTTCCTGGAGATAAGGCAGTTGAAGGTCTTCGAAAATTAGAGCGGCAATTTCGTCGATGTTTACTTCTGCTTCGTAATAATCAACACCTGCTTCCTGTCCAGGGGTACCCCCACCCGGACCCCCTCCCGATCCGGGCCGGCCTTCGCGACCTATTACATCGCCGACCCGAGTTTTGCCATCTCCCTGTCCAACGTGTTTACCTTTTTGCGAGTTGAAGCGGAACTTGTATTCGTCGAGAGCTTTGATAGGAACTTTGACGGTGCGTTTGCCATCCGAGAGGATGATGGCTTCGTTTGAAACGATCGAGCCGAGGTTTTTGCGGATAGCTTCTTTTACACGATCCTTGTGGCGCTCCTGATCGATGATGCCCTTGCGTTGAAGAGACCAGTCATTTCGCTGAATCGTCATAGAGCCTCAATACATTGCCGGTTTCAGAAACAACGGAAGTTCGCTCGTTTGGCTGTTTTCAAATCGGCGAACGGCTATCGGCAATTGGCAATGCAAACTCCGTCAAAACTTGCGTAAAGCTATTCGGATATTCCTCGTGCGGTAAGTGACCGCAATTCAAAAAAACAATCAGTCGAGATCCGGCAATCTCGCCATGAAGTCGCTCACCGTCCGCCAGTGGGATCTCGGGATCGTTTTCGCCCCACATTAGCAACGTTGGCTGTCGGATTAGATGCGCATCGCGCGATATCCGTTCAGCATCCCAGCCTCGCACGGTTCGAATGATCGCACGTTGAGTCGACGAAGCTCTTAACGGTTGATGGCGTGCATCTACACGTCGTTCATCGAGCACCCATGAATGACGGTCGTAAACTCTCTTCATTCGCATTCGCAGCAAGCGTCTTGAGCCAATCAACAAAGGCGACACAACATCGCCAACAACAGGCGCGCCAAACACGCGCATCAATTTGAACTCGAGCGGTCGGTTGTTACTGACCGCGCCAACAAGAACAAGCCGCTCCACGCATTTTGGGAAGTCGAGTGCGCATGTCGCTGCGACCGCGCCACCATATGAGCTGCCAACCAATATCGCGCGTTTGATATGGAGCCGTTCAAGCAGCTGAGCTATCAGTCTGGCTTGTCCGCCAATCGTGTACTCGCCGTTACGCGGTTTGCCGGAATACCCGTAGCCCAACATGTCGGGAGCAATTACTCGAAACCCTGCCTTAGCCAGGTCCAGAAACACTTTGCTCCAAACCAGGGTAGAAGAAGCAAAACCGTGAAGCAGAACCATCACGGGCGCTGTTCGTTCACCCGCCTCCTGATAGTGAAGCCTCACATTGTCGATATCCACAAATCGCGAGTGCTCAGAATGAAAAACAACCTGGCGATTTTTTTGCCAATCAGCATCTCTTGGACGAGCTAAAAGTTTTGCTGTTACAGCCAATGTCGCAGCGGCCGTCGCCGTTCCGGCAATCCAGTAACGTTTCTTCATCGTTTGCTAATCATAACGCCCGCACTCCTTGAGGAGCACGGGCGATTCTTTGTAGGGGCGGCACTCCGTGGCCGCCCCTTGCTCCATCTGAATCAGCTTAGAGAGGGAGGCCACGGAGTGCCCCCCTACAAGCTACCGCGACAGCAGCGTCCCCACGTACGTCAACAATTCATTTGCACAAACCGGACAATAACCGTGGTCTCTGACTAGACGATCCACGACCTCGTTTATTCTCCGTAACTGATCCGGGTCCGGCGTCTTTGCCGACGTTGTAATCTTCACTACGTCTTTCAGGTCCGCGAATATCTTCTTCTCAATCGCTTCCTTCAACCGTTCATGCGAACTGTATTCAAACGACTTTCCTTTGCGAGCGTAAGAAGAGATGCGAATCAGAATCTCCTGGCGAAATGTGTTCTTGGCGTTCTCCGAAATTCCGATCTGTTCTTCGATGGACCGCATCAGTTGTTCATCCGGATCCATTTCCTCTTCAGTGATGGGATCCTTGATGCGTTCTTTGTTACAGAAGGCTTCGACGTTATCGAGATAGTTGTTGCACATCGTTCTCGCCATCTCTTCAAACGAATACACGAACGCACGCTGCACTTCGATTTTAGCCAGCTCGTCATATTCCTTCCGAGCAGTCGAGATCAGATTCAGGTAGCGCTCGCGCTGCTCCGAACTAATTCCGGTGTGTTGTTCGAACCCGTCTTTGATCGCGCGAAGTGAGTCAATCGGATTGATGCAGGTGACGCCGTCACGAACCAGCGCACTCGATAGGCGGTTGATAATGTAGCGCGGCGAAATTCCGTCCATGCCTTCACGGACTGTCTCTTCTTTTAGTTCGCGCACGTCTTTCGATTTGTAACCCTCGACGTCCTCGCCGTCGTAGAGTTTCATTTTCTTTACCAGATCGACGCTTTGCCGTTTTGGTTCTTCCAGGCGCGTCATCACCGCAAACATGGCGGCGACCTTTAATGTATTTGGCGCCAGGTGAACATTCCGTAGCGCTTCAGATTGATGAAGCAACTTGTCGTAGATGCGTTCTTCCTGCGAGACGCGCAGGTTGTAAGGGACACGCACCAGGATAATTCGGTCCTGCAAGGCTTCGGACTTACGGTTACCAGCAAACGCGATGTATTCATTCTCGTTCGAATGAGAAAGGATGACTTCATCCGCGTAAATCATGGCGAAGCGGCCAGTCTTGATGCTCTGTTCCTGCGAAAGTGTTAGCAAGCTGTACAAGAACTTCTCATCCACCTTTAGCATTTCCACGAACTCCATCAGGCCTCGGTTAGCAATATTGAGTTCGCCGTCAAAACGATAAGCGCGTGGATCCGATTCCACGCCGACCTCGCCGATCGTCGACAAGTCGATGGAACCTGTTAGTTCAGTAATGTCCTGTGATTTAGGATCACTCGGTGAGAATGTTCCGATACCAACGCGTTCCTTCTCCGAAAACGCGACGCGGTGAACCTTAACGTCTTCATGACGTCCGCCATATATCTTATCGAGCGAATAACGACACTGTGGGCACAAATCACCCTCGATATAGATGCCGTAATGCTTTTCAACTTCCGCGCGCAGTTTGTGTGGGATCAGGTGGAGCGGTTCTTCGTGCATCGGGCAGTCTTTGATTGCATAAACCGCCCCGCCTTCAGTTTTTGTGTAGTCTTCAAGCCCGCGTTTGAGCATGTTGACGATGGTGGATTTGCCACCACCTACTGGTCCCATCAGCAGCAGGATTCGTTTACGTACTTCGAGACGTTGTGCCGCGGATTTGAAGTATTCGACGATGCGCGCGATTGGTTCTTCGATGCCGAAGAGTTCCGAAGAGAAGAAGTCGTACGACAGCACCTCGTGTTGCGTGCCTTCGTTGAGGCGACCGACGCCGGCCGCATGAACCATGTCGTTAATGCGCGCGTGTGAGAGTTGAGCAATTCGTGGATTCTGGGCGACGATTTCGAAGTAATCACGGAAGGAGCCTTCCCAAAGAAGAGCCTGGTGCTCGCGCCGCAGATCTTCCAATCGTTCACTTATGTTGAATTGTTTTGTGCCATCCTGCTCTTCCATAGCCTTGAAACCTCTTCGGCTCTCGCGCATTGGACAGCGTGTGGGGAAAGGCCACGCGATTAACCGTCACAGACTTGTAGTAGAAGTTGCCGGTTAAGTCCCTTGGGTGTGTGTGCTTCTCGATGATCGTCACTCACGCGCGCGTAAGCATGAGACGCATCGGGCGAAGCTCGTTTCAATGATCGTTAACGGAAGTCGCGGAAGGAAACACTTTTTGTGGAAGCGATTCTCACGCGCGCTTCCTACTTTCAATTACGGTCAGTATAGCATACGGGTTAAGGGCACAAGTCAATGCTTATTTTTGAAGACCGTTGTCAACAGTCCGTCCTGAACTGTTGCTAATTCAGTGGCGCAATCACTACGCGTGGATGCAAGACCTTCTTATTTCCATCGTAGTCACCCACCGCAATCAGCGTCCCTTCAACGTCGCACATACTTATAATGTCGCCATCAGACCAATCGGATTCGCCAACGTTTACCTCCATTCCATGACGTGCTTTACGAACGTCGTTGTCACTTAGATGCAGGAAAGGGAGGTGCGAGAGCGCTGTCCGCGGCGATATCAAAACTGTTCCCAGCGCCTCTTCAGCAAAACCGGTCTTCAGATCGTCGAGCGAGATTGCGCTGGTAATGGTAAACCTCCCAACTCGTGTGCGACGAAGTTCTGCCAGATGAGCGCCGACCTTCAATCGCTTGCCAAAGTCTTCTGCCAAGGTCCGCACATAAGTGCCGGTCGAACAAACTACGCGCACGTGGAAATCAAACGTTCCATCGAGATTGTCCTTCACCAACTGACCATTGGGTCTAAGTGGCGCGAACTCGTGAATGCACACACGGACAGGCTTTCGCTCAACCTCTTCGCCTCGGCGGGCGAGTTCATACAGCTTTCGGCCTTCTATCTTCTTTGCGGAATACATCGGCGGAACTTGATCGATGTAACCGCGAAGACTTGCTAAGGCAGCCTCGATCTCGTCTTCAGTCCATGCGGCTGTTGGAATGTCGGAAAGTGGTGAAGAGGGAGTCCCGGTTCGGTCGCCTGTGTCTGTTGAAAACCCGAGCCGGATAATTGCCTCGTATTCTTTGTCGTCGGCGCTTAGAAACTGGGCGAGCCGCGTCGCTCGGCCGACCATTACCAACAACACACCCGTCGCAAACGGATCAAGCGTACCTGTGTGACCAATACGACGTTCGTGCAGCGTGTGACGCACACGTGAGACGACGTCGTGCGAAGTAATCCCGGGTGGTTTATCGATGACAAGAAAGCCATTCATGCGGACATTCTAGCGTGTGGCACAGACTTCAGTCTGTGTACTGGGGAAGTCGATACAGCGTGTCAAAGAATCATTCCTGTGAGCAATGATCCGATCGAGATTATCAACTGGGAAGTTTTGCTCACACAGACTGAAGTCTGTGCCACACGCAGTTACTCGTCGAGTTCTTGCTTTGACACAGCGCGGACTTTTTCGCTGACCAGTTCGAAAGGGAAGCCCTGGCGCAGAAGATGGTCGAACAAACTTTTAGCTGCTAATCGATCCTTTGGCTTTC
>Ga0207675_100002939_pt1 | contig 16760 bp, 12 predicted proteins | sample KBSSwiS42_FD_184305 | JGI IMG/M metagenome (GOLD analysis project Ga0207675, IMG submission 184305) | Switchgrass rhizosphere microbial communities from Kellogg Biological Station, Michigan, USA - KBS Switchgrass S4-2 (SPAdes) (version 2) | ecosystem: Host-associated > Plants > Roots >... | reverse complement strand
ATGTCGCACTTCACGAACTGCGGCACGCCGTACTTCGCAAAGAGGTCGCCCATCGTCATCGACGTGACCGAGAACGACCGATCCGAGCCACCGCGCTTCGCAATGTGAGACGGCAGCAGCGAGCTCGAACCCAGATCGTTTCTGGCCGTAAGCAGCTCGAGGGTCTTGCCGCTCTCGCGACTGATCGCGGCATTCACGAGGGTAAGCGCGCCCGACGTCACATCGCTGGCGAATCGCTGCGCGGCCACGGCGATGAGCTCTGGGTTGGCTTCGACCGCGACCACACGGTGGCCTGTCTCGAGGTAATAGCCCGTGTCCGAGCCGTCGTACATGCCGATGTCGAAGATCAGGGGCTTCATGGCTCCCTCTTGTTCGCTTTGGGGCCGGGAGTTTACCGCGCAGTCCTGAGTGTGCGAAAGCGAGTTTCCATATGCCCCCGAAGCCTCACATCGGCTACACCGGCCCGACCACGCCGGTCAGCTCCGCCCACGGCACAATGAATGAATGCCATATCCGCCAGGAACTTCGCCCGGCGCGTAGTCTTCATGTGCTTCTCGAAACCCGTCAGCGCCTGCCTTCATCGAACTACTCGCTCGATGAATGACCTCGGGTCAGGCCACGGCAGACGGGAGTGGGCTAGGTTACGGTGGTTAGCGTGGCTTTCGCGGGCCTCAGAGCATTGGCGAGCGAGGAACCGATCCGCTGGACATCGCCGCCCCAGGCGCCGATGTCGGTGGTCCCACCTGACGTGCTTCCGCCGACGCGGCCGGCATTGCGACACGGCGAATCGCTGGCCAATTTGAAGCCGTCCGGCGACAGCGCCGAGGCGTCGGAGAATCTGGGAAGCGCGGCCAACGCGTTCGCGTCCTGTCCGGTCGACGTACGCCAGGCTGCAAGCGCGAGGATCGAAACTGAACCCAGGTTGCTCAGCGAGACCAGCCCGAGGTGGGCGGAGGCCGACGCCGAATCGCTGTAGCAGTTGAAGTTGGATCCAGTCAGACTTCCGATGCACACCGAGAATAGACCGAGATATCCGGGTCGACCGGTCATCGTCATGATGTTGTTGTAGAAACGCACGGCTGCGCTCGTCGGTAGATAGACGCCGGCCGATGGACTTGAGTCCCAGTAGAAAGTGTTGTTGTAGATGTTGTAGCCACCCTCGCCCGGGGGTGCCATGCCCGACAGGTCCATCGCGTCGGCGCTCACGAGAATGTTGTTGTTGATCGTATAAGTCGTGCCCGTGACACCGCCGTTGTTGTCGAACAACGCAGACGCCGTCGGACGATCAATGCACTCAATATAGTTATAGCGGATCGTGTGGCCGCTATTGTTCGTCTGCTTGTTGTAAATACCGACGGCACACTTTTCGATCGTGTTGTACTCGTAGATGCAGCTTGTGCAGCCGAAAGTGATGATGCCGTAGCCCTCGTGTTCGGTGGCGCTGCCGCCGAAGCAGTCGTGGATATAGTTGTTGCGGATCAAGGCCCCCTGCTGGCCCCACATGCGGATTGCGCCGCAGTTGTTGCCCTTGCCCGTCTGGAGGTTGCGGGCACCGTAAATCTCGCAGTTCTGCACGACCACGCCGTTAGAACGCGTACCAGTGCTGCTGCCGCTCCGATAGAACTCCACGACAGATGAGTGGCTATTGCGCAATACCAGTCCGTCGAGCGTGGCGTACCCGGCGCGCTCAGCCTGGCCGATCAGCGGCGCCTCGACAGACGAAACCGTACCGCCAGACGAACCATCGATGATCGCTTTTTGCAGGTTGACGGCCGCGACGACCGTTGGAGAGCTGCTGGTGCCTGCGGGAATGTCCAGCGCAGGCCGCTCCCAGCTCGCCGAAGACATCATGCTGTAGATGTTGTACGTGCCGTCCAACAGGCCGACGCGCTTGCCGGCATACATCGAAGCTTTTGAGTTGAGCGCGGTGATGGCCCACGGCGCTGACAGCGTGCCCGGATTCGAGTCGCTGCCGTTCGGTCCGATGTAATAGTCGAACGCAGTCTGCGCGCGTGCCGTGCGCGGAATCAGGATTGCTCCTGCGCCAGCGATGCAGAAACTGCCCGCGGCCAACAGTTCGCGCCGCGTCATCGTACGAGGTTGATTTCCGGGACGGGCTCGCATACTGCCTTTCATAAGAGACTCCTCAACTGGCTCGGGCCAACCTTATACCGACACACTCGGCAAGCGAGGTGACGATATCACCGTATTGACGGAATCGAGCCGCGTCTACGAATGGCGACAGCAACTTGATCTATGTCACGTATTTCGACTCGCATTCTCCGTAAGAGAAAACGGAGCCGCGAAATATCGCAAGCGGTCAGTGCCGGCCCACGAGACTGAGGGTTATGCGCACGGTCTCGCGGAAGCGCTCTCTGCCGAGCGACCACATGAGTGCGAAATACACGAAGGCTCCAATGAGGATTTGCGCGGCGGCAACCGCAACTGGATGCAGGGATTTCCCCAAGGCATAACCCACTGCCAATGCCACGAGGGTCATTATGCCCGCGTAAAGAGCGGGCCCTGCGACGACCTTCCACATCTGCGCGCGCGAAATCCCCACCGTCGCAGCGATGCGTGAAGACACGATCAGATAGACGATGCCGAAACCGATCACCCACGCGCCGGCGACCGCGGTGACCCCGAATCTTGTCGCAAAGAAGAACAACGGCAGGAGCACGACCATCCAGATCACGACGTTGCCAATCGCGAGACGGTTGCGGCCGCTTGCGACGATGGCCGTGTCGACCAGCGAGTACCAGACCCGCAAGGGCAACACGAAGCAGAACAACGAGAATACCCACGTCGTATCAGTCCAGCGCGTACCAAGCAGCAGCGGCAGCACTGTGGGCGCCACAGCGGCGAGACCCCAGAAAACCGGGAATGCCAGCGTTGCCGCCAATGACTGCAACTGGATGAAGCCGCGTCGCCACGCGGCGTCATCGTCCTGTTTCGCCGCGAAGGCCGGGAGTGAAACCTGGTTGACGATCTCCGCGATGCGGTCGAGAAACGTGTGTGAGAGGTTCTTCGCGACCATGTACGAACCAGTGGCGCCGACCCCCACGCTGCGTGCCACCACGAACCTGTCGGCTTCCTCGACGATGAACCAGATGAACCGCTGCCCCAACAACAATCTCCCCGATTGCAGGTAGCGTCCGAGCTTGGACCAGCCGAAATACGGCTTGATGGGCGGACGCGCGAACCAGGTCACCAGCAGCAGACGCGTCAGCATTCCAAACAGCGTGGAGTAGATCAGCGCCCAGTATGCGTGGCCCCCATACGCCAGCTGCACCGACAGTACGCCCTGCAGCACTGCCGTAATCGTCTGTGAGACTGCGATCTCCTTGAAGCGCATGTCCCGTACCAGCAACGCGTTCGGAACTACTGTCAAAGCGGCCAGGGGAAATTGTATCGACGCGACGCGCAGGATTTGAACCAGAGCCGGCTCTTTGAAGTACTCCGCCACGTAGGGCGCACAGCCGATGACGCAGGCCGAGGCCAGGAGTGCGAAGGCAAGCAGTGCGGTGTTCAGACCGGCCAACACGTCGCGCGCTGTCTCGCGCTTCTGGACGATCGAGACTCCGACGCCGCCTTCCAGTATCAGATTCAGGAACACGGTGACGAGGCCCGACATCGCGACGATGCCGTAGTCGCTGGGATGCAGCAGCCGCACCGAGAGTATCGTCATGACCCAGGTGGCGGCCTGCACCAGCACCTTGGATACGGCGATCCATCGCAACCCCGCCAACGCACGGCGGTAGACTCCTGAATCGGTGTTGCGCATCCGGTTACCGCCCCTTGGGCGCCGGGCGCACCACGGCGATCAACGCCGCACATGTCGCAATCAGGATCCAATGCAGATTCGAATAGGCCTGCGACAGGAAGAATCCGGCGACGAAATTTCCGATCAACGACAACCGCAGCGCGCGGGAATACAGCAGGATGACTTGCGGGGATCGGGCCAGCGGCAATGCGGGCGGACCCGTTGCCGGCCCAGGCGCGGCGATGCGCCCGAGCTCGCGGAACTGAGTCCAGTAGTTATGCAGGTAGAGGAACAGGCCAAGGAACCCCAGTTCGACCCACACTTGCAGCAAGCTGTTGTGCGGGGCCTTGTACGTGCCGCCGTACATGTTGTCCACGTAGCTGAAAGTGTTGAGGCCGTACCCGAAAGGACGTTGAATTGCCGCTCCTGCATTGCGCTCCCACACCGAGAAGCGGCCTTCCTTGTTCGACAGATCGGTGTTGTAGTCGGATCCCAGGTTCAACATCGTCGCCATTCGTTGCTGCGTTTCGGCCGGCAAGACCAGCCAGATGCAAGCGCCAACTGCAGCAACCATCAACAACCGCACGATGAGGTTCCGGCGCCGCGGCTTCTCGGGATCCTCGCGCGCCAGGTGGAATTGCGGCACCAGCGCCGCGAGTGCGCCTATGGCGACCAGCGCGACCATGCCACCGCGTGACTGCGTGAGGGCAATGGTCACCAGGGCGACAACCGACAACGCCCGCCAGAGGAGTCTGCGCAGACCATCCGCGACCACACCCAGCACCACGGCAATCGGCAGGATGGACACGAGCACATAGGCAAGATCGTTGGTGTCGTAGCTGGACTTGATCTCTGCGCGTCCGCCCTGGTAGCCCAGTAACGTTGCGAACGACAGCGCCGCGCCTGACCACACCAAAGCCTTCAGGATTCTCTCTACGTCTGCGAGACCCTTCGCCGACTTCACGATCAGCCCGAAGGTGATCATCAGAAGAAAGACTCCGTTGATCCCGTTGAAACTGGCACCGCGGTACACGGAAAAGACGACGCTGAAAATTGCGAGTGCGAACAAGGCATACGCGGTCCGGGTTCCCGGGATCTGGAACAAGCCATGAGCCGACAGGCGCTCCCGATTTACGAGCGCGGCAATTGTCGCGCCAACCAGCATCAACTTGGCGAGGGGCAGCGACGCGAAACCGGGAATCAGCTCGGTCGCACGACCGATTACCACGAAGATCAGAAATGCCAGCCACAGCGAAATTGGCGAAGCATTCGCGGGGGGTGCCGGAGCCCAGCGTACGCCGGGCACGGGTGCTTCAGTTCGAGCGCCTTTCAACGCACAGTCTTCCAGATGACTACGCGCTCACCACGCAGGTAGCGTGCCAGCGCCATCAGGGAAGCCACGTTTGTGAGCAGAAAGTAGTATGGCTTCACGAGCACCATGGCCCCACGCGCATGCGTCAGCCAGCCGATCACGCCAGCGGCGATCAGCAACAGCTGCGCGGCCAGCGCGAGCCGATAAAACAGATTCGCGCTGAGCGCGAATGACGCGACCAGCAATACCGCCCAGATGAGCGGCGAGGCGTAACGCAGCACTTTGTGTGACCAGAGTTGCCAGGCGAACGCACCGTGTCGCAGGGGATTGAGGACGTCCCGCTCGCGAACCAGCGCAGTAATGCTGCGGATGGCGACCCGCACGCGCATGCTCAGCTCCTGGCGCGCCTTTGTCAGCGTCTCCTCACGACAAATCCCCCGGATCTCGAGAACGGTGCGCAGCCCCTGGCGTCGCATCACGGTCGCGATGACGAAATCGCTGATCAGATCCGGACTGATCGGGCGGTACGCCGACTTGCGCACTGCATACAAGCAGCCGCTCACGCCCACCAACGAACCGATGCGCGACTCTGCCTGGCGAAGCGACAACTCGTACTCCCAGTACGCCGTACCTCCGGAGCCGGTTGCCGACTCATGCGCGTCCACATAGATGAGGCGGCCAGCGACGCAACCCACGGAGGGATCCGCAAAGCATCCCACCATCTCGTTGATCGAGGTCCGGTCGATCTGCGTGGTCGCATCCGTGAACACGATGATTTCGCCACTTGCGGCGACTACCGCGGCATTCTGGCAGGCGGTCTTGCCAACTCGGCCTTCGACACGCAGCAGCGATACTCCGCGCGTTGCGTAGCTGCGCACAATGTCGTCGGTCTGGTCCGAGGATGCATCGGAAGCCACCAGTACCTGGAGCAACTCCCGCGGGTAATCCAACGCCAGGAGATTCTCGAGCTTCGCCGCGATACCCTTGGCCTCGTTGTAGACGGTCACGACCACGGTGACCGTGGGATGAATCTTCCCCTTTGCCACGTCGCGCGCGGAAAACCGTGCGGCCACACGAGCCAGCAACGGATAGCCCACGTATATGTAGATCATGAGGCTCGCGCTCACCCAGAACGCCGCGATGGCCAGTGTCACGAATCCTCCCTATGCACGGACGGCACTGGCGCTCCAATGCGACGCCCACTGCTGCAGTTGGAGGATGAACCACAGGCCGGCCGGTGATGTTTTCGCGCTCCGAACTTCGAGAAAATCCCTGAGGGCCGCCTGCACCATGTCATTGTCGAGTATCCCCAGCCGACGCACGCGGGCGGGCGCGAGTTCGTCGGTAAGGAGGTGGCGCAACGGTCCGCGCATCCAGTCGGCGATGGGCACCGAGAATCCCTTTTTCGGTCGATCGAAGAGTCCCGTCGGCAGGTGCCGTGCAAGGATGCGCCGCAGCGCGTACTTGTTCTTTCCGTCACGAATCTTCCAACGCAACGGCAAGGCCGCGGCGAATCTTGCCATTTCATGGTCGAGAAACGGATCCCGTGCCTCGAGAGAGACGGCCATCGAAGCGCGGTCAACCTTGGTGAGGAGATCGCCGGGCAGGTAACGGGTGGTGTCGCAGTACATGAAACGCTCTTCCGGCGCGAGTCCCGCCACCTCGTCCAGCCTGACGAAATCATTGCCTGCTGCCCGCTTCTCCTGGCCGAGCAGCGCGCGCGCATCGGCGGCACTCCACTCCGAGACCGCAGCCTCGTATGCGAGGTCGGCGCTGCCGGCACGCGTCATGCGTACGAACTTCCGCACCTTGTCATTGATGCCGGCATATTTCTCCCGACTGCCCCGGCTCAGCGCATACGCCGCAGAAATGACGCCCGCGGGAAGCCGCTCGAGCAGCCCCCCGGCAAGCGAATAAAGCGTCTTTGCCGCGAAGCCCGTGCTCCCGACAAACTTCCCGCAAACGGCGTATCGCGGATAGCCGCCAAACAACTCGTCGGCACCGTCCGCAGACAGCGCAACCGTCACGTGCCGACGTGCCTCTCGAGATACCAGAAATGTGGGAATCAGCGAACTGTCCCCGATCGGCTCGTCGGCGATCTGCGGCAGTCGCGAAACAACGTCCAACGCGACCGACTCCGAAAGTATCACCTCCGTATGATCTGCCTCGAGGCGGCTTGCCACCTCGCGAGCGAATGGCACCTCGTCGAATTCGGATCCCTCATATCCGATCGTGAACGTACGCAGTTTCACGCCCGCACGGCGCGCGAGGACGGTCGCGACGGCAGACGAGTCGATGCCGCCGCTCAGGAACAAACCCACCGGCACGTCCGCAACCATGCGATAGGCAAATGCCTCCCGCAAGGATTCCTCCAATTCATCCAGCAGGTCCTCATCCGGCAGCTGCGCCAGCTCAGCCCGTCGCTTCATCTGAGCGGGCGACGTGAACAGGTCGACGTTGCACCAGTACCGGGTCAGCTGCGGGCCCTTGGCGGCGCCGAACGACAGGATCGTGCCCGGCTCGACCGCGCGAATGTCGTCGAACACCGTGCGAGGTGCGGTGATGTAGCCGAACTGCAGGAATTCGGCCGCCGACACCGGATCGATGGAGCGCCGGGCGACTCCGGCGGCAGCGAATGCACGCAACTCGGAAGCAAATGTCAGCTGCTCGCCCTCGCTACAGTAGTAGAGCGGCTTCACACCGAAACGATCGCGGCAAAGGTGCAGCAGCCCCTGCTCCCCGTCCCAGAGCGCGAAAGCAAACATGCCGCGCATCCGTTCGACCGACTTCAATCCCCAGGTTTCGTAGGCAGCGAGAATGACCTCGGTGTCCGAGCCGCTGCGGAATGCGCGTCCCAACGCTTCGAGTTCGCGGCGTATTTCGCGGTAGTTATAGATCTCGCCGTTGAAGACGATCCAGCTGCGCCTTGAAGGGCTCGCCATGGGCTGATGCCCGAGAGGCGACAGGTCGATGATGGACAAGCGGCGATGGCCCAGCACTACGCGTCCATCGTGCAAACTCTCGATGCCATCGTCGTCGGGTCCCCGATGACTGATCGAGTCCGTCATCCTGCGAACTCGCTCTGCGTCGACGCCGCCGCGCCAATTGATGATTCCCGCAATTCCGCACACGCCTGCTACGCCCATCCTTGCAGTAAGCGGGAACGAAAAAAATTCACGCGGAATTCGCGGTCCACTTCTCGTGCTCCCTTACCGATCGACTGCGAATTCCGGGTCGCGCATCGTGGTCCGCGGCACACCGTGCCGATAACCGATCGTCAGCCACAGTCGCGTTTCGGAATAGTCGCCACCGATTGCATCACTGCTGCGGTCGAAGTAATCCAGCGAAAGATTCGTCACTATGTAACGCGACAGGCGCCACTGCAGTCCGAGATGGCCGGACAATTCATCGTAATCGCGGCCGGGAGTTTCGAACGATCCCTGAAATCCGGACACGCCGACATCGAGCATGAGCGCAGGCGTCAGGTCGCGCGACACATCAGTTCTCAAACCGGCGAGCGTCTGGTCGAGCGTGCGCTGAGAGTCGTACTTCTGGTCGCGCCAGGATCCACCCACTGAAATACGTGTTCGGCTTCCTGTCGCGGTCCAGTCAAACGAGACGTAGCGATCGCGAAACGGCTCCGCGGTCTGCCTGCCGGGGACTGCATCCAGCCCGATACCGCCGGCCGTCTGCTGAGAGGAGAAAGCGGTGGCGGAATTCCCGAATTGCTGGCCGGCCTGGAAGGCGAGCAACGATCTCGTGCCGATTCTCCGGGAAACGTCGGCGCGAACCAGCAACCCATCTTCGCGTTCGTCGGAAACGTCGCGGTCGAGGAATGTATAGCCCAGGTCCAGTTTGAGGTTGGTGCGCGCACCCTCGGCGCCATACGTCGCGAAAGCCTCCGACTGCTTGTAATCAGCTTCCAGCTGGTCGACGTCGTAATCGACTGTCTGGTAATTCAGATTCACACCCAGAGTGCTCAAAGCCGAAACCTGCCGGGCAAGGCCGGCGTTGGCCGCAAAACCGCTCCAGTCGAACGGGCTGTCTTCGTAGTTAGTCTTCAGGTAATGGGCGCCGGCGGTCACCAACGACTTCGAGCCCACAGGCAGTCTCAGGTCGGGGCCAGTCGACAGGTAGTTGAGATTCTCGCGCGTCTCGGGCGTCGGCGGTGCGAACGGATCGGTCAGAACCTGGCCGAAATAGTCCGAGAGCTGCCAGTCGAGCCGGTCGTGCACCAGACCAAATTTTACGTCCGCGGCAACGTTGCCCAGGAACTCGCTGTCGAAGGTATCCTCGAGGTAGTCGTTGTAAGCAACGTCGGCCACCACGTCCGCATCCACTCGCGCGCTGCGCTGATCCAGCGAGAACTGCAAGCCGGCGGATGCAATCGTCTCGCTCTGCTCGTTGTCCTCGGTGCGCCGGATGTTGTCGCTCTGGCCCGCGCCGGCCGTGACTTCGTAATCCACTGTCGCCGCGCGCGGGTCGTTGATGCCCGCGGTCGCCAATACTGCCGCCGCGACGCCATATACGACCCGGACGCGCCGCTTTCGGTTGTACATTTCAGACCTCACGTTGTTCTGAGCTCTTGCGTGCCAGCCTGGACGGGCGCAGCGTCGAAACGCCTGCGCACGAAAATCAAGATCTGTGGATAGAGGACATTGCTGTACGCGGCGACCCTCTTGACCGCGACGGTGAAGCCGATGCTCATGCTTTTTCGGCGCCGGATTCTCCATAAGCGCCGTAATCGCCGTAGGCGCCGTAGCCGCCGCCAAAGCCCGTCGGACCCTGGTTCAACACGAGCGACACCGACCTTTCGGCGCCGATCTCGGCGAGCGCATCGAGGACGGCCTTGCGCGGCGTCCTGCCGGAACGCACCACCATGACCAGCTGCCCGGCGATCGCCACCAGCGAGCGCGCTTCGCTGGACACCATCAATGGCGGCGAGTCGAGCAATACGATTCGACGCGGGTGGCGGCTCAGCAGGCGCGTGAGCACGGCTCCCATGCGCGCGCTCGCCAGCAGTTCGGTGGCATTGTCCGCGCCCCTGCCCGCGGGAAGAACGGACAGGTTTCCCACATCAGTCGGCAACACGAGCGATTCGATGTCGAGATCGACGCTGGCCAATGCATCGGTGAGACCCGGCTCGGCATCGACGCCAAAGATTCGACTCACGTGCGGCTTGGGAATGTCGGCATCCACGAGAACCACCGACACGTCGCGCTCGTGAGCCAGGCTCAGCGCCAGATTGATGCTGGTGAACGTCTTGCCGTCACCGGGCAAGGCGCTGGTCATCACGATGACTCGCGGATTGGGGCCTGCGGCATCGGCCGCTGACTGCACCTTGGTGATCAACGGACGCTTGATCTGCCGGAAGTAGCTCGCGAAGCGTCGATCCACGGCCGTCTCGGGCAGGTATCCCGCTTGGCGCAAGGCATCCCGGTCGATAAGAATGCGGCGCGCGGAACTCGCCTGCGCGAGATCCGGGGCGGACTCGTGCACCATGGTGCCGACGGCCACGGTCGCCGGCGCGGTCGGATGCCCGCCCTGGCGGCGAAGTCTCTCGATGGCCCGCTCGACGATGGTCACGCTTACCCCGCCCCGAATGCTGAGTGCAGGTGTATCCGAAACCCGCTCCAGTTGAGCACGAGCACCGCGAACAAGCCCACGAACACGACGCCCACTGCGCCGGCGAATCGCCAGATGTCACGCCGGATGTCGGCATTCATGCGGCCGGGAAATGCGGAGCCCACCACGCCGAGCACCGGGCGTCCCGTGATTTCGGCCAGGCTGCGAGCCGAGCCCACCACCGGATTGAAAAGATGAATGAGATAGGCCAAGCCACCGCCAACGACAAACGCGAGTAGCAGAGCCCCGATGAGAAACAGGCCGCGGCGCGGGAAAACGGGGCTGAAGCTGGCCGTCGGCGGCTGCACGATCTCGAAGCGCACGGCTCCCGCGCTGTCGGCCTGCTCGCCCAGCCGGGCCTTTTCATAGTTGGCGAGCAGCGCGGTGTACTGCGTCTTGTTGACGTCATAGTCACGATTGAGCTGTGCGAATTCCGCCTCGACGCCCGGCGCCGTGTCCAGCCGCTGGCGCAGTTGCGCCGCCTTGCTGGTGTGCTGGGCCAGCTCGCCACGCAACGAGGCGATCTCGACCTCAGTCTGGTTGAGTTGCAACTGGATGCTCTGGAAAACCGGGTTGCTGCTGGCACCGCTCGCCGCGACGGCATTCGGATCGCCGCGGCGCACGCTCTCGATTTCCGCTGCACGACGCTTCTTGAGTTCCTCCAGCGTTTCACGCGTCGCAATGACGTCAGGATGCCGGTCGGTGAAGCGCAGCAGGAGCTCATCGAGCCGGGCCTGCGTTTCCTTGATGCGCGATACCGTGTCGGAGCCGGAGCTGATGCCGGCCGGGCCGATGACCGGGACGCTGCCCGTGGCCGTTACCACGGCCTCGCCGTGCAACTGGCGTTCGAGCTCGTTGCGCCTGGAGACCGCGATGGAGAGCGCGGTTTCTGCCTTCTTCGCCGCGTCGATTTCATTCTGGAGCTGCGTGAAATACCCGCCCTGCTCCGTGGGCATGAGCCCGATATTGCGCTTCTTGAATTCCGCCAGCCGGTCTTCGGTAACACGCAGCCGCTTTTCATATACGGCGATCTGAGTCTCGAGGAATTTCTGCGCGCTCTCCGAGCCGGCGTGTTTTCCGCCCAGCGTCTGCTCCATCAAGGTATTGAGGAGGACCTCGACGACCTTCAGCGTGCGCTCCCGATCGGAATCCCGATACGCGATCCCGTAGATCCGCCCGGCGAGGTCACTCTGTTCCTCGCGTCCGCCGGCACTGGCCACCGTGAGCTCGACGCGTTGCGCCAAGCCGGCGAGGATCTGTGCCTGATCGGCCGGCCGAGTCACCGACGGCGGCAAGACTCCGCTCTGCTCCGCGATGCTGCGCAGCTGCCGTCCCGCCAGCAGCGATTGGCGGACGAAATTCAACTGGGCGTTCACGTCCTGTTCGACGGTCAGGCCCTGCAGCACCGGTTTGAGCGCCGTGCGCGTGTCCACGAACACGCGTGCGCTGGCCTCGAACCGATCCGGGAGTGCGAACACGATCGCCCAGGCAACGACCGCGGTCACCGCCGCCGCGCTGATGGCAATCCAGCGGAAGCGCCAGGCACTTCGCAGTTCGTCATAGATGCGTTCGACCACCTGATCCATGGTCAGAACCGCGACTCCGGCACCAGCAGAACATCGCCCGGCTTGAGCGCCATGTTCTGCTTCATGTCGCCGTCATTCACCAGGGCACCGAGCTTCAACTTGATTTCCTGCTGTTTGCCATCCACGGTACGTACGAGCTTCGCGCGATTGGCGGCGGCGAATTGTCCAAGCCCCCCAACCGCCAGCACGGCATCCAGCACCGTCATTCCCTGGCGATAGGGCAACGCCTGCGGACGCGCCACTTGCCCGATCACCTTGACCTGGCTGAACGCGCTTACCGGCTGGGTAACGATCACGTTGACCTGCGGCGTGCGTACGTACTCCCCCAGCACTTTTTCGATGTCGCGAGCCAGCAGCGAGGGAGTCTTGCCCACGGCGATCATGTCTTCCACCAGCGGGGTGGACACCTTCCCGTCCGGACGCACCGGCACGGTGGCGGACAGCTCGGGATTGCGCCATACGAACACCTGCAGAGTGTCGCCCGGACCGATTATGTAGTCGGCTGAGACGCCTGCAGCGGCCGCGGCGGGCTGCGCGCCGCCCGTGGGCGCGGCTGGAGGGGTCTGGGCGCCAGCAACCGCCCCCATCCCCAAAATCAAACTCGTCAATAAAACTTCTATTTTCATTAGCTTAGGCATTAAGTCGCGCATTCTATCAATGTGATCCATGTCGCGGATCGGGTTTTTCGCGCCAACTTCCCAGCATGTGAAGCCAGTCCATTTCACGTGGAGCTGGCGCTCACCGATCGCAACAAAGCCTCGGCCTCTTCCCGGTTTTCGAATTCCGGTGAATTGGTGAGCAGGTCATCCAGCATGACCCGCGCCTGGTCCTTCTGGCCGCTGCGTACCAGCGCCGACGCGTAGTGATAGCGAATCTCGGGCTGTACTCCGCCCGCCGCGGCATCCGTCGGCTGCAGCACCTCGAGCCCTTCGCGCAGGGCGCCCGACTCCACCAGCAGCCAGCCGTAAGTGTCGGCCACCGAGGCGACCTTGGGCGCCAGGTCGTAAGCGCGCTTGGCCGTCGCCACCGCGCGTTTGTCTTTCAACAGGTAGTACACCCACGCCAGGTTGTTGAGCGACGCCACGTCGCGCGGCTCCTGTTCCACCAGCGTCTGGAATTCGGCGGCGGCGCCCGCATTGTCGCCCGCGGCGCGCAGCGATTCGGCCAGTGCGAAGCGGATGACCCGATCGCCGGGATGGTCCTTGAGCCAGCCCTCGAGCACGGCATTCTGGTTACCGAGCGAGGCGCGCTTGCGCTCTTCATGGATGGCCATGGCCAGGGAGTTCTTCGGGCTCTGTCCGTACAGCTTCTCGAGCGTGGCGACCGCGGCGTCATGATCGCCATTCGCCGACTGCGCATTGGCCAGCAACAGCGCGATGCCGGCATCGTCCGGCGCGCCCTTCGCCAGTTCATTGGCGCGCGCCAGCGCGGCCGTGTTGTCGCCGACGCGCAGCTCGAGCTGCGCCAGACCGATGCCCGCAGCGCGCGACTTCGGATCAATCTTGAGCGCGCTCTCGAGCGCCTTCCGCGCCATCGCCGGCTGGTCCAGAGCCGCCTGCACGAGAGCCACGTGCAGCCAGTACTCCGCCGTCGAAGATTTCGCGGCATCGATCTTGCCCAACTCCTGGTCGGCGGCCTTGAGCGCGACGGAATTCGGCAAATCGTTGATCAGGCCGCCGAGTTGCTGGCGCGCCTGTTCGAGTTTGTTCTGCGCGAGCAGCGCCGAGGTCAGCAGCAGGCGCGCGGGCCCGAACTTCGCTTCGGCGCTGACCAGCCGCTGCAGCGTGGCGGCGGCCGGTTCGAGCTTGCCGTCGAGCAGGTCCAGGTTGGCGCCGAGATATTCCGCGACGACGCTGCCCGGCGCGACCGCGAGCACCGCGGCACGTGTTTCACGCAGTCCCGCCACGTCGCCCCGCTCGATCTGCAGCTGCGCCAGCGCCGAATACATCATGGTCTGCTGCGGCACGCTGAGCCGGCCGGCGGCATTTTTCGCCGCCTTGTGCAGCGCCTCTTCGGCGCCGCGCCGGTCGCCACGCACCTGCCGCAGCCGGCCCATGGCGATCCACGCCGCGGCGTCGTGTTCGTCCTGCGCCACCGCTGTGTCCAGCTCCTTGCGCGCGGCCGCGAAGTTGCCGCGACGTGCCAGGCATTCGGCAAGCAGCAGGCGCGCACCCGGGCGTTTCGCGTCGGCCGCGAGCTGTGCCCGCGCGAGCGTCAGTACCGTCGCGCAATCTCCGGAAGCGCTCGCGAGTCGCAGGCGGAGTTCGGCGCGCGCGGCATCGGATAGTTTCAGCGAATCGCCGTCGAGCTCGGCACGCAGCTTGTCGTATTCACCCCGCGCCAGGCGCAGCTCGGCCTGCACGGCGTCGGTCTCTGCTGCCGGAGCGCCGGCGGCGCGCGCATCGGCCAGTGCCTTGTCGACGGCATCGAGACGGCCGAGCTGCAGCGAAGCGCGCGCCACACCGAGCAGCGCCCGCGTGTTCTTCGGCTCGGAATCGAGCGCGTTCTTGAGCTCGACGATGGCCTCGGTGTACGCGCCGGCGGCGAGCAGTTTTTCGCCGCGTTCCAGGCGCGCCTGGGTGCTCGTGAAGATGTCGCAGCCGGCCGCTGCCAGCAGCACGGAGGCCAGCAGGAGCACGCGCGCGCGTGCTTTTGTCGTCGTCGTCAGGGTAGTTGTCATGGAATCCCGCCCTCGTTTGCGAACTGCTCGAATGCCGCACGCGCCCTGCCGCAATCGGGCGCGCACTGCGCACGCGCCGCGACCACGAGCGAGACCGGTGAGCGCAGCGTGAGCATGGTCTTGAAGCTATACCAGAACTGTGCAGTCATAGGATTGGTGAACTCGCGCCCCGCCACGCGATAGGAAATCCACAGCAGCGCCGGCTGGCCGCGATCCTCGAGTTGCAGTACCTGGAACGGCCGGCCGTTCACAGTCTCGACCTCGCTCGAGACCACCATGGTCTCGCCCTGCAGCCGATTGCCGGCGCCGCCCAGTTTCTTGCGCATGTACTGCTCGCGGTACCACGCCGAGTAAGTCTCGACGTTCACGCCGTCGCACCGGAACCCGACGCGCTGCTCGCGGTCCGCGAAATGCTGCTGAGGTTGCCAGTCCGATGCCCGCACGAGCGGTGCGCAGCGGTTCACCGCTTCCGCCTGGGCATTGCCGGCCAGGTCGGGGGTGCGCGCGCGAATGGCGAGATTCATCGCGAGCGGCAGTGCCAGCGACGCGGCGGCCGCGACGCGCCAGGCCACGGCGCGTGGCGCGTTCCCCGAATCGGGCGGCGGGGCCGGCGCCGCGGCGGGCGGCGGAGCGAAGCGCTCGGCCACGAACAGGGTGACGATGACCAGCAGGAACAACGCCCACCCGAATCCGTAGTGCGACGTCTTCACCAGGTAGTGCTCCATGTGCGTCAGGTGGCCGGCGAGGATGATCACGAACACGCGTAGCCAGTTCACGATAAGCGCCGCGCCCAGCGCGACCACGCACCAGCGCAGCCGCAGTCGCCAGCCATCGCGGCGCAGCTCGCCCAGGAACACGGCGAGCGCCAGTCCCACGATCACGTAGTGCAGGCCACTGCAGCCGCCCGCGATCTCGAAATCGCCCGCGGGAATCTGCACGTGGTTGTCCTGGAAATAGGCCGGCACGCCCACCACGCGCAGCAGCAGCTGCGCCACCCGGGTCGTGGCCGCTTGCGCATAGGGATTGAAGAAATCCCAGAACGGAATCGCAAACAGCAGGAAACCGAGCGGCGGCGCGAGCGCGCGCGCCGCGTGTCGTCCGAACAGCGCCAGCATCGCGAGCGCGAGCAGCACCAGCAACAGCAGCTGGGTACCAAGCTGGATGCCGGCGCGATAGGCGAACTGCCACGCGAGCGCGGCACCCGCAACCGCCAGCACCAGCACGATGTGCTGCGGCGGGGTCCAGCCGGCGGTGTCCGGCCGTGCAAGTTCCGCGCGGGCACGCCAGGCGAACCACAAGCTGACGACCACGATCAGATAGCCGTGCGTATAGGTGGTACGGGCAGTGTCCTCCCACGCAATGGTGAGCGACTGGACGGTCGGCCAGTACAGCGCGACGACGGCCCCGATGACCACGAGAATGGCGGCGAAGCGCCGCCAATCGGTTGCAGGCATGGGCACGTTCATTCCCGGCCGGCGTCGCGACAGCCGTAGCGCTCCATCAGGTCATACAGCGTGGGACGGGTGACACCCAGCAGCTCCGCCGCCTGCGAGACGTTTCCCGATACCTGGGAGAGTGCCTGCAGCACGGCCTGGCGTTCGGCCTGGGTTCGCACGGCCTTCAGATTGAGGAAGGCAAACTGGCCGGTGTTGTCGCCGAGCCCGAGATCCTCGGCGCCGATCAGCGGGCCGTTGGACATGATGCTCGCCGCCTTCACCTTGTTCTCGAGCTCGCGCACGTTGCCGGGCCATTCGTGCCTGCGGCTTGCCCCCAGTGCTTCCTCCGTGAAGCCGC
>Ga0207675_100002938_pt1 | contig 16762 bp, 15 predicted proteins | sample KBSSwiS42_FD_184305 | JGI IMG/M metagenome (GOLD analysis project Ga0207675, IMG submission 184305) | Switchgrass rhizosphere microbial communities from Kellogg Biological Station, Michigan, USA - KBS Switchgrass S4-2 (SPAdes) (version 2) | ecosystem: Host-associated > Plants > Roots >... | reverse complement strand
GCCGGCCCTGGCCTGCTTGGCCAGCGCCCGCAACGCCGGCTCCGGCCGCTCCGCCGCTGGTTCGGTCACGCCCCGATCCTACCGGTCGGCCGGCCACGCCCGCCGTGCTAGCGCAGGATGTGGTCCAGCAGGAGCCGCGACGGCTTGGAGCGGTCGACGCAGCGGGGCGCGGTGACCGGGAACGCTGTGCCGGGGCCGGGCGCGCCGATCCAGCGCATCCAGGTCGGGCCCCCGAAGTCGCACCAGTTGAGCCACTTCAGCCGGAGCTCGGTCCTGCCGGGCTCCGTGGGCGCGGTCATGGCCTCGGGCAGCTCGGCCACCGAGGTCACGGTGCGGCCGTTGCCCTGCACGTCGAGCCGGCGGCCGGACTCGCTCAGCAACTCGACCCCCAGCGGCCCTCGGACGGTGCAGGGCACCAGGTTGGCCGTGGTCCGCGCCCACCACCAGAAGTGGGCCACCGGGCCGTACGAGGCGGACCCCAGCGAGTCGTCGGTCTCGCGCCGCAGGACCATGCTGCGGCCGTCGGCGCAGTCGGGCCGGGGCGCGTGCGCCTGCCCCTTGACGGCGTTGGCGATCGGGCGGGCCGTGCCCAGCAGGCGCCCGGCCAGGCCGTCGACCTCGGCGGCGGCGTCGGCGTCGACCTGGTAGACGACCTTGATGGTGCGCAGGACGAGCAGGGCCGGGCACGGCCCCCCCCCGGCTGGCAGCGGTACGGCCAGGAGATGTGCGCCGGGCCAGCCCCCGGTGGGCCAGCGACTTCACCGTGCCCAGGGGCAGGCCGAGCAGCCGGGCGACCTCGGCCTCGGGCAGGTCCTCGTGGTAGCGCAGCACCAGGACGGCCCGCTGGCGGTCCGGCAGCCGCCGGACCGCCGACCACAGCACCAGCCCGTCGGTGCCCAGCTCCGGCTGCACGGCCTCCTCGACCCGCCGGCCGGCCAGGTGCCTGGCCTCGACCTTGGCCCGGCGCAGCAGCGAGCGGTGCCGGTTCACCAGCACCTTGCGGGCATAGGCGCCGGGACGCTCATGCCCGCGGACCCGCGGCCAGGCCCGGTAGGTCCGGACCAGGGCGTCCTGGGCCAGTTCCTCGGCCTGCCCCCAGTCGCTGGTGAGCAGGTAGCCGAGCCCGCGCAGCCGGCCGTACTCGGCGGCGAAGAACTCGCGGAACTGCAGATCGGCCCCGGTCACCCTCACCCTCCACGGCCCACGTCCGCTGCCTCAACGCGCCACCTGGGGCAAAGGTTGCGCCCCGGGCTACATCCGGTCCAGCAGCTCGCGCTTCATACGCTGGAACTCCTCCTCGGTGACGGCGCCGCGGTCGCGGAGGTCGGCCAGGCGCTCCAGGTCGTCGAGGGGGGTTGGCGGACGGGTGGGGGTGGCCGGCCGGGCCGGCGGGGTCGGGGTGCGGTCGGCGGCCACCGGCTGGGACTGGGTGGTGGCGTAGCCGGCGCGCCGCCGGTCGTTGGCCTCCATCTGGCGGTAGATCTCCAGCTGGACGGCCTCAGGGTCGCGGATATTGGAGAAGCGGGACTGGCCGTGCTCGCCGGCCGACTCGAGCAGCAGGTCGCCGGCGCCGATCATCCGCTCGAACAGCGACTGGGAGAAGGTGACGTCGTTGATGCGCTCAAGGGGGATCTCGCGGCCGAACTTGGCCACCACCCCGGAGCGGAAGATCAGCCGCTCGGTGGTGAGCACGAAGTGGGTGGTCGTCCAGCGCAGGACCCGGCCGACCACGGTGGCCAGCAGCACGGCCAGGCCGATGACCCCGACGGCCATCCGGGCCGGCTGCTGGAGGTCGCCGGCCGGCATGACCACCCAGGCCGCCCCCACCGCGACCACCACCGCGACCGTCAGCAGCACGGGCACGACCAGGGTCAGCCAGTGCGGCCGCAGGTCGTAGATCAGCTCCTCGTCCTCGGACAGCAGCCGCTCCGGGAACGCCAACCTTCCCTCCTCTGAGGCCGCGCCGTTGTGGATTCGCAATCAGCGTCATGGATGGTAGACGTCGCCGGGCTGCCGTGGCCCGGTTTGGCACGGGGGGCCAGGACGATGCGACGCCTGACGGCCGGTCTGGCTTGCTTTGGGCTGCTGTGGGCCCTTGCCGGCTGCGCCGGCCCGGCCGCCGACGGCCTGGCCGCCGGCGAGGCGGGCCCGACCACCACCACGAGCCCGGCCACCCACCCCCAGGCGGCGCCGGTCAAGCAGCGCGACAGCCACCTCAGCGGCCGCCACGTCAACCTGGCCGTCTACTACCTGCGCACCTTCGAGGGCCGGCGCTACCTGGCCCCCGAATGGCACCCGGTCCCCTACACCAGGGCGGTGGCCGTGGCCGCCGTGACCGAGCTGCTCGACGGCGAGCCCTACTGCCCCGGGTCGCGGCGGCCCTTCCCGGCCGGGGCCCGCCTCCACGGCGTGCAGATCGACAAGGGGACGGCCACCGTCGAGCTGTCGGGCACCAGGCTGGCCGCCCAGCCGGGCGCGGCCAGGCGCTGGCCGCTCCAGGCCCTGGTGCACACCCTGACCCAGTTCCCGACAGTCCGGCGGGTGCTGGTCCGGGCCGACGGCCGGCCCGTCTCCAAGCCGCTGGGCCGCGACAGCGCCCTGCGGCTGGCCCCGATCGCGCTGGCCGAGCCGGCCCCCGGGGCCCTGGTCAAGGGCGACCAGCTGGTGGTCAAGGGCGAGGCCAGCGTGTACGAGGGCACGGTCAGCCTGCGCCTGCGCGACGACCAGGGGCGGGTCATGGCCCAGGGCCACGCCACCGCCGCCGAGGGCGCCCCGGGCCGGGGACCGTTCTCGGGCCTGCTCAGCTTCACCCCGCCGGCCTCCCCCCACTCCTGGACGGTGGAGGCCTTCGAGGTCTCGGCCGAGGACGGCGCGATCGTCTACTCGGTCCAGCTGCCAGTGTGGGTGGGCCGCTAGCCCGGCCGCAGGTGGTGGACGTCGCCGGCCAGGACCTCGACCCGGGCGCCTGAGGCGGTCTGGATGACCAGGGCGCCGGCCGGGGTCAGGTCGACGGCGGTGCCGACCACCGGGGCGGCGCCGATGCGGTCGGCCCGGACCTGGCGGCCGACCGTGACCAGGCGCTCGCGGTAGGCGGCCAGCACCGGGCCGGGGCGGCCGGCGCAGAGGTCGGCGTAGCCGTCAAGGAACCGCCTGGCCCAGGCGGCCAGCAGCCGGCCCCGGTCGACCGGGGCCCCGGCGGCCAGGCTGACGCTGGTGGCCCGCCCGGCCACCTCGGCCGGGAAGTCCCCGGCCCCCTGGCCGACGTTGACCCCCATGCCGAGCAGGACGGCGGCCAGCCGGTCCCCCTCCAGCTGGGCCTCGGCCAGCAGGCCGGCCGCCTTGCCGCCATGAAGCTCCAGGTCGTTGGGCCACTTGAGCCCGGCCGGGGCCGCCCCGGGGGCGACCTCGTCGACCGCCCCGGCCAGGGCGACCCCGGCCGCGGCCACCGTCAGCCAGACCGCGTCGGTGGCCATCGGCGGGCGCAGCACCACCGAGACCAGCAGCGACGTGCCCGGCGGGGCCACCCAGGCCCGGCCAAGGCGGCCCCGGCCCTCGGTCTGCTCCTCGGCCACGACCGTCGCCCCCTCGGGCTCGCCGGCGGCGGCCAGGTCGGCCGCCCTCGACATGGTGGTGGGCACGCTGGCCACCACCTCGAGGGGGCTGAAGAACCCGGGCAGGGCCCGCCGGGCCCAGTTGGCGTCGACCGCTTCCATGACCGGCGCAGCCTACCCCCTGAGGAGATGCCATTGAGACTGTCGACCAGCCGTGACAGCACCGCCGTCGGGGAGGCGATGAGCCGGTGAACGTGGTCGTCATCGCCGTAAGCTCGGCCAGCTCGCATCCGAAGTCGTGAGAGGGCGAATTGGGCGTGCAGGGCCAAGACACAGTGCCGACCGGTGCTGTCCCGTCCTGTCCTATGGCCAGTGGATACTGTCGCTATGCACGCTGACGCTGGCCGGCGGTACCGCGCCTATCCGACCCCGGGGCAGGCAGAACGGCTGACCGGCTGGGGGCACTCCTGCCGGGCGGTGTGGAATCTGGCATTGGAGCAGCGCCGGTTCGCCTGGCGTCAGCGTGGTCGCACGATCTGGTCGGCCGAGCAGTGCCGCCACCTCACCGACGCCCGCGCGGACCTGTCGTGGCTTGCCGATCTGCCCGCCCAGAGCGCGCAGCAGATCCTCCGCCAGCTCGACCGTGGCTACGACAATTGGTGGAGCCCTGAGCATCCCGCCCAGGCACCCACCTTCCGCAGGCGTTCTGGCGGCCTCTCGATACCGTTTCCTGGCCAGGCCGTTCAGGTCCGCAAGTGCTCTCGCAGGTGGGCTGAGGTACGACTACCGAAGCTTGGTTGGGTGCGGTTCCGGCTGTCCTGCCCGCTTGGCGGCATGGTACGCAACGCCACGATCTCCAGGGATGCCCTCGGCTGGTACGTCTCGTTCGGCGTGGCGACCGCCACCGAACCCGCTCCGCCGAACCGCCTACCGGGCTGTGGGGTGGACTTCGGGGTGGCCTGCTCGGCGTTCGTCTCCGACGAGCGGGAGCCGCGCCTGATGCCCTCGACGCTTACCGCGGGGCAGAAACGACGCCTGCTGGGGTTGGAGCGCCGTAAGGCCCGCCAGGTCACCTGGGCCAAAAAGCACAACGGTGGCCGCTACTCCAACCGGCTGCGCCGCACCATCAGCCAGATCGCCAAGCTCCAGGCGCGGCAGGCGCGCCGCCGGCAGGACTTCATCCACAAGCTCACCACCGATCTTGCCAAGAACCACGGCTGGGTCGCCGTCGAGGACCTACGGGTGAAGGCTATGACCAAGTCGGCCAACGGCACGCGGGAGGAGCCCGGCAGGAACGTCAAGGCCAAGGCCGGGCTGAACCGGGCCGTGCTTGATAACGCCCCGTACGAACGGCGGCGCCAGCTCGCGTACAAGGCGCCCAGGTTCGGGTCGGAGCTGCGGCTCGTGCGGCCAGCGTTCACGAGCCAGAGGTGCTCGGCGTGCGGTGTCCGTGACCCGGAGTCGCGGCCGGGATGCGGCCGGCTGTTCGCCTGGACTGCCTGTGGCTATGTTGAGCATGCGGACCTGAACGCCGCACGGAACATCCACGACCTTGCCGCCGGGCAGGCGGTCCACAGCACGCGCAGTCACCTCCGGGCGGCAAGGCCAGCGAGCCGGATGCGTGCACCACTCGGGAGCGTCGCCTGAACACTCCCGGGAATCCCCGGCCTCCAGGGCGGGGAGGATGTCAAAATGCGTTCGACCAGCGCACGGTGGGAAGGATGGCCAGGTGGCGCCACAGCAGCCGAAGACGATGAAGGAACGGGTCGAGGAGCTCCGCGCCCGCAAGGAGCAGGCGCTGCACGCCGGCTCCAGGCAGGCGGTGGAGGTCCAGCACGACAAGGGCAAGCTGACCGCCCGCGAGCGGATCGACGGGCTGCTCGACCCGGGCTCGTTCGTCGAGACCGACATGCTGGCCACCCACCGGGCGACCGCCTTCGGCATGGACAAGCGGCGCATCCCCGGCGACGGGGTGGTGACCGGCTACGGCACCATCGGCGGCCGCCGGGTCTGCCTGTTCTCCCAGGACTTCACCGTGTTCGGCGGGTCCCTCGGCGAGGTCATGGCCGAGAAGATCTGCAAGGTCATGGACCTGTCGCTGAAGATGGGGGTGCCGTGTATCGGCATCAACGACTCCGGCGGGGCCCGCATCCAGGAGGGCGTGGTCGCCCTGTCCGGCTACGCCGAGATCTTCTGGCGCAACGTCCAGGCGTCCGGGGTGGTCCCCCAGCTGTCGCTGATCATGGGCCCGTCGGCCGGCGGCGCCGTCTACTCCCCGGCCATCACCGACTTCGTGCTGATGGTCAAGGAGACCTCCTACATGTTCATCACCGGCCCGGACGTGGTGAAGACGGTCACCGGCGAGGACGTGACCTTCGAGGAGCTGGGCGGGGCCATGACCCACGCCACCAAGTCGGGCACGGCCCACTTCGCCGCCGAGGACGAGGACGAGTGCTTCGACCTGGCCCGGGAGCTGATCGGGTTCCTGCCCCTCAACAACATGGAGGACCCGCCCCGGCGCCAGCTCACCGACGACCCCCGGCGGGAGGAGCAGGCCCTGGTCGACCTGGTCCCCGACCACCCCAACCAGCCCTATGACATCCGCGAGGTGGTCACCCGGGTGGTCGACGACGGCGAGTTCCTGGAGATCCTCCAGGCCCACGCCGAGTCGATGGTGATCGGCCTGGCCCGCCTCAACGGCCGGCCGGTGGGGATCGTCGGCAACCAGCCGCTGCACCTGGCCGGGGTCCTGGACATCAACGCCTCGGTCAAGGGCGCCCGGTTCGTGCGCTTCTGCGACGCCTTCAACATCCCCATCGTCAGCTTCGTCGACGTGCCCGGGTTCATGCCCGGCACCAGCCAGGAGTGGGGCGGCATCATCCGCCACGGGGCCAAGCTGCTGTACGCCTACGCCGAGGCCACCGTGCCCAAGCTGACCGTGATCACCCGCAAGGCCTACGGCGGCGCCTACGACGTGATGGCCTCCAAGCCGCTGAAGGCCGACATCAACTTCGCCTGGCCGACGGCCGAGATCGCCGTGATGGGGCCACAGGGGGCGGTCAACGTCATCTTCCGCAAGGAGATCGAGAAGGCCGCCGACCCGGTGGCCCGCCGCGACGAGCTGGTGGCCGAGTACACCGAGCGGTTCGCCAACCCCTACATCGCCGCCGAGCGGGGCTACATCGACGAGGTGATCGAGCCCCAGGTGACCCGCCCGCGGCTGATCCAGGCCCTGGAGATGTGCGTGACCAAGCGCGAGGTCCGCCCGCCCCGCAAGCACGGGAACATCCCCCTGTGAACGAGCCCCGCCCCGGCGACATCCTGGTCCTGCACACCCCCGACGGGCTCCGGTTCCGGCTGGTCAAGGGCGTGCCCGAGGGGGACGAGGCCGAGGTCCTGGCCGCCGCCATCGACCGGGTCGAGGCCTGGGACAAGAGTCAGGAGCTCGGCCCCTGGGTCGCCAACGCCCGGCCCGGCGTCGGGGTCAGGGCCTATGCCGCCGGGTCGCGCTGGGGAGCCAGCCTGCGCTCGACCTGGGGCCGCGACCTCTAGCCACGACCGGAGGGTCAGGCGCCGAGCACGCCGGCCGGGTCGCGCTCCCAGGCGGCCAGGGCGCTGCGGTAGCGGAGCTGGTCCATCCGGGGGTCGCTGCGGCGGATGTGCTCGCGCCGGTCGTTCTCGGACAGGCCGCCCCAGGTGCCGTACGGCTCCCGGGTGGCGATGGCGTAGGCGGCGCACAGCTCGACCACCTTGCACGACCCGCAGATCTGCTTGGCCGCGGCCTCGCGGCGCTCCTTGCGTGGCCCCCGCTCCCCCTCCGGCGAGTAGAACAGGGAGGTGTCGACCTGCCGGCAGGCCGCCTCCATATGCCAGGCCCAGAACTCCTCGAGGGTCGACGGCCAGGTCTGGACGGGGACTTCGCTCACCTTGGCTCCGCTTCTTCCGCTGCCTCTTCCTCTCATGGAACCTTCGCCGCTCGCAAGGTTGCGGTTGCACCGGAAGGCGTCGCTCAAACGCTGTTCATGAACGCTGTTCATAGGTCCTGGTTGCCTGCCCTGGCGGCCACTGGGCTACGCTTGTCGGCGACGCCCCGGTCGGTGGTGTCCACACCCTTGCGAGGAGGCAGTCGCGTGGAGAAGGTGCTGGTCGCCAACCGGGGCGAGATCGCCGTGCGCGTGCTGCGCGCCTGCCGCGAGCTCGGCCTGGTGGCGGTGGCCGTCTACTCCGACGCCGACCGCGACGCCCTCCACGTCGAGGTGGCCGACGAGGCCTGGCACATCGGCGAGGCGACCCCGGCCAAGAGCTACCTGAACGTCGACGCCCTGGTCGACGCGGCCCGGCGGGCCAAGGCCGACGCCGTCCACCCAGGCTACGGGTTCCTGGCCGAGAACGCCGCCTTCGCCCAGGCGGTGCTGGACGCCGGGCTGCGCTGGGTCGGGCCCAAGCCGGCCGCGATCGCCGCCATGGGCGACAAGGTGTCGGCCCGGCGGGTCGCCGAGCAGGCCAAGGCGCCGCTGGTCCCGGGGACGGTCGAGCCGTTGGCCGGCCCCGAGGAGGCCCTGGCCTTCGGGGAGCGGCACGGCTACCCGCTGGCCCTGAAGGCGGCCTTCGGCGGCGGCGGCCGGGGCATGAAGGTGGTCCGCTCGCCCGAGGAGGTGGCCGCCGGGCTGGAGTCGGCCCGGCGCGAGTCCAAGGCCGCCTTCGGCCGCGACGAGATCTACGTCGAGCGCTACCTGGACGCCCCCCGCCACGTCGAGGCCCAGATCCTGGCCGACGGGCGCGGCGAGGTGGTGTTCCTCGGCGAGCGCGACTGCTCGCTCCAGCGCCGCCACCAGAAGCTGATCGAGGAGGCCCCGGCCCCCGGCCTGCCCGAGGAGGTCCGGGCCGCCCTCGGCAAGGCGGCCTGCGACATCGCCCGGGCGGCCGACTACGAGAACGCCGGCACCATCGAGTTCCTCTACGAGCCGGCCACGGCCAGGTTCTACTTCCTGGAGATGAACACCCGGCTCCAGGTCGAGCACCCGGTCACCGAGCTGACGGCCGGCATCGACCTGGTCCACGCCCAGCTCCGGGTGGCCGCCGGCGAGGGCATCCCGGCCGCCTACGACGGGATCGTGCCCCGCGGCCACGCCATCGAGGTGCGGGTCAACGCCGAGGACCCCGGGGCCCGGTTCATGCCGGCGCCGGGGCCGATCACCGGCTGGCGGGAGCCGTCCGGGCCCGGGGTCCGGGTCGACGCCGGCGTCCGGGCCGGCTTCACCGTCCCCCAGGCCTACGACTCGCTGCTGGCCAAGCTGATCGTCTGGGGCGAGGACCGCGACCAGGCCCGGCGGCGGATGCTGCGGGCCCTTGACGAGTTCCAGATCGAGGGCGTGCCCACCACCATCCCGTTCCACCGCCTGGCCATGCGGCACCCGGCGTTCGTGGCCGGGGACGTCTCCACCGTCCTGGTCGAGGAGGGCATGGACCTGTCGTCGCTGAAGCCGGCCACGGTCGACGGGGCCGGGCCGCCGACGGCCAAGCCGCCGCCCCGCCGGCTGGTCATCGAGCTGGAGGGCAAGCGCTTCGACGTCGACCTGTTCCCCCAGGAGCAGGTCAAGGTGCCGGAGCGGATCCGCACCCCCCGCTCCCCCGGGGCGCTGGAGCGGGCCCGGGCCGAGACCGGCGGGCCCGGCAAGGAGGTCGTCAAGACCCCCATGCAGGGCACGATCGTCAAGGTGCTGGTGGCCGAGGGCGACACCGTCAAGGCCGGCCAGACCCTGGTCGTCCTCGAAGCCATGAAGATGGAGAACCACGTCACCGCCCACCAGGCGGGCACCGTGGCCGGCCTCGAGGTCGCCGAGGGCCAGACGGTCCCCACCGGGGCCACCATCGCCACCATCGAGGCCACCTGAGGGCCGTGGGGCCGCCGTCGGTCGCCGATTGGGCCCGGGCCAACCCGGCGGGCCGCGACGCCCTGCTCGCCCTGACCGAGCGGGCGGTCGCTCTCCAGCCGGCCGCCGAGGCGGCCATCCAGCGCTGCCGGCCCGGGCTCGAGCAGCCCGGCGGCCTCCAGGACGCGGCCGCGGCCCGCGACGCCTACCGGTCCCTCGGCGACCACCTGCGCGCCCTCGGGCTGCGGGCGCCGGTCGCGGTCGAGCTGGCCGAGCTGCTCGACCGGCACCTGGAGGCCCTCGACCTGGCCATGGGAGGATCGGCGGCCGAGGGCCTCGGCCCGGCCGCCGGGCGCCTGGTCGGGGCCCGCGACCTGCTCCGGCGGACCGTCGCCATCGGCGGCCGGCCGGTGTCGGACGTGACCCCCGGCGTCTGACCGGGATCAGTCGTCGGCCGGGGCCGAGCCGGCGGCCCGGGAGGACTCCTCGAGCCGGGCCCGGAGCTGTTTCAGCTCCGCCTCGAGCCGCTCCAGCTCGTCGTCCAGGTAGTCACGGGTCGGCATCTCGCCAAGGGCCAGCCGGATCGCGGCCAGCTCCCTGGCCAGGTACTCGGTGTCGGCCTGGGTGCGGGAGCTGTCGCGCCGGTCGCGCTCGGTCTCCTGGCGGTCCCGCTCGGCCTGGCGGTTCTGGGCGAGCAGGATCAGCGGGGCGGCGTACGACGCCTGCAGCGACAGGGCCAGCGTGAGCAGGATGAACGGGTACGGGTCGAAGCCGGCCTCGCGGTCGCGGAACAGCACGTTCCAGGCGACCCAGAGCGTCACCACCGCCGTCTGGAACACCAGGTAGCGGCCGGTGCCGAGGAACCGGGCGATGGCCTCGGAGAAGCGGCCGAACGCCTCCGGGTCGTAGTGGGGCTGGAACTGGAGCCGGGCCGGCTGGCGCGGCGCCCCCAGCGACCAGGCGCGGCGCCCCCGCGCCGGCCGGACCCTCACCTGGCCGCCCCGGCGCTGCGCCGCCACGCCTCGGGCAGCAGGTGGTCGAGCACGTCGTCGATCGACACCGCCCCCAGCAGCCGGCCCTGGGCGTCGCACACCGGCGCGGACAGCAGGTCGTAGGTGGCCAGGTACTCGGCCACCCGGCGGGTCGGCTCCTCGGGGCCGATGCTGTCCAGGTCGGTGTCGATGCAGGCCCCCAGCTCCTCGCTGGGCGGCTCCCTGAGCAGCCGCTGGAGGTAGGCGACGCCCAGGTAGCGGCCGGTCGGGGTCTGGGTCGGGGCCCTGACCACGAACACCTGGGCCGCGAGGGCGGGCGGCAGGTCGGGGTCGCGGACCCGGGCCAGGGCCTCGGCCACGGTGTCGGCGGCCCGCATGATCACCGGCTCGGTGGTCATCAGCCCGCCGGCGGTCTCCTCGTCGTAGAGCAGCAGCCGCCGGACCGGCTCGGCCTCGTCCGGGACCATCAGGGCCAGCAGCCGCGCCCGGTCGGCCTCGGACAGCTCGCCCAGCAGGTCGGCGGCGTCGTCGGGGTCCATGGCCTCGAGCACGTCGGCCGCCCGCTCGTCGCCCAGCCCGGCCAGCAGCACCGCCTGGAGCTCCTCGGGCAGCTCCTCCATGGCCTCGGCCAGCCGGTCGTCGTCGAGGCCGGCCACCACCTCTTGCCTGGCCTGGACGGGGAGGGCCTGGAGGGCGGCGGCCAGGTCGGCCGGGCGCAGGTTGGCCAGGGCGGCGACCCGCCGCTCGGCCGACTCGGCCGGCTCCAGCCCGGCCACCTGCTCCCAGGGCAGCCGCAGGTGCTTGGCCCGCCGCCACGGCCGCAGCCCCCCGCCCGGCTCCAGCACGTCCAGGGCGGTCACCACCCACTCCTCCCGCACCCGGCCGACGGCCACGTCGTTCAGCCGCAGCTGCTTGCCCGTGTCCCGGTGCACCACCCGGGAGTCCAGCAGCTCCCCGATGACCAGGGTCTCCCCCTCCCGCTGCTGGAAGGGGCGGAGGTTGACGCTGCCGGTGGACAGGGTCGCGCCACTCTCGTCGAGCTCCCGGACCCGGCCGACCCCGAGGAAGATGGGCCGCCGCTGCACCATCACCGTGAACCCCAGCACCGGCGGCGGCGCCCCCGACTCGCGCCTGGCGATGACCACGTCGGCGATCCGCCCGATCGTCTCCCCGGTGGGCGCCAGCACCGGGAGCCGCGCCAACCGCGAAACGAACAGCTGCTCGCCCCCTGCGGCCACGGCTCACCTCGCGTTGAAGTACTTGGCCTCCGGATGATGCACGATGATGGCGGAAGTGGACTGCTCGGGGTGGAGCTGGAACTCCTCGGAGAGCTCGACGCCGATCCGCTCGGGCTTGAGGAGCTCGAACAGCTTGGTCTGCTCCTCGAGGTCGGGGCAGGCCGGGTAGCCGAAGGAGTAGCGCGAGCCCCGGTAGCCCTGGTCGAACAGGTCCTCCATGTCGGCGGCGTCGTCGCCGGCGATGCCAAGCTCCTCCCGGACCCGCTGGTGCCAGTACTCGGCCAGGGCCTCGGCCATCTCGACGGTGACCCCGTGCAGCTCCAGGTACTCGCGGTAGCGGTTGTCGGCGAACAGCCTGGCCGTGGCCTCGGAGGCGGCCAGGCCCATGGTGACGACGTGCATGCCGATCACGTCGGGCTCGCCCGCGGAGATGGGCCGGAAGAAGTCGGCGATGCACAGCCGCCGGTCGCGGCGCTGGCGGGGGAAGGTGAAGCGGACCCGCTCGCGGCCGTCGTCGTCCCAGACGACCAGGTCGTTGCCGTCGCCGTTGCAGGGGAAGTAGCCGTAGACGACCGCCGGGCGCAGGATCTGGGTGGCGATGGCCTCGTCCAGCAGGGCCCGCAGGCGCGGGCGGGCCTCGGTCTCGAGGGTGTGGCGCCAGGCCTCCTTGCCGCCCACCGGGCGCAGCTGCCACTGGCCCCGGAACAGGGCCGACTCGTTCAGGTACGGCACCAGGTCGCGCACCGGGATGCCCTTGACCACCCTGGCCTCGCCCAGGAAGGGGGCGGCGGGCACGGGCACGTCGGTGGCCACGTCCGAGCGGGCCAGCTCCGACACCTCGGGCGGGGCCGGCGCCGGGCCGCGCGGCCGCACCGGCGCCACCCGGGGGGCCCGCACCGGCTCCTTCTCGGGCTCGACCCCCTGCTCGCGCTCCTCCCGGAGCTGGTCCATGACCCGCAGGCCGGCGAAGGCGTCGCGGCAGTAGAACACCCGGCCCTTGTAGATCTGGCGCAGGTCGCCCTCGACGTAGGTGCGGTTCAGCGCCGCCCCGCCCAGCAGCACCGGGTAGGTGGCCAGGCCGCGGGCGTTCAGCTCCTCCAGGTTGTCGCGCATCACGATGGTCGACTTGACCAGCAGCCCGGACATCCCGATGGCGTCCGCCCCGACCTCCTGGGCCTTCTCGATGATGGTGGCGATCGGCTGCTTGATGCCGATGTTGTGGACCGTGTAGCCGTTGTTGGTGAGGATGATGTCGACCAGGTTCTTGCCGATGTCGTGGACGTCGCCCTTGACCGTGGCCAGCACCACCCGGCCCTTGCCGCCCTGGTCGGCCTTTTCCATGTGGGGCTCGAGCACGGCCACGGCCGCCTTCATGACCTCGGCCGACTGGAGCACGAACGGCAGCTGCATCTCGCCGGCGCCGAACAGCTCGCCGACCGTCTTCATCCCGGCCAGCAGGACCTCGTTGATGATCGAGAGCGGGCTGCGGGCCTGCATGGCCTCGGCCAGGTCGGCCTCCAGGCCGTCGCGGACCCCGTCGATGATGCGGCGCTGAAGGCGTTCGTCGATCGGCAGGGCGGCCAGGTCCTCGGCGCTGGCCGCCTTGGCCACCTCCTTGCCCTCGAACAGGGCCATGAACTTCTGCAGCGGGTCGTAGCCCTCACGGCGCCGGTCGTAGATCAGGTCGAGGGCGACCTGGCGCTGCTCGTCGTCGATGCGGTGCATGGGAAGGATGCGGGCCGGGGCGACGATGGCCGAGTCGAGCCCGGCCTCGCGGGCCTCGTGCAGGAACACCGAGTTGAGCACCTGGCGGGCGGCCGGGGCCAGGCCGAAGGAGACGTTGGAGACACCCAGGATGGTCCGGACCCCGGGCAGCTCGGCCTTGATCCGCCGGATCGCCTCCAGGGTGGCCACGGCGTCGCCCCGCAGGTCCTCCTGACCCGACCCGAGCGGGAAGGTGAGAGCGTCGAAGACGAGATCTTCGGCGGCCAGGCCGTGCTTGTCGACGGCCAGGTCGTGGATGCGGTGGGCGATGCGCAGCTTCCAGTCGATGTCGCGGGCCTGGCCCTCCTCGTCGATCAGGAGGGCGACCAGCGCGGCCCCGTACTGCCTGGCCATCGGGCAGACGGCGTCCATGCGGGCCTCGCCGTCCTCCAGGTTGATGGAGTTGATGATGGCCCGGCCGCCGAGGCGCTTGAGCCCGGCCTCGAGCACGTCGGCCTGGGTCGAGTCGAGCATGACGGGCACGGTCGACTGCTGGGCCAGGCGGGCCGCGAGCACGTCCATGTCGGGCGCGCCGTCGCGGCCCACGTAGTCGACGCACACGTCCAGGACGTGGGCGCCCTCGCGGATCTGCTCCTTGGCCACCCCGACCATGCCGTCCAGGTCGCCCTCGAGCATCAGGTCGCGGAACTTGCGCGACCCGTTGGCGTTGCAACGCTCCCCCACGGTCAGGTAGGTGGTGTCCTGGTCGAGCGGGACCGACTGGTAGAGGCTGGACAGGCTGGGCTCGTGCAGCGGTTCGCGGGCCGCCGGGGCCCGGCCGGCCAGGGCCTCCACGACATGGCGGATGTGCTCGGGGGTGGTGCCGCAGCAGCCGCCGACGATGCTGAGCCCGAACTCGGAGGCGAACCGGGTGTGGGCCTCGGCCAGCTCGGTGGGGGTGAGCGGGTACCAGGGCTTGCCGTCGCGCAGCTCGGGCAGCCCGGCGTTGGGCAGGCACGACAGCGGCGTGCGGGCGTGCTGGGCCAGGTACCGCAGGTGCTCGCCCATCTCGGCCGGCCCGGTGGCGCAGTTCATCCCGATCACGTCGACCCCGAGGGGCTCGATCGCGGTCAGGGCGGCGGCGATGTCGGACCCCAGCAGCATCTGGCCGGTCGTCTCCACCGTCACCTGGGTGATCACCGGGACCCGCCGCCCGGCCCGCCGCATGCCCTCATACGCTCCGGCCACGGCCGACTTGACCTGGAGCAGGTCCTGGCAGGTCTCGATCAGCAGGAGGTCGGCCCCGCCCTCCAGCAGCCCGTAGGCCTGGTCGGCGTAGGTCGCGGTGAGGATGTCGTAGGTGGTGTGGCCCAGCGTCGGCAGCTTGGTCCCGGGGCCGATCGACCCGGCCACCCACCGCGGCCGCCCGTCGGCCTGGAAGTCGTCGGCCACCTCCCGGGCCAGCTCGGCGGCCAGCCGGTTCAGCGGCACCACCTGGTCGGCGATGTCGTACTCGGCCAGCACGATCGCCGACGACCCGAACGAGTTGGTCTCAACCGCGTCCGCCCCGGCCTCGAAGTAGGCCGCGTGGATGTCCCTGACCACGTCCGGCCGGGACACGCACAGGATCTCGCTGCACCCCTCGAGACCCTGGTAGTCGTCCAGCGACAACCCGGCGGTCTGCAGCATCGTCCCCATGGCGCCGTCGAAGACGAGGACGCGCTCGCGCAGCGCCCCCATGAAATCCCGGTTCATAAAGTCAAGCGTAGCCGATGCCGTTACCGTGGTGCCGTGGACACATCCGAAGCACCCCCGCCGCCCGCTCGGGACCCCGCCGGCCCGGGGCTCTCGCCCCACCTGCCCAGTCGGCGGGTGCTGCGGGACGAGGTGCTCCTGGTCCTGGCCCTGTCGCTGGCGGCGTCGGCCCTGTACGCCATCGTCGACATCCTCTCGGCCCCCATCCGCGGGGTCGAGGCGCCCCTGTTCGCCGACGTCGGGCTCATCTACCAGCTGCTCAACCTGGCCACCTCGCTCGTGCCGGTCGCCCTCGTCCTCCACTTCCTCGGTCGCTCCGGCGAGTCGGCGGCCAGCATCGGCCTCGACACCACCCGCCCCTGGAGCGACCTGCGCTGGGGGGTCGGCCTGGCCGCCCTGGTCGGCGGGGTCGGCCTCGGCATCTACATCCTGGCCGTCGGCCTCGGCGTCAACCGCACCGTGGTCCCGATCCCCCCCACCGGCTACTGGTGGACGATCCCGGTCCTGCTCCTGGCCGCCGCCCGCAGCGGCCTGCTCGAAGAGGTGATCGTCTGCGGCTACCTGCTGCGCCGCCTCGACCAGCTCGGCTGGTCCCCCACCAAGGCCCTCTGGACCAGCGCCCTGCTCCGCGGCGCCTACCACCTCTACCAGGGCTTCGGAGGCTTCTTCGGCAACCTCGCCCTCGGCCTGTTCTTCGGCCGCCTCTACCAGCTCCGCGGCCGCACCACCCCCCTGGTCATCGCCCACTTCCTGATCGACGCCGCCGCCGGCCTGGGCTACCTCGCCCTCCGAGGCCACGTCTGGTGGCTCCCGGGGTAGTTCCGCGGTTCGTCCACCAGATCCTGGGCGGAGTCGTGGACTCGCCGGGAGGAAAGAACCGGGAGAATGCCGGCGTGACTGCTCCGTCGGCTATAGCCGTCGGCTTCCCAGGGCCGTCAGGCGGCCCGGCCAGAGCCCAGCCCGGCCCTGGTGAAGATGTTGCATGCCCCGTTCAGATCGGCGTCCATGCCGCCATACGCGGGACAGACCACAGTGTCCTGCCGCGGGCGGACGCAGCGCATACCACACAGGCTGCATGTGATGCTGGTATCCCGGGGGTTCACCTTGACCACCCGCCGCCCGGCTCCCTCCGCCTTGGCGAGCAGAATCGCAAGGAACTGACCCCAGCCGGCGTCAAGGATGCTCCGGTTCAGGCCGGCCTTGGCCGCCACGTTGCGGCCCGGCGCCTCGACAGTACCGGATGCCGAGCGAGTCATATTGGTGATCGCCAAGTCCTCGACCGCGATCACGTCGCAGGTGTTAATGAGATTGCGGGCGCTCTGGTGGTGGAAATCGCGCCGCTGGTTGGCTAGCGTGCGATGCAGCTTGGCGAGCTTCCGTCTGGCGCGGCGGCGGTTGCCCGACCCGGGCCGACAGCCGGCGAGGACCCGCTGCGCTGCGGCCAGCTCGCCCGCAGCCGCGGCCAGGAAACGCGGGTTGGCCACAACCTGGCCGTCGGAGGTCACTGCGAACCTAGCGACTCCGACGTCCAGGCCGACGTGCAGCTGGTGCTGTTCGACGTGCGCACCAAGGTCCAGCTGGCGGTGGCGCAGGGGCACGGCTCGGCCACCGACACGCACCTCGCGACTTCGGTGCTGGGCCGCGCCGGC
>Ga0207675_100002937_pt1 | contig 16764 bp, 13 predicted proteins | sample KBSSwiS42_FD_184305 | JGI IMG/M metagenome (GOLD analysis project Ga0207675, IMG submission 184305) | Switchgrass rhizosphere microbial communities from Kellogg Biological Station, Michigan, USA - KBS Switchgrass S4-2 (SPAdes) (version 2) | ecosystem: Host-associated > Plants > Roots >... | reverse complement strand
CGGCGACCAACGGCCGCATCTCGATCCAGATGTACCCGTCGATGCAGCTCGGCGGCGAGAAGGAGATGATCGAGCAGGCGCAGGTCGGCGCGCTGCAGATCGCGCGCATCTCGGTCGGCGCGATGGGGCCGGTCGTCGACGACCTGAACGTCTTCAACCTGCCGTTCATCTTCCGCGACGAGGCGCACATGAGGAAGGTGATCGACGGCCCGATCGGTGCCGAGCTGCTCGACAGGATCAATACCAACCCCGCCTCGCGCATCGTCGCCCTCGGCTGGATGGACGCCGGCGTCCGCAATGTCTACGGCAAGAAGCCGGTGCCGACGCCCGCCGACCTCAAGGGCCAGAAGATCCGCATGATGGGCAACCCGATCTTCGTCGAGACGATGAACGCGATGGGCGGCAGCGGCGTCGCGATGGGCTTCAACGAGCTCTACGCCGCGCTCGAGACCGGCGTCGTCGACGGCGCCGAGAACAACCCGCCGACGCTGCTGGCGCAGAACCACTACCTCATCAGCAAGGTCTACACCCTCACCGGCCACCTCATCATCCCTGAGATCTTCATCTTCTCGAAGCGCACCTGGGACGGCCTCTCGCCCGACGACCAGGCGCTCCTGAAGAAGCTCTCGCGCGAGGCGCAGTTCGAGCAGAGGAAGCTCTGGGACGAGAAGACCGTGACCGCCGAGGCCGACCTCAAGGCCAAGGGCGTGACCTTCGTTCCCGCCGACAAGGCCGCGTTCTACAAGGCGACGCAGCCGATCCGCGACAAGTACGGCGTCAAGTACGCCGCGTTGCTGAAGCGCATCGAAGAGACGAAGTAGCCGGCCCGTGAAGGCCGCCTACGCGGCCGCCATGGAGCGGCTCTACCTCGCGTGCATCGTCGTTTCGGCGACGGCGCTGGTCGCGATCACGCTGGTCATCCCGTACGGCGTGTTCATGCGCTACGTGATGGGCTCGGCGTCGAGCTGGCCCGAGCCGTTCTCGGTGCTCGCGATGGTGCTGTTCTCGTTCGTCGGCGGCGCCGCGGCGTACCGCGCCAACGTGCACATCGCCGTGCAGATGCTGACCGACGCGGTGCCGGCCCGCGCGCGGCGCGCGCTGCTGCTCCTCGCCGACCTGGCGATGGTCGCGACGGCGCTCTTCATGATCGTCTACGGCACGCAGCTCGTTCGCGCGACCTGGAACCAGACGATCGCCGAGTTCCCGACCCTCTCGGTCGGCATCACCTACCTGCCGATCCCGGTCGGCGGCCTGTTAACGCTGCTCTTCATCGTCGAGCGCCTCTGGCTCGGCATGCCGCCGCCGACGTCGGTGATGTACCGCGACCAGCCGCTCGCCGAGTGAGGCCATCGCCATGATCGACATCGTCATCCTGCTCGGCGCGTTCGTCGTGCTGTGCATGATCGGCATGCCGGTCGCCTACACGCTCGGCCTCGCCGCGATCCTCGGCGCGCTCTGGATCGACGTCCCGCTCGAGGCGGTGATGATCCAGGTCTCGAGCGGCGTCAACAGCTTCTCGCTGCTCGCGATCCCGTTCTTCGTCCTTGCCGGCGCGATCATGGCCGAGGGCGGCATGGCCGTCCGCCTCGTCAACCTGGCGCGCATCTTCGTCGGCGCGGTGCGCGGCGGCCTAGCGCTCGTCAACGTCATCGCCTCGACCTTCTTCAGCGGCGTGTCCGGGTCGTCGGTCGCCGACACGGCGTCGATCGGCTCGGTGCTGATCCCGCAGATGGTCAAGCAGGGCTACCCGAAGGTCTTCTCCACCAACGTGACGATTTGCGGCTCGGTCCAGGCGGTGCTGATCCCGCCGTCGCACAACGCGGTGCTCTATTCGCTCGCCGCCGGCGGGACGATCTCGGTCGCGTCGCTCTTCCTCGCCGGCGTCCTGCCCGGGCTGCTGTTCGGCGCCTGCGTCATGGGCCTGTGCCTGATCCTGTCGTACCGGCGCGGCTACCCGAAAGGAGAGCCGGTGACGCTGCGCCAAGCCGCCAAGATCGCCGTCGAGGCGATCTGGGGGCTGGTGACCGTCGTCATCATCCTCGGCGGCATTCTGAGCGGCGTGTTCACGCCGACCGAATCGGCCGCGGTCGCGTGCCTGTACGCGTTCGCCATCACGATGTTTGTCTACCGCGACTACCGCTGGGCCGAGCTGCCGATGCTGCTGCACCGCGTCACCAAGATGGTGGCGATGGTGATGATGCTGATCGGCTTTTCCGCCGCCTTCGGCTACATGATGGCGCTGATGCAGGTGCCGGCGCGGGCGACCCAGTTCTTCGTCGCCATCGCCAGCAACAAGTACGAGCTGCTGATGATGATCAACATCCTGCTCATCCTGCTCGGCACCTTCATGGACATGGCGCCGATGATCCTGATCTGCACGCCGATCCTGTTGCCGGTGATCCTCAAGTTCGGCATCGACCCGGTCCATTTCGGCATGATCCTGCTCGTCAACTCGGGCATCGGCCTGATCACGCCGCCGGTCGGGCCGACGCTCTTCGTCGGCTGCGCGATCGGCAAGGTGACGATGGAGGAGGTGTCGCGCGAGCTCTGGCCGTTCTACGGCGCGATGTGCGCCGCGCTGCTCGTCGTCACTTACGTGCCGGCTTTGTCGCTGTGGCTGCCGCACCTGCTGGCGCGCTAGCGGCGGCGCGACGGCGCGCGAACTCGCTGAACCAGGCGACGCTCTCGGCGTTGGCCATCGCGTCGAGCTTGAACACGTCGCCCGGCGACGCGCCTAGAAGCAGCTTCTTGACCGGCAGCTCCATCTTCTTGCCCGAGAGCGTGCGCGGCAGCGACGCCACTTGGAAGATCTCGTTCGGCACGTGGCGCGGCGAGAGCGCCGCCTTGATGACGTCCTTCAGGCGCCGGTCGAGCGGGGCGTCGAGCGTCACGCCCTCGCGCAGGACGACGAAAAGCGGCATGTAGCTCTCGCGGCCGAGATACTCGAGGTCGACGACGAGGCTGTCGAGCACCTCGGGCAGCGCCTCGACGGCGCGGTACAGCTCGGCGGTGCCCATGCGAATGCCGTGCCGGTTGATGGTCGCGTCGCTGCGCCCGTAGATGATCGCGCCGCCGCGCGGCGTGATGCGCAGCCAGTCGCCGTGGCGCCAGATGCCCGGGTACATGTCGAAGTAGCTGTCGTGCAGGCGCCGGCCGCCCGGGCCGGGCGGCTCGTCACCCCAGAAGTAGAGCGGCATCGACGGGATCGGCTGGGTGCAGACGAGCTCGCCGACCTCGTCGACGAGCGAGCGGCCGCGGCCGTCGGCGTCGGGCTCGGACCACGCCTCGACCGCGGCGCCGAGGCAGCGGCACTGCATCTCGCCGTCGACGACCGGCAACGTGCGCAGCCCGGCGATGAAGCCGCCGGCGAAATCGGTGCCGCCCGAGACCGAGGTGAGCCAGACGGGCTTGCCGTCGACCGGCGGCACGTGCTCGCGCAGCCAGCGGTAGCTCTCGATCGCGAGCGGCGAGCCGGTCGAGCCGAGCGCGCGCAGGCGCGACAGGTCGCCCGCCTGGCTCGGCTCGATGCCGGCCTTCTCGCAGCTCGCGTAGAACGCCGCGCCAGCGCCGAAGAAGGTCGCGCCGGTCGCGGCGACGAAGCGCCAAAGCGTCGTCCAGTCGACCTCGCGCCGCTCGCCCGCGAGGCCGCTCTTGGGGCCGGCCGGGCTGCCGTCGTACATGCAGACCGTCGCGCCGGCGAGCAGCGCCGCCATCTGCGAGTTCCACATGATCCAGCCGGTCGAGCTGTACCAGTGGTAGCGGTCGCCGCTCGCGACGCTCGGACCGCAATCGTTGTGCAAGGTGCCGAACTTGAGCGTCTCGACCATGATGCCGCCGTGGCCGTGGACGATCGCCTTCGGCAGGCCGGTCGTGCCGCTCGAATAGACAATCCAGAGCGGATGCGCGAACGGCAGCGGACGCGGCGCGACCGATCGATCGCTGGCGACGAGCGCGTCGAAGTTGTGGACGCGGCGCCCAGCCGAGGCGAGCGCATCGGCGTTGGCCGCGCCATCGAGGCCGCGCCAGAAAACGACGTCGCCGACGCTCGGCAGCTCTGCGACGACCTCGCGCAACATGGCCGTGCGGTCGTGCGCGACGCCGCCGTAGCGATAGCCGTCGCAGGCGATCAGCACCGTCGGCTCGATCTGGCGGAACCGGTCGAGGACGGCGAGCGGACCCATGTCGGGCGAGCACACCGACCAAATCGCGCCGAGGCTCGCGCAGGCGAGGAACGCGACCGCCGTCTGCGGAACGTTCGGCATGAACGCGGCGATGCGGTCGCCCGGGCCGACGCCCATCGCCTCGAGCGCCGCGGCGAACGCGCCGACCTGGCGGCGCAGCTCGGGCCACGCGATCTCGTGCGTGCGCCCCGCGAGCTGCATCGCCTCGTCGCGAAAGACGATCGCCGGATGGCCGGCGGCATGCGCCGCGTCGGCGTGGCTGAAGACATGCCCGGCGTAGTTCAGCTGCGCGCCCGGGAACCAGGTCGCGCCCGGCATCTTCGCGTCGACCAGAACGGTCGTGTGCGGCGTCGGCGAGACGATCCCGAAGTAGTCCCAGATGGTTTGCCAGAACGTCCGCAGGTCGTCGCACGACCAGCGCCAGAAGCGGTCGTAGCCCTCGACGGTGGTCGCGTCGAAATCGAGCCCCCGCGCCTCGCGCAGCCAGCGCGTGTAGCGGAGGATGTGCGGCTCGGGCAACGTCATCGGCGCTCCTCAGGCGAGCGACTTCGCGCGCATCGCGCCGTCGACTTCGACGTAGTGCCAGCTCTGGTTGCGAAAGAACGGCTGCCGGTAGCCGGCGATCCAGGGGCGCGAGAAGTCGTTGTAGATGCGGTGCACGTGGATGCGGTACGGCATGTAGGCGACGACGAGCTCGCTCGCCTTGCGGAACAGCGCTCGGCGCTCCGGCCCATCGGGAAGATCGAGCATGCGGCGGTAGATGTCGTCGAACGCGGGCAGCTTGAAGCGGGCGAGGTTGTACTGGCCGGCCGACGGGCCGTACATGTATTCGAGCAGCGGTTGACCGTCGGGATCGGTCGCCGTGCTGCCGAGGAACCACATCTGCAGCGAGCCGGCACGCGCCTGCTTCATGTGCTCGGCCCACTGCGCAGTCTCGAAGACCATGCGGACGCCGATCGCAGTCGTGCTGCGCTGCCAGTTCTCGTTGTACTGGCGGTAGATCTGGTCGGGCTCGGTCGACATCGTGAGAACGAGCGGCGAGCCATCGGGCTGCTCGCGCCAGCCGTCGCCGTTGCGGTCGACGTAGCCGTAGACATCGAGCAGCGCCTTCGCGCGGGCGACGTCGTAGCCGCTGTTGTCGGTCCGCAGCGCGGGATCGAAGCCGTAGGTGCCCGGCGCCATCGGCGCCTGCGCCGGGATCGCCTGGCCGCGCCGGATGATCCTGATCTCGTAGTCGGTGTCGTACGAGAGCTGAACCGCACGGCGCAACGCCACCTTCGCCGGCGCATAGCCGCCGACGACCGGGTCCTCCATGTTGAAGTACGACAGGGTGACGTCGGGGTTCAGATAGCGCTGCAGGCGGATGCCCTGCTTGGCGAGGTTCGGCGCCAGTTTTCCGTTCGGCGCGGCGATCGGAACCAGCTCGGGCGGCACGCGCGCAAAGTCGGCTTGGCCATTGAGAAAGCTCAGCCAGCGCGGCTGGTTCTCCTGGACCACCGCGATCTCGACGCCGTCGTTGAGCGGCAGGCGCCGGCCGTTGAAGCGCTGGGCCCATGCCGTGGCCTCGACGTCGCGCGGATCGGGCTCGCTGCGGTAGCGCAGGTCGCGGTAGCCAGGGTTCTTCTCGAGGACGATTCGCGAGCTGCGCCGCCATGACTTGAGCCGGTACGGCCCGGTGCCGACCGGGTGCGCCATGAGGTCGTCGCGATACGTGTCGACGACCTCGCGCGCAACGGCTGCATAGGTGATCGAGGCCAGCGTCGTCGCGAACCGCGGCCGCGGCTTGGCCAGCCTGAACTGCAGCGTGTAGCGGTCGAGCGCGCGCAACCCCTCGGCGACACCGTCGTAGTCGAACGGCTTCTTGTCGCGCAGCGCGCGCGCGCGGAACTCTTCGAGGCCGAGGATGCCCTCCTCGGAGAGGGCGCTGTACGCCGGGCTCTTGAAGGCGGGGTCGTAGATGCGCTTGATCGCGTACACGTAGTCCGCGGCGACGAGCTCGCGCGGCTTGCCTTTGAACGCGGGGTCGTCCGCGAACAGGATGCCGCGCTGCAACCGCACCGTCCAGACGGTGAAATCGGCCGAAGCCTCCGGCATCGCCTCGGCGGTCAGCGGCACCAGGCGGACCGGAACCGCGAGCGGGTCGTAGCCGAGGAGCGCTTCGAAGATGTGCGCGTTGACGCGGCTCGAGTACAGGTCGCTCACCTGGGCCGGGTCGAATCCGGTTTCGGCCGACTCGAACAGGACTCGCAGCACGTTCGCCTGGAGCGGCGCGTCATTGTTGTCACCGGCGGCCAAGGCGGGGCCTGAGGCGATCACGCCCGCGCTGCCGAGGGCGAAGCGGCGCCGGTCGATGCCGCTCGCCATTCGCTAGGCCTTCTTCGCGGCGGCGCCGGCAGCGTCGTCGATGTCGACGTAGTGCCACCAGTCCTGCCAGAACACCGGGCGCCGGTAGCCGATGACGTGTCTCTGCGTCATGTCGAGCGAGACCCGGTTGAGGGTGTACTTGTAGGGCATGTAGGCCACCCCGATCCGCTCGGCCTCGCGGAAAGCGACCAGCCGTTCGGGCCCGTCGGGCAAGGTCTGGATCTTGTCGTAGAGCTTGTCGAGCGCAGGCAGTCGAATGCGGCCCATGTTCTGGCCGCCGATCTGGCGGCTGTCGTACTTCTGGAAGGCGCCGGCCGAGTCGGGCGAAGCCGACGAGCCGCCGACCGACCACACCTGGTACGTACCGGAACGCGCCGATTTGAGGTTCTCGGGCCATTGGGCGATCGCCAGCTGGATCCGGATGCCGAGCACCTTCATGCAGTTGTTCAGCACTTCGGAGATCTTGCGGTCGCGCGCCTGCGTCTGCGTCGAGACGCGCAGCACCAGCGGCGAGCCGTCGGGACGCTCGCGCCAGCCGTCGCCGTCCTTGTCGAGGAAGCCGTAGAGGTCGAGCAGGGCGCGCGCGCGCGCGGGGTCGTAGTCGCCGTTCTCGGTCTTCAGCTTCGCGTCGTACGCCGAGGTGTGGGGCAGGGTCGGGCCCTGCGCCACCGTGCCGAGGCCCATGTAGGCGTAGTCGATGATCTTCCTCGAATCGATGCCGAGGCTGATCGCCCGGCGCAGGGCGACCTGAGCCGGGGTGTAGCCGCCGACGACCGGATCGTCCATGTTGAACAGGAAGTAGTTGCTCGCCGCCTCGATGATCGGATAGCCGCGGATCCCCTTCTTTGCCAGATTGGGCGCAACCTTGCCGTTCGGCATCGCCTGCGGCGCGAACTGGTAGCCGACGCGGTAGGCGACGTCGGCCTCGCCGTTGACGAACGAGAGCCAGCGCGGTTGCTCCTCCTCGATGATCGAGATCTCGACGCGGTCGACCATTGGCAGGCGACGCCCCTTGAAGCGGGCGAGCAGCGCCTGCCCCTCGGCGTCGCCGGCGGCGGGCTCGCCGTCGTACAGCATCTCGCGGAAGTCGGGATTGCGCTCGAACGCGATCAGCGAGCTGCGCCGCCACTGAACGAGCTTGAACGGGCCCGTGCCGACCGGGTGCGACTCGGCTTCGGCGCCGTAGAACTCGACCACCTCGCGCGCGACCGCGCCGTAGAGGTCGCCGCTCGCCAAGGTCTGGTCGAATCTCGGCCTCGGCTCCTTCAGCGTGAAGCGGACCGTGTAGCGGTCGATGGCGCGGATGCCCTCGATCTCCTGGTCGTAGTCGAACGGCTTCTTCTGGTCGAGCGCGCGCTGGCGCAGCTCGGGCAAGCCCAGGTAGCCCTCTGTCTCCATCCCCGACCACACCGGACTCTTGTTGGCCGGGTCGGCGAAGCGCTTCCAGGAATAGACATAGTCCTGGGCGACGAGCTCGCGCCGCTTGCCCTTGAACGCCGGATCGGTGGCGAAGAAGATGCCGGGCCGCACGCGCGCGGTCCAGACGCGGAAGTCGTCGGAGTGCGTCGGCATGGCGTCGGCGGTGAGCGGCTTGATCTTCACCGGCCGGGCGAGGTGGTCGTAGGTGTAGAGGCCCTCGAAGATGTGCGGCGTCAGCGTGCGCGAGTAGAGGTCGTTGATCTTGGCCGGATCGAGGCTCGTCTCGGCCACCTCGAAGGCATAGCGCAGGACCTTCGGCGCGACCGGCATGCCGACGCCGTCGTCGGCGGCCCAGGCCAGGTGCGGGACCAGGCCGCCGGCGGCGGCGCCGGCGACGACCCTTCGACGTGAAATCGCCATGATTCAGCCCCTGCTGTGCGCGAGCGTCGCGCTCATTTCGTTCGCCGCGCCTTCTCTGCCATGTCGACATCGACATAGCGCCAGAACTCGCGCAGGAAGACGTTGCGGTGGTAACCGACGACCCACGGCTGGGCCAGGTCGGTCCAGATGCGGTGCACGTGCGCCTTGTACGGCATGTACGCGACCAGGATTTCCTTCATGCGCGTCATCACCTGAAGGCGCTCCGGACCGTCGGGAAGCGAGCGCTGGAGCCGAAAGAGGCGGTTGTACTCGGCGAGGTCGAAGCGGGAGTGATTGGCCTGCCCCTTGTCCGGGCCGTCGCCGAGGACGAGGAACTGCTCGCCGTCGGGACCTCCGCTCCAGGAAACGCCCCACATCATCAGCTTGCCGGCGCGCGACGCCTTCAGGTTCTCGGGCCACTGCGCGGTCCTGAAGACGATCCGGACGCCGATCGCGTCCATGTTCTTCTTCCACTGGGTGATGAGCTGGCGGTTGAGGTCGTCGGGCTGGGTCGCGTACTCGAGCACCAGCGGCGCGCCGTCGGGCCGGTCGCGCCAGCCGTCGCCATCGCGGTCGACGTAGCCGTAGAGATCGAGCAGCGCCTGCGCCTTGGCACGGTCGAACGTGCCCATCTCGCTGCGGAACTCGGGGTCGTAGCCGTACAGCCCGGGCGCCATGACCGACTGCGCCGGGATCGCCTGGCCGCGCCTGACGACGCGGATCTCTTCCTCGACGTTGACGGCCAGCGCGATCGCGCGGCGCAGCGCAACCTTCTCGGGGGTGTAGCCGCCCACCACCGAGTCTTCCATCGCGAAATACGACATCGACGCGTCGTTGCGCAGATAGCGGACTTCGTAGATGCCTTGCTTGGCGAGGTTTGGCGCGACCTTGTTGTTGGGGATCGCGGTGTAGGTGAAGTCCTCCGGCACCTGCTCGATGACGTCCATCTCGCGGTTGACGAACGCGAGCCAGCGCGGCTGCGGCTGCTCGATGACGCTGACCTCGATGCGGTCGACCATCGGCAACCGGCGGCCGGCGAGGCGCTTCGCCGCGGCCTGCGCCAGCGGGTCGCCCTCCGGCGCCTCCTCCTGATAGAAGACGCCGCGGTAGTTGGGGTTCTTCTCGAACGAGATCCGCGAGCTGCGCCGCCACTCGGCGAGCCGGTACGGCCCGGTGCCGACCGGGTGCTCCATGATTTTCTCGCCGTAGAGTTCGACCACCTCGCGCGCGACCGCGCCGGTGCGCGCCGGGTCGCTGAGCTCGTCGGTGAAACGCGGGTTGGGCTCGGCGAGCTTGAACTGGATCGTGTAGCGGTCCACCGCGCGCAGGCCTTCGACCGGCTTGTCGTAATCGAACGGCGTCTTGTCGCGCAGGGCGGCCTGGCGCAACTCGTCGAGACCGATGATCCGGTTGTTGTTGAGCGAGGTGTAGGTCGGGCTCTTCCAGCGCGGATCGAAGTGGCGCTTGATCGAGTAGACGTAGTCGGCCGCGGTGAGCTCGCGCTTGACGCCCTTGAAGGCCGGATCGTCGTTGAAATAGATCCCGGGCCGGACCCGGATCGTGAACGTCTTGAAGTCGGCCGAGGCCTCGGGCAGGGCCACCGCGGTGTTGGGCCGCAGGCGCACCGGGCGGGCGAGGAATTCGTACTCGTAGAGCGCGTCGAAGACGTTCGCGCAGAGCGTGCTCGAGTAGAGGTCGGAGATCTGCGCCGGATCGAACCCGGTTTCGGCAACCCGCATCGCATAGCGCAGGACCTTGGGCGGCGCGCCTTCCGCGCTCGCCGGCGCGGCGCCGCGCACGGGTCCGATGCCGGCGACGGCCGCGAGGGCGAGCGCGACGACGCCCAGGCGAGCACGCCGGAAGTCGAAGACAGGTGAGCGGACGAAGGGATTCACGACGATGTTCGACGACGACGCCAGGGGCGGCGCGCCGGGCGGCGGCACCGGGCAGGAAGCGAGTGTAGGGGTCGTGGCCCGCGCCTTGCGTCGGGCCGGGCAAACGCGGTGGGGGCGCGGCGCGGCGAGGCCCTAGACTCGCGGCGCGCTCCCCCGGGAGCCGACGGTGCGGGCGTGTCACGAGCACGGCACCCGCGGCAAAGACTGACTTCGACGAGGAGTGCTCCGGCGATGGCCGCCTACCTGATAAGACGCATCTGGCAGATGGTGCCGACGCTGTTCGGCGTCGTCCTCCTCGTCTTCCTCCTCTTCAAGGGCTTCGGCGGCGACCCGGCCGAGATCCTGGCCGGCCTCAACGCGACGCAGGCGCAGGTCGACGCGATCCGCCAGCAGCTCGGTCTGAACGAGCCGCTGTGGACCCAGTTCGGCATCTTCCTCAAGCAGATCGTCACCTTCGACTGGGGCCGCAGCTGGGCGACCAACGAGTCGGTCGCCAACCTGTTCGCGACGCGGCTGCCGGCGACGCTGACGGTGATGGTGCCGATCCTCGTCCTCGACACCCTGCTCGCGATTCCGTTCGCCCTCGGCGTCGCCTACGTGCGCGGCTCGCTCACCGACCGCACGATCATGGTGGCGACGACCGTCGCGCTCTCGATCTCGTTCCTGGTCTACGTGCTGATTGGCCAGTACGTGTTCGCGTTCCAGCTCGGCCTGTTCCCGGTGCAGGGCTGGAGCGACAGCCTCGCCACCAATCTGCGCCAGTACGTTCCCTTGCCGGTGATGCTCGCCGTCGCGGTCTCGCTCGCGCCGACGACCCGGCTCTACCGCACCTTCTTCCTCGACGAGATCGGCCACGACTACGTGCGCACGGCGCGCGCCAAGGGGCTGACCGAGAACGTGATCATGCTCAAGCACGTGCTGCGCAACGCGATGATCCCGATCCTCACCAACGTCGCGGTCGCGCTGCCCGGCATCTTCGTCGGCTCGTTCCTGATCGAGGTGTTCTTCTCGATCCCCGGGCTGGGCCGCGAGATCCTGCTCGCGGTCAACCGCAGCGACTATCCGGTGATCCAGGCGTTCGCGATCTACATCGCTGTCATCACGATGGTGGTGAACCTGCTGACCGACGTCCTCTACAAGCTGGTCGACCCGCGCGTGGTGCTGTCATGAGCGCGGTGATGGGGGCGCCGATTCCGGCAGCGGCACCGACGCGCCGCTCGGCCGGCGTCTGGTCGGCGGCAGCGCGACGCTTTCGCAGCGACCGCGTCGGCGTCGTCTCGCTCGTCGTCGTCGCGCTCTTCATCCTCCTCGTCGTCGCGGCCGCCATCGGTCTGGTCGCGCGCGACTGGCAGACCGAGCGCGGCGTGCCGGACGCGCCGCCCACCTTCGTCGGGCCGGCGGCGCCGACGGAGACGATCGCCGCCGCGGCGCCGAGCGGACCGAACGTCGACATCTCGGCGATCGACCCGCTCGCGCCGCGCTACAAGGAATGGGAAGAGGCGGCGAAGAAGTACAAGACGACCGAAAGCGTCAAGGCCTCGACGCTGCCTTTCGGTGGCGACCGCCTCGGCCGCGACGTGCTGGCCAAGGCGATCAAGGGCGCGCAGGTGTCGATCCTCGTCGGCGTGTGCGCCGCCCTGCTGGCGACGACGATCGGCACGCTCCTCGGCGCGGCCGCGGGCTTCTTCGGCGGCCGGGTCGGCGACCTGCTCGAGTGGGTCTACAACGTGTTCACCGCGGTGCCGAGCATCCTCCTGATCTTCGCGTTCGCGGCGGTGTTCGGCCGCGGCGTCGGCCCGGTCGTGCTGATCCTCGGCCTCGCCGGCTGGACCGGCATCTACCGCCTGGTGCGCGCCGAGTTCCTGAAGCACGTCGTGCGCGACTACGTGCGCTCGGCCGAGGCGATCGGCGCCGGCAACCTCTCGCGCATGTTCCGCCACATCCTGCCCAACGTCAGCCACGTGATCCTGGTGCAGCTGTCGATCCTCGTCGTCAGCTTCATCAAGTCGGAGGTGATCCTGTCGTACCTCGGGCTGGGCGTCCGCGTCGACCAGGTGTCGTGGGGAACGATGCTCGCCGAAGCGCAGAGCGACCTGATCCTCGGCCACTGGTGGCAGCTCGCCGCGGCGACGATCTTCATGGCGGTCTTCGTCACCGCCTTTTCGCTCATGACCGACTCGCTCCGCGATGCGCTCGATCCCAAGCTGAGGGGGCTCGAATGAGCGCCGTTCCCGCCGCCGCGCGCACCGGCGCTCCCTTGCTGTCGATCGCCGATCTGCGCGTGTCGTTCCGCATGGGCCGCGAGGAGGGCGTCATGCGCCGCGTCGACGCCGTCAAGGGCGTCAGCTTCGAGCTGCCCGAGAACACGACCGTCGCCCTCGTCGGCGAGTCGGGCTCGGGCAAGAGCGTGACGGCGATGTCGATCCTCAACCTGCTGCCCGACAACGCCGAGCGGACCGGCTCGATCACCTTCCAGGGCCGCGACCTGCTCGCTGCGTCGCTGGCCGAGCTGCAGGCGCTGCGCGGGCGCGAGATCGCCTGCGTGTTCCAGGATCCGATGAGCTCGCTCAACCCGGTGTTCACGGTCGGCCAGCAGATCGCCGAGCCGCTGCGCAAGCACCTCGGTATGGGCGCGCGCCAGGCGACCGCGCGCGCCGAGGCGCTGCTCGCCGAAGTCGGCATGCCCGAGCCGAAGCGGCGCCTGTCGGCGTATCCGCACCAGCTCTCGGGCGGCCAGCAGCAGCGCGTCATGATCGCGATGGCGCTCGCCTGCGAGCCCAAGCTGCTGATCGCCGACGAGCCGACCACCGCGCTCGACGTGACGATCCAGCGCCAGATCCTCGAGCTGCTCGCCGGCCTCAAGGAGCGGCACCGCATGAGCATGCTGTTCATCAGCCACGACCTCGGCGTGGTCGGCGAGATCGCCGACCACGTCGTCGTGATGCGAAACGGCATCGTCCGCGAGCAGGGCGCCGTCGCCGGCATCTTCGCCGCGCCGCAGGATTCGTACACCAAGGCGCTGCTCGCCTGCCGCCCGAGCCTCGACCAGCGCTCGCCGCGCCTGCTCGTCGTCGACGACCACATCGCCGGACGCGGCGGTGCCGGCGTCGCGAAGAGGAAGGACCCCGGCGCACGCGTCATGATCGACGCGACCGACATCACCAAGAGCTTCTGGATCCGGAGCGGCGTCTTCGGCCGCAAGGAGTTCAAGGCGGTGCGGGGCGCGACCTTCAAGCTGCGCGCCGGCCACACGCTCGGCGTCGTCGGCGAATCGGGGTCCGGCAAGACGACGCTCGGCCTCACCTTGCTGCGCCTGCACGAGCCGAGCGGAGGCCCGGCCGGCGGCAAGGCGATCTTCGACGGCCGCGACCTGCTCGCGCTCTCGAAAGCCGAGCTCCTGCCGATGCGAAAGCGCATCCAGGTCGTGTTCCAGAACCCGTACGCGTCGCTCAACCCGCGCTTCACGATCGGCCAGACGCTGGTCGAGCCGATGGCGATCCACGGCATCGGCGCCGACGACGCGGCGCGGCGCGAGCGCGCTGCCGCGCTGCTCGTCAAGGTCGGCCTCGACGAGAGCGCCGTCCACAAGTACCCGCACGAGTTCTCGGGCGGGCAGCGCCAGCGCGTCGCGATCGCGCGCTGCCTGACGCTCGACCCGGAAGTGCTCGTCCTCGACGAGGCGGTGAGCGCGCTCGACGTCTCGGTTCAGGCGCAGGTGCTGAACCTGCTCAAGGACCTGCAGGACGAGCTCGGCCTGTCCTATATCTTCATCAGCCACGACCTCGCGGTCGTTCGTTTCATGGCCGACGAAGTCCTGGTGATGAAGGACGGCGAGGTCGTCGAGCAGGCAAGCGTCGAGCAGATCCTCGACCGGCCGCAGCAGGACTACACGCGCCGGTTGCTCGCCGCGATCCCGCGCGGCTACGCGCCTGCGGCCTGATCGGGAGGCGGGCGCGGACGCCCGCCGCTCGAGGCGCGACGCAACTCGAGCGCGAGCAGGAGCGCGACCGACGCGGTGAAGGCGCCGACGCCGACCCGGTTCTCGAACACCAGGCCGGCAGCCTGCTGCAGCGCCTCCGGACTGACCTGCTCGACGAAGCGGGCCAGCTCGGCGACCTGCTCCTTCGAGTACTCGGCGACGTCGGCCATCGCCACGCCGAAGCCGCCCGCACCGCGGCGCGACAGGACGACGGTAAAGGCACCCGCCGCGACCGCGGCGACGCCGAGCGATCCGAGCGGTCGCACGAGGCAGTCGACGAGGCGAGTGCGCAGCCGGCCGTTGGCCGAGGCGTAGAGCCGGGCCACGAGCCGGGCGGCACGGCCGGCGGCCGGCGCGGCAGGTACGCCGGGCGCGGCGCTCGTCGCGATCGGGTCGATCGCGTCATCGAATTCATCGGACATCACGCTCTCCTCGGTTCGAGGGAATGGGATCGGCGCAGGCGGCGCGCGTTCCCGGATCTCGCAGCTTTACCTCGTCTCAAGTCATTGCGATGACGGGGCTGTCGTAACACCTGCTTGCGAGTCCGACGTGGGCCGTCGCGAATTCCCCGTCTTGTCGACGCGCGCGACGCGCCCACGCCACGGCGCACCGGGCGTCATGCGACGCGGGTCACGCGATCCGGCTGGCACAGTCGTTGCGCTTCTCCCTGCAAGCGCGAATCCCTGCAACGAGATGTTGCCTCCGCGCGGTGACTCGAAAGCCCCCTCCATGTCGTCTTCGCACCGCTCCTTCCGCTCCGCCCCGCTGCGTCGTCCCGCCGGCCCGCGCTGCCACGGCGGCGCCTCGTCGCTGCTGCGCCTGGGCTTCGCCGCGGTTCCGCAGCGCGTCGCCGCGGCGCGCGCGAGCGGCTGGTGCGAGCTCGCGCATTCCTCCCCAGCCGATGTCGAGCATGTCGTCAGCCTGCCGGTGCGCGACCGGCGTCCGGCGCCTCTGTGGTCCTGATCGTGGAGACGACGTCATGCTGACCTCCGCAGTTTCTTCCGCACGGCTGCTTCCGCGCGGCGGCCCCTACCTCGCGACGCCGACGCCGCGCGCCGACGTCGCCCAGCGCCCGTCGGTGCTGGCGCGTCCGCCGCACACGTCGCAGCAGATGTCCTTGTTCGGTCCGCCGGGAGGTCGCCGCTAGGGCAACAGTTTTCGGACGCCGCGCCGGACGCGAGCCAGTGACTCCCACTCGCTCGCGCCTGGCACCGGTCTGACGGGTTCAACTCCGCCGACCGACGAACGTCCAGGAGGAGCGGGCAATCGGGGCTTTTCGAGAGCGAGCCCCGGCCTGTTGTCCCGCTCCTCCTCCTTTCTTTTCGCCGCCGGCGCGGCATCGGGCAACTCCCCTTTCAGCCGACCGCCTGGGTCGCGACACTGGCCGCGTGGCGCCCGCGTCCGGGCGCAGGGCGCCGCCCATGTTGCTTCGTCGTCGTTCGCTCGTTGGCCTCGGTCTGGCCGCCGCCGTCACGCCCTGGCTGCGCGCGCAGGGCACCTGGCCGACCAAGCCGGTTCGCATCGTCGTGCCGTTCGCGGCGGGCGGGACGACCGACATCCTCGCGCGCGCCCTGGCCCCCGAGCTGAGCAAGGCGTTCGGCCAGACCTTCATCGTCGAGAACAAGGCCGGTGCTGGCGGCAACCTCGGCGCCGACCTCGTCGCCAAGTCGCCGCCCGACGGCTACACGCTGCTGATGGGAACGGTCGGCACGCAGTCGATCAACCCGTCGCTCTATCCGAAGATGCCGTACGACTCGGTCAAGGATTTCGCGCCGATCACGCTCGTCGCCGGCGTTCCCAACGTGCTGGTGATGAACCCCGCGAAGGCAGCGGCTTCCGGAATCACCGACGTTCGCACGCTGATCGCCTACGCGCGCGCCCACCCTGGCAAGCTCAACATGGCGTCGAGCGGCAACGGCACGTCGATCCACCTCTCGGGCGAGCTCTTCAAGTCAATGACCGGGACGTACATGGTCCACTTCCCGTACCGCGGCTCGGGGCCGGCGCTGCTCGACTTGATCGGCGGCACGATGGACCTGATGTTCGACAACCTGCCGTCGGCGCTGCCGCAGGTCAAGGCCGGCAAGCTGGTCGCGCTCGCGGTGACGAGCGGCGAGCGCAGCGCGGCGCTGCCCGACGTGCCGACGATCGCCGAAGCGGGGCCGGTCAAGGGCTTCGAGGCGAGCTCGTGGTTCGGCCTGCTGGCGCCGGCAGGGACGCCGGCGGACATCGTCAGCCGCGTCCAGCAGGAATCGGCGAAGGCGCTCGGCGTGCCGGCGCTGAAGGAACGGCTGCTCTCGCAGGGCGCTATTCCCGGCGGCAACACGCCGGCCGAGTTCGGCCGCTTCATCGCTGCCGAGTCGAAGAAGTGGTCGGCGGTGGTGAAGTCCTCGGGCGCGAAGGTCGACTAGTCGTCCGTCTTCGCGCGCTCGACCGCCATCTCGATCTGCTCCTGGACCCGGCGCGCGCCGCGTTGGGCGAGGAGCGGGTCGAGATCGGCCTGCGG
>Ga0207675_100002932_pt1 | contig 16776 bp, 9 predicted proteins | sample KBSSwiS42_FD_184305 | JGI IMG/M metagenome (GOLD analysis project Ga0207675, IMG submission 184305) | Switchgrass rhizosphere microbial communities from Kellogg Biological Station, Michigan, USA - KBS Switchgrass S4-2 (SPAdes) (version 2) | ecosystem: Host-associated > Plants > Roots >... | reverse complement strand
CTCGCCGGGCAGATCCTCGCTTCGCGGGGACGGTACGCCTGCCTGCTGTTCGACCCGCACGGCGAGTACCTCGAAGGCGGGAGCGGGACGCGCAAGGGGCTCCGCTCACACCCCTGGGCGTCCGACCGGCTGAAGGTCTATGCGACGCGGGCGGCGGGGGCGGGCGCGACGTCGCTGCGGCTTTCGCTCGCCGAGCTCACCCAGGGCGACCTGCAGACCGCGTACGAGTGGAGCCACGCCCAGGAGGACGCGATCTACCGGCTGATCCGGTACTTCCACGAGGAGTGGATCGTCCGGGTGGGCGAGGAGCAGGACGTCGCGTCGCTCGCCGAGGATCTGGGCGTGGCGACCAGCACGATGCAGGTGATCCAGCGGCGGGCCCAGCGGATCCTCGACATGCCGTGCATCTCGCGCGACCCGTCCCAGCCGTCGCTGTCGAAGCGGATCGTCGACGAGCTGATGGACGGGTTCGGTGTGCTGGTCGACACCAGCGGGCTCTCGTCGATGGAGGAGATCCTGGTCGCGTCGGTCATCACGCGGACGGTGCTCGACGCGTACGCGAACCTGTACCTGGAGGACCGGGACCGGTTCGCGGCGCTGCCGCCGACGCTGGTCGCGCTCGAGGAGGCCCAGCGCGTGTTGTCGCGTGTCGCCCGCTCCGACGAGAACGTGTTCCCGCGGCTCGCCCGGGAGGGGCGGAAGTTCAAGGTCGGGCTGTGCGCCGTGTCCCAGCAGCCGAAGCTGATCGACGACGAGTTGCTCTCGCAGTTCAACACGTTCTTCATCCTCGGCCTCGCCGACGAGAAGGACCGGAACATCCTTCGTGGCAGCTCCAAGCAGGACATCTCCGACCTCGGGCCCGAGATCCAGACGCTGATGCCGGGCGAGGCGATCGTCACCAACCTCGAGGCCCCCTTCGCGCTGCCCGCGCAGATCTACCTGTACGAGGACTACCTCAAGTCGGTCGCCGGGCCGTCGCCGCTTCCGCCCCGGCCCTCGGACGCGTCGAAGGGGTTCGCCGAGTAGATGGCGCGGCTCGTCGCGCTCGGGGACGCGCACCTCGGGCGTTCGCATCTCGCGCACCTGCGGGACGTTCGGGGCCGCAACGTCCGGGAGGAGGATTTCCTCCGATCGTTCGCGTGGGGGGTCGACGAGACGATCCGCCAGGGGCCCGACGGGTTCCTGTGGCTGGGCGACATCTTCGACCACGCTCGCCCGTCCTATCGGACGTTCGCGCAGGTCCTTGCGGGGCTGCAGCGGCTCGACGACGCCGGCCTGCCCGGGGTCGCGATCAGCGGCAACCACGACACCCCGCGGATCCGCGGGACGGGCTCGCCGTACGACGCGCTCGAGCGCGTCTTCCCCGGCGTCGCCTTCGCGTGGCGGATGGAGGCGGTCCGGGCCGACGTCGCGGGGGTCGCCGTCCACGCGGTCCCGCAGACGCTCGCGCTCGACGACCTGCGCGAGCAGCTGAAGGTCGCGTCGGGTTCGGTCCGGGCGGACGCGACGAACCTCCTGATCGCCCACGTGGCTCTCACGTCGCTTCCCTCGCGGGCGTACCGCGACATCAACGAGCTCGAGGTCGAGGAGTCGGCGTTCGACCGCGCGTTCGACCTCGTGGCCCTCGGCCATTACCACGCGTTGCAGAAGATCTCCAAACGCACCTGGTACGCGGGCTCGACCGACACCTTCTCGTTCGCCGACTCGCCCGAGACCGCGAAGGGACTCGTCGTGATCGACACCGACTCGGGGGCGGTCGAACACATCGAGAACCCACACGAGCGACCGCTCGCGACGGTCTCGGTCGCGGCAGCGAGCCTATCGGCGGGCGAGCTGGTCGACGCCGTGGAACGCGCCGCGAAGGGGACACCCGACGGCGCCGTCGTCCGCGTGTACCTGAACGAGGTCGACCCCGCGTCGTTCCGGCAGGTTGGGCTCGAGCAGTTCCAGGAGGCGGTGCCCGGCGCGCTCTGGGTGCAGGTCGAGCCCGAGCTCGGGGCGGACGCGATGGCCGTGCAGGCCGGCCCGACGATCGGTTCGATCGAGCAGGAGTGGGTCTCCTACGTCGAGCTCCAGGACCTGGCCGGGCTCGAACGAGAGCGCGTCGTCTCGCTCGGCGCCCGGTTCCTCGACGACGCCCGGGGCGAGAGCGTATGAGGGTGCTCGAGCTCTCGCTGCGCAACTACCGCATCTTCGAGGAGGTCGATCTCGAGCTCCCCGCGCGCGTGATCGGGATCTTCGGCGTCAACGGCGCCGGCAAGTCCACGCTGATGGAGAGCATCGCGTTCGCCTGCTACGGCGTCGATGCCGCCCGGACCAAGAAGCAGGAGATCCGGACCCACGGTGTCCTCACCGACTGCGAGGTCCGCCTCGTGTTCGAGCACGCGGGGCAGCCCTACGAGGTCCGGCGGACGATCGGCGGGAAGGGCCACACGCCCGGGGCCGAGCTGTTCGGCGGGGGCATGACCCTCGCGACCGGTACCACCGAGGTCGACGCCGAGATCCGCCGCCTCCTCCACATGGACCTGCAGGTCTTCCGCGCCTCGGTCTACGCCGAGCAGAAGCAGCTCGACGCGTTCTCCGACGTGACGCCGGGCCGGCGCAAGGAGATGGCACTCCGCCTCCTCGGGATCCGGCCGGTCGAGGACGCCCGCAACGCGTCGCGGCGCGAGGCACGGGCGACCAGGGAGAGCGCGGACCAGCTCACCGGCGCCGTGCCCGACGTCGCCGCGCTCGAAGCCGACCTCAAGGCCGCCAAGGATGTGGTGACGGAGGCAAAGCGTCTGGCCAAGGCCGCGGCCGCCGAGCTGAGAGAGGCGGTCGCGGTCGAGAAGGCCGCGAAGAAGGCGTTCGCGGGGTCCGACGCAGTCCGCCAACGCATCGAGAAGCTGACGGTCGAGCTCCGTGCGAAGACCGAACAGAGCGAACACGCTGCGGAGCAGCACGAGGCGCTGGTCGAGCGTGTCGAGCGGATGAGGGCCGCGGTCGCGGAGCTGCCCGCGATCGATGACGAGCTCTCGGGGCTGGCCGGGATCGAGGATCGGCTGCGGCTCGGCACCTCCCTGGTCGAACGGCAGGACGAGCTCGCGCAGACACAGGCGCGGCTGGACGCGATGCCCGATACCGACCGCGCGACCGTGGTCTCGGCGCTCGAGGCAGCGGTGGGCGCACTCGAACGCGCTCGGTCCGCCGTCGCCGGTGCCGAGGCCGAACATGCGCACCGGTCCACGCTCCTGGATCAGGCGCTCGAACGGCTCGAGCGCGCGGGGGAGGCCGATCCGTCAGAGCCGTGCCCCACCTGTGGCCGCCCGCTCGGCGACGACTTCGCGTCCTACGTGAAGCACTGCAAGGCGGAGGTGGCGGGCGCCAAGAAGACCGCGACGACCGCCGCGGCGGCGGTCAAGAAGGCGCTCGCCGAGCGAGCCCGGGCGGAGAAGGACCAGGTCGCCGCGACCGAGGCGGGGGAGCGCGCGCGCGAACAGGACGCGCACCGGTCGCAGCTCGCCGAACGGATCGGGTCGCTCTCGGCCGAGGTGGCGACCCTGTCGGAGCCGTTCGGCGGAGCCGTCCCCGAGCTCGACGAGCTCCGGGCGAGCGCCCAACGCGCGCGAGCCCTCGGCACCCGCGCGGCGGAGCTCCGGACCGAACGCGAGCACCTCGCGCAGGCCGAACGAGACCTGGACGTCGCGCGGCGGCGGATCGAGCTCCTCGAGACCGAGCTCGCGAAGCTGGCGGGGGAGGCCGAGGGGCTCGCGTTCGACGACGCCGCGCACGAACGCCTGCACGACGAGCTCGAGGAAGCGATCGGCGCGCTCGAACAGGCGCGGGAGACCGAACGCGAGGCGAGCGACGGCCTGAAGGACGCCGAGAAGGTGGAGGCCGGCCTCGTCGCTGCGGTGCGTCAGGCCAAGGAGACGCAGGCGAGGGTCGACGAGCTGCGTTCGGACGCGCGGTACGTAGAGCGGGTGGCGCTCTTGCTCGAGGGGTTCCGCAACCATCTGGTGGCGCGCATCGGGCCCGAGCTCTCCCGCGAGGCGGAGGCGCTGTTCCGCGAGCTCACGAACCACGAGTACGACGACCTCAAGGTCGACGAGGAGAAGCTCACGATCCAGATCGCCGACGGGGACTCGTACTTCGCGATCGATCGCTTCTCCGGTTCGGAAACCGATCTCGCGAACCTCGCCCTCCGCGTGGCGATCTCGACCCAGCTGTCTCGCCTGTCGGGGGCCGACGTCGGGATGATGGTCCTGGACGAGGTGCTCGCCTCGTTGGACGAGGAGCGCAAGGACCTGATGGTGCAGGCGCTCGGCCGGCTCTCGTCGCGGTTCCATCAGCTGTTCGTGGTCACGCACGCCGAGCAGATCAAGGATCAGTTCCCCGCGACGATCTCCGTGCAGAAGGTGGGGCGCCGGCGGAGTACCGCGGTCCTGGTGTAGGCCGCGTTCGCTAGCCGAGGGCCGCGGCGGTCTGGGGATCGGCGCCATCCGCTGTGCCGGCGGTCCGACCGCCGGGCAGGAACGCCCGGACCAGGCCCCTACCGTCCGGAAGCCGCTCCGCCTTGGTCCAACCCCCGTGGAGCTCGGCGAGGAACGCCGCGGCCGTCCCGGCGGTGCCGTCCCCGTTCAGAGGGGTCCCGCCCTCCACCGAGATGACGACGCCGTCGTCGGCTCGTTCCAGCACGAGCGCGATGCGATCGCCGGCTTCGGTGCGCCCGACGGCCGAGGTGAGCAGGTCGTCCACCAGGCGCTCGACGCGAACTCGGTCGACCATGAGCGTCGCAGGCTCGACCGCGACGTCGAGGTCGCGGTCGCCGGCGAACGGATACTCGCCGGCCACTCGGCGCACCAGCGCGTCGATCTCGGTGCTTCGGCGCTCGAGGACGAGTTCGCCGCGTGTGAGCCGATCCGCGTCGAAGATGTCGCGGATCGCGTGCTCCATCCGCTTGGCCTGCGTCATGAGTTGATAGAGCAACCGCTCGTCGTCCTTGCTCTCCTCATCGGTGGAGAGGGTTCGGGCGAGTTCGAAGATCGCCGACAGCGAATGCTTCACGTTGACCGAGAGCGCGTCCACGACCTCGGTGGCGGCGCCGGGGGCCATCGACGGGACCTCCTCGACGAGGGATCCGAGCTCGTCGCGACGTTCCACGGTCTCCCGGAGCCGGGCGAGCGATTCCTGGGCCTCGAGCAACCGTGCTCGAGCATCGGCGGCATCGACCTCGGCCTCGACGGCCTGCGATGCCACCCGATCCTCGAGCTCCTCGTTGCGCTGGACGAGCGCGCTCGCGAACACCGCGGCGGCGTCGAGCTCGCCCGTCGCGACGGCGAGCCTGGTCGCCAGGTCCTCGGTCTCGGCTCGCGCGGCCTCGAGCTCCGTGGTCTCCCGCTCGCGGGCGATCTCCGCGGCGTCCGCTCGCTCGGCAATCTCGTCCGCGCGGACCTCCGCACGCTCCGCACGGGCCGCGAGCTCGGTGACGAGCCCCTCGGCGCGTTCGGCGCGATCGGCGAGCTCGCGCGAACGGGAGTCGCGCTCCTCGATCCGGCCGGACAGATCGATCGCGCGGGCCTCCGCGGCTTGGGCCCGAGCCTCGGCTCGCTCGAGCTCCGCCGCCAACTCCGTGCCCGCGGCGTCCCGCAGTTCGCCCTCCGCCGCGAGTTCCGCCGCCCTGACCTCCGCGGCGTGGGCCCGAGCCTGCGCTCGCTCGAGCTCCGCCGACAACTCCGTGCCCGCGGCGTCCCGCAGTTCGCCCTCCGCCGCGAGCTCCGCCGCCCTGACCGCCGCCCGCTCGACCTCCGCCTCGAGCGCGTCGGCCCTCGCGGTGGCGGCCTGCAGCGATGTTCGGACCGCGTCGAGCTCGTTCCGTGCCTCGGCGAACTGCGCTTCGCGATCCCTCAGTTGGTCCCTCGCCGTCCCGAGCGCCGCGTTCACGTCCTCGAGCGCGGGAGTGAGGTCCGGCAGCGACTCCAGCTCGGTCACCCGAAGCGACAGCTCGGACACCCTGGCCTCGGCGCGAGCGGCGCGCTCCGCATGCCCTTCCATCTGTCCGGTGATCGCCCTCGCCTCGGCCCGGGCCGCCTCGGTCTCCCCTCGCGCCGTCTCCAGCTCCGTCTCGGTCGCCTGGGCCCGAGCCTCGGCTCGCTCGACCTCCGTGACGAGCTCCGCGGCCCTGGCATCCCGCACTTCGACCCCCGCGGCGAGCTCCGCCGCCTTGGCCTCCGCCCGCTCGACCTCCGCCTCGACGGCCTCGGCTCTCGCGGTGGCGGCATGGAGCGACCTCTGGACCGCCGCGAGCTCGTCCCGTGCCTCGGCGAACTGCGCTTCGCGATCTCTCAGTTGATCCCTCGCCGAGTCGAGCGCCGCCTGCGCGGCTTCGAGCGCGGGGGCGAGGTCCGGCCGGGATTCGAGCTCGCCGACCAGCTGCAAGAGCTCTGACTCGCTGGCCTCGGCCCTGGTGGCGCGCTCGACGTGCTCGTCCATCCGGCTGGTGAGCCCGGTTGCCTCGGCCCAGGCGGCCCCGGTCTCCTCACGCGCCTTCGAGAGTTCCGCCGAGACGGCATCGAAGGAAGAGAGCACCTCGGCCGTCTCGGCCAGCGCTCGCTCCTCGTTCGACCGTGCGGTCTCGAGATCGAGCCGTGCCGCTCCGAGCGCGGCCTTCGACGCCGAGAGTTCCGCGCGCGCTTCGTCGAGCGCCTCGCTGACCGTCTCCTGCTGGATCCGGATCGAGTCGAGCTCCGCCAGCGTCGAGTCGCGCACGCCCGACGACATGATCGCCTCGGCGCGAGCGGCATCCAGCTCGGCTCGAACGGCATCGAGCTCCGCCAGCGTCGAGTCGCGCACGCCCGACGACGTGATCGCCTCGGCCCGCGCGGCATCCAGCTCGGCTCGAACGGCGTCGAGCTCCGCACGCAGGCCGTCGAGCTCCGCGTTGCCGAGCTCGTGTTCCCCGCGTACGACCTCGAGGTCGTCGCGCGAGACCACCAGCTGCTCCCCGAGCGTCTCCAGCTTCCGGAGCGCGGCGCCGAGCTCGGTCCTCGTCCCCTCGAGCTCGGCCTGGGCCTGCCGGAGCTCGCCCGTGGGATCTCGTTGGTCGTCGAACCCGCGGAGGTCATCGTTCAGTTCGAGCACCTTGGCCTCGGCATGGGCGGCTCGGGCAGCCGACTCCTGATACCGGCTGCCGAGCTCCGCCATCTCGCGGCTGATGATGTCGAGGTTCGCCTTGGCGGCGTCCAGCTCGTCACGGAGCCGATCGTCGAGGCCTCGAAGCGCGTCCCGCTCGGCGGCGATCGCGTCGCGTTCCGCCGCGATGGCGTCGAGCTCGGCTTCGGCCGAGCGCCCCGACTCGAGCTGCCGCTGCGCCTCCTCGTGCTGCTGCTTCATGATCGCCAGCTCCGACCGCGCGGTCTTGAGCTCGGCCTCGATCAGCCGAGCGACCTCTTCGCGAACGGTGACGCCGGCCCTGAGCTCGGCCTCGGCCCGCGCCGCCTGTTCCTCGGCGGAGCGGATCCTCGAGTCGACCTCACCGATGGAGGTCTCCTTGGCGGCGAGGGCTTCCTTGGTCTCGGCGAGCTCGGCGGCCACGCGCTCGAGCTCGCTCCGCAGGTTCGCCTCGTCCGTCTGTGACCGCTCCAGCGCCCTCTGCGCCTCCAGCAGGTTCTTCCGCTCCCGGCGCAGGTCGTCGATGCCGCCGAACCCGCTGGACCGATAGCTCTCACGGCTCGAGGTGCGGACGGCGGCGACCACTGCCAGCACCGCCAGGAGGCCGGCGGCGATCGACGCGTAGATCCAGGGCTGACCGGCGGACGAGGACTCGTCCGGGCGGATGACCTCGGCCACGAGCGGCGTCCCCTCGCCCTGGCCCACCACGACGGCGACGAAGGTGTGAACGGATCCGCCCGAGGTCTCGGTCTGGGTCCCGCTCGAGAGGACACTCGAGAATCGGTCGCGGAGTCGACGATCCTGGGTGCCGATCAGGTTCGGGTCCGCCGCATACACGATGACCCCACTCGCGCTCCAGATGGTGACCGATTCACTCGGGTCGAGCAGCCGGCGGTCGACGAACGAGGAGATCGTTTCGGTTCGGATCTCGCCGATCGGGTGCTCGAGGTCATCGGCCGTGAGCCTCGACGCCACGGCCTCTGCGGCATGTTCGGCCGTCCGGCGCGCCTCGATCGACAGCCGTTCGTCCACCTTGCCCGCCTGGAGGTACGCCAACGCGGCCGCACCTGCGAGGGCAAGTGCGAGCACCGCGAAACCACCTCTCCGCGCCCCAACGGCAACGCTCACGCTCAGATCCTGCCTTCCGTACGTCGATCGCCGGGATCGCTCCCTGTATCGGCCGTCCAGGGGGTCGACGTAAGCCCTTCGCCGCACGAGTTCCGCGGCGGTCCGTCGGCCGGTGGACGGGCGACCGGGCGACGGGCGAGAGCCTCCGAACGGGTCGCTCAGCGCCCGGCGGGGTCGTTGGGGACGACCTCGGACGAGACCACCTCCCACGAGGTCCCGTTCCAGCGCAGGGTCGACTCGCGGAACGCGCTCGGGCAGCAATGCGGGTCGCCCGCGCGGAAGGCGGCCTCGCGGATCCGGAGGTCACCGCCCGAAATCGCGATCTGGGTGTCGCAGGTGTCCCGGTGGAAGATCTCGCTCGCGTCGCGCGAGGCGATGGCGATGACCCGGTACGTCCCACAGGCACCGCTGCCGCCGACGTCCTCGAAGCTCAGGACGTCGGCGATCGCGTCATCCGTCAGCTCGCCCTCGTCGACGCGGATCCCGAACACACCCAGGCGCACCGGATCCGTGAAGGCATACACGGCGTGCCAGCTCTCGTCCTCGGATCGCTGCCACACGATGAGCCCGTTGCGCCGACGGAGAGGGCTGCCGTCCGCCCAGGTCAGGACGATCTGCTCGAGCGGGTCTCCAAGGGCGAGGCGGCTCGCGGGGCTCGTTCCCGGGGGAAGGAGCGGGGCGAGGTCCCCCGACGCGATCAGCGCGAGGTCGTCGGCCTCGTCCACGATCGCCGGCATGCCTTCTGGGAGCCGGACGTCGGGGTCCTCGGCAGGACTGGGGTCCGGGCTCGGGGGCTCGGTGGTGGATATGGGTGACGCTGTGGCCTGCGTGGTCGTCCGTGCGGTCGTCGCGGACGGTGTGGAGATTGGTTCGTCCGAACCCGAACAGGCCGCACCGGCGAGGGCGAGGATCGCGACGAGGGGAAGCAGGCGACGCACGCGGGCATGCTACCGGCGCCCCGCCGCCTAGAATCCGCACGTGGGGCATCTCGAACCCCGAAGCGTGGCCTCGAGCCAGGTGACGCTCGTCCAGCTGATGGAGATCACCGACGCCAACATCGCCGGCATCGTGCACGGGGGCGTCGTGATGAAGCTCGTCGACACGGCCGCGGGGCTCGCCGCGTTCAAACACGCGGGGGGCATGTGCGTGACCGTCTCGATGGACGAGATGTCGTTCCTCGCGCCGGTCCACGTGGGGGACACCGTGACCGTGAAGGCGTCCGTGAACGACGTGGGGACGACCTCGCTCGAGATCGGCGTCCGGGTCGAATCCGAGGAGCTCCAGACGGGAAAGAGGACCCACTGCTCAAGCGCGTACCTCGTGTTCGTCGCGCTCGACGACGAGGGGAAGCCGAGACCGGTCCCACCGCTGATCGCCGAGACCGAGGAGGAGCGACGCCGTCAGCGCGAGGCCAAGATCCGGCGCGAGACGAGGATCGGGCACCGTGAGGCGATCGCCGAGCTGCGCCGAGGCGTCTGAGAGCATGGAACCGTGAGCGACCCGTTCGCTGCCCGGACCCGACTGGAGACCGGCGACGGTCAGGTCGAGCTCTACCGGCTCGCGGAGGTCGCCGGGCTCGACCGGCTCCCGCACACCGTCAAGATCCTGCTCGAGAACCTGCTCCGCCGGGCGGGCACCCGCGACGTCTCCGAGGATGACGTCCGGGCACTCGCGTCGTGGCCGCGCGAGGCGCCGCGCGCCGACCTCGCCTTCATGCCCTCTCGGGTGCTGATGCAGGACTTCACGGGCGTGCCCGCGGTCGTCGACCTGGCCGCGATGCGATCGGCGATGGAGCGTGCCGGCGGCGACCCGTCCAGGGTCTCCCCGCTGGTGGACGTCGATCTGATCATCGATCACTCGGTGCAGGTCGACCTGTTCCGCTCACCGGAGGCATACGAGGCGAACATCGAGTGGGAGTACCGGCGCAACGGGGAACGGTACGCGTTGCTGCGATGGGCGCAGCAGGCGTTCGACGGCATCCGCGTGGTCCCGCCCGGCGCAGGGATCTGCCACCAGGTGAACCTCGAGCACCTCGGGCGGGTGGTCACGGTGCAGGACGGCGTCGCGCTCCCGGACACGCTCGTCGGGACGGATTCCCACACGACGATGGTGAACGGGCTGGGGGTCCTCGGCTGGGGCGTGGGCGGGATCGAGGCCGAGGCCGCGATGCTCGGCCAGCCGATGTTCCTGCCGACGCCGCTGGTCGTGGGGATCCGGGTCTCCGGCGCGCTCCCGGCCGGCACGACGGCGACCGACCTGGTCCTCACGCTGACCCAGATGCTGCGCGAGCACGGCGTCGTCGGGCGGTTCGTCGAGTTCTTCGGGGACGGCTGCTCGACCCTCGAGCTCGCGGATCGCGCCACGCTGTCGAACATGTGCCCGGAGTACGGTGCCACCTCCGCGTTCTGGCCGGTCGACGGCGAGACGCTGCGCTACCTGGAGCTCACGGGCCGCGGCGACCGGATCGACCTCGTCGAGCGCTACACGAAGGAGCAGGGCCTGTTCCGGCGTGACGGGGATCCCGAGCCCACCTTCACCGAGATCCTCGAGCTCGACCTCGCCTCGATCGAGCCCTCGGTCGCCGGACCGAAACGACCACAGGATCGTGTGCCGCTCTCGCGCGTGTGGGGCTCGTTCGTCGGGTCGTTCCGCGACCGGCTCGAGCCCGACCCCGACTCGACCGAGGTCGGGCGGCTCCTCGAGGAGGGCGGGAACCCGGAGGTCGGGGTCGATCTGGGCGAGACCGTCGAACCGGGGACCGAGGAGCCGGTCCCGCTCAACCACGGCATCGTCCGCCACGGCTCGGTCGTGATCGCGGCGATCACGAGCTGCACGAACACCTCGAACCCCGCCGTGATGCTCGCCGCCGGCCTGCTCGCGAAAAAGGCCGTCGAGGCGGGGCTGGACACCAAGCCGTGGGTCAAGACGTCGCTCGCCCCGGGTTCGCGCGTGGTGACCGAGTACCTCGACGCCGCAGGCCTGACCCCGTACCTGGACAAGCTCGGCTTTTCGCTCGTCGGGTTCGGATGCACGACCTGCATCGGGAACTCCGGACCGCTCCCCGACGAGGTGGCGAACGCCGTGACCGAGAACGACCTCGCCGTGGTCGCGGTGCTGTCGGGGAACCGCAACTTCGAGGGGCGGATCCATCCGCTGGTCCGAGCGAGCTACCTCGCGTCGCCGCCTCTCGTGGTCGCCTACGCGCTGGCGGGACACGTCGACGTCGACCTGTCGACCGATCCGTTGGGGACGTCGGCGGACGGGACACCCGTGTCCCTCCGCGACCTGTGGCCCTCGCCCGAGGAGGTCCGGGCGGCGATCGCCGCGTCCGTCTCGGCGGAACAGTTCGAACGGGAATACGGGCGGATCTTCGACGGCGACGATCGGTGGCGTGCCCTCCCCACGCCCGAGGGTCCCGTGTATTCATGGGATGCGAACTCGACCTACGTGCGGGAGCCGCCGTTCTTCGCGAACCTCGACCCGGCACCGGCCGAACCCACGGACATCGCCGGCGCGCGGTGCCTCGTCAAGGTGGGCGACTCCATCACGACCGATCACATCTCGCCGGCGGGCTCGATCAAGCCGGATTCGCCCGCCGGTCGGTATCTGCTCGGCCGGGGCGTCGAGCAGCGCGACTTCAACTCGTACGGGGCGCGGCGCGGCAACCACGAGGTGATGATGCGCGGAACGTTCGCCAACGTCCGTCTGCGCAACGACCTGGTTCCGGGCCGGGAGGGTCCGTGGACCACCCACCTGCCCGACGGCGAGCAGATGACGATCTACGACGCCGCGATGCGCTATCAACGCGATGGCGTGCCGCTCGTGGTCCTCGCGGGCAAGGAGTACGGCAGCGGTTCCTCGCGCGACTGGGCGGCCAAGGGCCCGGCGCTCCTCGGGGTCCGCGCGGTGATCGCGGAGAGCTTCGAACGGATCCACCGGAGCAATCTCGTCGGGATGGGGGTGCTCCCGCTGGAGTACGTGGCGGGCGAATCGGCCGCGACGTTGGGGCTCGACGGGACCGAGACCTTCGACGTCTCGGGGATCGCGGGTGGGATCGAGCCGGGGCAGCGCGTGCGGGTCAGCGCCCGCCGGCAGGGGGGCGAGGACACGGTGTTCGATGCGGTCCTGCGCATCGACGGCGCCGCGGAGGTGGACTACGAGCGGCACGGCGGCATCCTGCAGATGGTGCTGCGTCAGATGCTCGCCGGCTCGTGAGCGAGCCGAGGTTCGATTGGTCAGGCGGTCGTGACCTCCGCGGCCCAGATCGGTGGTGTCGTCGGGGCGTCCGAGCACGAAGACGGCTCGACCGTCACCGCCAACACCTCGGAGCCGGTCACCTGGTTGTCGGCGAACCCGAACACCGATCCGTCCTCGCCCGGTCGAACGCAGATCGCGGCGGCGGGCGTCTCCCCCTCGATCACCCACAGCTCGTAGACCTGGTCCTGCGGGAGCGGCTCGAGCCCGGAGCCCTGCAGGTAGATCCCGGGTTCGCCCGGCGTGAACGCCGCCGTGACGGTCCCGGCGAGGCTCGGGTCCTGCGGTTCGAGGGTGAGCACGGTCGCCTCCGCGGGCACCTCGGCTCCGCCACCGAACACGGCCGCGCCGACGACCGCGCCGCCGACGAACAGCACCACGGCCGCAGCCACGGCGACGAGCGGACGCCACCGGCCCCCGGCACGGGCCGGGCCGGACGTGGGTGCCTCTCCGAACGCGAGACCGATCGTCTCCTCGGCGAAGCCGGGGCGCACGGGGACCGGGTCGAGCGCGAAGGCCAGCCGGCCCGCGACCTCCCCGTACTCGGTCTCGAGGCGGCGGCACTCCTCGCAGTCGGGGCCGTGCGACGCCATCAGGCCCTCGAGTTCCGCCTGCTCATGAGGATCGAGCCCGCCGATCGAGCGGATCGCGATGAGCTCCTCGATCCTCTCGTGGCTGCGCATCATCGTGGCAGCCCCCCGATCGCGGTGCGGAGTCGCTTCATGCCCAGCAGGGTCCGGGACTTCACGGTCCCGAGGGGAAGCCCGAGCTCTTCCGAGATCTTCGACTGCGAAAGGCCGTCGAAGTACATGAGCTCGATCACCTGACGCTGCTCGTCGGGCAGACCCTCCAGCGCGGCGCGGACCGCACGGCGTTCCTCCGGGAGCCCGATCTGATCGACGACATCGTCGGCCGGGTCGGGCTGGACCGCGGGGTCCGACAGCTGTGACTCCTCGGTCCGCCGGCGCTGAGACTCCTCGCGGCGCACGGCATCGACGGCCCGGTGATGGACCATCCCCATCAACCACGCGCGGACCGACCCTCGCTGCGGGTCGTAGCCGGCCGGGTTCCGCCACACCGCCAAGAACGCTTCCTGCACGATCTCCTCCGCGAGGAACGGCTGCCGCACGACGCGGCGCGCGAGCGACATCGCGCTCGGCGAGTAGCGCCCGAACAGCCCCCGGAACGCTTCCCCGTCCCCGCGGCGGATCCGCTGAACGAGATCCCGGTCTCGGGCCTCGGCGAGGTCGTCCGTCACGACAACCTCTTCCCGCGACGCGCGGGCAGCGAGCGCCTCGAGGAGCGAAGAGGGAGCCGTTTCGTGCCGTCCGTTCCTCGTCGGGCATTCGCAGCGCAGTCGCGCTCGGATCGCTGTGGACGTTCGGGCCGGGACGTCCTCATGGAGCCGGCGGCCCCGAGGAGCCCGGCGCGCCGCCCGAGGGGCGCCGCATGCGGCGGTCGGCTGCGGCGATCAGCTCCTCGAGCGGGACCGGATGCCCCGGGTCGTACGACGCCGCACCGATCGACAAGGATGGCCCGGTCTCGTGCCCGGTGCGGGCGTTGTGGGACGCGACGGCCTCGATGATCCGCTCCAACACGATCGGTTCCGAACCCGGTTCGGCGCCCGGGAGGAGCACGCAGAAGGCCCCCGAGTCGACCCGTGCCGCGACATCGGAGACGCGAACGGCCGAGCTGATCACCGTGGCGGCGTCGGCGACCGCCGCATCTCCGGGGCTCTCGCCCGCCTCGCCCACGCGCAGGAACACGATCAGCACGGGATGCTTTGACCGGTCGGCGAGCCGGAAGTGGTGGTTCGCGAGCAGGTCGAACCCCCGGGCGTTCAGCAGCCCGGTGAGCTCGTCGAACGCCTGGAACCGGCGCAGCCCCGCCTCGACGTTTCTCAGCGTGGCGGCGTAGCGCACGGCCCGGGCGACCAGGTCGGCCGCGGCGTCCGCGGGAACGACGTCGCTCGCGCCGGCCCCGAACGCATCCATCGGCTCGACGAGCGCGTCGCCGACGACGATGACCGGAACGTCGGGTGCCCGCTCGCGCAGGGAGACGATCACGTCGGTGCCCGTCGCGTCGGGCAGGTCAAGCGAGGTCACCACCACGTCGATGCCGCCGTCGGCGAGGTTCGCGAGCGCGCCGAGCAGGTCCTCGGCCCGTTCGAGCGTGCAGCCTTCGAGTGCCCCCGGGTCGACGCCGACTGCGAGGACGGACAGCTTCCGGTCGCGCGACGCGCTCATCGGCAGAAGCCTATCCCGACCGCCTCGGCGGTCGTCCACAGGCGCACGTCGTCTCAGCCGAGGGCGGCGCGGATCGACGCCAGCGACGACGGGTTCTCGAGACTCGACAGGTCACCGGGATCCTCGCCCACGACCGTCGCGCGGATCGCCCGCCGAAGGATCTTCGCCGAGCGCGTCCGCGGGAGCTCGGGGACCACGACCACGCGCGCCGGCCGGAACGCCTTGCCCAGATGCCCGGCCACGAGCGCGGACAGCTCGCCCGAGAGACCCTCCGACACCTCGCCGTTCGCGACCACGAAGCACCAGATCGCCTCGCCCTTGACCTCGTCCGGGACGCCGATCACGGCGGACTCGGTCACGGCCGGGTGCAGCGTCAGGACGCTCTCGACCTCGGCCGGCCCGAGGCGCTTGCCCGCGACGTTCATCGTGTCGTCGCTTCGCCCGTGCAGGAACCACTGGCCGTCCTCGTCGACGCTCGCCCAGTCGCCGTGGCACCAGACCCCCGGGAACCGTCGCCAGTACGCGTCCAGGTAGCGCTCGGGATCGCCGCGCAGGCCGCGGGTCATGCTCGGCCACGGCTTCCGGCACACGAGCTCGCCCACCTCGCCCGGGTCGGCCACCGACCCATCCGGTCGGAACACCGCGACGTCCATCCCCAGGGCCGGGCCACGCAGCGAGCACGGTTCGAGCGGACTGATCGGGTGGGGCGACAGGAAGCAGGCGCCGACCTCGGTCCCGCCCGACAGGTTGATGATCGGCAGGCGGCCCTCGCCGACCTCCTCGAAGAACCACCGGTAGGGCTCGGGGTTCCAGGGCTCACCGGTCGACGCAAGGATCCGCAGCGACGACCGGTCGTGGGATCGGACCGGCTCCTCGCCGGACGGGATCAGGGCGCGCACGAGCGTTGGCGAGACCCCGACGTGCGTGATGCGGTGCCGCTCGACCATCGACCAGAGCCGGTCGGGCCCGGGGTGGTTGTGGGCGCCGTCGTACAGGAACACCGTCGAGCCGAGTGCCGTAGCGCCGACGATCTCCCACGGACCCATGATCCAGCCGAGGTCGGCGAACCAGAACAACAGGTCGCCCTGCTGCACGTCGGTCTGGTACGCGACCTCCTCGGCAACCTTGACCAGGAATCCGCCGTGGACGTGGACGGCGCCCTTCGGCCTGCCGGTCGTCCCGCTCGTGTACGCGATGAACAGCGGGTGCTCGGGATCCAGGTGGGCGGTCTCGAACCGGTCCGCGTTCGCCGAGAGCAGGTGGCCCCACCGGACGTCGCGCGCGGCGTCCCACGGGGCGTTCGTGCGGCCCAGGCGATCGACCATGACGACGTGCCGAACGCAGCCGGCCACGGACACCGCCTCGTCCGCCGTCTCCTTCATCGGCACGACCTTGCCACGCCGCGGGAAGCCGTCGGCCGTGATCAGGACCGCGGCCTCCGCGTCCTCCAGCCGCTTCGCGATCGCGTCGGCGCCGAACCCCGAGAACAGGGGCAGCCACACCGCGCCGAGCTTCGAGCACGCCATCACGGCCACCACTGCCTCCGGCGTCGGCGGCAGGAAGATCCCGACCGCGTCGAGCGACCGCACGCCGAGACCGGCGAGACCGTTCGCGAGCCGGTCCGATTCCTCGCGCAGCTCGCGGTACGAGACGCGTCGGGTGGTGCCCTCCTCGCCCTCCCACGCGATCGCGGTGGCGTCGGGGGTGCGTTCGGCCCATCGGTCGACGCAGTTGTGCGCGAGGTTCACCGATCCGCCGCCGAACCACGTCGCCCACTCGACCCCGCTGGAGGCATCGAGCGTCGAGGTGTACGGCTCGTAGAACTCGAGGCCGAGGTCGCGGATCGCCGCGTCCCAGAACCACTCGACGTCCGAGGTCGAGCGTTCGATCAGCTCGTCCTCGGTGGCGATGCCGTGGGCGCGCATCAACCGCGTGACGTTCGCGCGCTCCACGACCTCGGGCGAGGGTCTCCACACGATCGTCACGGCCTGCCCCG
>Ga0207675_100002931_pt1 | contig 16778 bp, 12 predicted proteins | sample KBSSwiS42_FD_184305 | JGI IMG/M metagenome (GOLD analysis project Ga0207675, IMG submission 184305) | Switchgrass rhizosphere microbial communities from Kellogg Biological Station, Michigan, USA - KBS Switchgrass S4-2 (SPAdes) (version 2) | ecosystem: Host-associated > Plants > Roots >... | reverse complement strand
GGGTGGGGGTCCGCCTCGCGTCAGCACCACGGTAACGTCGTCGTCGGTAGAACCTTGGGAGTCGAATCGACCGGGCAAGTAATACAACATCCCAAAAGGTCCAGCTAGATTCGCCAGTGCCAGAGCAGCCGCCAGGCGCGAGTTAACATCATCCACGGTGGGTGGAAGTCTCCCCATGAGCTCTGACAGCACTGAACCGGTAAGTACTCCCCCTTCGACCCACGCGCCGTATTGATTCACATATCCTTGTAGAACTCCGGCGGCGTCGACATACAGGTACAACCAATAACGGATTTCCGCGTCGTAATCGAAAACCCAGTTTGGCACATCAACCGTGATCGGAATTTTGAGCGCCACGTAAGCCATGTCCGGGGCGTTGGGATGAGTGTCATAGCCCCCTTGCTCAGGTCCCGTGGGCCACATGTCCCAGGTTATTACCGGCTCACCACGAGGCCTGATTCCACTCTTGGATTTCACCAGATCCTTGATCTCGTCTTTTGAGACTAGGTTTCCAAGAGGCATAGGCGGCAATTCAGGATCGAAACGCCGAACTAGTAAGACCGAGGAAGTCCTATCTTCGATAAAACCGCCAACGTGTCTGGTGTTAACGATCGCGCCTGGCGTTGCATCAAAGCGAGCATAGCGGCCAAAGTAGCGGTCATTTTCAAATAGCAGAACGGTCCCACCTACTTCAGTGGTCGAGGCGCCGACTTGAATCGAAGAAAAGCTGTCCCTATAGGGACTAGGTAAATCCGAAATCGCCTTGTAAATCACCCCAAAAAATTCCGAGAAGAACAATATCCGCCCGCCAAAGTCGCGATCTTCGTAAAGCCAACATCGTATGTCGTCCCCCGTAAACTGCTTCTTTGGATCGGAAGACTCGTCAGGATTGTCTGAGACTTTCTGACTTAACGTCTGAACGGCATCGTCAATGAGTTTCCCGCTATTCTTATCCGGCGCTCCAACTGCGTAGAGCCGGTTGATGGCACCCTCAACGAGCGCCGCATTGCGCACCGATGGATGCTTCCGATATCGCGCCACTAGAAGCTCCAGGGCTTCGCGAGGATCTTTCCCGTCAAGGGAAGGCATTAAGTCGAGCACATCTCCGGAGAAATCCTGCGTCTGAAAGCGCGGGAAGTTTGACCGAATTTCCTCCGCGGTTGGAGGTTTCATATTCGCCGGTGGCTCTACCGTGTTTATCTGGCTAGTGTCCGGCTGGGGACTCGAAAGTGAGAGACACGGTTTGCAAGCGTGAATATGCTCGCAGAATTTCTTGAGTCGTTCGCAGTCCAAAAAGAGTTTCTCGAGACTGGCTTTATCCATGTTCCACCTCGCCGCTGTCGATTAGGGTTATTCGCTCTACTCATTAAGGCGAAAGGCGGCAATGTTTTCTGTCATCGAGCGGCGAAGTTTCATTGCCCCGAACAGGCCTGCGCTTCTTAAACACCTCCGGTGCTATAATCCGCCCGCTTTACTTCACGTTCCCGGAGGGAGTCCTAGATTGACGCCCTCGTCCGAATCAATAACCAAACTGCTGATCGAATGGCGCGAAGGTGACCAGACGGCGCTCGACCGTCTCATTCCGCTGGTGCATCAGGAGCTACACCGGCTCGCGCACCATTACTTGAAGCACGAACGGCCGGGACACACGCTGCAGACAACGGCCCTGGTCAACGAGGCTTACCTGAAACTTGTGGACCACAAAGGTATGCGTTGGCAAAACCGGTCACACTTCTTTGCGGTAGCCGCCCAGGCCATGCGCCGCATCCTTGTCGATCACGCGCGCACGCGGGACGCGCTCAAGCGCGGCGGGGGAATAGCGCCAGCGCCTCTGGATGAAGCAGCCACCGTCGCCGATACGCAGGCGGCGCACTTGTTGGCGTTGAATGAAGCACTGGACCAACTCTCGGCGATGGATGAGCGCAAAGGCAGAATCGTCGTCCTGAGGTACTTTGGCGGCATGAGCGTCGAGGAGACCGCAGAGGTCGTTGGAGTCTCGGCAGCGACGGTTATGCGTGAATGGAGCATCGCCAAAACCTGGCTTTTCAAAACCATGAGTTCTCAGACCTGATCGCGATCCCTTCAATGCGTGCTCGATCGCGCCGGCGAATTACGCCTTAACTAAGTGGAAGGCATGACGCCTGAACGTTGGAAGCAAATCGACGGGGTGTTTCAGCAAGTCGTCGAATATCCCGTATCAGAGCGGACGGCGAAGCTGGCTGAACTCTGCGGTGACGACCGAGATTTACGAGATGAGGTTGAGTCGTTGATAGATCTTCAGGATCAAACCAGCACCTTTCTTGAACTGCCGGCCTTTGAAGAGTCGGCGGCGCTTGTTTGCGAAGCGGTCACCAGTTCAATGAGCGGCCTGGTGATCGGGCCCTACAAGATTGAAAGGCCTTTGGGAGCCGGCGGCATGGGCGAAGTCTATCTGGCCGAGCACATGAAGCTCGACAAGAAGGTGGCGATTAAATTTCTGCCGCCTTATCTACAGAAAGACGCTTCAGCCAGGAAGCGTTTGCTGCGAGAAGCGAAGGCCGCGGCGAAGTTAGAACATCCAGCCATCTGCGCGGTGTACGAGGTCAACGATGAAGCCGATCACAGTTTCATCGCAATGCAATATGTCGACGGCCAGACGCTTGCCGATCGGTTGAAGTCACAAAGACCAGAGATTCGCGAGACCCTCAATATAGCAATCCAGGTTGTGGAAGCACTCGCCGAGGCCCACTCGCATGGGATCGTGCACCGGGACATAAAGCCGGCGAACATAATGATCACTGCTCGTGGACAAGCGAAAGTCCTCGACTTCGGCCTCGCCAAGATCGTGGGGGCCGCAGCTTTGGATCGCGCGCCGAACGAAAGCCAATCCATGCTCTCGCGTCCGGGCGACCGGCTGGGAACACCGCCGTATATGTCACCCGAGCAAGCGCGCGGCAAAGTCGTCGATGTCAGAGGTGACGTCTTCGCAGTGGGCGTGATTCTTTATGAGTGTATTGCCGGGAGTAGGCCGTTTACGGGTGAGACAACCCGACATGTGCTCGATCAGATTCGTTTCCACAATCCACCTGCGCCGTCAACGCTCAATCCCGCCGTTCCACGAATGCTTGATACCGTTGTCTTGAAAGCGCTTACCAAGCGACCAAGCAAACGCTATCAATCGGCTGAGGATCTTCTCAAAGATCTACATACGGTGCGAGATCTGCTCGACGATGAAGATCAGGTGGCGACCAGACCGATCCTGCTGCCAACGGAAGTCTCGTGGTTTTCCTCGGCATGGACCAGCTTCTCCAACACTTTCCGGCAGCAACGCGTTTTCGCATTCGTCACCGCATCCGTTCTGATCCTGGTAGCGGGATACCTTATTACTACGCGCTTTCGCACGCGTTTGTATCAGCCTGTATCAGCGGCCGCGCGGTGGTATGACATCGGGACAATCGATTTACGCGAGGGAGCGTATTTCGAGGCCAGCAAGGCGCTGGAACAGGCAATCGCCACCGATGACCGGTTCGCTCTCGCGCATGCTCGTTTGGCACAGGCCTACACCGAGCTCGATTACAGCGACAAAGCCAAGGACGAAATAATTCGGGCCGAGTCACTCGCTCGCGAGTTATCACTTACGCCGTCGGACTCGCTTTACCTAAGCGCGGTTACGAAAACTGTGCTGCGTGAATTCTCTCCGGCCATCGACAGCTACAAGCGCATCGCCGAACAAGCCGCGCCACAGGAAAAAGCGAACGTCTATCTGGATTTGGGAAGGGCCTACGAAAAGAACGATCAAATGCCAGAGGCGAAAGAAAAATATCGGGAAGCCACCAAGCTTGCGCCGGACGAAGCTGCGGCCTTTCTTCGTTTGGGAGTGGCCTGTGGCCAATCTCAGGATTATGCGTGCGCCTTTGAAGCATTCGAAAAAGCCGAATCGCTCTATCAGGCACGCAGCCAACAGGAAGGCATTACTGAAGTTCTCTATCAGCGCGGATTTCTCCTGCTGGACCAGAAGAAGGTGCCGGACGCGAAAGCGCAACTGGAAACGGCGCTGCAAATGGCCACGGGAACGAACAACTTGTATCAGCACATTAAAGTCTTGCAGGCATTGAGCAACGTTGCCGTACATGAAGGGAATATCGAACAGGCGAAGCAGCAAGCATCTGAGGCAATCCAGTTCGCGCGGGACAATCACATAGAGAACCAGGTGACAAGTGGTTTGATCTGGCTGGGCAACGCGCTGCTCCTACGCGGTGATTACGACGAGGCAGAACGCTACTATCAGGAAGCTCTGGAACTGGCACAACGAAACCAGATGCGGCTGGATGAAGCCTGGGCCCAACGGCAATTGGGCAGCTTACGTTCTCTGCAACACAAAACGGACGAAGCTTTGAATTATCTTCAGCCGGCGCTGGCCTTCTATCAGGGCCATTCTTACCGTTATTGGACCAGTCTAACGCTTATACTGCTGGGACGAACCCAACGCGACAAGGGCGATTACGAAGCAGCTCTCAATACCTTTACCGAGTTGCTTCAATTCGCCGAGCGATTGGGAGATCAAGTACAGGCGGCGAAAGCCCACCTCGACATCGGCACGGTGCTTACTTGCCAGGAGCAATACCCGGAGGCACTCCGCCATTTTGACCAGGGTTACGCTATTTTCAAGACGCTAAAAGCTGGGGTTTACCTGGCTTATGCGGCGCAAAGCCGCGCCAGCGTGCTTTGGCAACTGGGGCTACGTGAAGAAACCACTGCGGCGCTGGACGAAGCAACCGCAATCGCCCAGAAAGCCGACCATCCTGAAGAAACATACCGGCAGTTACTCGCCGACATTCATTTGACGCAGGCGCTTCTCGAGTTGAGCGAGATGCATTTGGCGGAGGCCAAACGTCAAAGTCAAAACGCCCTTGCGCTGGCGCGCGCGGACTATCCGGCGCTAACCATTCAGGCCAAGAGTGCATTGGCTCTCGCATTGGCACGTGCCGGCGGCGCCCGAGCGGCAGATTCATTATGCGAAGAAGCTGAAGAGCTCGCCAGCCCGTTACATGATCCGCAACTGAGCAGCGTCACTTCATTGTCATGTGCAGAGGCGAGGCTCGACGGACCCGAAGCCCAACGCGCCCTGGAAACTGCACTGCATGCGCAGGAGAACTTCGCGCGTTTGGGGAAAAAGGATTCGGAGTGGCGCGCGTGGCTCATCGCCGCGCTAGCCAGCAGTCGTTTAGGACAGCCGGACGCAGCACATCAATATGCCGCGAAAGCAAATGATCGGCTTTTAGAACTGGAACAGGAGTGGGGTTCCGAAAACTACAAACGTTACTCGACGCGATCGGATGTTACGCACTTCCGCAACCAACTCGATCGACTTCTTAAACCGCAAACTTGAAAGGACACAAATATGGCACAAGGAGATATCCCCGTGGAAGGCAGTGCGGTCGGTAGCACTAACACTTTTACAATAACCGCGAAAGCGAAGCCCGGCCAAAACCCAAACGATTCGGTCTTAGTCATCGACGCGCCGAATCGAGACTTGAGGATTTCGCTGAACCTCGGAGACGGCACACCGATCATAAACAGGACATTGAAACGGGATCAATGGCACCTGACAATAAGCTGACCCGGACCAATCACACGAAGGTTCCAAATAGAGTTAGAACTTTTCGTCGACTGACGGGGCTCACGCTCACAGCGGGTTTGCGCTAGTATATGCGCCCGTTAGGCCAGCACCTCGTGAAGGGAGCCCCCGATGTCTTCATTCCGCCGCTTATTGGTCGTCGCAATCGCGATCGCGCTTTTAATTCCAACCGCATTTAATTTCCGAACTTCAGCCCAAAGACAAAAGACCGCTGCCGCTTCTGAAACCACCGACAACGGTACGAGCGAGATGCGGCCGATCATCGAGTACTACATCGCCGATCGCGGCAGCCTGCAGCGCTCGTTCTTTGTCAACAACTCGCCCGCACGCCGCGAACGATTTCGCAGGTTTTTTCAGGACGCACTGGATCGAATTCAAAAGCTCAACTTTGACGCGATGAGCGAGGCAGGCAAAGTCGACTACATCCTGTTTCGCAATCATCTCGAGCACGAACTGCGGCAACTGGACATAGAAGAGAAACAACAAGCTGAAATCTCACCACTGACTCCTTTCGGCAAGACAATTGTGGATTTGGAAGAAGCGCGGCGGCGTATGGATCCGATTGATTCGGCAAAAGTCGCAGTGACTTTGAATGCTTTGAAGAAGCAGGTTGAAGACACGCGCCGGCAAGTCGAAGCGGGATTGCGCGGCGGAGAGAATCCCGAAGCGATCAAACCAAAGAAGACTGTCGCATTTCGCGCAGTTAATGCGATCACTTCGTTGCGTGGCAATCTGCGCAACTGGTACACGTTCTATAACGGCTACGATCCGGTCTTCACGTGGTGGGCTGAACAACCTGAGAAGGAACTCGACGACGCGATGGCGTCGTACGCGACTCTTCTGAATGAACGTATCGTTGGTGTGCGCAGCGCATCAACCGGACAACAGGGTCAACAAGGTGCTGGTCCGAGGGGCGGCGCCGGTCCTGGCGGCGCAGGCGGGCAAGGTCAGGGAGGTGGCGGTGGTTTTCAAAGACCCGGCGCAGCCCAAGCGCGCCCTGGCGACAACAGCGACATTATCGGCGATCCGATCGGTCGCGACGCGCTCATCAGCGAACTTCAGTACGAGATGATCCCTTACACACCCGAAGAACTGATTGCGTTTGCGGAAAAGGAATTTGCCTGGTGCGAGAACGAGATGAAGAAGGCTTCACGCGAACTCGGCTATGGCGATGACTGGAAGAAGGCGCTGGAGCACGTGAAAAACCTCTATGTAGATCCGGGCAAGCAACCGGAATTGATTCGCGACCTCGCGCTGGAAGCAATCAAGTACGTTGACGATCACGATCTGATCACAGTGCCGCAACTCGCGCGCGACACGTGGCGCATGGAAATGATGACGCCGGAACGTCAGCTCGTCAGTCCGTTCTTCCTCGGCGGCGAAACGATCCTCGTGTCTTATCCGACGAACACGATGTCGCACGAGCAGAAGATGATGTCGATGCGCGGTAACAATCCGCACTTCTCGCGCGCGACCGTTTTTCACGAACTGATTCCCGGACATCACCTGCAGGGTTTCATGAACGCGCGGTACAAACCTTATCGCGGGCTGTTCGGAACGCCATTCTGGACCGAAGGCGGGGCTCTTTACTGGGAACTCCTTTTCTGGGACATGGGATTTCCCAAGACGCCGGAAAACAAAATCGGCATGCTCTTCTGGCACATGCACCGCTGCGCGCGCATCATCTTCTCGCTCAGTTTCCATCTGGAAAAGATGACACCGCAGCAGTGCATCGACTTTCTCGTGGATCGCGTCGGCCACGAGCGCGACAACGCCACGGCCGAAGTGCGCCGCTCGTTCGACGGCAGCTACGGTCCGCTTTATCAGATTGCCTACCTGATCGGCGCGAAGCAGTTCTACGCGCTGCATCACGAACTGGTCGATTCCGGCAAGATGAAGAACCGCGAATATCACGATCTTGTCTACAAAGAGAACCGCATCCCGGTCGAAATGGTGCGCGCAATTCTCACGAACCAGAAACTGACAAGAGACTTCAAGACGAGTTGGCGATTTCTGCCGAATTGATTGTGATTGCGGTCACATCACGGCGCGAAATCGGCAAAAAATTCCTGGGCGGAATGACAAAACTATGACAATCAACTCTTCCCGCTGCCTAAAATGGGGGCGTGCTGGACGATCTCATTGTTCTGCATCACCCAAAAAAGTCAGGTGAGAATTGGCCTGTCGCTATTAACGGGCTCGAATGGCACACCTGCCTGCGCCGGATCACCCTGCTGCACAAATCGGAAAGCGCCACATTAATTCCAACCTTGCCTGAGGGCGCCGAGATCTACGAAGGTCAAGCTGCTTACAACTTCTTGCTCGAAGTGATTTGCGGCCTGCGCTCGCCGCTGCTCGCTGAAACAGCGGTCATGGGCCAGTTCAAAGAGTTCTGCGCGAGTGCGCGATTCCCGATGAACGAGTGGGGTGCATTCCTGCGGCGGCTGACGTCGGACTTGCTCGTCGACGCGAAACGCGTGCGCTCGCGGCATCTCGAAGGGCTGGGCAGCCAATCGTACGGCGGTATGGTGCGACAGCACTTGAAGGGCGTTCCGTCAGTCGTGGTGCTTGGCGCCGGCCAACTCGCCGAAGAAATCCTCCCGTGGATCGTTGGCAAAACGGACGTGACGGTTTGCGCGCGTAACGTTGACCGCGCGAAACAGCTGACTGAACAGTTTGAAGAGATTCAGCTCGCGCAATTCACCGTCGACGAAGCAATCGAAGAAACGCGCGAGACCGCTGTCATAATTGCTGCTCCAATCAAAGCAGTCGACGTGGAAGCGTGGATGAAAGAGCAGACAACTCCGTTCGTGAAAGTGATCGATCTGCGCGGCGAGGCCGAGTCGGATCCGATTCACAGTTCTCTGCCCGTCATCCGCCTGTCAGAAATGTTCGCCGCGCTCCGAAACGAGCGGCCAAAACTGATCGCGCGCGTCGCCGCTGCTCGCGACGAGATCAAGAAAGCAGCGCAGAGGCTGATCGAACAGGCGCAGTTTCGCCCCTTCGGTTGGGAAGACTTATGCGCCTAGTTCTCGCTGCGCGTCGCAGCGAGCTGGCGCGCATCCAGGCATTTCAGGTCGGACGCACTCTCGAAAACCTCAACCCAAACATCAAAATCGAATATTCGTTTCACGAATCGCTCGGCGACAAGAACCAGAGCGATCCGCTGTGGCAGATGCCTGAGAAAGGTGTTTTCACGCAGGACCTGCGCGACGGCCTTCTCGCGGGCCGCTACGACCTCGCGGTGCACTCGTGGAAAGACCTCGCCATCGAAGACGATGGGGAAACTGAAATAGTCGCAACCCTCCCCCGCGCAGACATGCGCGACTTGCTGCTGGTGCGGGCTGACGCTTTCGAAGAGGTTCGCCGGAGCGGCCGCATGACGATTCTCACTTCGTCGCCGCGTCGCAGTTACAACCTGCAGCAGTTTTTGCCGGCTGCGTTGCCCGCGCGAATTGATGAACTGATTTTTGAGCCGGTGCGCGGCAACGTGCCGACGCGCGTGCGCAAGATGTGGAACCCCGGCGCTGACGGTTTAATCGTCGCGAAAGCCGCGCTCGATCGTCTGCTCGAAACTCCCGAAGAAGAGTTCACCGCGACGAAAGCCGAACTCCGCCAGTTGTTGTCGAAATGCCGCTGGATGGTTCTGCCGCTGGGCGCGAATCCGACAGCAGCGGCCCAAGGCGCCCTTGCGGTTGAAATCAAGAGTGAGCGCCCGGAGCTCCGCGAGCTCTTTGCGACAATCAACGACGCCGATGCATTTGAAACGACGATTTACGAACGCGAAATCCTGAGAAGTTACGGCGGCGGGTGCCATCAGAAAATTGGTACGAGCGTCCTGCGACGGCCGTACGGCGAGATTACTTTTTTGCGCGGCCTAACCGATGATGGCGTTGTGCTGAAGGATATTCGCCTGAAAGCTAATCGCCCGCGCCCGGCAAAAATTGCGAAGGATTTGATGTGGCCGCGCACGCCGTCTGATTCTGATTGGTTCATACGCGAGCCCGTTCCTGCGACAATACCGAATTCGCCGCTATGGGTTGCTAAGGCTGATGCGCTGCCCGAAGATGCGGGCGTTTCAGATTCGCAATTGGTTTGGACGGCCGGGTCACGGACGTGGCTGAAACTCGTGAGCCGCGGTATCTGGGTGAATGGCTCGGCGGATGGACTCGGCGAAAAGGAAGCGCGAATTGAAATGCTCGCTGGCGGCGCGGTGAATTGGACTAAGCTCACGCACGCGGACGCGCCGAGCGAAAATGGCGTGCGAGCGTTGGCGACATACCGCCTGGTTCCGAAGGCAGATGCGCCGAACATCGAGGGTAAGCAATACTTTTTCTGGAGTAGCGGGTCATCATTCGAACGAGCGCTATCGCTCAACCCGTGGTTGAAATCGATGACGCACTTCTGCGGACCGGGTAGTACGCAAAAAGCGTTGGAGCGAAATGGTGTGGAAGCGCACGTATTTCTCAGCCACGAGCAATGGCTAACGGAGATGGGTCTATGAAACGCTTGATGCGTATGCGCGCGACGCAACACCTGCGCGACCTTTGCGCAGAAACTGGATTCAATCGCGCGCAACTAATTCAGCCATTCTTTGTCGTCGAAGGTTTGAAAGAGGACGAGCCGATCGCCGGTTTGCGCGGCAACGTACGCCTCAGCATCGCGTCAGCGCTAAGACAAATCGAAAACGATCTGAAAGATGGTGTCACACACTTTCTTCTCTTCCCTGTTCCTGGTGAGAAACGCGAAAACAACTTCGATCATCAATTCGAACGCGATGTGATTTCGCAAATCAAAAAGCGGTTCGGATCGAATCTTTGTCTTTGGGTGGATACATGTCTGTGTGCGTACACGACGCACGGGCACTGCGCGGTGTTGGATCAGAAAGGAATCGATCTGCCGACGACTCTTAATGAATTGGCGAATTCGGCGCTCGCCTTTGCCGAAAGCGGTGCTGACGGAATCAGCCCGAGCGACATGATGGACGGGCGGGTGGCGCACATTCGCTCCAAGCTCGACGCAAATGGTTTTGATATCGTGCCGGTGATGAGTTACAGCACAAAGTTCGCCAGCAACTTCTACGGCCCGTTTCGCAACGCGGCGGATTCAGCGCCGCAGTTCGGTGATCGGAAAGCTTATCAGCTGGACGTCCGTAATCGGTCCGACGCGGTGGCGTGCAGTGTCAGATGCGCGGAGGAAGGCGCCGACGTCTTAATGGTCAAGCCCGGTCTGACTTCGCTCGACTTGATTATGCCGATAAAAGAGGCGACATCGCTTCAAGTCGGCGCGTACCAGGTCAGCGGCGAGTACGCAGGACTGTCGCTGTTGGCGGATAATGGCCTCATCGATTTCGAGCGCGGCCTGATGGAAACGTGGCACGTTTTTAAGCGTGCCGGCGCGCAGTTCATCATCACGTACGGCGCGCGGTATGCGAAGAAGTTGGGGATTTGATTTGGATTGCGGTGGCAAAGCGAAGCGGCGACACCGCCTTGGATCGTCATCGGCGAGAGAATTGTGAGTTCAAAAACATCCAAAGCGCCGTCGACGCTGCGCTCTGCCGGCGCACTCCATACCGATCTCTTCGAACGCTCGCTCCGTGTCTCTCCCGGTGGTGTTCACAGTCCCGTGCGCGCATTTAAAGGTGTGGGTGGAACACCGGTCTTCTTTCGCGGCGCCCAAGGTGCGATTCTGACGTCGGTCGAAGGCGACGAGTACATTGATTTCTGCCAAAGCTTTGGTCCCCTCATGCTGGGACACCGCGATCCGGACGTGAGTGAAGTTGTGCGCGAAGCAATTGACTCCGCGTGGAGTTTCGGCGCATGCGAGCCTTACTCGCTGGAACTCGCCGAATGGATCACTTCGCGTGTTCCCTGGGTTGAAATGCTGCGCTTCGTCTCTTCCGGAACTGAAGCCGTGATGAGCGCCCTCCGCGTCGCGCGCGCCGCCACCGGTCGGTCTCGCATCCTGAAATTCGAAGGTTGTTATCACGGCCATGCTGATTCCCTGCTGGTCAAGGCGGGAAGCGGACTGGCCGGCGAGTCGGCAAGCTCAAGCGCAGGTGTCTCCGACAGTGTAGCCAGCGAAACTCTCGTCGCGTCACTCGATGATGAAGAGAGCGTTCGCGCCATTTTCGATCAACACGGTTCAGAGATAGCCGCGGTAATTCTCGAACCACAGCCGGCTAATTACGGTTTGCTGTTGCAACGCCGCGATTTTATCGAAGAAACAGTTAACACCGCACGAAAGCACGGCGCGCTGGTTATTTTCGACGAAGTCATCTCGGGATTCCGCGTGGCGATGGGTGGGATGACCGAAATACTCGGCATCAGACCCGATCTGGTGACCTACGGAAAAGTAATCGGCGGCGGTTTTCCGGTGGGGGCGTACGGCGGTCGTCGGGACTTGATGAAAATGGTTGCGCCGTCCGGGCCGGTTTATCAGGCGGGGACGTTGAGCGCGAACCCTGTCGGTATGCGCGCTGGCTTGGCAACTTTGCAAAAGATCGAGCGCGTTGACGCGTTTCAAGTGCTCGATAAACGTACCGCAAAATTCTGTGATGGATTGAATGCAACATTCGCGGAGAGAGGTCTGGCGGTTGAAGTGACGCGCGCGGCGTCACTCTTCTGGCTGCACGCAAAAACCGACAAAGTGATTCGCCGTCTTGAAGACATTCCGGAGGGTCACGCGGAACAGTTCGCGCGAACTTTTCACGCCGCACTTAAACGTGGGGTTTATTTTGCGCCGAGCGGCTACGAAGTAAGTTTTATGTCGCTCGCGCACACGGATGAATTGCTGGACAAAGCGAGCGCGGCAATTATTGAAGCAGTCGAAGAGGCGCACATTAACCAATGAAGCAAGGTCGCGACCGAATCAAGATTTTACTGGTGGGTGTCTGGGTCACCTTCACCGTCACGCTCGCAGTGTGGTGGCTGATCTTCGGTCTGCGGCAACTCGATTTACTCAGCCAGTTTCACGTCGAACAATCGGATCAGCTTCAGCGACACTATCAGATGCTTTTGTGGGAAGGCGGCATTCTCATCGCCTCGTTGGTAGGCGGGGGGCTTGCGTTGTTTTATTACGCACGACGAGAGCAAAAGCGTCACCGGCAAGTCGAGGAATTCTTTGCCGCGTTCACGCATGACGCGAAAACCGCGCTCACCAGTCTGCGTTTGCAAGCGGAGAGTCTCAAAGAGGATCTGGGCACGAATCCGAATCCGCTCCTCGACCGCTTGCTTCAGGACACTCTGCGTTTGCAGCTTCAGCTTGAGAATTCGCTGTTGCTGGTCAACTTGCCTACGGGCCGATTGCTAAACCAGCCAGTGCGCATAGGCCATCTCGTTGACGCGCTTCGTTACCACTGGCCCGACCTCACGATCATTGAACGCGGTGACGGCATGGTCCGAGGTGACACCCGGGCGCTCGAAAGCGTGATGATGAATCTGATTCACAACGCAGTAAAGCATGGCGATGCGACTGAAATCCGAATCACCATAGAGCCACGCGCTTCCGGACGGATCGTCTTGAGCGTCGCTGACAACGGCAAAGGATTTTCGGGCGACTTCAAACAGTTGGGGCAACTTTTCGTACGTCATGCACGGGGCAGCGGCAGCGGCGTTGGTCTCTACATTTCGAGTCAACTAGCGAAGCGTATGAATGCAACTTTGCGCTTCGCACCCGGCGCGGGCGCCGGATTCGTCGCGGAACTCGACTTGGCCGCTATTCCCGAGACGGTGATGGTTGAACAGCATTCACAGAAGCTGGCATGAAATCGATTCTGCTCGTCGAAGATGATCGTTCGCTCGGCGCCACCTTGCGCGATCGGCTCGCGCGCGAAGGCTACGATGTTTCCTGGGTGGAGACCCAGCAGCGTGCGCTCACACACTTTGACGAGCGACTCTGGGATTTGATCATTCTGGATGTGAGTTTGCCTGATGGTTCAGGGTTTGAAATCGCGCGAGACATAAAGACGAAATCACCGGTCCCGATCATGTTTATGACTGCGCTAGGCACTGCGGAAAACCGGCTGGAAGGTTTTGAGATCGGCGCTGAGGAGTTTATTCCGAAACCTTTTCATCTGCGCGAGCTGCTCCTGCGGGTTCAGCATGTCTTTGAAAGACATCCAGTGCGCCATCAAATCGTCTGTAATGGCCGCACGGTTGAACTCGACAGTCGCACCATCGTGCAGCCCGATGGTCAGCGTGAGCATCTGCCGGCGCGGGATTTTGAATTGCTCGAGTTGCTAATCACCAGCGCACCACGCGCAGTTAGTCGCAATGAAATCATCGACAAGCTCTGGGGCGAAGACAAACTCGGAAATCAGCGGACGGTCGACAATATGATCGTTCACCTGCGGCAATCGATTGGCGACGCGAACAGCGAAACTATTCGGTCGGTGCGCGGCGTTGGTTATCAATGGAATGTTCCGGCATGAAGGAAGAGATTCTCATTCACACCTCGCTTAAGCGAGGTGAAAGTAATTCGTACAAGATGCAGGAACCGTTGAAACGGCTGGAGGGTCACAGCACGACACACGTCACCTCGCTGAAGCGAGGTGAGAGTGAGACTGACGGTGCAGGAGCCATTGTGAGCGCGCGGCTTGGCAACCCCCGTTTCCAAAACGCGCTGCGTCGTATCCCCCAACCGACTCCCCCAATTTGGCTGATGCGACAAGCCGGTCGTTATCATCGGCACTATCAGGATCTGCGCCGGGAGTTTTCGTTCATGGATTTGTGCAAGCAGCCGGAATTGGCAGCGCGTGTCGCGCTCGGGCCGGTTTTGGACTTTGATTTCGACGCCGCGATTCTCTTTAGCGATCTGCTTTTTCCGCTCGAAGCGTTGGGCATGGGATTGGAATACACAGACGCCGGGCCGCAGCTTGGCTGGATGCTGACGCCCGAATCGATTTGGAAGATGAGGAGCGTCGACGAAGCGTTCGAGCATCTCGGGTTTCAGGGCCAGGCAATGCGCGCCACACGCCGGTTGCTGCCGGATGACAAGAGCTTGATTGGTTTTGTCGGCGGACCCTGGACGCTGTTTGTTTACGCGGTCGAAGGCACTCACAAACACGTCGAAACCGCTGTCAAAGCATTGTCCCTGTTCGAAGAGTTCTGCGAAACGATGGTGCCGTTACTGGTGCGGAACATCGCGCTTCAATTAGAGAACGGCGCAGAGATTGTAATGATCTTCGATACGGCGGCCGGTGAACTCAATCCTGAAATTCTTAAATCCACGGTAGTGCCGCAGCTCGAACGGTTGGCGGGTTCATTTCCAGCCGCGCTCGGTTACTATTCGAAAGGGACGAACAGCCGGCACCTCGGTCACCCACTATTCGAGAACGGCAGCTTCGCTGGCATCGGCCTGGATCACAATTGGGATTTGGGTGATGCGTTCGCAATGTTTGATGCCGGTTTCATTCAGGGAAACTTCAATCAAAAATTCCTGCGTGACAGTAGTCCGAGCGAACTGAAACGGCAGCTTGAACATTTTCTTGATCCACTGCTTAAGCATGATCGCACAGGTTGGGTCTGCGGACTTGGACATGGTGTGTTGCCGAACACGCCCGAAGAGAATGTGCGACTGTTCGTCAAAACAGTTAGAGAGGTTTTGCAGTGAACGATCTTTTTGCCAAATACGACGTCCCGGCACCACGCTACACGAGCTATCCCACGGTTCCCTTCTGGAGCGACATGCCAACCACGGAACAGTGGCTGACTGAGTTGGAGAAAGCTTTCGACGACCAGTCGGCGACCTGGTCGCTCTATTTTCATCTGCCGTTTTGCGAATCCTTGTGCACGTTCTGTGCCTGCAACACCGTCATTACGCGCAATCACGGACGTGAAGAAGGCTACCGAAACCTTCTCCTCAAAGAGTGGAGTTATTACCTCGAGCGGATTCCGAAACTGCGTGAGCGTCCGCTCTTGGGAGTCCACCTCGGCGGCGGCACGCCCACGTTCTTCGCGCCCGAGAACCTGCGGCAGATACTTCAGCCGATCCTGGCACAAGCAAGAATCGACCACGATAATTTTGAAGCGTCCGTGGAAGTTCATCCCGGCCACACGACGCGCGAGCACCTGGTAACGCTGCGCGAGCTTGGCTTCACGCGCATTTCAATTGGCGTTCAGGATTTCGATCCTGAAGTGCAGCGGATCGTGAATCGGAATCAGCCGTACGAAGTCACGAAGACGTGCACCGATATGGCTCGTGAGCTCGGTTACACGTCAGTCAATTACGATTTGATTTACGGTTTGCCGAAACAGACACTCGAGCGCTTCGGGGAAAGCGTCGATACAGTTATTGAACTGCGGCCCGATCGAATCGCACTCTACAGCTTTGCGTTGGTGCCGTGGATTAAGCCGGCGCAACGCAGCTACACCGATGAAGATATTCCGAAGGCGGGCGAGAAACGCGCGCTCTACGAAATGGCGCGCGAAAGGTTGGAACATGCGGGCTACGTGGAGATCGGGATGGATCATTTCGCGCTGCCACACGATGGTATGGCGAAGGCCCAGCGGGAAGGCAGTCTGCATCGGAACTTCCAGGGTTACACCGAAACGCGCACGAGCGTCCTGCTGGGACTGGGCGTCAGCGCGATCTCTGAAACGCCCACCTGTTTCCATCAGAACGAGAAAGCGTTTCCGGTTTACGAACGTCGGGTCAGCCAGGGTGAGATTCCTACGTTCCGCGGTCATCTGCTCTCGGAAGAAGATCGTGAGTTGCGCGAACAGATTCTGAAGTTCATGACGCAATTCGAAGTGCAATTGCACGATGATCAGCCGGATGACGCCAGGGGATTCTTGTCGTCGCTGATCAACGATGGCTTAGTGCAAGTTCAAGATCAGAAATTGATGCTCACCGAACGTGGCCGGCCATTTCTGCGCAATGCCTGCATGTTTTTCGATTACCGTCTCCGACGACAACAGCCACAGGCCAAGACGTTTTCGCAGGCTCTGTGAGGACTGGAGCGCAAGCGTCCCGCTTGCTGGGCTTCACTGCATCCGGCTAACGAGGCAAGCGAGACGCTTGCGCTCCAGTCACCAACACCTTGACGCTCAAACCTATTACAGTCGCCGGCGCAGGTTTCTCGGGACTCGTCACCGCGTACCTGCTCACCAAATCCGGCCGCGAAGTGCGCGTCGTGGAAAAGAAGTCGCGTGCCGGCGGA
>Ga0207675_100002930_pt1 | contig 16778 bp, 15 predicted proteins | sample KBSSwiS42_FD_184305 | JGI IMG/M metagenome (GOLD analysis project Ga0207675, IMG submission 184305) | Switchgrass rhizosphere microbial communities from Kellogg Biological Station, Michigan, USA - KBS Switchgrass S4-2 (SPAdes) (version 2) | ecosystem: Host-associated > Plants > Roots >... | reverse complement strand
TAATTTTGATTCTGTTGGATTCTTTACAATATGTTCATCGGTGTTCATATAATTGCCGAGATCATAAAAATGCAGTGGTGTTCCGCCAACCCTTCTTGAATAGAACAAATTACCTTTTCCAAAAAGCTCAGTGCCTTCAGTAAAGAAAGGTCGTCTCTCCTCATACTTAACTTCGAAAGGAGTAAGATTTAAAACCTGGTTATCACTTTGTACTTGTCCAAAATCCGGTATCAATGTCATATCAAGTGTGATGGCCTGGCTGATGCCATACTTTACATCCATTCCACCATTTACTGAAGATGTCCAATCTTTTGTTCCAGGACTTTTAGATGGAAAATGATTAACATATGTAGAGAGGTAAGGAGAGAATTGCAAACGTAAAGGTGGTTTGATATTTGAAATACCGGTCCAGAATCCTTCCTGAGTAAGAAAACCATTTACGTTAGGATCAATAGGATTCCAGGTAAACTGTTCTTCTGTTTTTCTTCTTCGTCTTGTAATATTCAATCCCCAGGTTTGCACATCTTTTTTACCAAAACGAATAGCTGAATAAGGAATAAACATTTCAAAACTCCATCCATCCTGGTGTATCACAGCACCGCTTTTCCAAACCGCATTCCAGGAAAAATCTTCAGAGTTTGAGTTAGGAGAAGGAGGTGACATTTTTGAATCCCATTGTTCATTCAATGGAGTAACGAAATATTCAAAGCCATTGAGCTTATCATTATAAGTATCAAAAATGATCCCGATATAATCATTCGTACCAAAACCATCACGACCCACCAATTCTCTTGCTATGCTGTCTTTTGTTCTTTCATAGCAATAGCCGCCGAAATAAATTCCTTCATCATCATACATTAAATAGGTTACAGTCTTGTTAGCAGGATCTTCTTTATCTCCCACTTTAGGACGAAACTCAATAAGATCGCTCATGATCGCCGCATCTTTCCATGCTTCATCATCTATCAAGCCATCGATCTTTACTTTTTTAGTTGTTCTTTTTGCTGATAACTCTCTTGGTGCAGGAGTTGTTTGTGCATTTGCATAAAAGCTAAGAATAAGCAAGCCCGCCAGGGCAAAGTTGGTTTTGTGGTTCATGGTATACTTTAGTTATGCCTAAACGGTCTGAGTCAATGATTTGTTACAGTCAGAATGTTAAATACAAAAACATTCGTAGGGTAAAAATAGAAGCATAAGGATGTACACTCCTAATGAATTAGTTGAGCGGCATCATCTACTTGACGAATGGTGAAAATAAAGGGACGTTAACTTTTTATTAAGAAAAGAAAAGAGCTGATGCCAAGTCAGCTCTTTGATGTGAATAAGGATGGTAATGACGTTTCGAACTTATTTAAATAGTGCAGATGAATAAGCAAATGTTCGACTCAACAGGGGATACTTTAAAGAAGGTTATAACCTGATATCATACCGTCAAAACACCCTTATGTTTTATTGTGCGGATTAGTAGTATTGTAATTGTCAACTATGCTATTATGAAATATGATATGATTTGTGTGCCTATGAAAAGGACAAAAAAAACGATAGGACTTTTAAAAGAAGAATTAAGTTCACGCATCGAGATCCAACAACGTTCGTTGCAAACTTATTCCCGTGAGATATTTGATAATATCGCCCAGGTATTAAGTCTTGTAAAGTTTCAACTTTCAAATTTCCAGGATGATGGAAAAGCTGAACAACAAAAAATAAATGATCCTGGAAAACTGTTAGGAAAGGCGATAAGTGATTTGAGAAACCTTACAAAACAATTAAGTCCGGACGAAATAATAAAAAAAGGATTTGCATCATCCATACATTATGAATTAAAAAGACTTAGTGAAGCCGGTTTTTGTAAGATCAATTTCAGCATTAAAGGCAAAGCAACAGAACTTGAATGTGTAAAAGAACTCGTAGTGTTTTGCATATTACAACAACTGGCTTATCCTGTTTTAAATATTCATGATCCGGGTGTTTCTGATATACAGATACATTATTTGAAAGATAAGATTGTGATAGAAATTATTCGGGAATTTAATGGGGAACTCCTACTTTTAAATGCAGATGAGTTGGAGAAATTCAATCAGCGGTTAAGGACAATTGACAGTACGATCGAATACAAACCTGGTCACAAAAAAACTTTACAAATCACTATCAATATTTAAAAATGGCAACAATTGCATTAGCTGATGATCATGTAATGTTAAGAAATGGATTAGCCAGCCTGATAAAGAATTTCGGGCATCAAATATTATTTGAAGCAAATAATGGCGATGACTTTATCAATAAGATCAAAGAAGGCAACAGGCCAGACCTGGTACTGATGGATATTAATATGCCTGTTAAAGACGGATATGAAACTTCATCGTGGATAAAAGAAAATCACCCGGAGATCAAAGTGCTTGCATTAAGTATGCTGGATGATGAAAATGCAATTATAAGGATGATAAAAAACGGGGCAAGAGGCTATCTCCTCAAAGAATCAGAACCATCTGAATTAAGATCAGCCATCAATTCGGTTTTGCAAAAGGGATTTTATTATTCAGAAATGGTTACAGGCAGATTAGTGCATAGTATTTCAGGAACTGATGTTGAAAGTAATGGCAGCCAGCAGGTCATTCAACTTAGTGACAGGGAAATCGATTTTTTAAAATTGGTCTGTTCAGAGATGACATATAAAGAAATTGCAGCTCAAATGCATTTAAGTCCACGCACAATAGATGGATACAGGGATGCTTTATTCTTAAAACTTGATATTAAAACAAGAACAGGATTGGTTATTTATGCTATTAAAAATGGCATTTATAAAATATAATTATTTTTTCTCCAGGTAGATCAATGTGCCATTACCTAATGAAGAGTTGATCTCTGCATGATATCCTATTTCTTCAGCCCTGTGTAAAATATTCTTTAAACCATAGCCACTGTTTGTTTTCTCTTTGTCAAATCCTTTACCATTATCAGAAACAGTAATGTTTATTTTGCTGCCTTTGTTTTTTACCAGCAATTCAATAACACTGCACTCAGAATACTTAATACTATTGTTGATAGTTTCTTTAATGATCATGTATAAATTCCGTTTCTCTTCTTTACCCAGTTTGTAATTTTCATTGCCGCCAGATTGCTGATTGTATGAAATACCCGCAGCCTCACATATTGGTTTTGCAAATTGATTGATGCGGCTTAAAAGATGATCAAGTGTATCACGTTTATCATCAAGCACCCAAATAATATCCTTTACACCGGAAATAGCCGACTGGGTTGCTTCTTTTATTTTTTCAAGATGTGTTATTTTATTTTCTTCCATCAACGCAAGATTGGCAAACACCTTTACACTATTCAATGTACTGCCTAATTCATCATGAAGATCGCTGGCTACCTGGTTACGGATCTTTTCTTCTTTTTTCAAATGGTTGATGCGGAACCTGTACAATCCATAAACAGCTGCTATAATTACTAACAACACCAGGAGTTTGAAGATCCATGTCTGATACCATTTAGGAAGAAAGGTAAGAGTGAGCTCCTTTATTTCACTTGAAACTTCATCTTCGTTAAAAGCTTGTACCTGCAAATGATAAGTGCCGGGAGAAAGACCAATGAGAGAAATAAAGTTTTGTGTTGAAAGATTGATCCAACTGTTACTTTGTTCGGTGATACGGTATTTAAAAATTGTCCTTTCCGGGTTCGAATAATTAATTCCACTGAAGTAAATATTGGTTTGAATTACATTGTTGGGGATGATAAATTTCTTTGCATCGAGATTGCTTGTATCAAATTGTTTTGAACCTTTCAATTCTATCTGGACATTGCTAAAGTAAACTACAGGAGGATGATCATTCGCCCTGATGTTATTGGGGTAAATAGCTGTAAAACCATTTGCACCACCGGCAAATACAATATTGTTATAAATATTTCCACTTGTTTCTTCAAAAGTATCATCATGTAATCCATCAGTTTTGAAAAATTGCTTAATGGCTCCCGTACCCGGATCATAAATATTCAAGCCATTATTTGTGGTTATAAAAAGCAAACTATCACGCCACGGCAATAGTTTGTAAATTCCATTATTGCTTAGCCCATTTATTGTAGATATGTTACCAAGAATAGTAAAGTTTTTATCTAAAACAATAATTCCCATTCCATAGGATCCTAAATAGTATTTATCTTTTATTCTGCATAGATCAAAAAACAGAACATAATCTTTCCCGGTATTTGTTTTTAAGGGTAGTGTCTTGCTGGATCTATTCGCAAGGTCTATTAATGTAAAAGCCTGGTCTCCTAATACTGCAAATTGATCTTCAGAAACAGAAACTACATTGTTTATTACATTTTCTTTTAAGGGCAATTTTGCCGAAGCAATATTGTATTGTTCAATTTTATGATTGCGATGATCCCAGGCGATAATTCCTTTATAATTTTCAGTACCCATAACCAGGCACGAGTCATTTATTTTTATACAGCTATTTATCCTTAATTGCTGCAGCTGATCAAATTCAGGATATGTTTCAGAAAGGGGTGACAAAACATTTTTTTTCAGTATGAACATGCCTGAATAATTGGAGACAATTACTCTTTTATTGGGGTCAGTGAAAATATAATCATATGGGATCGTTGCATCAATAACCTCAATACCACCATTATTGATATTGGCTTTGTAAAGACCGTTCTCAGCACAAATATAAATTGTGGAATCATCGATCGGGTTTAAATAATATGAATGACTGATATTAGCTTTGCCATTTGGCGATCTTGAATACGCTTTGAAACGAGGCGTAGTGTTTACTGTAAATGCTAACCCTTTCTGGCAACCCAGCCAGATATTGTTTTGCTTATCACAAAAAATAGTATAGGTTGATGCCAGCCAATCGGACTTTTCTCCATAATTATTCTCAACAACAAGTGAATAGGTTTGATTTGATGGATCTATTTTCACAACATTATCTTCATTAGATACCCATAAGCATCCATTCAGATCGATACTGATCCCAAAAATGTTTTTACTGTTAACTTCCGGGATCCATTTAAAAGGAGTTTTATCTATAATAATATTGTCTGCATCTTCAAAGGTGAATTTTTTTATTCCATCTGAGGTGCCAGCGTACCATATATTTTCACCAGATTCGGTTACATTATAAAATCTTAACTCATTAGAGGAAGAAATATCCGGATTGCCTGCATGAAACGAAATTTTCTGATTTAAATAATTGTATATGTATATACCATCATTGCGGGTGAAAAGATAAAGCCGGTTCTTACGTTTGAAAATATTGTCAATTGGGGTATTGAATTCGATTACTCCTGTGTCCAATCTGGAAATTATTCTTTTCGATTTAATATAAAGATATACTCCTTTTTGTGTGCCAATGAACAACGAGTCTCCATTATCACAAAGACTGGTTAGAAAAACATTTTTTAGTATCGGTGTGTTTTCTTCAGATAAACTGAATTCAGTTTTGCCGTTTATCAGGTTTATTCCATTTAACCCCCCAAAAGAGCTTATCATCCAAAGAATGTTGTGAGCACTATCGACGCAGATCTTTCTTACATCTGATCCTTCAATTATATGCGATGTGCCTGGAATTTTGCTATTATAGATCACAAAAGATTTCGAATCATATCTAAATAAACCGTCTTGTGAAGCTATCCACATAAATCCTTTATTGTCCTGAGCAATGGCTCTTATATTTCCCAGAACAACCTGGTCGATCTTTGAAATATGCTTGAAAAAAAAACTTAAATTGTTTTGAGAACTTAATTGCTTTTGCAGAAATAATACAATAAAGAGGGAGATAATTTTTTTACTTTTCATAAAAATATAACCACCAGTGAATTTAAATAATATTACCAGAAGGGTTAGGAATTTTTTTTCTTCCGAAAATGTTGAATGGAGTATCATGCTGATCGCAGATTTTCAATCTGAAGACATGGAGCAAAGAATGAAAGAAATTTTGAACGCAATGTCTGGATTGAAAGAATCAAAGAAAATATATTTCACCTTTTTTCTAAATGGGTCATTGAAGTTGCTTAAAAGGCTGATAACTATTCCGGACGAACTAAAAAATACAAATGAAGATTATTTTTATACAGCTGTTTTTGATAACAGTAGCGAAGTGTCACAAGTAGCAAAACATGATCTTAGTAAAGCGTGGGGCATGGGAAAATTATTCAATATTTACAAAAATGCAAAACCCGCAAAGTATAAATGTTTAATTACCTGGGGAGATGGTTCTGTTTATTCTTTTTTTTCACGAAAACCAGAAAATTCGATCTTTCAAAAAAATGAAATTAATGACTTTCTTAAACAGGTAGTAGATGCTGACGCCTATAGAACCTTTTATAATAACTTTTCAAATAACGGCAGAGATAATTCATTGTTCAGCAAACCTTATTCAAAATATAGTCTGAGCATATTCGAGCTAAAAATTGCTATTGAAAAATCATTAGGGAAAATGCCACCCGGGAAAAAACAATTTGATATAACCTTTATGCAAAACTGCGGCATGGCCTATTATCAAACATTGATTACATCTTCTTTTTATACAAGAAATCTAATTGCATCGGCATCAAGGATCTCTCTTGATACAATAAATTTTTCGGAACTTATAAATTATGTAACAAATAATACTGCAAAAGTCAGCCCTGATAATTTTGCCAAGTTTATTTATGATAAGTCCAAAGGGGTTTTTACATCTTTTACACTTTCAAACTATGTTAAGTTTAAGCGTTTGATTAATGATCTTGGTAAAAATTTTCTGGGATTACTGGAAATAGAAAGTAAAGTCGAGCTGATTCGGGAAATACGTAACAGTTATACTGAGCTTAAAGGTTCTCTTGCCTTCAGAATAATCGAGTTATTCGAATTGTGTAGTATTACACTTACATATGAAAATCAGATAACACCAGCACTAAAGCAAACATGTAAAGAATTGCTGGAATTTAAAGAAGAAAATAAATGGGGCGACGTAAGTATTTTCTTTCCTATATCAAAAGATGATTTCCAGGGAATATCATTATTGACACTTGATCAACTCGATTTAAATACTGTATTTACTAAAGAATTTCTGGACAAACACGCTTGGGATTACTTTATTCAGAAATATATAAACAAAGTAGAGGTGATACAGGGTTATCAATAGATAAAAGTAAATGTAGCCAGCCTTATTTAGTCTGCCTCAATTGGCTTTTTTGTATCTACTACAAATACTGCAGATATTTTTACACGGCCAGAATATTCATCATTTGCCCCAGCTTCTCTGGATTTGGTTACAATTGGTTCTAAAAAGAGTTCATTATATTGTATGGGTAGTGGTTCTTTTTCTGAAGTTTTTCTAAATTCAAAAACTGAAGCATCCGGCTTCCACGGCTCAGCGGTAATTGGAATAGAAATTTTTAATTTGCCATCCTCGATTCGTAAATCAATCTTACTGTTTGGGATTGCAGGAATATTGTCAAGAAATCTTCTGCGTAGTTTAAAATTTATTTTATTTGCCATAATGGTGGTATTTAGTTTAAAAAAAATAATTTTAGTAATGTTAAAGCATCCTTTACAGATTACCAAACCTTTTCTTCAGGCATCAAAGCAAAATTATAAGACCGATATTACCCCCGGTTGATTAACCGAAAATAAAAAGGTGTTTTCACCTTTTAAATGAAAACACCTTGAAGATAAAAGAAAATATATTTAATTCAACACACTCTTTTCTTTCACTATCTCTATTTTTTCCTGTTGTTTCATGGCATTCCATCCACCGGCAATATTGCGAAGATTATGGATGCCCTGGCGTTTCAACAATGAGCAGGCGATAACACTTCGATAACCACCGGCGCAATGAACGTATAAGTTATGTCCATCTTCAATGTTTGCCATGGTTGCAGGATCGGTCATTTCACTTAAAGGAAGATTCATTGCTTCAGGTAAATGACCTTCAGCAAATTCATTTTCTTTTCTTACATCGATCACTACAAGATTCTTATCAAACTGCATATCCATTAAAAGCTCATCAGGTTCTACTTCAACGATGATATCAACTTTTTCACCTGATCTTTTCCATGCTTCAAAACCTCCATCCAAACAACCATTGATCTTTTCAAATCCAACTCTTGCTAACCTTACAATTGTTTCTTTTTCTTTACCGGGATCAGTAATAAGATATATGGGCCTATCGAATGGTAAAAGACTTCCTGCCCATTCTGCAAAGCGACCATTCAATCCAATATTGATAGAGCCAGGCACAAATCCTTTTACAAATTCTGTTTCGGCTCTTGTGTCAAGAATAATATTGTCATGATTGATCACTTTCTTGAAGTCATGAACGGCTAAACCTTTTAATCCTTGCTCAAGCACTTCATCCAAACTTTCATAACCTTCTTTATTTATTTGAGCATTGATCGGGAAATATTGTGGCGGTGCAGCAATACCCTCTGTAACTTTTTGAATGAACTCTTCTTTTGTTTTCGCTTCCAATGCATAATTGTGTTTCTTTTGTTCACCAATTGTGCTGAATGTTTCTTTACCTAATGCTTTACCGCATGCACTGCCTGCGCCATGTGCAGGATAAACGATCACATCATCACCAAGTGGAAATAGTTTATTATGAATGCTGTCATACATCATTCCTGCGAGATCCTGCATGGTAAGATCAGCTCCTTTCTGAGCAAGGTCAGGACGACCAACATCACCAACAAATAACGTATCACCGGTAAATACGCAATGATCTTTTCCATTTTCATCTTTCAACAAATAACAGGAAGATTCTAATGTGTGACCTGGTGTATGCAATACTTTGATTTTTACTTTACCAATTGAAAACTCCTCGCCATCTTTTGCAACATGCACAGGAAATTTTGTTATAGTGTTCGGGCCGTACACGATCGGTGCACCTGTAGCTTTTCCAAGATCGATATGACCACTTACAAAGTCAGCATGAAAATGTGTTTCAAAAATATATTTGATCTGTGCTTTGCGTTCATTTGCAATATGTAAATACTCATCGATATCACGAAGAGGATCAATGATCGCAGCCTCGCCATCACTTTCGATATAATAAGCTGCCTCACTAAGGCAACCAGTATATAATTGTTCAACGTACATACTCATGATTTAAATACAAAGATAAATGAGATACAAGAGCCGGTGAAAGTAAGTCAAAATATTAACAACCTATCCAAGCAGGTCGCTTACAAACTTATTGAGATCCAACAGTCTTTGCCTGTTTACAGAATAATAAATGAATTTTCCTTCCCGTTTTGTTTTTACAAAACCCGTTTTTCTTAAAATAGCCAATTGTTGTGATGCAACTGCCTGTTCCAGTAATAAATGTTCAAATAATTCAGTAACAGTTACCTGTCCTTTTTCGCCAATATATTTCAGCATTACCTGTCTTAATTTATGATTGACAGCCCGCAAAATGATCGCAGATTTTTTTATATCAAGTGTATCGATGATCAATTCCGGCCCAGATTCTGAGGCAGGAATTACCGTGAGAGTATAAGTGCTCATGACAAGTGTTGGAGTTAAGGTGATTCAAAAGTAAGTTTTCATTTAATAAAGGATCATTTCGAAGGGGTATAAAATTCTTTCAGGTATAAAGGTTCGGCATAGGCAAGATCTGCAAAATCCTTTTTATTGAATTTTTCATCTGATAGTGATACCATTGCTGTCGAATCAAAACTTATCTCTTTAAAAAATGCATTTGAATAATTTGTTATTTTTTGAAATTTACTACTACCGTTTCCAAAAAAACAAATGCTGTGATTTTTCAATTCTTCATCAAAGCTTTTTTCATCCAAAGTCATTGCTGTTGGCCCGGCTATTATTTGAAGATCTTTTGTGTAGATAGCCGTGAATACTTCCATCCTTCTTGCATCGATCATTGGGCATAATAATCCCGCATCTTCATTCTTTGCTGCATTTGCCATTACAAGCAAAGTGTTCAATGTGATCAAGGGTTTATTTAATGCATAACAAATTCCTTTTGCTGTTGCCATTCCAATTCTTAAACCAGTATAAGAACCAGGTCCTTCTGTTACCGCAACTGCATCTATAGATCCAACCTCCAAATTATTCTTTTCAAATATTTCTTTAATTCCAACATGTAGCCATGCAGCATGATCTCTTTGTCTTTCGTTTTTAGCAATGGATAAAACTTTGCCATCTTTTGCCAAACAAACAGAAGCTGCTTCAACTGCTGTATCAATATTTAATATTAATGCCATTATTCGATTGCTTCTTTTAATAATAAACCTGCAGGCTGGTATCTTTTTTCATTCAAACTTAATTCTGTCAATAGACTCACAATATTTTTTAACCCGATCTTTTCTGCCCATTCAAAAGGCCCATAAGGATAATTCGTTCCCAATTTCATGGCAGTATCGATCTCTTTTTTTGTACTTACGTTTTCTTCCAATGCAAAATAAGCCTCATTGATGATCATGCTGACCACTCTTGATGAAACAAAACCTCTTATATCAGGAATAAATTCTGTTTTTTTATTGAATTCATTTAAGATCGTTTCAGCATGGGCCTTATTTACATCACTGCATGAAATTTCAGCAACCGATCTTTTCAAAAATCCAGTCCAACCATTTATTCTTATTACATCAATCCCGATTTCTTCAATCATTTTAATGATTGAGGAAACAATAACTGGTTTCGAAGCATAATTTTTTAAATGCGAAGTATCATATCCATTCTCTTCAAATAGCAGATCAATCAAGGCATCACAATTATCAAATTCAGAAAGCTCAGCTGAGGTTTTTATCCAATCAACTTTGCAATCATCTTTTAGTCCGCCTGACAAAATCTCTTCTTTCTGATGTTCATTTGCCAATACCACCAACCGCATACATTATTTTTTGCAAAGAAAAGGCATAAACCTAAATTCGTTAACCTTAAAATCAAATGAATGGAAAAGCAAATAATAAATACTCCTTCAGCCCCGGCGCCTATTGGTCCCTATAACCAGGCAGTGCGAATTGGTGATATGCTTTTTATCTCGGGACAGATTTGTCTTGAGCCCGCAACTGGTAAATTAAACAACCAGGATATTCAACAGGAAACCCACCAGGTAATGCATAATCTCCGTGCAATATTGGAAGCATCGGATATGAGTTTTCATCATGTGGTCAAGACAACGATCTTCATCACTGATATGAATCGTTTCTCAGAAGTTAATGAGATCTACGGAAAATATTTTGATGCCAATAGCACATTTCCTGCAAGAGAAACAGTACAGGTATCAGCATTGCCAAAATTTGTGAATGTTGAGATCAGTATGATCGCTGTAAAGTAAACCCCCTGTCCCCTAAAGGAGAACCTGGATTTGAACAGCATTAAATGATTTATATAAAATTGAGATCGAATGTATACTATTATGTAATCAGCATTAGTGCTACTATTTGGCTACAATTGCGTCGCACTCTTCAACGTTCTTATCGCTAATCATCAATAATTGTAATTCATGCGCCGGATCGTACAAATAATTTTATTGAAACCTATTCTCTGGGCTTCAAGAAAATTTGCATCACGGCCGGATCGCTTCAGAATATTCAAAGCTCTGTCAGATCTATTCAGGAACATTAAAGAAGAACCAGGAAAGAAAGGCGTAATTCTTGATCTCAAGAAAGATACCCGCATCATAGTCTTATCCGATCAGCATCGTGGCGCCAAGAATGGGGCCGATGATTTTATGAAAGCAGAAGAGAACTACCTGAAAGCTCTTGAATATTATTTTCAAAACAAATTTCTATTTATTAGTCTTGGCGATAATGAAGAACTTTGGGAAAATACATTAGCACAAGTTAAAAAACATAACACTATAACTTTTGAATCGGAAAAACGATTCATACTGCAACATCGGCTCTTTAAAGTTTTTGGCAATCACGATCTTTATTGGGACAATAGCCCACTTGCTTCACAACAATTGAAATCTATTTATGGTGAAAAATTAAAAGTGTTCGAAGGGATAGTTATTGAAAAGGATAATCCAAATATTAATAGGCATACTAAAAAGAAAAAGGACCTCTTTTCTTTTCCTAAGGCTACAAGTATAGACGATGATACACTACCGATTGCCAAATGTCCGTTGACGATCTTTCTCACACACGGTCACCAGGGAGATGCAAGCAGCGATGGCAACTGGTTCAGTAAATTTTTTGTAGCCAATATCTGGGCACCATTACAATCTTATTTAAGAATTAATCCTAATACCCCGGCTTATGATGAAGATACCAAGACCCTGCATAATCTCATCATGTATGAATGGTCGGCAAAATATAAAAATCTTGCACTGATCACAGGGCATACTCATCAACCGGTTTTTGAATCACTCACTCATCCTGAAAGATTATACCGTCAATTAGGCGAAGCTATAAAAGCAAATAATAAAGAAGAGGCAGACAAAATACAAGATGAGATCAAAAAAAGAGGCAGGGATTATAAAACAACCCCTGCTCAATATTTAACTGTAAAACCTTCATACTTCAACTCAGGCTGTTGTTGCTTTCGTGATGGCGATATTACAGGCATCGAGATCACCTATGAAAAGATCATGTTGATAAAATGGAGCGCTGCAAAAGATCGTGAAGTACTTGAAGAGATGTCTTTGGAAAAATTGCAAGAATTTTTAAAATGATCAGCACTTAACTGTCTTCTTCTTTTTCCCAATACTACCTCTTGCGTCCATCTTCTTAATATAATCTGTTGCTGCTGGAACTTTACAAGCGGTTCCCCTCATATCAACATATACATCACCGATTTTTTTTGCAATATCAACCGCTTCTTTTGTCAATTCTTTTATATAACCGCCTACATGAATGACAAACCCATTCATTGTATAACGAACACGATTAGGCGCTTTATGGATCTCTTTTACTATTCTTTGCAATAATTTTTTAATGGTAGTAATATCTAATTCATTATCGGGTTTCATTGCAATAACACCTGATAAAGTGTTCCAACCAGCAGAAGCGATCTTTTCTTTGGATGAATCGATCCATTTCATTCCCAATTCCCAACCGTATGGACTTTCTGCGGCTACCCATGATACTGTGTATTCAGTGATACCATGACTTGGAGAATTTTCAGCCCATTGTTCGATATCCTTTTTGCTCATCTTAGATTCATCAGCGATCAGGCCAGCCAGATACATTGCATCGTAATTACCGGTTTTGTAAAGATTCATTGCCAACTCATGATCTTTTTTTACTTTTTTCTGGATCACTTTTAAGTCACCAACTTTTACTCCAAACATTGGTTCTTTACCACCATGATTTTGAAAGATCTTTTTTATAGCAGGAGATCCTTTTTTCTCCAATTCTTTCATTACTTGTTCTGTTGTCATAAAATCATTTTACGTTATCTGAATTATAATTTTTACGCAATAGCGGGTTTGTTTCTTCTTAAAGTTAATGAAGAAATTATCGTTACAATAAATCCTATAATGAATACAGTCAAAGCCATTAATAAAAACTCCATTATAGGATTACTGAATAATTCTTTATTTGCCTGTAAACTTTTTAATGTAGCGTCAAGTTTTTCTGGTGCTGTAGTTTTCTTAATGTTTTCGAGCATCTTAGCATAATAGTTTTCCATCCAGCCTGGGTTTATCACTTTTGTATAAAGAAGATCGAATAAACCAAAGGCAACCGAAGGTATCAACACGATTAATATTCCCACCTTCAATCCTTGCCCAAAGGTCAACGAGCCATTATTCACATGGTCTCTGTAATGCTTGATCCCGATAAATACAAAGATCATTGAGATCAGCATGATGAGATACCCAGCGATCTCAGATGTGCTGAAATTAGTATTAGGTTCGATAATAAACATTTCAATGGCACTTAAAGCCACGATTGCAATTACGGAGTAAAGGCCGTAGCGAAAGACAGTTGATTTCATAATTAAAAATTTTATGCAAACTACTCTCAGAAAACAGTTTTGCCTTCATACCAAAGGATGAAATCACTCATACTTTAGTAGGAAATCAATACTACATAAAGGATTAAGATACGATTTTCAGTTTTTTTGCTGACTGGATGGCCTGTGTTCTTCGTTTTGCATCCAATTTGAAAAGAATATTGGAGACATGGCTTTTCACAGTGCTTTCTGATAAGAAAAGTTGCTGAGCTATTTCCTGGTTACTCAGTCCTTCTGCCATTTTTACCAGTACATCATGCTCTCTTTGGGTAAGTCCTATCTTTTTGATTTGGTCATAGTCTATGATCCCGGAATTGTTTGGTTCTTCTTTTTGTTCTGAATTTTTCCTTTGCGATTGATAATTGAAATATAGCCCGACAAAAAAGAAAATGAAAGCCGCGATGGCTACGATCACTTCAAGCCGCACATTTCCTTCGGTAAAGTTCACTTCGCTGATCTTGAAAAGGATCAGCATGCAAAGGATCAATAAACCAAAACCGATCACGATGGGACGCATCTTGCTAAATTAAAATAAAAAATCCCGCCAGAGGCGGGACTTAGATTAGAAAGGTTTTTCTTTCATTTTATTATTTGTTCGGTTAATATCTGGTAATTTTTTATCAGGGTCGAGTACTACATCCGTTACATTACTTGTTGTGTTTACATGGAAAGTCCATGACGTGCCACGCTGCCAGATCTCAACCGGTAATTTAAGATCATGCACTTTACCATTTTCCTCTTTTACCTGGATCAATACAGGCATTGCCATTTTTTCCATATTCTGAATGGTGATATTAACTCCATTGCTAGGATCATTGCGTATGTACTTAACATCTTTTACTGCCTGGTCAAGTTTCCATGTATTTAATACCCATGCTCTCCAAAACCATCCAAGATCTTCACCTGAAACATTTTCCATTGTATGAAAGAAGTCCCATGGAGTTGGATGTTTAAAAGCCCAACGACTTACATACTCACGAAAGGCTGCATCGAATTTTTCAGGTCCCAACACTACATCACGCAATGCATTCAGCATGATCGATGGTTTTTCATATGCTGCGATACCAAGATCATTCTGACCGATCACATCTGGTATATTGTATAAACCATCCATATCATCGCTGAAAACATAATTCGCCATATCACTGAATGAAAAACCACCTTCAACAAATTCGCCTTTATTGAAATCCTCAGTAGAAAGGCCATTGATAAATGTATTGAAGCCTTCATCCATCCACGCATATTTTCTTTCATTGCTGCCAACGATCATCGGGAACCATGTGTGACCAAATTCATGATCGGTAACACCCCAAAGACCTGCACCTGCTGAGCCATATCCGCAGAAAACAATTCCTGGATATTCCATGCCACCAACAATACCGGCAACATTGGTCGCTGCGGGATAAGGAAACTCAAACCACTTGTTTGAGTAATGTTCAATGGCGCCTTTTACAAATTCAGTGCTGCGTTGCCAGCCATTTTTCTTAATGCTCTCAGCTGGGTATGCACTTATAGCCATTGATTTTTTACCACTGGGCAAATTAATTTTTGCAGCATCTATAATAAATGCTTTTGAAGCACCAAACGCTACATCTCTTGCATTAGTGATCTTGAATCTCCATGTACAATTTGCTTTGTTGGGTCTTGATGAAGCTTGTTTGATCTCCAACTCACCACGGATCGTAACTGTTTTATCACTGCTTTTTGCATTGTCCCATTTTTTTATTTGATCAGCTGTATAACAATCCTGGGGATTCAATAATTCACCAGAACCAACAACAATTACGTCAGAAGGGGCTGTTACAGAATATTCGATATCTCCATACTCTAGATAGAACTCACCTTGGCCAACATATGGTAAAGTGTTCCATCCTTGTATATCATCGTATACACACAAGCGGGGAAACCATTGGGCAACTTCATACACCCAACCATTCTTTGTTTTCAATCTTCCCATGCGATCAGTGCCGTATTCAGGAACAGTGAATTCAAATGCGATCTTCAATTTTGCTTTGTTACCAGATGATTTTAATACTTCATTCAACCACACCTGCATTCTTGTATCACTTACTGTATATTTTGGTGTAAATGTTTTGCCACCAACTTCAGCACTTATTGATTTTATTACATCACCTTCAGTAAATTTTGTATTTGCCCAGCGACCACCACTCTGAGTTGTAGTTGCGGAGCCACGGGAATCTTCACGATAAATATTCTGATCTACCTGCAGCCATAAGAATTTTAAATTATCAGGACTGTTATTAGTATAAGTGATCTCAACATCACCGATCACTTTATGAGCACCTGTATCTAAAGTTGCATTGATCTTATAATCTGCACGATTTTGCCAATACTTTGGTCCGGGTTCGCCGCTTGCACTGCGAATATCATTGCCCGGGTAAGGATAGAACTGCGGATAAAATGCCTCTTTATTATCGTACTTAGATTCCTGGGCTGTAACAGACAGAATAGTTACGGATAAAAAAAGAGCGGAAAGTAGCTTCTTCATGTAATGAGTGTTTAAAATAAGATTGTAAAGTAATTGAAATTGCATAGCATTATTTATGCCGTTCAAAAAGTATTTTAAAATTTTTAAGGAAAAACAGACGCTGCGATGGCAATACTATCAGGTTTGCCTACATCAACTAGTCGATCCCCGGTATGATCGTAACCCATGATCAAATGCTCCGCAGCCAATGAAAGATAAACATCTATGAGGGAAAATTTACCAGTGAATCCTTTCTCTTCCATTAGTTTGAAGATATCATATTCGAAGATCACTACGCAGCTATAAGCTTTTTCAACCAGGCCCGGTTTGAATTGAGATATCTTTTCTTCACCTGTTTTTTTATTTCTCCAACCACATAAA
>Ga0207675_100002928_pt1 | contig 16791 bp, 18 predicted proteins | sample KBSSwiS42_FD_184305 | JGI IMG/M metagenome (GOLD analysis project Ga0207675, IMG submission 184305) | Switchgrass rhizosphere microbial communities from Kellogg Biological Station, Michigan, USA - KBS Switchgrass S4-2 (SPAdes) (version 2) | ecosystem: Host-associated > Plants > Roots >... | reverse complement strand
CACAGCAGGCGCAAAGACTTGTTCACAAAGCCGTCACACGGCAGCCAAATGATCCGGGCAAGCTGGCCTCGTCCTGGAACACCAACCCCCCGGAGCCAGGGCCGTTCGGAAGCCGCGCGTCAGCCGATCGAAGGCAGCAGGGACGGATGCGTGGTCGGTACGATCGCTAAGCCGGGGCAGGGAACCCCCCCCCCTGCTCCGGCCTACTTTTTTCCGGCGCTTGCAACCCTGCCCGCGTACCAGGCATCCAACGCCCTGAGACCTCGAAGGGATGGCCTGACCATGCTCATTTCACGCTCGATCTGCCTGGCGCTCCTCCCGGCCCTGCTTCTCCCCGCTACGGCTTTCGCCTGGGGCGACTGCAAGTTCACGGCCGAACGCGCCACAAGCGTGGACACGAGCGGCGCAACTCGCATCGAGATCGCCGCGCGCGCCGGCGACCTCGCGCTGCGCCCGTCCACCACGAAGGTGCTCGCTGCCAACGGGCGTGCCTGCGCCTCGAGCGAGGAGATCCTGTCGCAGATCAATGTCGAGGCGCGACGGAATGGCGACGTCGTCCGTGTCTACGTCGAGGTTCCGGACCCGCTCGAGGGCTTTGGCAACGTCTATGCGCTGATCGACCTCGGGATCGCCGTGCCCGCCGGGATCCCGGTGACTCTCACCGACAGCAGCGGTGACATGACCATCGACGAAGTGCAGGTCGAACGCCTCACCGACAGCTCCGGCGACATCATCGCCCGCAACCTCCCGGCGGATGTCGAGATCGGTGACAGCTCGGGAGACATTCGCGTGGAGAACGCCGCCGGCCGCGTGCAGGTGACCGACAGCTCGGGCGACATCGTCATCGAGGGCGCGCGCGAAGTCGTCATTCCCAGCGACAGCTCGGGCTCGATCCGGATCACGCGGATCAGCGGCGACGTCCGCATCGATAACGACTCGTCAGGGGATGTGTCGGTCGCGGAGATCGGCGGAGCCTTTGAGCTGACGGCCGACTCGAGCGGCGATGTGACGGTCTCGGACGTCAAGGGGCAGGTCTCCCTGCCGCCGAAGGACTGACCGGTCGCGCCCGTCGAGCGGCCGCCATGCGCGCACCGCTCAGTGGCCGAGCTCGGCGAGCAACCGCTCGATGATTCCCTCGGCCTGCGCGCCGTAACCTCCGCCAAACAGGTTGAAGTGATTGAGCACGTGGTAGAGGTTGTAGAAGCCCCTGCGCGTGCCGGCCGCCGGGTCGAGCGGCCACGCCGCCTGGTACGCGGCGTAGAACGCCGGACCGAACCCGCCGAAGAGTCGCGTCATGGCGATGTCGGCTTCGCGGTCACCAAAATAGACCGCAGGATCGAACACCACCGGCTCGCCCGACACATCAGTCGCCCAGTTGCCACCCCACAGATCGCCATGCAGCAGCGACGGAACCGGGCGGTAACTTGAGAAGAGCGCACCCGCGATTTCGCCGAGTTGTCGACCGCGCTCGAGCAGGCGGGATGACGCGCCGTTGGTCTCAGCGAGGTCGAGCTGCATCGCGAGGCGGTGTCGGACGAAGAACCGTGCCCAGTCATCGTCCCACGCATTGCGCTGCGGCGTCGCACCGATCGAGTTGTCGCGATGCCAGCCGAAGCGCGGCGCCCCGACGCGGTGCAGGCTTGCAAGCTGCTCGCCGAGCAGCGCTTCGCCGTGCCTGACAGGCGTGGTGAAGTCGATCCAGCGCAGCGCTAGCCAGGCCGTCGAGGCAGCCGTACCGGTGCCCAGCAGCGCGGGAACCCGGATCGCAGCGGCGGCGGCGAGCTCCGCGAGTCCCGCGGCCTCAGCCTCGAACGCCGGCAGCCGTTGCACCGGCGCGAGCTTTATGAAGAGGTCGCCGTTGTCACTGGACCAGCGCACGCACTCGTCGATGCTGCCGCCGGCGACCTGCGCCGAGGGCGCGGGCTCGAGCGAACGGCCGAGCGCGGTCTGCAATGCCCACCGCAGCGTCTCGGTCGCATCCTCACGCGGCACAGCCGCTCCGTTTCACGTCGTCATGCGTGCCGCGATGCGTTTCGCCTGCTCCCGCAGCATGCGCCCGAACCCCTGGGCATCGCAGAAGCCATCGACGCCCCCAAGATCCGGTGCACGGCGCTCGAGGTCCGCAAGCTCCTCGTCCATCGGCATGTCGCACACGATCCCGGTGAGCTTGCGCGCCAGGTACGCCGACTCGCGATGCTCGCGCAGGCTCTGCGCGACGAAGCTCGCGCCACGGAACTTGAGCTTCGGGATTCCGTCGAGGTTGTCGAACACGCCCGTCAGCGTGTCGTAGTGCTTGAGCAGCTGCTGCGCGGTCTTGCGACCGACACCCGGCACGCCGGGTATGTTGTCGACACTGTCGCCCATCAGTGCGAGAAAGTCCGCCATGCGCTCCGGCCGCACGCCAAACCGGGCCTCGATGTCGTCGTACCCGTATCGCACGTCCGCGATCGCGTCCCAGTAGGTATCCGCGCCGGTGAGGAGCTGGGTCAGGTCCTTGTCACGGCTCGCGATGGTCACCGGGCGACCCGCCTCGCGGGCCCTGGCCGCCAGCGTTCCGATGATGTCGTCGGCCTCATAGCGGGGGCTCGCGAACTCCGCGACACCGAGCACGCGGCAGAACGCCCGGCATAGCGCGAACTGCCGCCGCAGTTCGGCCGGAGCGGGTTCGCGGTTTGCCTTGTAGGCTGGATAGATATCGTTGCGATACGACGGTGTCAGCGTCTGATCGAAAGCCACCGCCATGTGGACCGGCGCGTGCTTTTCGATGAGATCGCCCAGGAAGCGTGCAAAACCGTGCAGCGCGTTGACCGGGTTGCCATCGGGGTCGGCGATCTCGATCGGCACCGAGTAGTAGGCCCGGAACACGAACACGCTGGCGTCGACGAGATACAGCACGGCGCGACCATACCCGAAATGCAGCGGCCGGGCTCGGCCAATCGTTGAACCCGGCGCCGGAACTATCGGCGGGTGTAGCATCGCCGGCAAGCCGCGGCAAGCGGAGCGGACGAACAAATCAGCGGGGGTGAATCATGCTCGATGTGAATGTCCCGGGTGCGGCCGTCGCCGCACTGGCCACGTTCCTGATCGGTGGTCCCTGGTACTCGAACGCGCTGTTCGGCGATAGATGGCGCAAGGCGATGTCCGTATCGGATGCCAAGCCGGGGCATCCTGCCAAGGTCTTTGGATTCGCATACCTGTTCAGCCTCATCGCGGCGGGATTCCTGTCCACGCTGATCCCGCCGGGGACGGGTGCGATGGCCGGGTTGCAGACCGGCGTGATCGTCGGCCTGTGCCTCGTTGCAACCAGCTTCGGCGTCAATTACATGTTCGCCAACCGGCCAGCCGCGGCGCTGCTGATCGACGGCGGCTATCATATCGCGCAGTTCGCGGCCTTCGGCCTGGTACTGGGCCTCTGGCCCAGCTGAATAGATTTGCAGCATTTGCGGACGCAACTGAGCACCACGAGGAACCGGGCATGAAGATCTCGGAGCTGTTCAAGGTAGAGGGACTCGGCGTGATCGTCACGGGCGGCGCGAGCGGCCTGGGCCTGGGTTTCGTCGAGGCGCTAGCCGCAAACGGCGCTCGTGTCACGCTGCTCGACCTCGACACCCGCCGCGTCGCCGACGAAACCGGACGCCTGCGAGCGGCCGGATTCGACGTGCAAGGAAAGGTGGTCGATGTCACCGACCATCCGGCGCTCGACTCCGCCTTCGACGAGGCGGCCGCCCGTTACGGGCGTCTCGACGTCGTGTTCGCGAATGCCGGCATCGATTCAGGTCCCGGCTTCCTCGGCGCATGGTTCGGAACGGACCGCGGCCGTCCGGACGAGGGCGCACTCGAGAATTACTCCGACGAACGGTGGAACCGGACCATCAACGTCAACCTCAACGGTGTATTTGCCACCGTGCGCGCGGCCGCACGGCACATGAAGCCGCGCAAGAGCGGGCGCATCATCGTCACAACCTCCGTCGCCGCGCTGCGCGTCGAGCCCGCGGTCGGCGCAGCCTACATGGCTGCCAAGGCCGCATGTCATCACCTGGTGCACAACGTCGCGATGGAGCTTGCGATGCACAACATCACGGTGAACGCCATCGCGCCCGGGCTGTTCGTCACCAACATCGGGGGCGGACACCTGAAGAATCCCGAGCTGCAAAAGGTTTTTGCCCAGGCGGTGCCGATGCATCGCGTCGGCTTTCCGGAAGACATCCACGGCCTTGCGCTGTTCCTGGCCTCGCCCGGCTCCGCCTACATCACGGGTCAGCAGATCGCCATCGACGGCGGATACGCGCTCGGCTCGGCGGATTGAGGCGCCGTCGCGCCGAGGGATCAGGAGAGCGATCTCTTCAACCGCTGGTGCAGAGGACTCGAACGCGGGAAATGCGCGCGCAGGTACTCCATCTGGTCGGCGAGCACACGCCGACCCTTGAGATAGATGTACTCGGCGTAGCTCGGGGTGAACGGGATCGCGATGAGCTGCAGCCGCGCCTGCTCCGGCGTCCGCCAGGCCTTGAGGTTGTTGCAACGCCGGCAGGCGGCCACAACATTGCTCCAGGCGTCGCGGCCGCCGCGCGACAGCGGCGTCACGTGATCGCGCGACAGCTGGCTGGATGTGAAACGCTGCCCGCAGTACATGCAGAGGTGTCCATCGCGGCGGAACAACGTCTCGTTGTTGAGCGGCGGTACGTAGCCGCTCATCAGGTTGCCAGGGTTATGGGAGTGACCGAGAGTCGCGACGATCGAGTTGACCTCGACGGACGTGCGGCGACCGCTGCGCGCATTCACCCCGCCCCACAGCCGGAACAGCGGCTGCCCGCAGGCGTAGGCGATCTGGCCCATGAAATGCAAACGGACGGCGTCCCGGTAGTCGATCCACTCCAGTGGCATCCCCGAGACGTCGGTACGAAGGACCTCCTGAGACAGGCTGTACACGACCATCCTCATCCATTGGTCCCGCGGCCGGTTGGCTGCCGGGGGCGGGACGTGGCGCTCACGATACGTTACCCGTATGCGATAATTCAAATTAAGCCAAGGCTCACGAATTAGACGAGAAATCCCGGCGTGACGGCGCGACCGAACGCCCGGACCGGGATTTACCGGGAGGATCCGTACTGATGCCGATCACGATAGGCGTGCTTCGCGAGGTCACGCCAGGCGAGACGCGTGTTGCGCTCGTCCCCGAGGTCGCGGGCAAGTTCCGCTCGGCCGGTGCCCGGGTAGTCGTGGAGCGCGGTGCCGGCGTGCAGGCGCAGTTCCCCGACAGCCTGTGGAAGGACGTCGAGTTCGCCTCGACAGGGGCGGAGGTGCTTGCCGCGGCGGATGTACTGGTGAAAGTCCAGCCGCCCACGATCGAGGAGGTCGCCCGGCTGAAACCCGGCGCGGTCACGCTGAGCTTCCTCTATGGGCACCAGCGGCCGGAGGTGGTCCGCGCGCTTCGCGACGGCCGGATCACGGCGTTTGCGATGGAGTTGGTGCCGCGCATCTCGCGTGCGCAATCAATGGACGCGCTTTCCTCGCAGGCGTCGACCGCGGGCTACCAGGCGGTGCTGATCGCGGCGCTCGCGCTCGACCGCTTCCTGCCGATGCTAACGACCGCCGCCGGCACGATCCGGCCCGCGCAGATCCTCGTGATCGGCGCCGGGGTCGCAGGGCTGCAGGCCATTGCGACCGCAAAGCGCCTCGGCGCGATCGTCGAGGCGTACGACGTGCGCTCGGCCACGCGCGAGCAGATCAAGTCGCTCGGCGGGAGGTTCGTCGAGACCGGCGTCAGCGCCGAGGGTGCGGGCGGCTACGCGCGCGAGCTCACAGCCGAGGAGAAGGCAAAGCAGCAGGAAGTGCTCGAAAAGCACATCGCCGCCGCGGATGCCGTGATCACCACCGCCGCCGTGCCCGGTCGCGCGGCGCCGCGGATCATTCGCAAGGAAGCGGTGACGCCGATGAAGCCTGGCGCGGTGATCGTCGACATCGCGGCCGACACGGGCGGTAACTGCGAGCTGACGAAGCCGGGCGAGACCGTCACGGTCGACGGCGTGCGCATCATCGGCCCGATGAATCTGCCGGCGCAGCTGCCCTACCACGCGAGCGAGATGTACGCCCGCAACATATTCAACTTCCTGAAGCCCGCGATCGACAAGGACGGCGCGCTCGCGATCGACTGGAACGACGAAGTATTCGCGCAATCCGCGCTCACCCACGACGGCCAAGTCCGCCACGAGCCGACTGCCAAGCTCATCTGAGGAGCCTACGGATGGAAGGCATCATCGCCCTCTATATCTTCATGCTTGCCGCGTTTACGGGCTACGAGGTCATCTCGCGCGTCCCGGTGATCCTGCACACGCCGCTGATGTCGGGCTCGAACTTCGTGCACGGCATCGTGCTGGTGGGCGCGATGGTCGCACTCGGGCACGCCGACTCGACGCTCGGCAAGGTGATCGGCTTCGTCGGCGTGGTGCTCGCCGCGGGCAATGCCGTGGGCGGGTACGTGGTCACGGAGCGCATGCTCGAGATGTTCAAGGCGAGTGGACAGCGCGGGCCGAAGAAGGGCTCGCACTGATGTTCTCCGGCAACGCGGCGCGCCTGCTGATCGACGCGAGCTACCTGCTCGTCGCCTTCCTGTTCATCTTCGGGCTGAAGCAGATGAGCTCGCCGGTCACCGCGCGGCGCGGGATCCTGTGGGCCGGCGCCGGGATGCTGATCGCAACGGTGGTCAGCTTCGCCTACCCCGGCATGCACAACTACCCGCTGATCCTCGCCGGCATCGGCGTGGGCTCCATGGCCGCGTGGTGGAGCGGCAAGCGGGTCGCGATGACCGATATGCCGCAGATGATCGCCCTTTACAACGGCATGGGCGGTGGCGCAGCGGCGGCGATCGGCGCAGTGGAGCTGTTCGGCAGCAAGGCGCACGGCAGCGTGCTGCTCGCGCTGGCCGTGATCGGCGGCATCATCGGTGCGGTTTCGTTCTCGGGCTCGCTGATCGCCTTTGGCAAGCTGCAGGGTCTGATCAAGCGCTCCTGGCGCTTCGGCGGTCAGCAGGTGCTGAACCTGGTCCTGCTCGGGGTGATGCTGGTGTTCGGCGCCTGGGTCGTGCTGAGCGGCAACACGAGCCCGGCGGCGGTGTTTGTCTTCTTCCTGCTCGCGCTCACCCTCGGGATCACGATGACCTTGCCGATCGGCGGCGCCGATATGCCCGTCGTAATCTCACTCTACAACGCGCTCACGGGCCTCGCGGTCGCGCTCGAAGGCTTCGTACTGGGGAACGCCGCGATGATCATCGCCGGCACGGTTGTGGGCTCCGCGGGCACGCTACTCACCCAGCTCATGGCGAAGGCGATGAACCGCTCGCTCGCCAACGTGCTCTTCAGCGGCTTTGGCGAGACCGCCGCTGCGGCTGGCGAAGTGAAGGGCTCGATGAAGCCCATCGAGGCGACCGACGTCGGCGTGATGATGGCCTTCGGGCAGAAGGTAATCGTCATCCCCGGTTACGGCATGGCGGTGGCGCAGGCGCAGCACAAGGTCTGGGAGCTGGCCGAGGACCTGATGGAGCGCGGCGTGATGGTCAAGTTCGCGATCCACCCGGTCGCGGGCCGCATGCCGGGGCACATGAACGTGCTGCTCGCCGAGGCCGGCGTGCCCTACGACCTGATCTTCGACCTCGACGAAATCAACGGCGAGTTCGCGACCGCCGACGTCGCGCTCGTGATCGGCGCCAACGACGTCGTGAACCCAGTGGCGCGCACCGACAAGTCGAGCCCGATCTACGGCATGCCGATCCTGAACGCCGACCAGGCAAAGAATGTCGTGGTCATCAAGCGCGGCCAGGGCGCCGGCTTCTCCGGCATCGAGAACGCGCTCTTCTATCTCGACAACACGCGGATGCTGTACGGGGACGGGCAGAAGGCCGTCGCTCAGCTCATCGCCGCGGTCAAGTCCGTCTGACGGCCGCCGCTCAGAGCGGCGCGGGGCTAAGCCAGGAGAGAGCGAGCAGGCTCGCGCAGCAGACCGCGAGTGCGACGGCGGTGGCCGCGACAAACGCCCGCCAGCCGAGTGACCGCACCTCGCGCAGCGAGATCCCGAGCCCGATCGCCGTCATGCCGCAGACGAGGAGCAGATCCGAGGCGGCGAGCCCGGCCGCGATCAACCCTGACCAGGCATCTGCGACCTCGGTGCCGGCAAACGCCGCGTCGCCCGCCGTCCGCAGCATCGCGAGCAGCACGAACGCGATGAGGAACCCAGGCAACGCCTGCCGCAACGGAATCTCCGCGGCCCCCGCTTCACCGTTCGCCGATCCGCGCATCGAGAGTGCCGCCAGCGGGATCAGCACCAGCATCGACATGTTGCGGAGCAGCTTGGTGAAGCCAGCGACGGGCACGGCGTCCGGCACGCCGAACTGTTGCGCGTAGATCATCGCCGCGCCCATCACCTGCGAGGTGTCGTGGATCGCGGTGCCGAGGAACATGCCGGCCGCGGCGTCGTTGCCGCGGAAGAACGCATCGGCGAGCCACGGATAGAGAAGCATGCCGGTGCTGCCGAGAAGAACCACGCAGGTAAGCGCGACGCCGGTATCGGCCGCGCGAGCTCGCAGCACTGGCGCGGCCGCGGCCACCGCCGTGCAGCCACAGACCGCCGTGCCGAGCGCGAGCAACTGGACGAAGGCGCGCGGCAGGCCGAGCAACCGGCCGACCAGCATCGCGGTCGCGAGCGCGGTCACGAGGCATCCCGCTGCGACGGTGAGTGCGACGGGACCCACGGCGGCCATCCCCGCAAGGGTGAGTCGCAGACCCACCAGCGCAATGCCGACCCGAAGCACCCGCTGCGCGACAAGCTGCACGCCGGGCTCGAAGCGCGAGCTCAATCCAACTGTGTTGCGCCACGCGATGCCGAGCAGCACCGCGAGAACGATGGCGCTCACCGGGATGGCGGCACCCTGTCCGAGACTTGAAATTGCGACAGCCGCCAGCTTCGCGGCGACCGCCAGGCCGACGGCAAGCGCGACACCCGCGACGGGCGCGCGACGCCATGTCGCCGGAAGCGCAGAAATAAGAGCCATCGGGCGCCCGCTCAGCGAATCGCTGCGCGGCGGCCGATCGGGCGGCGACCCACGGCAGCGACCTGTGACTGGGGTCTGCGCTGGCGCGCGACCATGCGCTGATGCAGGTCAGCCACGCAGTTGCTGCCGGTGCGCTCGAAGAGGAACGGCAGCAGTCCGTGCAGCAGACAAGCCAGCCCACCCAGCACCATTCGCAGGCCGAAGCCGCCGGCCGCGACCAGGTGCTGAAAATAGGTTTCGCCGACCGATTCGGGGTGCTCAGTAAAAAGCCGGTTCACGTCCATGGGCCAAGAGATTAGTCCCCAAGGCCCGCAACAGGATTGCGAATTCGAGCCCGATCAGCACATTTTGAGCAATCCTGTTGCGCGGTTGTTGCCATTTCGGGTACTTTGTCTCATGGATCGCCTTGATCGTCGAATTCTCGAGCTGATGCAGAAGGATGCGTCGCTGCCAGCCGCGGAGATCGCGGAAAAGGTCGGACTCTCAAAGGCGCCCTGCTGGCGCCGCATCCGACGGCTCCACGACGAGGGTGTGATCCGCCGCATCGTTGCCGTGCTCGACCCGAAGGCGCTGAACGTCGGGACGACGGTGTTCGTGACCGTCAAGGCTGCGAGCCACAGCTCGGCGTGGTTCGAGCAGTTTGCGCGAACCGTGCGCGACATTCCCGAGGTGGTGGAGCTCTACCGCCTGAGCGGCAACGTCGATTACCTGATGCGGATCTGCGTCCCGGGCATCGACGCATACGACGAGGTCTACAAGAGGCTCATCGCCAACTGCGACTTCCTCGACGTGAGCGCGAGCTTCTCGCTCGAGACCATCAAGGCGACGACCGCGCTGCCACTCACGTACCTGGGCGCAGAGTAGGGAGACGACCGCTACGGCGGCGCATACTTCGTCGCAGGCATGGTTCGTTGAGAAGAAAAGGAAACAAATAATGGCGGCCTATTATCTTGTCGATGTCCTCGAGATCACCGACCAGGCCAAGATCGCGAAGTATCGCGAGGGTGTATTTGCCACAGTCGAACTGTACGGCGGTCGCTACGTCATACTCGGCGGGAAATGCGAGGTCGTCGAAGGCGACTGGTGTCCCACCTTCCCGGTCATGATTGAGTTTTCGAGTGTCGAACAAGCGAAACGCTGGTATTCGTCCCCGGAGTACCAGCCACTGCTGAAATTGCGACTGGAGTCGACACGCGGCAATGCGCTGTTCATCGAGGGCCGCTAGACGCGTCAGAGCGGTCGCGCAAGTTCGTGCCTTTGGGCCAACTCCAGCCAGATCTCCAGGTTTTCCGGGTCTCCGTCGCTGTTTCCCGACGTGAACCGTCTGCGATACGCCATCAACAGGTCTGACTCCTGGGCGGTCAGACCGACCAGCACTTCTCGGCCCTCTTCGTCCCACGCCAGCGAGCGTGCCTCGGCCAGGCGCTGCCGTTCGCTCTCAGTGAAGTCGCACATCGCATTCCTCCCTGGCGGGTGTGCAAACAAGGACTGACTTTCAACGCCAAATACCGCGTGGGCCCAAAAAGGTTGGTAGCTTTGCGGTGACTTCCCTGCAGGGGGTGCGACCAGACTCACCGACTCCATGTCAGCCTGCGGGGCTTGTGGCGGTGCGGGAGACCGGCCTGATGTCGGCGAACATGCTGCGGGCGTTCCAAGTCGGGAAGGCTCGTACCAGCGACGGGGAACCGTCGAGTTGGATACGGCCCTCGCGGGTGGCTTGGGCCCAGGTGAGCTGGCCGGCGTGCCATTTAACGAAGGCTTCGGCTTCCGCCGTGATGTAGAGGTCCTCGTCGAGGGCGGGGTACGTCTTGCAGATCTCAGTGTCTCCGAGCTCGATGAGTAGCCAATAGCGCTCACGGCGCGGGCGGCCGGTGAAATCGAAGCGGATGACGACGCGTCGATTTGGGAGCCGGTCTCGGCGGAGCGCGTTGCACATCGACCACAGGGCCACAAAGGGGTCGAGGTTCTCGGGGGCGATCTCGAGCCAACGCGCACCCCACTCGCCGAGCGACTGGCAGACCGCGAATAAGTCGTGACCCGCAGAAGTGAGCTCGTAGTGGTGCCCGCGCCCGTCGGGCTTGGGTGCCGACTCGACGACACCGAGCCGTTCGAGCTGCTTGAGCCGCTGTGAGAGCAGGGTACGCGAGAGTCCGGGCGCGCCCGCCAGGATCTCACCGAAGTTTCCGCAGCCAAGGTGCAGGTTGCGGATGATCAGCGGTGTCCAGCGCTCGGCGAAAATCTCGGCGCCGCGGGCGATGGGGCAGTATTGGCCGTACGTCCTCATGACTCCAGTGTTCTACCACCGCCTTCAGTTGTGAAGTCCAGATTCTTGACTTTTCGGCCGCGGTCCGCGGTGGTTCGATGTGGCCGTCGAGAGAGGAGGACACACGATGACCACACCAACGACTGCGGAAGTCCGCCACGGGAGCAAGAGGTCTTCCGTCGCGGAGATCGACGGGTTCCGAGGCCGGCTGATCAGTGCCGGGCACGCCGACTACGACATCGCCCGTGCAGTCTGGAACGGCGCCATCGACCGGCGCCCGTGCCTGATTGCCCGATGCATCGGCACCGCCGACGTGGTCGCGGCCGTGCGTTTCGCCCGCGATCACGATCTGGAGATCGCCATACGGGGCGGCGGCCACAACGTGGCGGGCACCGCCGTTTGCGACGACGGGATCGTCATCGACCTCTCGGCCATGCGGGGCGTGCGAGTCGATCCCGCCGACCGTAGCGTCTGGATACAGGGCGGTGCGCTGTGGGGCGATGTCGACCACGAGACGCAGGCGCACGGTCTGGCCACCACGGGCGGAATCGTGAGCCACACCGGAGTCGCCGGGCTCACCCTCGGCGGTGGCGTCGGCTGGCTGATGCGCAAGCACGGTCTCGCGGTCGACAACCTCCTCGCCGTCAACGTCGTGACGGCCGACGGCGAGTCACTGCGGGCGTCCGAGCACGAGTACCCGGACCTGTTCTGGGCGTTGCGAGGCGGCGGCGGCAACTTCGGCGTGGTCACCTCGTTCGAGTTCCGCCTCCACTCCGTGGGGCCCACCGTCCTGGCCGGGCCCATCCTCTGGGACGCAACCGACGCCGGGGAGGTCCTCCGCTTCTACCGCGACTTCGTCCGCGACGCTCCCGACGAGCTTGGCACGGTCGTGAGGTTCGGCGCCGTGCCGCCGCTACCGGTCATCCCCGAGGATCTGCACTGGCGCCAGGTGGTGATGATCGGTACCTGCTACGCCGGGCCGATCGAGGATGGTGAGCAGGTAATCCGCCCGCTCCGCGCATCCCGGACTCCGCTCCTAGACCTGGTCGGGCCCACGCCGTACGTGGGATTTCAGAGTGCGCTCGACTCGACCGTCGTCCACGGTTGGAACTACTACTGGAAGTCCACGCACCTCCCCGAGCTCCGCGACGACCTCATCGACGTGATCGCCGAGCACGCGTTCTCCATCTCGTCGCCGCGGTCGTACGTGGCAATGTTCCATCTGAAAGGGATGGTGAGCCGAGTGGCCGACGGTGTGACGGCGTTTGGGAACCGGCAGGCGTCACACGCAATCACCCTCGATGGTGTGTGGCGGCCGGGCGAGGACTTCGGCGACCGCGACATCGCTTGGTCGAGGGAGTTCTTCGCTGCCCTCGGCCGCTTCCGCGAAGGCGTCTACGTCAACTTCCTCGGCGGCGACGAAGACCCCGACAGGGTCCGCGAGGCGTACGGCGACTCCGTCTACGACCGGCTGGTGGACGTGAAGAACACGTACGACCCCGACAACGTCTTCCACCACAACCAGAACATCCGCCCGGGTTGTTTGCCCTAAGGCCGCTTGCGTGACGGGCTCGAGCCGCAATGACGGGTGCGATGGCCTATGTAAGCATGCACAACAGCATGGCCGACACCCCGCAATGGATCTGCCCCGCCTGCGACACTCCGGTGACCACACCTTATTGTCCCGCCTGCGGTGAGCGACAGCCGCATCCGCACGAACTTACCCTGCGGGGCCTGCTGCGCCAGGCGGTCGAGGCATTCACCAGTCTGGATGGACGACTTTGGCGCACTCTGGGAAATCTGCTGGGCCGCCCCGGTGCCCTGACGGTTCTTTATAAGCATGGCCCGCGAAAGCCCTACATTGGACCGTTCGCGTTGTTCCTGCTCACCAACGTGCTGTTCGTCGCGATGGAGGCGTTGCCCGGCTCGAACATATTCTCGACGCCGTTGGACAACCACCTGCACAACCAGCCCTGGAGTCCTATTGCACAGGAACTGGTCTCGCATCGTCTGGAGGAAATGCAAACGACGCTGGATGCCTATGCTCCCATCTTCAACCAGGCGGTGGCGAGAAACGCGCAATCACTCGTCATCCTGATGGTGCTGCCTTTTGCGCTGTTCCCGCTCATGCTGTTCCGAAAGAGCCGGATGCCGTTCGCCGTGCACCTCGCGTTTTCGCTTCACTTCCACGCCTTCCTGCTACTGCTCATCAGCATTGCGCTGCTGATTCCGGTGATCGATCTGTGGTTGGGCGGAGCCGGGCTGGCATCACGGCGCCTGGATAACGGCATCGCGATCGGCTCGCTGCTGATTTGTGCCGTGTATCTGTATTTGTCGGCCGGGAGAGTCTACGGCGGCAGCGGGACAACCCGGATTTCCAAAGCAGTGCTCCTCGTCCTCGCCGCCGCCAGTATCTTCCTGGGTTATCGTTTCATGCTGCTATTGGTCACGTTGTACACGACCTGAGGTCTCTACTATGGATCGAGCCTTCGGCCCGGATTACGCGCGGAGATTTGTGGCGGCGCTGGCGCTGCTGCCATTCCTTACCGGAACGGCCGCGGAGCCGCCATCCTCGCCCGACAGCCAGGCACGCCACCAGAAGCTCCGCGCTGTCGCCGATGACTACTGGGAGTCCTATCTTCGCGAGAATCCTGAAGTCGCGACGGTACTCGGAGAGTACAAGTACAACGCCAGGCTGACCGATTATTCGCTGGCGCACGTTGACGTATTGCGAACCCGCTCCGCCGACCTGCTCGTTCGTGCGCAGGACATCGACACCGCGGGCCTTTCTGATGCGGATCGCCTGGATCAGCAGTTGCTCGTGCGAACGCTCGGCGACCAGCTGGAATTTATCCGCCTCAAGAACTTCGAGATGCCGCTCAACCAGATGGATGGCGTACATCTGACGCTGCCGCAGATCGCGACCACCGCCCCCTTTGACAGCGTCGCGCACTACCGTGACTACATCGCCCGCCTCAACGCGATTCCGGTGGCGATCAATCAGGTGATCGAGCGCTCCAGGACGGGCCTCAGGGACGGGCTGGTCCAACCGCGCTTCCTGCTGGAGAAGACGGTCGTCCAGTGTGCGGCCCTGGCGGATGCGGCGGGGGCCTCCAATCCGTTTGCCGAACCGGCGGGCCGCATCCCGGAATCTTTCCCGGCGGTCGATCGCCGGCAACTCCGCGAAGCCATTATCGCCGTAGTCGATGGGAAGGTCCGCCCGGCCTATGCCAAGCTCAGGACGTTCATCGCCGACGAATACGCTCCCAAGGGCCGCTCGGAGCCCGGGATCTGGTCGTTGCCGGACGGCGACGCTCGCTACCGTGTCGCGATCCACATGCAGACCACGACAAATCTCAGCGGCGAGCAGATTCACGAGATTGGTCTCGCGCAGGTCGCGGACCTGGAGAGCCAGATCACGGCGCTCGCGAAAAGCGCCGGATATTCAGATCGGGCAAGCTTCGAGAAGGCTGTCTACTCCGATCCAAGAATGCACGGCACATCGCGCCAGCAGATCCTGGACCGCTTTACGCACTACATCGGTCAGATGGAGCCGAAGCTGCCGGAACTCTTCGGGCTCCTGCCCAAGAGCAAGCTCATCGTGACCAGCGTCCCGGCCTACATGGAGAAGGAGAGCACCACGCAGTACATCCCGGGCACACCAGACGGATCACGGCCCGGCCAGGTCTGGGTTCTCACCTATGACTACGCGACCCATGACATGCTCGACGACGAGGCCACCGCGTATCACGAAGGCGTGCCCGGGCATCACATGCAGATTTCGATCGCGCAGGAATTGCCGGGGCTTCACCCGTTCCACCGCTCGCTCGGCTACAACGCCTACGTCGAAGGCTGGGCTCTCTATGCCGAGCGGCTTGGAAAGGAGGTCGGCTTCTACCAGGAGCCCGCGAGCGACCTCGGGCGCCTTCGCAGCGAGCTCTATCGCGCCTTGCGACTAGTAGTCGACTCCGGCGTCCATGCAAAACGCTGGTCGCGCCAGCAGATGGTCGACTACTGGAATCTCCACCTGCCGCCCGCGTCCGACGCGGAAATGGACCGCTACATCGCGTGGCCCGGTCAGGCGCTGGGATACAAGCTCGGCCAGTTGAAGATTCTTGAACTTCGTCAGCGCGCCGAATCTGAGCTCGGCCCGAAGTTCGACATAAAGGAATTCCACGACGAAATTCTGAATGCCGGCCCGCTCCCCCTGGACATGCTGGAGTCCCGCATCTTGGAGTGGATCGCTGGTGTCAAAGGGACGTAGCTGGCAACACAAGAAGTGGCCCGCGTGGCGGCCGATCGATTCTCGCAGCGTACGTGGACTCGCCTCGTGGCGAAAAGAGACACGCTCAGTCCTTCCCTACCGCCGGACCGCACTCGAAGTCGTCATCGCCCAGCGGACGGCAGAGCGATGGCCAGCCTTTCTCGCGCCAGTAGGCGACGAAGCCGTATCGAGTCAGCATCTCCTTCGCGCGCGGGTCAGCCAGCAGCGGTCGCGCGACCGGCGTGGCGACGTTCAGAAAGAGGGTTTGACGCCAGAGGCGGTGGTCTTCGCTCTCGAAGAAGTCGAAGAACATGTCGGCATCGCCCCGATGCGCGGCGTATAACGTGTGTCCGGGCCGCTCCCAGACGATTCGACGCGCCTCCGCGTCATCGATCCCCGGCCCGCCCTGAGACCACCGGAAGAGCTCTGCGTGTTGCGCAGCGACCTCCGGCCTGAAACGCATTGCCTCCGCGAGCGCGTTGCGCGCAGGCTCGATCCGGCCCTGCCAGAATTCCAGGTAGAAGTCGGCCAGGACTCCCCAACGAAAGCTGGGGTCGATCTCGCGCATGCGGTCCCGCGCCTCCTCGACGAGCGCGCGGCTGTCCAGGCGCGCGCCGATCAACGCGATCCGCGACCAGGAGTTGGCGACGAAGGGCTCGAGCGCCACGAGCTCCCGAGCGGCGACCAGGGAGTCCTCGTTGCGCCCGAGATCGTTCAGGAGCTCCGCGTAGTCCTCGCGCACATCGGGGTAGGTCGGATCGGCCTGAATCGCGCGCTGGTAGAGCTGCTCAGCCTCCGCATATCGGCCCTCTGCCCGCGCGACGTTGGCCTCGGCGTGCAGAGTCATCGCCGCGTCCGGATCGAGGCCGGCCGCCCGCTCGGAGGCAACGCGCATGTTGGCCATCGCGTCACCGAGCATCGCGCGCTGCGCCCGCGTCGTGTACCACTGAGCGGCCTCGTGCGCGAGCGACAGGGACGCCCAGCCCGCGCCGAACTCCGGCGCACGCTTCACCGCGGCTTGCAGGTGTGCAATCGCCTCCGGCAGGTCCCTGCGCTTGCGATAGAGGGTCCGTCCCTTCAAGTACTCGTCGTAGGCCAGCGGATCGATCGCCTGACGCGCGGACGGCGCCTCCGCGACGCCCAGCTTCGTCTCGAGCTGCTCGGCGATGCGCAGTGCGATGTCGTCCTGCAATGCAAACACGCCTTCGAGCTCGCGGTCGT
>Ga0207675_100002927_pt1 | contig 16791 bp, 16 predicted proteins | sample KBSSwiS42_FD_184305 | JGI IMG/M metagenome (GOLD analysis project Ga0207675, IMG submission 184305) | Switchgrass rhizosphere microbial communities from Kellogg Biological Station, Michigan, USA - KBS Switchgrass S4-2 (SPAdes) (version 2) | ecosystem: Host-associated > Plants > Roots >... | reverse complement strand
TCAGATCACCTCGATGACGCTCGCGATCGCCGAGGGAGCCGTCTTCATCGGCAGCTCCACCATGGGCGAGGAGTCGCGCGCCTAGCCGGGCCGGGTCCAGTCTCGGAACGCATCGAGGAGCCTCTCCCGCTCCGCGTCGGGGATCTGCTCCTCGGTCAGCATCCCGGTCAGCCGGATCGTCTCCCGCACCTGCTCGAGGTAGGTCGTGCAACCGTCGCAGCTCGCGAGGTGCGCCTCGACCCGCCGTCGCTCCTGCTCGGGAAGGGCGTCCTCGACGTAGTCGGTGAGCAGGTCGATCACCTCGCGACAGGTCAGGGGTCGCGCGGTCACGCGTCCTCCGATCCGGTCCTCAGGTACTCGTCCAGCTCCCGGCGCACGCGGGTACGCGCGCGATGCAGGAGCACCCGCTGGTTGACCTCGGAGAGGTCCAGGGCGTCGCGCACCTCGTCGGAGCTCCACCCGAGGACGTCACGCAGCCGGATCACCTCCGCCTGCAACGGCGGCAGGTGCTCGATCGCACGCCCGATGCGTCGCAGGGTCTCGTTGCCGAGGAGCCGGGCCTCGGGGATCCCGCGCCAGTCCTCCGGGAAGGTCGTCCATCCGCCAGGGTTGCGGCCGTTCGCGTCGTAGAACCACGAGGGCTCGACCCCCCGGTCCGTCTCGTCGTCGCCCGCGAGCGAAGAGAACGGGACGGAGCGGCCCTCCGCCGCTCCCCTGGTCTTGGCGATGTTCGCGACGATCCGGTAGATCCACGTTCGCAGCGAGGAACGGCCCTCGAAGCGCTCGATGCCCTTGACCACGCCGAGCCAGGCCTCCGCGACGACGTCCTCGGCGACGGCGCGCGACGACACGTACATCCGCGCGATCCGCAGCATGGCCGCCGTGTTCTGCTCGACGCGCATCATGAACGCGAGCTCGTCGCCGGCTCGAAGGCGCTCGACGATCGCAAGGTCCTCCTTGGAGGCGACGACGCCGGGGGCGCTCATGCGTGAAGGGTACGACCGCGGCCGACGGCCGTTCCGAGGCCGGGATGCGACTCGAGGTCGAAGGGGCATACGATCACCGCAGCTCGAGGGACGGTGAGGACGGGGGGCACGGATGGGGTACATCTCCCGCGGCTTCCGCGGGAAACGGGCGAGCGAACGTGAGGACGGGCGGCTTCCCCCGGGCCAGTACCTCGAGGACCGCTTCCCGGTTCTTTCGGCGGGTCCGACGCCGCACACGCCGCCCGACGAATGGTCCTTCGCCATCGAGGACGAGACGACGAAGCTCAGGACGTGGAGCTGGGAACAGTTCCGGGCCCTTCCCAGCGAGGACATCCGGGCCGACATCCACTGCGTCACGAAGTGGACGAAGCTGGATACCAGCTGGGAGGGCGTATCGATCGACACGCTCCTCGACGGCGTCGAGCACAACGCGACGCACGTGCTCGCCTTCTCCGACGGCGATTACACGACGAACCTGCCGCTCGAGGACGTCCTCGACGGTCAGGCGTGGGTCGCGTTCGCCTACGACGGACAGCCGCTCGAGGCCGAACACGGGGGGCCCGCCCGGCTCCTCGTTCCCCACCTGTACTTCTGGAAGAGCGCGAAATGGGTTCGCGGTCTTCGGTTGATGGATCACGACGAGCCCGGCTTCTGGGAGAGCTACGGCTATCACATCTACGGAGACCCATGGCGCGAGCAGCGGTACGCGGGCGACTGAACTGGACGCTCGGCGAGGTCGTCGAGCTGACCGACGAGACGCCGCGGGTCCGGACCATCTTCCTGGAGGTCCCCGAGTGGCCCGGCCACCGGGCGGGGCAGCACGTCGACGTCCGCCTCACCGCCGAGGACGGATACCAGGCGCAGCGCAGCTACTCGATCGCTTCGGCTCCCGAGGACGGGCGCCTCGCGATCACGGTGGAGCGCCTGCCCGACGGTGAGGTCTCGGAGTACCTCGTCGGCGAGTTGCGGCGTGGCGACATGCTCGAGCTCCGTGGTCCGATCGGCGGCTACTTCGTGTGGGAGGCCGGCTCGGACGGGCCGCTCCTGCTCGTGGCCGGCGGCTCCGGGATCGTCCCGCTGATGTCCATGCTTCGACACCGCCGGGCGTCGGACGGCACCGTCGGGGCTCGACTCCTCTACTCGTCTCGATCGTGGGACGAGGTCATCTACCGGGACGAGCTGGAACGGCTCGCCGCCGGGTCGAACGGCCCCGAGGTGATCCATACCCTGACGCGCTCCCAGCCGCCGGGGTGGAAGGGCTACGCTCGCCGGGTCGACGGGGCGATGCTCGCCGAGGCGGCGTGGGCGACGGCCAGCATGCCGATGACGTTCGTGTGCGGACCGACCTCGTTCGTCGAGTCGGTCGCCGGAGGGCTGGTGCTCCTGGGCTACCCGTCGAACACCGTGAAGACCGAGCGATTCGGACCGACGGGAGGCTAGATGGAAGGCGAGGCGCTCAGGCTCGACGGCAATGCGATCGCGGGCACGCTGGGTGAGATGTTCGTCCAGGAGATGACGGAGGCTCGCATCGCCTGCAAGGGATGTGGCAACGTGGAGCCCGTCGGGGCCGAGCACGCCTACGTGCAGGCCCCCGGCATCGTGTTGCGATGCAGCCACTGCGACGAAGCCCTGCTGGTGATGACCCGGACCGCGGGACGGCACCGCATCTGGTTCCCCCGCTCGCACTGGCTGGAGATGGGCGAGCCGACAGACTCCTGACGCGAGCGCCGAGGCGCGGCCGTGACGCGGTATAACGCCGAGATGCCAGACGGCCGCGAGCCCATCGCGCTCGCCATCGACATCGGCGGCACCTTCACGGACCTGGCCGCGGTCGACCGGAGGGACGGTTCGCTGATCCTGGCGAAGGTCGCCACGACGCCGTCGCGCCTCCAACGGGGCGTGCTCTCCGCCCTCGAACGCTCCGAGCTCATCCCGGGCGACGTGAGCGCGTTCGTGCACGGCAGCACCGTCGTGATCAACGCGGTCACCGAACGCCGTGGCGCACGGACCGCGCTCCTGACCACCGAGGGCTTCCGCGACGTGCTCGAGATCGGTCGGGCGAACCGGCCGGACCTGTACAACCTGTCGTACCGCAAGCCCGAACCGTTCGTGCCGCGGGGACTGCGGTTCGAGGTGCGCGAGCGGATCTCACACACCGGCGCGGTGCTCGAGCCCCTCGACGAGGCCGGGCTGGAGTCCGTTGCCGAGCGCCTGCGCCCCCTCGACGTCGAGGCCGTCGCGATCTGCTTCCTCCACGCGTGGACGAACCCCGAGCACGAACGCCGCGCTTCCGAGCTCCTGGCGAAGCTCCTACCCGATGCCGAGATCGTCGCCTCGCACCAGATCAGCTCGCAGTGGCGCGAGTTCGAACGGACCAGCACGACCGTGCTCTCGGCCTACGTGAAGCCGACGGTCGCCACCTATCTCGGGGAGCTGCGGTCGGGGCTTCGGGAAGCGGGCGTCCGGGCACCGGTGTACGCGATGAGGTCGAGCGGCGGCGTCTCCTCGTTCGAGCGCGCGGCCGAGGCGCCCATCACGTTGCTGGAGTCCGGCCCGGTGGCCGGCGTGACCGCCGCGGCCGAGCTCGGCCGGCGGCTCGGCGTCCGGGACGTGCTCTCCCTCGACATCGGCGGAACGACGGCCAAGACCTCGGCGATCCGTGGCGGTCGCGTGACGATCGAGACCCTCCATCACGTCGAGCGAACCCCGACGAGCGCCGGCTACCCGATCCAGGCCCCGGTCGTCGAGATCGTCGAGATCGGGGCGGGCGGCGGCTCGATCGCCCGGGCCGACGAGGCCGGCGGCCTGCACGTCGGGCCCCGGAGCGCGGGGGCCGAGCCCGGGCCGGCCTGCTACGGCCGAGGGGGCAAGGAGCCGACGCTGACCGACGCGAACCTCGTCGCCGGACGGCTCGATCCCGAGTACTTCCTCGGCGGCTCGATGCCGCTCGATGTCGACGCAGCGCGGCGGAGCCTGTCGCGGCTGGGCGAGGGGATGGGCGTGGACGCCGCGACGGCGGCCCGCGGCGTCCTTCGCTCCGTCATCGCACAGATGTCGAATGCGCTTCGGCTGGTCACGCTGCGACGCGGTCACGACCCCCGCGACTTCACATTCGTCGCCTTCGGCGGCGCTGGTCCGCTGCACGCGGCGCTCCTCGCGCGCGAGCTCGGGGTCGCGCGAACGGTGATCCCACCCGGCCCCGGCCACTTCTCGGCGCTCGGGATGCTGCTCGGCGACCTCCGCGCGGACGCCGTTCGAACGCACGTCGGCGCGCTCGACGACGCCACGATCCGGCCGCTGTTCGACGAGCTCGAGGCCGAAGCCACGGCCGAGCTCGAGCGCGAGACCGGCGAGCGTAGGATCGAGCGATTCGCTCGTCTGCGGTACGTGGGGCAGGAGCACACGCTCGAGGTGCCGCTCGACGAGGGGCCGATCGACGACGAGCACCTCGGGCGGCTGCGGGAACGTTTCGACGCCGCGTCCGAGGAGACCTACGCGTTTCGCCTCCCGACCGCGGTCGAGATCGTCGAGGCGCGGGTGAGCGTCTCGGCCGCGCGCGATGAATCGTTCGTGTGGTCGACCGCGCCGATGCCGGCTCCCGAGCTCCAGCCACGCGAGGTCGACCTCGACCAGCACGGCGGCGTGCAAACGGCGTCGGTCTTCGAACGCAGAGCACTGCGCCGCGGCGAACGCCTTGCGGGTCCCTGCATCGTCGAGGAACCCGCGACCACCGTGCTCGTCCTACCCGGGCAGTCGATGACGGTGGACGAGGCCGCGAACCTCGTCATCGAGGAGGACGCGTGAGCGACCGATTCACGACCGACGTCCTGCGCGAGGCGTTCTACGCCGTCACCGACGAGATGTTCGAGTCCCTCAAACGAACCTCGCAGAGTCCGGTGATCTACGAGGTCCTCGACTTCGCCGTCGGGCTCACCGACGCCGGCGGCGAGCTCGTCTCGCAGGGCAACGGGATCGCGGGGTTCCTCGGCCCGCTCGGAGAGGCCACGCGCGACACGCTCCTTCGGGTTCCCGATCTCGCGCCGGGCGACGTCGTCGCGACGAACGATCCCTACGCGGGGGGCGGTGGACACCTCTCCGACGTCGCGATGATCCGTCCGATCTTCGTGGACGGCGGGATCGTCGCGTTCGCCGCGGCGAAGGGCCACTGGACCGAGGTCGGCGGCAAGGACCCGGGGTCGTGGACCGCCGACTCCGTCGAGATCTTCCAGGAGGGGCTGCAGCTGCCCTTCGTCCGCGTGGCCCGCGGCGGCGAGCTCGACCGCGACCTCGTCGCCATGATCGGCGCGAACAGCCGCCTGCCCGACATGACGATCGGCGATCTCACGGCGTTCGCGGCCTGTCTCGAGGTCGCCGAGCGCCGGCTGCTCGAGATCTGCCAACGGTACGGCGTCGAGGACGTCAGGTCGGCGATGGCGGCCGCGCACCAACGGAGCGAGGCGCTGTCGAGAGCAGCCGTCGAACGTCTGCCCCGCGGCGTGTTCGAGGCCGAGGACTTCATCGACGAGGACGGCCTGGGCAACGGGCCGTTCCCGATCCGCGTGCGCGTCGAGATCGACGGCGAGCGCGTCGTCGCGGACTTCACCGGTACGCATCCCCAGGTCCCGGGGCCGGTGAACTGCACGCGGAGCGGGCTCGTCTCCGGGATCCGAACGGTGTTCAAGGCGATCACGGATCCGAACGAACCCGGCTCCGACGCGTGGTTCCGGCCGTTCGAGGTGATCTGTCCGTCGGGCACGATCTTCACGGCCGAGAGGCCGGCGCCCGTCGCCTTGTACTTCGAGGCGACCGAGGCCGCGACCGACCTCGTGTGGAAGGCGCTCGCCCCCACGATGCCCGAGGTCCTGACGGCGGGCAGCTTCGTCTCGGTGTGCGCGACGGCCATCGCGTGCACACACCCGGACACCGGGGAGCCCACGCTGCTCGTCGAGCCCCAGGCAGGCGGCTGGGGCGCGAGCGTCCTGAAGGACGGCGAGCACGCCCTCGTCTCGGTCGGCGACGGCGAGACCTACGTCATCCCGGCCGAGGTGTGCGAGCAGCGCTACGGGATCCGGGTCGAGCGGTTCGGGTTCGATGTGGTCGAGGCCGGGGCGGGCCGGCGACGAGGCGGCCGAGGGCTCGTTCGCGAGTACCGGATGCTCACCGATGGGATCCTGACGGTCGGCTTCGGACGCCATCGATTTCCCCCGTGGGGGGTCGGCGGCGGACACGAGGGCTCGCCCAACTACGTCGAGGTCGTCCGAGGCGACGGCGCGCGCGAACGGTTCGGCAAGGTTGCGCGCTACCCGTTGCGCGAGGGCGACCTCGTCCGACTCGTGACCGGGACCGGCGGCGGCGCCGGCGATCCGCGCGAACGCGAGCGCGGGCTGGTGCGCGCCGATCTCGAGGACGGGATCGTGACCGAGCACGAGGCACTCGAGGTGTACGGCCTCGACCCCTCCTGAGTAGCATCAACCGATGGAGCTCGACGCCTCGACGCTGCCGGCGCTCGCGCGCGGATGCGCGATCCTGGGCGCGGGCGGGGGCGGCGATACCGAGATCGGCCTGCTCGCGTCGCTCCAGGCGGTCGAGGACCACGGTCCGGTTCCGCTCGTCGACCTCGACGAGCTGGACGACGAGGCGCTCATCATGCCGTGCGGCGGCGTGGGCGCCCCCACCGTCTCGATCGAGAAGATCGAGAGCGGGGACGAGGGGGGGCGACTGCGCGAGATGGTCGAGACCCTGTGGAACCGTCGGGTCGTCGCGCTGATGTCGGCCGAGATCGGCGGCTCGAACGGCATCATCCCCGTGGTGTGGGCCGCGCGGATCGGCCTGCCCGTCGTCGACGCCGACGGCATGGGCCGGGCGTTCCCGGAGATCCCGCAGGTCACCATGGAGATCGCCGGCATCTCCCCCAACCCCGCCGTCATGACCGACGAGCGCGGCAACGTCATCGTCTTCCGAGCCACCGACGGCGACTGGATGGAGCGGATGGAGCGCGCGGCCGCGGTCGAGTTCGGGGGCATGTCGTGGTCGAGCGAGTACCAGCTGACCGTCGGGGAGGCGAAGGCCGGCGCGGTCGTGAACCACGCCGTCTCGCTCGCGATCCGGCTGGGCACCGTCGTCGCGCAGGCGGAGCACGACCCGGTCGAGGCCCTCGCGCGCGAGATCCACGCCGCTCGTCTCATCGTGGGCAAGATCGTCGACGTCGAACGGCGCACGACCGCGGGGTTCGTCCGCGGGTCCGCGACGATCGAGGGACTCGACGCCGATGCGGGGCGCACCCTCCGGCTCGAGATCCAGAACGAGAACCTCGTCGCACTGGAGAGGAAACGCGCACTCGCGATGGTCCCCGACATCATCACGGTGCTCGACTCGGAGTCCGCGAACGCGATCTCGACCGAACGCCTCCGCTACGGCCAGCGTGTGACCGTCATCGCCTTCCCGTGCGATCCGATCTGGCGGACCGCCCGCGGCCTCGAGCTCGCCGGGCCGCGGCACTTCGGCTACGACCTCGACTACGCGCCGGTGGAGGACCTGCATGCCCTCGCCTGACCTCCGGCTCGGCGTGGACGTGGGCGGGACGAACACGGACGCGGTCGTGCTCGACGCGGACGACCGCCTCCTCGCGAAGGCGAAGGTGCCGACCACGCCGGACGTCACGAGAGGCATCGAGGCCGCGCTCGCCGGCGTCGTCGAGCGGGTCGACCGCGCGAGGATCACGCACGCGATGTTCGGGACGACGCACGCGACGAACGCGGTCCTCGAACGACGCGGTCTCCGGCGCGTCGGCGTGCTGCGACTGGGCGGACCGGCGACCCGGGCGATCCGGCCGCTCTTCGGGTGGCCGGCCGACCTGCGCGAGGCCGTCTCGGCCGGCGAGCGGATCGTGCACGGCGGGATCGAGTTCGACGGGCGCGAGCTGTCACCGCTCGACGCCGAGGCCGTCGCGCGCTTCGCGGGCGAGGTGGCCGGTCGAGCGGACGCGATCGCGATCGCGAGCGTCTTCGCCCCCGTCTCCGACGAGCACGAGCGCGCGGCCGAGGAGATCGTACGGAAGGAGCTCGGCGACCTGCCGATCTCGCTCAGCTCGCAGATCGGCTCCCTCGGCCTGCTCGAGCGCGAGAACGCCACGGTCCTGAACGCGTCGCTCATCGACGTCGCGCGCGGCGTGACGAGCGCGATCGCCGGCGCCCTCGAAGGCAACGGCCTGCGGCCCGTCACCTTCTTCGCGCAGAACGACGGCACGCTCATGGATCTGGAGTTCGCGATCCGCTTCCCCGTGCTCACGATCGGCAGCGGCCCGGCGAATAGCATCCGGGGCGCTGCCTACCTCACCGGCCGGACGGACGCGATCGTCGTCGACGTCGGCGGGACCTCGACCGACGTGGGCGTGCTGGTTCGGGGCTTCCCGCGCGAGTCCTCGTTCGGCGTCGAGATCGGCGGGATCCGGACGAACTTCCGGATGCCCGATCTCGTGACGATCGCGCTCGGCGGGGGAACGATCGTGACCGAGGACGCGCTCGGCCCCGAGAGCGTCGGTTACCGGATCCTCGAGGAGGCGCTCGTGTTCGGGGGCTCGACGCCCACGCTCACCGATGCCGGCGCCGCGGCGCAGCGGTTCGAGCTCGGTGACCGGAGCGCCCTCGGTCACCACGGCCCGCTCCTCGCCGCCGCGATCGCGCGCTCCGACGCGACGCTCGCCGACGCGATCGACCGCGTCAAGACCTCGCGCGAGGCGGTGACGCTCGTCGCGGTCGGGGGCGGCGCGCCGCTCGTGCCCGAGGACCTGGCGGGCACCAGCGAGGTCCTTCGGCCCGACCACTCCGACGTGGCCAACGCGATCGGGGCCGCGATCGCCTCGGTGAGCGGCGAGGTCGACCGCGTCTTCCACCCGGGGGCCGCGGGCCGCGAGGCCGCCATAGCCGAGGCGTCGTCCGAGGCGATCGAGCGCGCGGTCTCGGCCGGGGCCGCCCGAGACAGCGTCGAGGTCGTCGAGATCGAGGAGGTGCCCCTGGCATACCTCACCGATCCTGCTGTACGTATAAGGGTCAAAGCCGGCGGACCGCTCGCGTGGGGTTGACGCCGGACGCACCGGACGCTCGAACGAACCGAACAGGGAGGGGAGACCATGACATCTGCCCGGTTCCGATGGATGGTGGTGCTGGCCGCGTTCGCCGTCGCCGCGGCCGCCTGCACGGGGGACGAAGGTGGAGGTGGCACGACCGGAGGCGGGACGAACGCCGAGCCGGACACCTTCACCTACTCGGTCACCTCCGAGGTCATGATCGGCTGGGACCCCGCGACCGGCTACTCGAACGAGGTCATCGCCCTCCACAACATCTACGAGACGCTGACGCGATACAACGCCGCGACGCAGGAGGTCGAGCCGCTCCTCGCAGAGTCCTGGGAGTCGTCGAAGGACGGCCTCACGTGGACGTTCACGCTCCGCGACGGCGTGACCTTCCACACGGGCAACCCGCTCACCGCCGAGGCCGCGAAGGCCGCGATCGAGCGGACGATGGAGATCGGCGAGGGGGCGGCCTACATCTGGGGCGCGGTGAAGAAGATCGACGCGCCCGACGACACGACGCTCGTCTTCCATCTTTCCTACCCCTCGCCGCTGGACCTCGTCTCCTCGGGCACGTACTCGGCCTACATCTACGACACCACCGCGAGCAGCGGTCAGGATCTCGGCGACTGGTTCGCCGACGGCAACGACGCCGGCACCGGCCCGTACATGGTCTCCGAGTTCAACCCCGGTGACGAGATCGAGCTGCGCCTGGAGGCGTACCCGGACTACTGGGGTGGGTGGGACGACGCCGATCACTACGAGCGCTACGTCTTCCGCGTGACGCCCGAGGCGAACACCGCCGCGCAGCTCCTGCGCGCGGGCGAGGTCTCGATGGTCGAGCGGATGAGCCCGCAGCTGTGGGCCACCTTCGAGGGACAGGACGGCTTCAAGACCGAGAGCGCTCCCTCGTGGCAGACGCTGTTCGGCCTGCTCAACACGGCCGACGGCCCGCTCGCCGACCCGCAGGTTCGCGAGGCGGTGACGAAAACGATCGACTACGACGGGATGATCGCCGCCCTCGAGGGCGCCGCGGACCCGCTCTCGGGGGTGGTGCCGCCGGGCCTGTGGGGGCACACCGACGGGCTCGAATATCAGCAGAACGTCGACGAGGCCCGAACGATGCTGGAGCAGGCCGGCTTCGGCCCCAGCGGCGACCCGATCGACCTCTCGCTCACCTATGTGAAGGGCGACGCCGACGAGGAACTCGTCTCGACGCTCATGAAGTCGAACCTCGCCGACGTGAACATCAACCTGGACGTGCGCGGGCTGCAGTGGGAGACGCAGTGGGACCAGGGCAAGTCCGCGAACCCGGCCGACCGGCAGGACATCTTCATCTTCTACTGGTGGCCGGACTACCCGGACCCGGTGTCCTGGTTCTACAACCTGTTCCGCACCGAGAAGGAGCCGTTCTTCAACCTGTCGTACTACTCGAACCCCGCTCTGGATTCGGACATCGACCAGGCCTCGGTCGTCGCGGCCACCGACCGTGACCAGGCGACCCAGATGTACGGGGACATGCAGCAGGTCCTGTTCGACGACGCGCCGGCGATCCCGCTGTATACGCAGGTGTACCAGCGGGCGATGCTCAGTTCCGTCGACGGCTTCGTCGACAACCCGGCCTACCCGAACGTGGTCTTCGGCTACGAGCTGACGTCCGCCGCGTGACGCGGTTCGTCGTCCGGCGGCTGGCGCTCGCCGCGCTGGTCGTCCTGGGCGTCGTCGTGCTCACCTTCGTGATCGCGCGGGTCGTGCCCGGCGATCCCGCGGCGACGTGGGCCGGCCCGCGGGCCCGCCCCGAGCAGATCGAGAAGGCCCGGAAGGAGCTCGGCCTCGACCGCCCGCTCCCCGCCCAGATCGCCGAGTACGTCGGCGGGGTCGCGACGGGCGACTGGGGCGTCTCGCTCCGGACCCGCCGGCCCGTGCTCGACGACATCGGCCGGCGCGCCCCGGCCTCGATCGAGCTCGTCACGATCGCGACGCTGCTGGCGCTCGTCGTCGGGATCCCGCTCGGGCTGGTCGCGGCCCGGTGGAAGGGGAGGGTCCCGGACGTGGGGTCACGCCTGATCGCGGTCGTCGGGGTGTCGATGCCATCGTTCTGGCTCGCGATCGTGCTGCAGCTCGTGTTCTTCCAGTGGCTGCACCTGCTGCCCGTGGCCGGCACCTACGACCCGAACCTCGACTACACGAGCCCGCTCCGGAGCATCACGAACATGCCGATCGTCGACGCGCTGCTGACCGGCAACTGGGCCGTGTTCGGCAGCTCGCTCACGCACGTGATCCTGCCGGCGATCGTGATCGCGGCCTATCCGGCCGGCGTGATCACGCGGATGGTGCGCGCCTCGGTGCTGGACACGATCGGCGAGGACCACGTGCGGATGGTACGGGCGCTCGGCTTCCCCGAGCGGAGCGTGTTCGGGCGCTTCGCGCTCCGGCACGCGTGGAGCCCGGTCGTCGCGCTGCTCGCGCTCGTGTTCGCGTACGCGCTCGTGAACACGTTCCTCGTCGAGGCGATCTTCAACCGGCCGGGCCTGGGCAGCTACGCCGCGGACGCGATCGGGGCGCTCGACACGCCGGCGATCCTGGGCGTCACGCTGTTCGTCGCGATCGTGTACGTGATCGGCAACCTGCTCGTCGACATCGTCCAGGCCACGATCGACCCGCGGATCCGGGTGAGCTGATGTCGAGGGTCCCGAGCTACCCCGACGTCGAGAGCCGCGAGGAGACCCTCGCGCCGCCCGGCCGCCTCCGCAGCGTGCCCGGGGTCATCCGGCGCAACCCGCTCCTCGCGGTGGGCGCCGCGATGTGCATCGCGATCTTCCTGGTGGCCGTCCTCGCGCCGCTCATCGCGACGTACCCGGAGGACGCCGGGAGCGCCGTCCACCCCCTCCAGACGCTCGAGCCGCCCTCGGCCCAGCACTACTTCGGGACCGACCAAGTGGGGCGGGACGTGTTCTCGCGCGTGGTCTACGGCGCGCGCATCTCGCCGGTGATCGCCGTGCTCGTGTTGGCGATCTCGGTGCTGATCGGGGTGCCGCTCGGGATCGCCGCCGGGTACTTCGGCGGCGCGGTCGACGAGGTGATCTCGCGCGTCACGGACGTCTTCCTGGCGTTCCCCGCGCTCCTGCTCGCGCTCGCGTTCGCGGCCGTGATGGAGCCCTCGATCACGAACACCGTCATCGCGATCTCGGTCACGTGGTGGCCGTGGTATACGCGGATCGTCCGCGGTCAGGCCGCGTCGGTGACCGGACGGCCGTTCGTCGAGAGCGCCAAGGCGACGGGGATCCCCCATCGCCGCATCCTCCTGCGGCACGTGCTCCCGAACTCGATCACGCCGATCATCGTCCAGGTGTCGCTCGACGTGGGCGGCGTGATCCTCACCGCGTCGGCGCTGTCGTTCCTCGGTCTCGGCGCGCAGGACCCCACGCCGGACTGGGGACTCATGGTGAGCCAGGGTCAGGCGTTCTTCACGACGCAGTGGTGGCTGGTCACCTTCCCGGGAGGCGCGATCTTCCTGACGGCCGTGGCCTTCAATTTGCTCGGCGACGGCCTGCGCGACGTGCTGGATCCCAGGCGGGTGCTGACGACGCGATGACCGAGTCGAAGCTCTCGCTGCAGGATCTGCGGATCGCGTTCGGCCCCCGCATCGTCGTCGACCTGAACCGTCTCGAGCTCGGCCCGGGCGAGATCCTCGGCCTGGCCGGCGAGAGCGGCTCGGGCAAGTCGATCACGGCGCTCGCGGTGCTCGGCCTCGCGTCGACCCTCGGCGCGCGGGTGGAGGGAAGCGTTCGCCTCGACGGCGAGGAGCTCGTCGGCGCGCCCGAGAGCCGGCTGCGCGAGCTCCGCGGGAGCCGTGTCTCGATGATCTTCCAGAGTCCCGTGTCCTCGCTCGACCCGCTGCTCGAGGTTGGGGAGCTCTTCGAGCGGACGCTCCGGCTGCACGGCGTCCGCAAGCGCGAGGCGTCGGAGCGCGCATCGGACGCGTTCCGCGAGGTGCTCCTGTCCCCCGACCTGCTCCGGCGATACCCCCACGAGCTCTCGGGCGGGCAGGCGCAGCGGATCGCGATAGCGATGGCGCTCGCGCTGCGCTCGGAGGTGCTGCTCGCGGACGAGCCGACGAGCGCGCTCGACGTCACCGTCCAGGCCGAGATCCTCGACCTCCTTCGTCGCGTGCGTGAGGAGCGCGGGATGAGCGTCCTGTTCATCAGCCATGACCTCGCCGTGATCGCGGAGCTCTGCGACCGGGTGGCCGTCATGCAGCTCGGGCGGATCGTCGAGGAGGGACCGACCGCGCGCGTGCTCGGTGAACCCCAGGACGAGTACACGAAGCGCCTCGTCGCGGCGGTCCCGAAGATCGGCGCGCAGGTATGAGCGCCGTGGTGGCCGTCGAGGCGCCCCTGCTCGACGTCGAGGACCTCGTCGTCGAGTTCGGCCCGGTGCGTGCCGTCGACGGCGTCTCGTTCCGGCTGCCCGCGGGCCCGTACGGTTTGGCGCTGGTCGGCGAGAGCGGATCGGGCAAGACCACGATCGCTCGAGCCCTCCTGCGTTTGGTCTCGGTGGCCTCGGGCGCGATCCGCCTGGACGGCGACGAGGTCTCGGGATCGAGCCGGGCTCTCCGTGCGTATCGACGAGACGTGCAGATCGTCTTCCAGGACCCGACGACGTCGCTCGACCCGCGCGCGAAGATCGGCTCGACGATCGCCGAACCCCTGCGGGCGCACGGGATCGTTCCTCGATCCGAGGTCGACGATCGGATCGGTTCACTGCTGACCGAGGTCGGGCTCGACCCCGAGATGGCCGGGCGGTACCCCCACCAGCTCTCGGGCGGGCAACGCCAGCGCGTGGCGATCGCCCGAGCGCTCTCGGTCGAGCCGAGGGTCCTGGTCCTCGACGAGCCGACGAGCGCGCTCGACGTCACGGTGCAGGCGAGGATCCTCGACCTCATCGCCGAGCTGCGTCGCGAGCGCGGGCTCGCGTACGTGCTGATCTCGCACAACCTGGCCGTGGTGGAGCAGCTCTGCGAGGAAACCGCGGTGCTCTACCTCGGGCGGATCGTCGAACACGGCCCGACCGAGCAGATCCTCGCGAGGCCCGCGCACCCGTACACGCTGGCCCTGCGTTCCGCCGTGCCCGAGATCGATCTTGCGGCGCGGCGATCGAGGATCGTGCTGCCCGGGACGGTGCCGGATCCGGCGAACCCGCCGCCGGGATGCCCGTTCCATCCGAGATGCCCGTACGCGATCGATCGATGCCGAGCCGAGGTGCCGGAGCCGCGCGCGATCGACGGCCGAACGGTCGCATGCCATCGAGCCGAAGAGATCCTCGCGGGCGAGGCGCAACCCCCTCCTCACCCGGCGTCATCGTCTTCTCGAGATGATCGCGATGGATAGCACGGATCGATGGTTCGCGGGGATGGCGGTGCGCGACCCGTTCGAGGCTCCCGCGTCCGAGAAGTCCTGACCCCAGATGCGCATCCCCCCTCTCGGGCCTCGAGGCGAGGGGTGGACGGCCGTCCAGGTGGCGCTCATGTTCGCGATCATCGTCTCCGGGGTCGCCGGTCCGGCTTGGCCGGACGACGCATCCACGGTGCTCCGCGTCCTCGGACTCCCGATCGCGATCGGGGGCGCGGTCCTGCTGATTGGCGGCCTCGTCAGGATCCGTCACTCGATGACCCCGTTCCCGAGGCCCCTGGAGGGCGCACGGTTGCAGGTGGGCGGTGCCTACGGGCTCGTGCGCCATCCGATCTACGGCGGGCTGATCCTCATCGCCATCGGGTGGTCGCTGACCTCCTCACCGTTGGCGCTGGGCCTTGCCGTCGCTCTGGTGCTCGTGCTCGAGGTGAAGTCGCGGCTCGAGGAGTCGATGCTCGACCAGCGCTTTCCCGAGTACGACGCGTACAGAAACAGGGTCCGGCGGCGGTTCGTTCCCGGCGTCCACTGACGTGGGCGGAGCGCGAACGGGTCAGACCTCCCCCTCGCCGTCCATTCGACGTATTGACCTCCCCGGCTTCTTGGACATACGGTCGGCGGCACGGAACCCCGCCTCCAACAAGGCGGCCTTGCCGTGGGGCGGCTGAGCCGATTGGGAGGGCGATCATGCGCAGACGGCCGTGGCGAACCATCACCCGCTCGTTAGCTCTGATGGTTGCGGCGTTGCTGTTATCCGTCGTCACGCCAAACGCTCCCGCTTCTGCGCAGATCCCGAACAACGTCGATGTCAGCCTCCGGTCCGGAAACGAGGCGGAACACGCCATCGCCATCAATCCCACCAACCCTTCCAATATCGTGACGATGTCGACGTTGTCGGAATCGGCCGCGGTTGGCCTCTTTGAGGGCATCTCCTTCGACGGGGGCGCAACGTGGACGCGGCAATTCATCGGAACCGGGGTCAACGACCCGCTGGGAACCATCTGCTGCGATGAGCAACTGGCATGGGACTCGTTCGGAAACCTCTGGCTCGTCTACCTCTTCTCTGGCTCGAACGGGAACGTCCCGATCGCCCTCTCAACCGACGGCGGACTCACCTGGACGAAGGTGGCGGAGATCGCGCCCGTCAAGGTCCAGGGGCACTGTACGGACTGCGGGTCCAAGGGGAATGGGGCCCACAACAAGGGCACCGCCAGTGCGGATCAGCCCTCCATCTCCGCCGCGGCCGGAAGTGTGTGGGTCAGCTACACGGCCTACCCATCGGGGACCGTGCAGGCCTCCGGGGCCCCGGTCACCGGGCTCGGCCAGCACGGCGATTTCATCAGGCCCGAGACCGTGCCCTCGACCCTCGGCAGGGGCAACTTCGGCGACACGGCCGTAGGGCCGGACGGCCAAGTCATGGTCGTCTACCAGGACCAGACCTCCTCCCAGGGAGGATCCCGCATCTACGAGGCAGTCGACCCGGACGGCGTGGGTCCGGCCGGATTCGGCGACCCCCGCTTCCTCGCGCGGAGCAGGGTGGGCGGCTTCGACTACCTGCCGATCCAGCCGGATCGATCCTTCGACGCCGAGGCGAACCTCGGCTGGGACCGGAGCGGCGGTCCCAACCACGGGCGCGTCTATGCGGTCTGGACACAGGAAGTGAAGAACGAGAGCGACGACTTCGACATCATGTTCCAGTACTCCGACGACGACGGAGCGACCTGGACACGGGCTATCCGGTTGAACGACGACGCCGGGACGAACAGCCAGGGCAACCCTGCCATCGCCGTCGACCAGACCAACGGCGACGTTGCAGTCTCCTGGTACGACGCCCGCAACGATCTTGGGCGCGGAGGGCCCGGTGACACCGATGGGATCCCCAACGATGACACCCAGATCTGGGCCACCTACTCGACGGACGGCGGGATCACGATCGCCCCGAATCTCCAGGTGAGCGAGGGCGCCTCGAACTCGAGCATCGAGGTGACCGGGAGCGGCTTCAACCTCGGAGACTACACGCACGCGGCGTTCGATTCGGGCATCTTCCACACCGCGTGGTCGGACAACTCGAACAGCACCGGCAACAACCCGGACGGGACGCTGCACCAACTGGATCTGTATACGGCGGCCGTGCCGATCCCGTAGCCATAGAGAGCTGCGCCCGCCGCGTACGCCCGTCTTTGGGTGGCATGCGGTTCATCCGGGGTCAGGCGAAGCTCGATCCTGCAGGCGTTTCCGCTTCAGTCGAAGATGCCGGCGTATGCGTTGAGCGCGGGCTGGCCACCGAGGTGGGCGTAGAGGACGGTGGAGTCCTTCGGGATCTCGCCCG
>Ga0207675_100002926_pt1 | contig 16793 bp, 6 predicted proteins | sample KBSSwiS42_FD_184305 | JGI IMG/M metagenome (GOLD analysis project Ga0207675, IMG submission 184305) | Switchgrass rhizosphere microbial communities from Kellogg Biological Station, Michigan, USA - KBS Switchgrass S4-2 (SPAdes) (version 2) | ecosystem: Host-associated > Plants > Roots >... | reverse complement strand
ATGGCCAGCATCCGGCCGCGGTTAGCACCCAACGCCATGCGAATCCCGATCTCATGTGTGCGCCGTGACACCGAATACGCCAACACGCCGTAAAGTCCGATCGAGGCCAGTTGCTGTGCCAGAACGCCAAAGAGACTCATCAACTTGGCGAACAACCGTTCCATCGAAAGCGTTTCATCGGCTTGTTCAATCTGGGTCTTGATGTTGCTCAGTGGCAGGTTGGGCTCGACTTCGCGTACGGCCTGACGAATGGCTCCGACATAAGCCTTGGGATCGCCGGTAGTACGCACCTCGAAGATCATTGAGTTAATGGCTCCCGGCATTTGCTGCCAGGGTCGATATATGGTCGCCGGAATTTCGTCGCGTTGGCTCGTATACTTCGCGTCCTTAACGAGACCAATAATCTCGATTGGATCGGGACGCGCGTTGTCCATGTTGAATCGTTGGCCTATGGGATTGACGCCGTAGAAATACCTGTTGGCAAAAGTCTGATTCACCAGCACGACTTTGGGCGCTTTCAAATCATCCTTCGCGGTGAACGTGCGACCGAGCAGCAACGGAATTCCCATTGCCTCCAGGAAGTTTTCGCGCACTTCGTGATAAGAGACTTCCGCGGTTGCCGGCACTTTGCCGTCAGGACCGGGCGTGGTACCCAACCAGTCAAACGTGGCGCTCGTTGAGCCTTGTGAAAGTAATGCCGCACGAGAGAAGGTGACTGCCTTGACGCCCGGCACGGCTTCCAGTCGCGCAAACATTTGTTGATAGAAATTCCGGAGACGGTCGTCTTTGTAACCCAGTAAGCTGGGATCGACATTGAAGAGCAGGAGATTCTGTGCATTGAATCCAGTTTCGACTCGCTGCAAATTGATCAGCGTGCGTACTAGCAAACCTGCGCCAATTAACAGCAAAAGAGAAAGAGAGACCTGCGCGACGACGAGCGACCGGCTCAGCAGCGAACGCGTGGTGGCGCTGGAACCGCGGCCGGTGTCTTTAAGTGTCGGGGTCAGGTCAACTCGGGTCGCACGCAGGGCGGGAACAATACCGAACACAATCCCGGTCAGAAGCGACAGGCCGAAAGTAAATGCGAGCACACGCAGATCAAGACGCGGATTTATTGAATTCTCACGGCCAGCCCACTCACCCACACTGATCAGGCTGTCTTTTATCCAAAGCGCGAACAGAACACCGACAGCTCCCCCGAGCGTCGATAGCAGCGCGCTCTCGGTAAGCAATTGTCGAATCAGACGCCAGCGACTCGCGCCCATCGCTAACCGCACTGCGATCTCTTTCTGTCGCGAAGACGCGCGCACCAGCAGAAGATTCGCGACATTGGCGCAACTAATGAGCAGCACGACCGCGACGACGCCCAATAACAAGCGCAGCGGCTTGACGAAGAACTGCCGGCCGGTCACTTCGCCCCGGCTTCCCGAGATGGCGCCGAGATGCGGATAGTCCTTGGGATCGAGTTGGTTAATCGGTTGTAGCCCGCGCGCTCGTCTTTGAATTTGACGCCCTTCACGGTGTTCGAGGGCGGATTGTTGGAACGCGAGATCGAGCGACGCGCGCGCCTGCTCGACCGTCGCGCCCGGTTTCAATCGGCCCATTATTCTGAGCCACCAGTCGCCCGCGCCCATGAACTCCGAACGATCACCGTCGACTTGCGTTTCCCAGCCCATCGGAATCGCCACATCCATCGACGTACCGAGATCCATGGCGCCTTCGAAACCTGGCGGCGCGACACCAGCGATCGTGAAGGCGATATTATTGAGATTGATTTGTTTGCCGACGATGTCCGCACGACCGGCAAAGCGTTTCTGCCAGTACCGATAACTGATGACGGCGACCGGACTGGACGCAGAGTTGTCGTCGGAGTAAGTGATCATGCGTCCGAGAAAAGCCGGCACGCCGAGCACTTCGTAATAATTCCCGGTCACGGCTTGCGCATTGGCAAAATCCGCCAACCCGTCGGCATTGACATTCAGGGCAATCGCGCTAAACGCGATGACGTCTGAGCAGGCGCCGCGCTGCTCACGCATGCGCACAAACGTCTGGTAAGGAAAGGAGGAGCGAGTGGTCAGTCCCGTGGCTGGATCTGTTCGGTTAGTTCCGTTGTGACTACCGGGCGTGAACTGTTTGTTTGAGATCGAATTGAACAGCACCAAACTGTCGGGATCTTTGACCGCCGCCAGCTTTTTCAGCAGCACGGCGTCAACCACGCTGAATAAAGCTGTGTTAGCACCAATTCCCAGAGCCAGTGTTAACACGGCGATCAACGTGAAGCCTGGATTCTTCACCAACGTGTGTAAGCCGTACCGCACGTCCTGCCAAAAACTGTTCATGTGACGTCCTCCTTCGGGTGGAGAGCCGCTGTTGTTCAGAAGTCGGCTCGGTCAAATTGCTTTTGCACTCGCCCACGCTCGTATTCAGAACCGATCGTTTTCGCGGTTTCGACAAAGGCGGATCGCAGACGTGGGTCGCTGCGATAGTGTTTCAAGGCTTCGATCAGAAACGACGCCTTTTCATAGTCGGACTGCATGCGGGCGGCTGACGTAACGAGATCCGCCAAAGCTTCGGCGCTAATCTCGTTCGGTTTGAGGGCGCCAGTCAGTACGCGATGATGTTCATAGTCCGAACCGATGGTCCGAACTGCGTTGAGCCATTCGCGTCTCAACGCTGCGTCTCCCTGATAATGTTCGGCGGACTTAATCAGGAAGGTGGCTTTCTCGTAGTCCGACTTGATAACGGCTGCCGACTTGGCAAGAGCTATGAGAAGTTCCTTAGTAACCTCGTCACGATTGAACACCGCCGCCAGAACGCGGCCGTGCTCATAATCCGAACCAATTCTGGAAACCGCTTCGAAGTAGTCCGCTACCAGCTCCCGATTGGCGAGAAACGGTTTCGCGATCTGGACCAGCAGTTGAGCACGTTCGTAATCGCTAACGATAGTGGTGGACGCGTTACGAAGCGCCGCCTTCAAGTCCTGATTGCTGACGTCCGGCGTTTGCAGCAAAGCTTCAAAGTAAATGCGACGAACGTAATCGCCCTTGAGATAAACGATTTCGTCAATCAAGCCGCGCGTGCCGCGTTGCCGCAGGATTCGTTCGACTCGGTTTTTGGCATCGAGCCCGCCCTCGCGAGCCGCCTGTAACAAGACATCGCGCAACCACGCACGCGCCGCTCCGTCAAACGGCCGGACTTGACCATCGACCCAGTAGTCGCGCCGCAGTCCGCCGTTGGGCGCAGCAGTGACGACCAATTTGAACGTGTGCGCGCCGCGGCTGTCATAGATGCGCAGTTCGCCGTCGTTGGGAATATTGGCGACATCGGAATAGTCTTCGTTGAATTCGACTTTGTTCTCGACTCTGACTTCGATCTTCTTTCCATCGTCAGAGTTGTTCCATGTCCAGGTGTTGCGATTGGACTTGTCCTGAGCGTGCAGCAACGAAAACACGAAAACGATTCCAAATATCACCGATGCAGTTTTGGTGGATCCTCCGATAAACTTTCTTTTCATTTCAATTCCCTTCACCTAAAAATATTTCTGTCTGCCTCTACCTGCTTCTTAACTCGTGATCACTCGTAACGCAGGGCGATGAGTGGATCGACTTTCGTCGCGCGTCGTGCCGGCAGATAGCACGCGACCAACGCGACCAATAGCAATCCCGCCGTGACCAGACCAAATGTGACTACATCCGTAGGTGAGACACCGAAAAGAAGGCTCGACATGAATCTGGTGATGGCGAACGCGCCGGCAAGTCCGATCACTGCGCCAATTACGGCGAGGAACATTCCGTTTCGCAGCACCAATTTCAGAACGTCGAGAGCACTGGCGCCGAGCGCCATGCGGATGCCGATTTCCTGGGTACGTTGACTAACCGCGAAAGCCATCACTCCGTAGATACCGACGGCAGACAGCACCAGCGCGATCACGCCGAACAGCAGCATCAGGGTGAGTGTGAAGCGACGCTGGCCGAGCGATTTCGCGACCAACTGATCGAGCGTTTGCATGTCGTAAATCGGTTGTGTGGAATCGATCTCGGCGAGGGCTCCGCGCACAGCGGATGAAAGAGCAGCGGGATCGCCTTGCGTGCGCACAACGATCGCCAGCGCCGGCGTCGCGCGAATCTGAGCCACCGGCCAATACATCGTCGGCAGCGGCGGTTCATCGAGCGCAAAACCCCGAACGTCGCCAACAATGCCGACAATCGTCGCCCACGGAAATTCATTCGTAAGCTTGCCCAACCGAATGCGCTTGCCAATTGCCTCGCCGTCCGGGAAAAACTGTTTGGCGAATGTTTCATTGACGACTACTACGCGCGCCGACCGACCGTCGTCGGTTGGTTCAATGATTCGGCCGCGCATGAGCGGAATACCCATCGCCGCGAACCACCCCGGCGTAGCCTGGCGGTTCTGCGCGTCCGGCTTGTCCGCCGCATCGCGCGGTACATAACCTTCGACGTCGATCAGGCGATCAGTGCCGTTTCCATCAAGCGGAATCATGTTGGTGGCGCCGGCGGCGGTCACGCCTGGCAGTTCACGCAGGCGGGCCAGGGCGCGATCGAAAAAGTTCACAAAGCGGTCTTCGTCAGCGGCCGAGATTTGACCGTCAGGAACCGGGAGCGATATGCGTAATGTCAACGCGTGATCGGTGCGGAATCCGGGATTAACGTCGCGCAAACGCGAGAAGCTGCGCAGCATGAGTCCGGCTCCGACCAGGAGCATCAGTGAGAGCGCCACCTCGGCAACGACTAGCGCTTTGCGAAGACGGCCGTGGCCGGCAGTTGCGCCGCGGCTGCCCTCTTTTAGCGCTCCTACCAAATTCGAGCGAGATGACCAAATGGCCGGCACAAGGCCGAACACGATGCCCGTCGCAATCGCGATCGCTCCGGTGAACGCCAACACGCGCCAATCGAAGCCAATTTCGCGCGCGCGCGGAAGCGAATCGGGGCTGAGCGCAACCAGCGCCGCGGTGCCCCACGCGGCTAATAGAATGCCAAGACCGCCGGCGACAAAGGCCAGCACGAGACTTTCCGCCAGAAGCTGACGCAGCAAGTGAATGCCCCGTGCGCCCAGCGCTGTGCGAATGGCGATCTCGCGCTGACGCGGAGCGGCTTTTGCGAGCAGCAGGTTCGCAACGTTGCCGCAGGCAATGAGCAGAACAAACCCGACAGCGCCGAACAGCACATACAGCGGCAGTCGAACGTCGCCGACAATGTCTTCAAGATAAGGTCGCGCGCGGAATCCGAAGCCCGCGGTAGGTGGAAACATGTCAGGGAAGTTGTCGCTTTCGTATTTGGCAACGGCGTTAAGATCAGCGGCCACACTTGCGGCCGTCGCTCCCGGACGGAGCCGGCCGATGACCCGCAGAAAGTGCGAGTTGCGCACCTGAAGGCCGGGATCGGTCGTCGTCAGCGGGATCCACAGATCGACCGGCGCCTCAAATTGAAAGTCGTGGGGCAGGATGCCGATGATCTGATAGTCGACATTATCCAGTCGCAGCGATTTGCCCATCGCATCGTCACCGCCGCCGAACTGGCGTTGCCACAGCCCATAGGTGATGAGGGCGACGTGGTCACGCCCCTTCGTCGTTTCTTCAGGCGCGAAATTACGCCCGCGCACCGGCTGCACTCCGAGTGTCGGAAGCAACGACGGAAGCACCACGCGCACAGTCACGCGCTCAGGTCTGGTCGCACCAGAAAGATTCGCGTCTCCGTCAACCCAGCTGCCGATACTCTGAAAGCTGTGCGTTTGCGCGACGACGTCCTGGTATTCAGGATAAGAAAACGGACCATCGAAACGGTTGTTAAACTTAACCGCGCCGGTGTGCACGGCGTACAAGGACTGAGAGTCCGGCAAAGGGAGTGAACGGAACAGGACACTATCGACCACGCTGAATATTGCGCTATTTGCACCAATGCCCAACGCCAACGTGACTATTGCGATCAAAGCAAAGCCCGGCCGCTTGACGAGGCCGCGAATCGCGAAGCGTAAATCTTGAATCAGTTGTTGCATGTCTGTTCTTACTCGTATCTCAAAGCTACCAACGGATCGACCTTCGTTGCGCGCCGCGCCGGCAGGTAACAAGCAAGCAACGCGACGACGATCAGAAAGGCCGAGATCGCAGCAAAGGTGACCGGATCGGTGGCACTGACCTGGTAAAGCAATCGCGAGATAAGTCTTGTCGAGAGCCAGGCGGTCGCTAAACCAAGAACTACGCCCGTGAAGACCAAAATCATCCCCTGCTTCAGAACCATTTGCAGGATGTCGCGCATTTGCGCGCCCAGTGCCAACCGAATTCCGATTTCCTGGGTTCGTTGTTTGACCAGATAGCTAATTACCCCATACAAACCAAGCATCGTCAGGATCATTGCGAGCGACGCGAACAGTCCCATCAAAGCCAAAAGAAACTTGCGGTCGGCGACGCTGCGATTGACGAGGAATTCAACCGTCCGAATCTTCCACATCGGTTGATCAGCATCGACCTTCCACAGGGCCTGGCGCACTTGTTCACTCAGGCTCAGTGGCTCGACCTTCGTGCGAATCACGACAGTGGCGAAATAGCCGGGTTGCTGCGAGTAGGCTCCGTACATCTGTGGCTGTTGCGTTTCCTCCAGCCAGTAATGTTTAGCGTCGCCCACGACGCCGATAACCGTCGCGACCGTGCCATCCTGTCCGGCCTTAACTTGTTTGCCGAGTGGATCCTGGTTCGGCCAAAACTTCTGAGCCATGGTCTGATTGATGATGACGACGAGCGGCGTGTTCGGCTGGTCATGATCATCAAACAGACGTCCTTTGATAAATGGAATTCCGATCGTCTCAAAGTAATTTGGCGTCGCCGAATTGAACATTACTTCGGGCTCGCGTCCTTTCGGCGGCACTTCGCGATCGGGCAGGGTGATCACCGTCGTTCCCCCATTCCCACTGAACGGCAGCCCGCGCACGAGTGCTACTGATTGCACGCCCGGAACTTCCTGGATTTGAGCCATCACTTGCCGATGAAAGTTCCACTGCGCGGTTACTTCTTTGTACTTAGTTCGTGGCAGGCGATATTCAAGACTGAGGAGTTGTTCGGGCTTGAAGCCGACATTGACGCGTAGCAGCTTGTCGAAACTTCGAATCAGCAAACCCGCACTCACCAACAGCACCAGCGCGAGAGCGACCTGCGCAATCACAAACCCGCTGCGCAAACGATTCCAGCGCGCGCCCTCGCCGCTTCCACGGCCGCCTTCTTTGAGAAACGATTGCAGGTCTGGTCTTACGAACTGCAATGCGGGGGCTAATCCAAACAACCAGCCCGTCAAAACGGAAATCGCCAACGCGAACAGCAGCACGCGTAAATCCAAATTTGCGTCTTGCGTGTCTACGAAGTTCTGCGGGAGCTTGAGCAAGCCATAAAGACCCCAGTAAGCGAGAAAGACCCCGAGCACGCCGCCAATCACGCTGATCAAAGTTGTCTCAGTCAGAAGCTCGCGAACCAATCGCCAACGGCTCGCGCCCAGGGCCGCGCGTACGGCAACTTCTCTATGACGGTCGAGGCCGCGCGCGAGCAATAGATTCGCGAGATTGGCGCAGCCGATCAGGAGAATCACGCCGACGGCGGCGAACAATAACCACAACGCCGGACGAATATCTCGAACGACCAGTTCGCGAAAGCTTTCGATTCTCGCGCCGCGGCCCGTGTTCTCTTTGGGATATGCCGCGGCCAATCTAGTCGCGACGGTACTGGCTTCAGAGGTGGCCGCCGAAACTGTTGCGCCAGGCTTTAGGTGACCGAGCACAAACAGAAATCTTCCGGTGCGCTCGTTTGTGTTGCCAGGAAAGTTCGCAACCGGCATCCACAGCTCGACGTCCGGATCAAACGGGTGCTTGAATTTGCCAGTGACTACACCGATAACGCTGTATGTTTCGCCATTGAGGGTTAGTTTTTTGTCGTTCAGGTTCGGATCGGCATTTAGCCGCTCGCGCCACATCTTCTCGTTAACGACCGCCAGCTTCGGAGCGCCCTGGCGATCTTCACCCTCAACGAAAGTCCTGCCCACAATTGGATTGAGATTGAAGAAGCGGAAATAATTTGCCGAAACAAACGCGCCGCGCACGCGATCAGGCCGCTCGCCCCCGGTGACGTTTACGCTTTGAGTTTGGAAGAAGGCTACGTCTTCCAACGAAGACATCTGCGCGCGAAAATCTTCCGCTTCGGGGACCGATAAGCCATCGCGCTCTCCGCCGCCCGAGATCGTCGACAGCGCCACCAACTGATTGGGTTTGTAATAAGGCAGCTGGCGCAAAAGTACTGCGTTCACGACACTGAAGATCGCTGTGTTGGCGCCAATACTGAGCGCCAGAGTCGCAACGGCCACGATGGTGAATAAAGGTCTCTTGGTAAGGCTACGAATCGCGTAGCGCAGGTCTAATCTGAGTGTGCCCATATTGAAAATCCCACTTCTTTCTTATCGCCGTGTCATTCGTAACGGAGCGCCACCAATGGATCGACTTTCGTCGCGCGTCGCGCCGGAACCCAACACGCCAGCAGCGCCACCGAGGCCAGCAGCAAGGCCACTGCGGCGAAAGTCAGCGGGTCGGTTGCGCCCACTTCGTACAGCAAACTCTTCATCAAGCGCGTCAGCGCGAACGAGAAGGCCAACCCAAGCACGACGCCTGTCAAAGCCAGTCTCATTCCGTGGCCGATCATCAGCTTCAAGACGTCTGCCGTTTGCGCACCCAATGCGAGGCGAACGCCTATCTCGGAGACGCGCTGCGACACCACGTAAGACAACACCCCGTAGATGCCGATGGCGGCGAGCAGCGCCGCCACGCCGGCGAAGACCGTGAGCAAGAGCATGCTCAACCGGCGCGGCGCGACCGAGCGCGCGAGGATGCTGGTCATCGTGTTGAGATTAGCGATGGCCAGTTCTTTGTCTACCGCTTTGATCTGATTGCGAATCGCTCCGACGAGCGCCGAAGGGTTGCTCTGCGTGCGCACCGTCAGGATCATCGCGCGCCAGGTGTTCTGCGTGTGCGGCACGTAAACCAGGCCGCGCGGCGCGTCCTCGCGCCCGAAGTAGCGCACATCGGCGACGACGCCGACGATCTCGCGCAGTTTGTTTTCGTCGCGCCATGAGCGGATGCGTTTGCCCAGGGGATCCTCGTTTGGGAAGATCTTATGCGCCAGCGACTCGTTAATGATGATCACCGGGTTGCTCTCGGCTGTATCGCTGGAGTCGAAGTCGCGCCCTTTAATCAATCTTGTGCCCGTGGTCTTGAAGTAACCGGGACTGATAACGTTCCATTGGCCTTCGGCGTCGGCGCCGACTGGCGGTTCTGGCCGGCCTTCGGCGAGGAAGACTCGACCGAGATAGAAGCCGCCGCCGCCCAACGGCAACGCGGAGCTGACTGCCGCCGACTCGATGCCCGGTGTCGCCTTCACCCGCTCGACCAGCTGTTCGTAGAAAGCGAGCACACGCGCCTCGTCGGGGTAGCGCACGCGGGCGGCGGTGATCTCCATGGTGAGAAGGCCCTCGGTCTTTAAGCCCGTATCAATCTGTTGCACGCGCGCGAAGCTGCGAATCATCAGCCCGGCGCCGGTCAACAGCATCAGTGAGAGCGCTACTTCGGCCACAACCAGAGCGCTGCGCCAACGCCGCCCGCGTGGGGCTAAGGCGGCAGAACGGCCTGCTTCCTTGAGCGCGTAGTTGACATGACCTCTCGTTGCCTGCCATGCCGGCAGCACCCCGCAGAGGAGCGCGGTTAGCAGCGTGACCACCAACGTGAAAACGAGCACTCCGGCGCTCACCTTGATCTCGGCCAGCCGTGGTGTGTCCGCTGGGGCCAGGGTCTCCAGAATTTGAACGCCCCAAATCGCCAGCAAAAAGCCCAGCCCGCCGCCCAGCAGTGCGAGCAGCAAACTCTCAACCAGCTGCTGCCGGATCAGTCGCAGTCTGCTCGCGCCCAGTGCCAGGCGGATCGCCATCTCGTGACCGCGCACAGCGGCCCGTGCGAGCAGCAGGTTGGCGACATTGATGCAGGCAATGAGCAACACAAATCCGACCGCCGCAAGCAAAACGAGCAATGAAGCGCGCAGTTGTTTACCGACGACGTATTCGACTAGCGGCGTAACGCGATTGCTCCAACCTTTGCGCGACTCGGGATAATCCCGCTCCAGTCGGCCTGCGATAGTCGCGAGCGCAGCGTTGGCCTGCTCGATTGGTGCGTCCGGCTTCAGCCGCGCCAGACCGAGAAAGAGCATGTTGTCGCGGCGCAATAAGTTGGCATCCGGACTCGGCCCGACGTTCAGCGGCAGAAAGATGTCCCGGTCATTCGGCCAGACCGCCGCCTTCGACACCACGCCCACCACCGGGTAAGGCCGGCCATTGAGGTAGATGTTTCGCCCGATAATTTGCGGGTCGCCGCCGTAATACCGCTGCCACAAAGTGTCGGTGATGACGAGCGCACGCACAGGTCCCGACGTACTGTAATCGTCTGACTGAAACACCCGGCCGAGCAGCGGCGTCAGGGCCAACACGGCGAAGTAGTCTTCGGTCACGACCGCTAAATTGACGCGTTCCGGCTCGCCCGTGCCTCCGCTCAAATCAGCTTTTGTTGTGGTGTTGTCGATGAACGCGACTGCGGCAAATATGTTTTCTCTTTTCCAATCCAGGTAATCGGCATATGAGAGGCTGCCATCTTCAATGCCGCGCCCCGGATTGACCGAAACCGGAACCACCAGCCGGTTCGCCTCACGGTAAGGCAACGGGCGCAGCAACACCGCATTGACCACACTGAAAATCGCCGTGTTCGCGCCGATGCCTAGCGCGAGCGTGATTACCGCGACCACTGTGAAACCGGGTTGCTTCAGTAAGCTGCGGATGCCGTAGCGAATGTCTTTGACTATTGAGTTCATGATGATCAACTGGCAATCGGCAATAACTTTATTCGTAACGTAGCGCCACCAACGGATCGACTTTCGTCGCACGCCGCGCCGGGATGTAACAAGCCAACAAGGCAACAACTCCGAGTAATATTGTGATTAGCGCCAATGTGGTTGGGTCAGTAGGTGTGACCCCAAACAACAAGGTCGACATCAACCGAGTCAACGCCACTGCGAATGCCAAACCGGTAACAATACCGGCAACGACTGCCGTCATGCCCTGTCGTACTACCAGCCGCAAAACATCTCCCTTTTGCGCACCCAACGCCATGCGCAAACCGATCTCATGGGTTCGCTGCGTAACCGAAGTAGCCATCACTCCATAGATCCCGATTGCCGCCAGCAATAACGCCAACGCTCCAAAGAGACCAAATAACAGCAAGCTAAACTTCGCCTCTGAAAGCGTCCGGTTGAGCAGTTGATCCATCGTGCGCACACTGGTAATAGGTTGGTCTAAGTCGAGGGCGCGCACTTGTTCTCTGATCGCGGCGGTCAAGGTCTCGGGAGGCGCGCTTGTCTGCACCGCCAACATCAGACTGTTGCTCCAACCTTCGCGCCGGTATTGACTGAGCGGCGCATAGACCAGCGGGGAAACAGGCCGATTCAGACTTCCGCCTTTGACATCGGAAACAACTCCGACGATCGTGCGGCGCTCGGCGCGATTGGCCGCAGTTCGTTCTTCGGGCGGCCGTAGATTTTCCGGCGGACCCATGAAAATGGTTTTACCGATAGGATTCTCGTTGGGGAAAAACCGCTTCGCCAGCGTCTCATTAATAATGGCTACCGGCTGCGAGTTGCCTCGATCTTCGTTGGCGAAGGGTCGTCCTGACCGAACTGCTACCCCGAATGTCTGGAAGTAATCGGGACTGACGAGCGCAAACCGCACCAGCGGCACTCTATCGAGCGATGTCTCGGTGCGCCCTTCAATACTTAGGAACTTGCCCCAGGCTTCGCCGGCGCCCAGCGGCAGAATCGTGGCCGCAGTCGCCGCACGCACGCCCGGCAAAGACTGCACGCGTCTCAAAAGCTGCTCGTAGAAATCTAGTCCAGGCGGATCGCGAGGGTCATCAACGGACAGCGGCGTTGGGTATTTTGCCTGAGGGAGCGGCACGCTCATCGTCAAAACATTGCGGGCGGTAAAGCCCACATCGACCTGACGCAGTTTGATGAAGCTGCGTACCATCAACCCGCCGCCCGCCAGCAGCACGAGCGCCAGCGCGACTTCCGCGATCACAAGTAGCCGTCGAATGCGGCCCTGTCTTCGACTGCCAATGCCGCTGCGTCCTCCTTCATTCAGTGATTCACGCACGTCGGATCTTGAGGCCTGAAGCGCGGGCAACAGACCGAAGATCAGAATCGTCAACGACACTAGCGCAAAGGTGAAGATCAATACTCGACTATTCACGCTGATCGCATTTCCGCGAGGCAGCGACGACGGCAACAGCGACGAGAGCAGATCGATTCCCCAGATTGCCAACAACAATCCGAGTAAGCCGCCAATCAGACCAAGAGGAAGACATTCGATGATCACTTGCCGCACGATGCGCGCGCGACTGGCGCCCAGACTGGCGCGAACAGCGAGTTCCTTTTCCCGCGCCGAGGCGCGTGCCAGCAGCAGGTTGGCGACATTGACGCAAGCCACCAGCAACACAAACGCTACGGCTCCAGCGAGCACCAGCAACGCGTTGCGCGAATCACCCGCGATCTGTTCCTGCATCGGCACAATCGACGCGCCCAAACCTTTGTTTTCGGAAAATTGTTCTTCCATGCTCTTCGCGATGGCGCTCACTTCCGCCTGTGCTTGCGAAGGCATCACGCCCGGCTTCAAGCGTCCAATCAAATTCACGAAATGATTGTTGCGCGTGGCCATGTTGTCGTTGGGCACAAATGAGATCGGCACCCACAGCTCAACCTCCGGCAAATTGTCAAAGAACGGCAGTCCCCGCGGCATAACACCCGCGACAGTATAAGTTTCGCCCGCCAGCTTGATGCCCCGGCCCACGATGTCGCGCTGGGCGCCGAACCGTCGCTGCCACAGTCCGTAACTGAGCAGAACAACGCGGTGCCTGCCAAACTGCTCTTCGTCGCTGGTGAACTGACGCCCGAATGCCGGAGATACTTTGAGGACTTGAAAAAGATTGGCGGTGATATAGGCACCCTGGATGAGTTCGGGAGCACTTCCCTCGGAAGAAATATTGAAGTCGCCATTGTAAAAACCGGCGAGGCCGTCGAAGACATGACTCTGATCGCGCCAAGTGTAGTAATCGGGCAGCGCGCTGCCGGATGTTTGCACACCCTGTGAGGGGAAGGTTGACCAGAGGAATACGAGCCGATCTGCTTCGGGGTATGGTAATGGCCGGAGCAGCACGGCATCGACGACGCTGAAGATAGCGGTGTTTGCACCAATGCCCAGCGCCAACGTCACTACTGCGATAAAGGCAAAGACCGGATTCTTGACCAGCATGCGCAAGCCAAAACGAAAGTCTTGTAATAGTGAACTCATGGTTTCACCCTATTCGTATCGCAGCGCCACCAGTGGATCGACTTTCGTCGCTCGTCGTGCGGGCAGAAGAGTCGCCAGCAACGCCACCGCGCCCAGGATCAAAGCGACTGCGACGTAGGTGGTTAAATCGGTGGGCGTCACTCCGAAAAGCAAACTGCTGATGATCCGCGTTAAGGCAAAAGCTCCCGCGAGACCAATTGCCTCGCCAATCAAGACCAGGACTATTGCCTGTTTGAAGACCAGTCCGAGGATGCTGGCAATGCGCGCGCCCAGGGCCATGCGTATGCCGATTTCATTGGTACGTTGCGCGACCGCGTAACTCATCACACCGTAGAGGCCGACAATCGTCAGAATTAATGCAACCGCTGCAAAGATGGCGAGCAGCGTCGTATTGAATCGCGGTGCGGCGACGGTGGCGGAGATATGCTCGTCCATCGTCTTGACGTTGAATACTGGAACCTCAGGGTCCATTGAGTGGACTTCGTTCTGAACGGCCGTGATAAGCGTGTGCGGATCGTTAGTGGTCCTGGCAATGACAGTCATCTGGTTAAACGGGATTTGCGACATCGGGATGAAATAGCCGGGACGCAACTCGGAACTCAGATTGCGATTGCGAACATCCCCTACGACGCCCACAATCTCGCGCATTTGTGGTTCGAGTTTGCTGGTAGAGATTCCGGGTCGGATGCGTTTGCCGACCGCGTCCTCGCCGGGGAAAAATTTCTCGGCGAAAGATTGATTGACGATTATTACCGGCGGCGCTTTTTCGCTATCACGTTCATTGAAGTCGCGCCCCTTGATTATCGGAACACCCAGCGTCTTGAAGTAACCATCATTAATCGCAAAGAAATCCGCCGACGGTTCCTCACCTTTGGCGACCGGACGGCCTTCAGTTTCAAACGAAATCCGGAACAGATCTCCACTCAAAGGAAGTGGGATAACGGAACTAGCGGAACGGACGCCCGGCAACGACTGAATCCGAGTTGTCAGATCGCGGTAGAACTGGGCCTGCTTCTCGACCGGATATTTGACTTCGGGTATGCCCACGACAAAGGTCAGGAGGTTTTGTGATTGGAATCCGGGGCTCACATGCTGCAGCCGCCACAGACTCTGAATTAGCAGACCTGCGCCCACTAACAGGATCACGGCAATAGCCAGCTCACTAACCACCAACATTCCCCGAATGCGATTGCGGCGGCCGCCTTCGCTTGAACCTCGGCTGCCCTCTTTGAGTGATTCGGTTAATTCAGTTTTGGAGGAATGGAGAGCAGGCACCAGGCCGAAAATGATTCCGGTCCCGATAGAAACGAGCAAAGTAAATCCCAGGACACGCCAATCCAGTCCCACCTGCAAAGCCCGCGGAATATTTTCTTTGCCCAGGGTCACCAGCAGGTCTGACCACCAGACCGCCATCCCCAGGCCCAGCACGCCACCCGCCAAAGAAAGCATCACGCTCTCAGTCAGCAACTGGCGCACGACTCGCATCCGACTGGCGCCCAGGGCTGAACGGATGGCCATCTCTTTGTGCCTCATCGTTGCGCGCGCAAGCAAAAGGTTGGCGACATTAGCGCAGGCAATTAAGAGCACGCAGCCAACAGCTCCCAACAAGATCAGCAAAGCCGGACGAATATCGCCTACCATCCCTTCGAGCATGGGCTCGACCCGGCTGCTCTTGTGCAAATCTTTATCGGGGTACTGTTGCTCGAGCCGGGCGCTGATCGAAGTCATTTCAGCCTGCGCCTCATCTCTTGTAACGCCAGGCTTGAGACGCGCGATGACCTTCATGTAATGGGCGCCTCGTTCGCTCGCGACCGGTTCCGCGCCTTCACGATCAACGGCCACTGTGGTCCATAACTCGACTGGTGCGTTTTGAATGGGAAACTGAAAAGCCGCAGGCATGACGCCGACGATGGTGTAGTTCTTGCCATCCAACACCATCGATCGGTTTATGACATTGGGATCAGATCCGAACCGCTTTTGAAATAGTTGTTGACTCAACAGCACGACGCGACCAGCGTTACCCGGGTTGTCTTCTTCGGAAAGAAATGCGCGTCCCATCATTGGAGTCGCGCGCAGCAACGGGAAGAGATCGGCGTTGACCACGGCACCTTGCACCCGCGCGGGCTCACCGCGCCCCGTCAGCACGAAGTCGTTGGTGTAATAGGAAGACATGTGCTCAAACACGTGGTTTTGATCGCGCCAGTCTGCAAAATTTGGATACGAAGCGGTTCCGCGCGTGTAGCCGCGGGTGGAATCCGTTTCCCAGACGGTCATCAGCTGCTCGGAATCGGCGAAAGGGAGGGGGCGGAGTAGTACAGCGTTTACCACGCTGAAAATTGCTGTATTCGCGCCGATACCTAACGCGAGCGCGATGGTCGCCACAATGCTGAAACTCGGTGCCTTGACCAGCATGCGCGCTCCGTAACGGATGTCTTGCCAAAATGCTTCCATGAATCCTCCCTGGCGCTTCTTCAAAACAAGTGGGCCGCTAAGTCACTCATATCTGAGCGCCACTAGCGGATCGACTTTCGTCGCGCGTCGCGCCGGGATGTAGCAAGCGAAGACCGCAACTAGTAACAAACCCATCGTTACTAACGCGAATGTCAGCAAGTCCGTCGGCGACACCTCAAACAACAGGCTCGACATGAATCTGGTAATGACAAACGCGCCGGCCAGGCCGATCACTGCACCGATCACTGCCAGAGACATTCCGTTTCGCAGAACTAATTTCAGAACATCGAGCGCCCGCGCGCCCAAAGCCATGCGAATGCCGATCTCCTGCGTACGTTGGGTGACCGCAAAGGCCATGACCCCATAAATGCCGACGGCCGCTAACAACAACGCGACGATTGCGAAGATCGTCATGGTCACGGAGCCAATCGAATAGACAGAAATCGAAATGGCGCGCACTTCGTTCATCGTCTTCACATCGAATACCGGCTGGTCTTTGTCGATCGCCAGTACCTGTTGTCTGATTGGCGCCGCCATTGAACCTGGATCGACGCTGGTGCGCGCGACGAGCACCATCGCGTTCCAGCTATCCTGTGCGTGTGGGAGGTAATATTCAGGTGTTACCGGCAGGTTCAGTTCATGCTTTACGTCCTGCACGATGCCGACGATCTCCATCCATGGCGCCCGCTCCAACGAACCGTAGAACCTGATCCTTTTTCCGAGCGCGTCACCAGCCGGCCAATACTTTCGCGCCAGGGTTTCATTCACGATCACCACCGGTAACGATCCTTTTTTGTCCTGTTCGGTAAATCCGCGACCTTTCAATATCGAGATGCCCATCGTTTCAAAATAGTCAGGAGTGCAGACGCGATAGCGTCCTTCATTCTCCTGTCCCGGCGGTGGCTCGGGCGCGCC
>Ga0207675_100002924_pt1 | contig 16801 bp, 15 predicted proteins | sample KBSSwiS42_FD_184305 | JGI IMG/M metagenome (GOLD analysis project Ga0207675, IMG submission 184305) | Switchgrass rhizosphere microbial communities from Kellogg Biological Station, Michigan, USA - KBS Switchgrass S4-2 (SPAdes) (version 2) | ecosystem: Host-associated > Plants > Roots >... | reverse complement strand
AAGGTCACGGACGCCAGCTCGGCGCTCACCGGCATCATCGGCCTGATTTCGTGGGAGCTCGACCTGTGGGGCCAGCTGCGCTACCAGCGCGAGGCGGCCGCCGTGTCACTCACCTCGGTGCAGTCCGACACCGAGTTCGCGCGCCAGTCGATTGCGGCGGCCACCGCGAAAGCCTGGTTCATGGCGGCGCAGACGCTGGCAGAGCAACAGCTCGCGGCCGACATGGTGACGTCCTCGGAGCACCTGGTGCGGCTGGCGGGCGATCGCTTGCGCATCGGCGCCGGCACCGACCAGGACGTGGCGCTGGCCAACGCCAACCTCGGCGTCGCGCGCGACTCGCTGGTGCAGGCACGCTATGCGCATCAAGCCACGGTGCGCGCGCTCGAGCTGTTGCTCGGCCGCTATCCGGCCACCGAGTTGCGCGCACGTCCCGACCTGCCGGCGCTGCCCGGGCCGGTTCCCGCCGGCCTGCCGCTGCAGATGCTCGAGCGCAGGCCTGACCTGGTCGCCGCCGAGCGCCGCGTGGCCGTCGCATTCAACCGCGTCGGCCAGGCCAAGGCGGCGGAGCTGCCGGCGATCCGCCTCACCGGCAACGTCGGCTACATCGCCAGCGACATCCTGCAGCTGAAGCAGGACTACAACAATCCGTCGGCTGGCGTGGGCGCCAAGATCGTGGCGCCGATCTACACCGGCGGAGGCCTGCAGGCGCAAGTCGAATTGATGAGCGCGCAACAGCGCGAGGCGGTGGCACAGTACGCCAAGCTCGCGCTGCGCGCGATCGGCGATGTCGAAGAGTCGCTCGCGGTGGGCCGTGTGCTGGTCGAGCGCGAGACGTTGTTGGCGGCGATCAGCGTCGACCAGCAGCGCGCGTTCGACCTTGCGCAGACCTCGTACCGCGTCGGCAAGCAGGACCTGCGCAGCGTGGAGCAGCAGGCGCTCAGCTTGTACGCGACGCGGGTCAACCTGTTGCGCGTGCGCGGCGAGCAGTTGAACCAGCGCGTCTCGCTGCACCTGGCGCTCGGCGGGAGCTTCGGCGAGCGCGCCGCAGCGGTGTCGGATGCCGGGCGCTAGCGCGCGCCGCTGACGCGACGGATCCCGATCGCACTGCGGCGTCATAGACTGTGCGCCGATGCAGAGGCTCTTGCGCGCCTGGATGGCCGTTGCGTTGATCGCAGCGGGCGGCTGCGCGACGCTGCCGCCGGCGGTGCAGCGCACGTCCAGCAGTGCACTCACCGACACCGGCGACACCGGTCTCGCGCGCGCGCTGGCCCCGCACGTGGCCGCGCATCCTGGCGCCACCGGCGTCTACACGCTGGCCAGCGGCCGCGAGGCGTTCGCCGCACGCGTCGCGCTGACGCGCGCGGCGCAACGCAGCATCGACGCGCAGTACTACATCTGGCACGACGACATCACCGGCGGCATGCTGTTTCGCGCGCTGTGGGAGGCGGCCGAGCGCGGCGTGCGCGTGCGGCTGCTGCTCGACGACAACAACACCAAGGGCGAGGACGGCGTTCTGGCGCTGCTCGATGCGCATCCGAACATCGAGGTGCGGCTGTTCAACCCGTTCGCCAACCGCTCGGCTCGGCTGCTCGCGTACGCCGGCGACTTTGCGCGCCTGAACCGGCGCATGCACAACAAGTCGTTCACGTTCGACAACCAGGCGACGATCGTCGGCGGCCGCAACATCGGCGACGAGTACTTCGGCGCGTCCGATGCGATGGAGTTCGCCGACCTCGACGTCATCGCCGCGGGTGCGGTGGTGCGCGACGTGTCGGCGCAGTTCGACGCCTACTGGAACAGTGCACCGGCGTACCCGGCACAGAGCATCGTCGGGTCGTCGAGCGAAGCGTCTGCGACGCAGGTGCGCGCGCACTGGCAGCAGGCCGCGCAGGATCCGCGCGCCGCCAAGTACGTCGAGGCAGTCGGCGAAACCGCGCTGGTGCGCGAACTGCTCGCCGGCCGCTTGGCCCTCGACTGGATGGCGGCACACCTCACCTACGACGATCCGGCCAAGGTGCTGCAGCCGCCCGAGGAGACCGAGACCCACATGCTGCCGCGCCTGCAGGCCGCACTGGGCACGCCGACTCGCGAGCTAGACCTGGTGTCGCCCTATTTCGTGCCGGGCGACGAAGGCACCCGGGGCCTGCGTGCGCTGGCCGACCGCGGGGTGCAGGTGCGGGTGCTGACCAATTCGCTGTCGGCCACCGACGTCGGCCCGGTCTATGCCGGCTACTCCAAGTACCGAGAGGCGCTGCTCACCGGCGGCAATCTTCGGTTGTTCGAGCTGAAGCGCACCGCGCCCGAAGGCAGCGAGGCCGCCGACAAGCAGCGCCGCGGCATCGGCAGCGGCTCGGAAGCCGGGCTGCATGCAAAGACCTTTGCAGCCGACCGGCGCCGCATCTTCGTCGGGTCGTTCAACCTCGATCCGCGCTCGGTGCGATTGAACACCGAGATGGGCGTCGTGCTGGACAGCGAAAAGCTCGCGTCGCGCCTGTCGAACCTGTTCGCCGACGCCGTGGTGCGCACCTGCTACGAAGTGCGCCTGACGGCCGACGGACAAAGCGTCGAATGGCTGGAGCAGACCCCCGACGGCCCGGTGACGCACCGCGCGTCACCCGAGACCGGCCTGCTGCGGCGCGCATGGGTGCGCTTCCTGTCGGTGCTGCCGATCGAGTGGATGTTGTGAGGGCAGGTTGACCGCGCCCAGGACTCAAGGGGCGGGGCCTGACGCACGCTCGGCCATCGAGTCGGCTTGCTTCTCGCGCACGTCGGACAGGTCGCGCTCGAGAAAGTAGTTCAGGAACGTGCGGATCACCGCGATCGCCGCGACGCGGCCAATCGCCTCCCAGTCGGTGGTGATCGAGGTTTCGATGATGTCGGCTGCCAACTGGAACGTCAGCCCGGCGATCAGCCAGCGCGCGTACTGCAACCAGATCGCGCGGCGTTGCGACCCGTCGTTGGGCGTGAACAGGCTGCGCACCACGGCAACCGCCGCCTGCAGCGTGCCGGCCACGATGACCACCAGCGCGATCGCGTCGATCAGCAGGATCGCGTATTCGCTGATGACGTTGAGCCAGTCTTGCATCGCGCGCCGTTGTCAGGAACTGGGGGCGGGGTCGCGACGCACGCAGCGGAATCCCACGTGGCTGGTCGACGTGTCGACAGGCTGCGCGTGGCGCGCGGCCGGCCGGTAGCGCCGGCAGTAGTTGGGCGCGCACAGGTGTGAGCCGCCCTTGAGCACCTTGCGCGGAATCCGGATGTTCGGCTGGCAGGGGTCGAAGCTGCCGTCTTCGGGACCGCCGCGCGGGTTGCTCGGCGCGCAGCACGGGTGCGCGGGATCGGCGCAGGCGTGCTGGGTCGAGTACCAGTCGGTGGTCCACTCCCAGGTGTTGCCGATCATGTCGTACAGCCCGTAGCCGTTGCGCGGGAACGCGCGCACCGGCGACGTGCGCGCGAAGCCGTCGCTCTCGAGGTTCTCGTTCGGGAACGCGCCCTGCCAGGTGTTGGCCTGGTGCTTGCCTGCGGGCGTGAACTCGCTGCCCCACGCATACTCGGCACCATCGAGCCCGCCGCGCGCGGCGTACTCCCACTCGGCCTCGGTGGGCAACTCCTTGCCGGCCCACTGCGCATAGGCGAGCACGTCGCGGTAGGCGACGTGGACCACCGGGTGGTCGTCGAGCCCAGCGAGCGAACTGCGGGGGCCCTGCGGCCGTCGCCAGTTGGCGCCGAACTTGAACTGCCACCATTCGGCGAAGTTGCGCAGGTCCACCGGACGCCCCGGCGGCGTGAACACCAGCGAGCCCGGCTGCAGCATGTGCGGCAGCGCGCCGGGGTAGTCCTTGGCGTCGGGCGCGATCTCGGCGAACGTCACGTAGCCCGTGGCCTCGACGAAGCGCCGGAACTCGCGGTTGGTGATCGGCGTGCGGTCGATCCAGAAACCGCTCACGTGCACGCTGTGCGCGGGCGCTTCCTCCGGGTAGTGCCGGTCGGAGCCCATCAGGAACGCGCCACCGGAGATCCACACCATGTCACCGCCGGTCTGTCGCTGGGCCGATGCGGAGGCAGCGGTGGCGGTCTTGCTCATGCGGCGCCATTGTTCGCGGAGGCAGCGCGGCATGGTATAGGACCTTGGTGCCATGCGCGTCCAGTGGCAGCGGATTGCCCCAACGGGCAACGCGGCTGGCGCGGCTTGGACGCGACCGGCACCAAGGGGCAATAGACGGCCGCCGTCCGCGGCGCCACATTGGCGCGCGCAAACGTCGAGGCCTCGATGGAAGAACAAGCTCTCGCCCCTGGCGCCCTGGCACTGTCGCGGCGCACCGTGCTCGGCGGCGCAACCGCGCTGGCGATGATCGGGTGCGCCGGCGTGGGCGTCGGCGCCGACCCGCTGCCGTTGTGGAACGACGGCGCCAACAAGCAGGCGATCCTGAAGTTCGTCGCCGACGTCACGCGCGAGGGCGCACCGACGTTCGTGGCGCCGAACGAGCGGGTGGCCGTGTTCGACAACGATGGCACGCTGTGGGTCGAGCAACCGATGTACACGCAGATGGTGTTCGTGCTCGACTGGGTGAAGGCCCACGCGGCCGAGCACCCCGAATGGCGCGACAACCCGGTGTTCAAGGCACTCACCACCAACGACCCGCAGGCGCTGCACGCGCTGAGCGAGCACGACTTGCTGGGCTTCGTGTTCACGGCGCAGAGCGGCCTCAGCGACGAGGCCTACGACGCGGCGGCGCGCGACTGGCTGGCGCGGGCGCGCCACCCCCGGTTCAACCGGCGATACACCGAGCTCGTGTACCAGCCGCAGCTGGAGTTGCTGAGTCACCTGCGCCGCAACGGATTCAAGACCTTCATCGTCTCGGGCGGCTCGGTGGAGTTCATGCGGCCTTGGAGCGAGCGCGTCTACGGCATCCCGCCGGAGCAGGTGATCGGTTCGCAGAACGCGATGCGCTTCGAGCAGCAGGGCGGCCAGCCGGTGCTGCTGCGCGAACCGAAGATCGATTTCGTCGACGACGGACCGCTCAAACCCGTGGGCATCTACAAGCACATCGGCCGGCGCCCGATCCTCGCATTCGGAAACTCCGATGGCGACTGGCAGATGCTGCAGTACACGATGGCCGGCCCGGGCGCGCGCATCGCGCTGATCGTGCACCACGACGACGCCGAGCGCGAGGTCGCCTACGACCGCCAGAGCAAGATCGGCCGGCTCGACAAGGCCTGGGACGATGCGCTGGCCAAGGGCTGGAACGTGGTGAGCATGCGGCGCGACTGGAAGCAGGTGTTCCCGCCGCTGCGCGACTGAGACCCGAAGGGCGTGCCGGCCTTGGAAAGGGTGCCATGCGGGCCTCAAGACGCCCGCACGCATGCAACCCGGCCACCGCGCGCTGTTTCAGCTGCAGCGGCGCGGCCAGGCCGGTGACATCGTGGCGGCAGACGCGGCAGGTCCACTGACGGCTGCCACGAGCGCAGTCGCTCGCCCGCCACTTCTCTGGAGCCGCTCATGAACAAGCCAACCCGACGCGCATTGATCGTGATCGACGTGCAGAACGAATACGTCGGCGGCGGCCTGCCGATCGAATACCCGCCGCTGGCGCAGTCGCTGCCGCTGATCGGCAAGGCGATCGACGAGGCGCGCAAGGCCGGCGTTCCGGTGGTGGTGGTGCGCCAGGTTGCGCCCGCCGGCGCGCCGTTGTTCGCACGCGGCAGCCACGGTGCGCAGCTGCACGCGGTGGTGGCCACGCGCGCGCACGACCATCTGATCGACAAGACGCTGCCGAGCGCCTTCGCCGGCACCGACCTCGACGATTGGATCGCCGAGCACGACATCAACACGCTCACGGTGGTGGGCTTCATGACGCACAACTGCGTCGACGCCACCATCAAGCAGGCGTTGCACGAGGGGCTGAAGGTCGAGTTCCTGCACGACGCCAGCGGCTCGGTGTCCTACGTCAACCGCGCCGGTCGCGCGAGCGCGCGCGAGCTGCACGGCGCGTTCTCGGTCGTGCTGCAGTCGCGCTTCGCGGCGGTGCTCGGCACCGACGAGTGGGTTGCCGCGCTCGCGCTCGGCATCGAGCCCGAGCGCGACACCATCTACCATTCGCACGCGCGCGGTGTCGCCAGCCTCCCGCGAGCGCAGTTAGAACCATCCACCTAGATTTTCAGCGTCGGTTAGTTTTCGCTCCCTAGGGCTCTGCGGCGAAGATCGCGCGTCTTCAAGCCAACCCGAACGGAACCTGCATGACCGCACCCGCCAACCTGAACGCCATCGCCATCGACCTCGTCGGGCACTATGGCCAAACCGCCAAGAACCTCGTCGCCACCTACCGCGCCGGCACCGAGCGCGCGCTGAACGCGCTCAGCGCGGGCTATGAGCAGCTGGTCGAGAAGCAGTCTCTGCCGTGGATCAAGAGCGAGATCAAGGCCAATCTGGTTGGATCGCAACAGCGCCTCGCGCGCCTGATGTCGGACTCGGTCGAGCGCATCGCCGGCCGCGCCGACAGTGCGGTCGACCAGGTGTCGCGTCGCACCGTGCAAGGCCTCGAAGCGTTCGACCAGCGGACCGCGTGGGCCGACGACCTGATGGTGGTCAGCGCGCTGCGCAAGATCAACCTGCCGGTGGCCAAGCTGTCGCTGCGCCTCGCTGGCCGCGTCGACGACGCGTCGCAGCGCCTGTCGCAGCGCGTGGCCGGCAGCACGCCCGCCAAGGCCACCAAGGCCACCAAGACCGCGAAGACCGCGAAGACCGCAGTCAAGCGTGCGCGCCGCGCCGCTCGCACGGCCTGAATCCCCCGCGTCGATCGACGACAAAGGGCCACGCCGAGCGTGGCCCTTTTTCCTTTGCGAGGAAGGCAGAGTGCCGCAGCGCGGACGGGCGAGGTCGGCATCATCGGCGCGCCCGGGTAAACCCGCGGGCCTTGCCAGCAGGCAGGTCGTCGACCGCGTCTCGGCGCGGCCCCTCCGACCCGCCGGTGCTGCGCGACAAAAGCGCAGCAGCGCGCCGGCGCAGCGGCTGTTGCACGACGACGGGATCCCGCGTTCGCCTTGCCGCCAGCGCGAGCCCGGCCCCGCTGCACGCCGGGTAGGACGATGCGTTGGCCAGGCGGCTGGAACGTGGCGAGCATGCGACGCGGTTGGAAACAGCCGTTCGGGTCGCCGCAGGACTCAGCACTTGATCCACGACAATGCCGATGGCGGTCGATGCGGTAGTCTCTGCCGGCGACCATGACGCCGTAGACAACACAGGGTCCGTTGGGGCCTGAACGCGAGGAGTTCAGAAAATGCGGGTGCAAGCGCGTAGCCTGAAAGGGCGATTCTTTGCTGGGGCGGCATTGGCCGTCCTGGCGGCCGGCGCATCGGCCGAGGCACCGACCGACCAGTTCTGGGCGGGTCTCGAATACTTCTACCCGACCATCAGCTCCACGGCGCACATCGATGCCACCGCCACTGCGCGGCCCGGCTCGTCGATCAGCCTCGAAGACGAACTCGACCTGAGCGACCGCAAGGGCACGCCGTACGTCAACCTCGGGATGCGGCTGGGCGACGCCTGGCGCCTCGAGTTCGAGTACTACTCGTTGAAGCGCAGCGCCAACAAGACATTGACGCGCACGATCAACTGGGGCGATACCACGTTTCCGGTCGGTGCCAACCTGACCAGCCAGTTCGATTCGACGATCTACCGCATCACCGGCGGCTGGTCGTTCGTCAAGAACCAGCAGGCCGAAGCGGGCGTTGGTTTCGGCTTGCACATCACCGACTTCACCACGCAGCTGTCGGGGCAGGGCACCGGCGTGCTCTCCGGCACCGGCTTCCAGCGCGAGGCGCACGACGCGCTGGTGCCGCTGCCCACCGTGGGCTTGTACGGAACCTACGTGGTGACGCCCCAGGTGATGCTGCGCGGCCGCGTCGACTTCCTGTCGCTGAAGTACCAGGACTACGACGGGCGGCTTTTGAACTGGATGGTGGCCGTCGACTGGCGCTTCTCGAAGAACGTGGGCGCCGGGTTGGGCTATCGCTACGTCGACTACAAGCTCGAAGCCACCAAGACCGACTTCACCGGCGAGGTGAAGTACACCTTCAAGGGGCCGACGATCTTCATCAACGCGGCGTTCTGACGCCGTGCGCACCGGCCGGCGTGGCCCCCGGCCGGTTCACGCGAGCGCGCACTTCTTCACCGTGTCGAAGGTGCGCGTCGTGATGTCGGTGCCGAAGGTGCGCTCCAGCAGCGTCATGAACACCGGCCCCTTGTCGCTCGGCACGTAGGCGGCGAGCACCTCGCCGTCGATGATCTTCAGGATGCGCGCGCCATCGCGCTCGAGCGGCAGCTTGACGGCGGCGTGAGCGCCGCCGACGCGCAGGAACGTGACCACGCGCTTGGCGTTTGCGGGCAGCCTGAAGCCCGCGAACGGATCGGCATCGACCAGGCGCTGCAATTGCTCGGTGGAGCGCACGATGGCGGCGAAGGCGCGCTCGAGATCGGCCCGCATCGCCTGCTCGGCGCGCCGCTGCAACGCGTCGGCCGACGCCGCGCGCGCATCGAACGCCACGTTGCCGCTGGCCAGGAGGGTGCGCACGTTGGCAAAGCCGGCGGCCTCGAAGCAGCGCTTCAGCGCCGGCATCGAGGCGTTGGTCGGACTGACTCCGCGCAGGAAGGCGACGTAGCGGGGCATCGGTGGCTGGCGGCGCGACGGCGGTCATGCGCCCGCTGCGGCATCGAGTGCGCGCAACACGAAAGTGCAGCGCTCGACGACCGACGTGCGCGGTACTTCGACGATCTGGTAGCCGCAGGCAAGATACCAATCCATCATCGGCTTGTAAATGCGCAACGCGTGGCCGAACGACTGGTCGCGCTCGGCGTCGTTCTGGAAGATCGACTCCCACGGCGGGAAGAAGAACGCCTGACGGTGGTACGGATGGCGCGCCGCCCGGGCGATCCACTCGCCACGACGCGACGGCTCGCATTCGCACAACATGCCCAAGGCATCGGGCAGGCCGCGATCGAAGAACACGCGGCCCTGCGCGCCGTGTTGGCGATGCTTCTCGATGTCCTGCGCCAGGATGGCTTCGGCAAAAGCGCGTGGCGCCGGGCGCGGTGGCAGGCCTTGCGCGCGCCGGCTCTGGATCAATGCGCGCGCCGTCTCGCCGACCACGGCGTGGCCCTGCGCCGCCAGCGCGTTCAGCAGCGTGGTCTTGCCGGCACCCGGGCCGCCGGTGAAGACGACGCGCATCGCCTCAGGCTGCGGATCGAGCGGCCCGGCGCCTACTCTGGCAGCACGCCGATCTCGCGCGTCACCACGGCCCAACGCGCCGACTCGGCACGCAGGAACGCGCCGACCGCGTCGACGCCCATGCTGCCGTCGGCGATCGGGCCGATCAGGCCGATGCGCTCGGCCACGTCCCTGTCGTTGAGCAGTGCGTTGACGTCGCGGTTCACGCGCTCCACCGCGGCGTTCGGCGTGCCGGCGGGCGCGACGATCGCGAACCAGCCCACCATGTCGAAGCCGGGCAGTTTCTCGGCCAGCGTCGGCACTTGCTCCCAGCCCGCGACGCGCTGCGCCGAGGTGGTGGCCAGCAGGCGCAGCTTGCCCTGGCGCGCCAACGCGGCGGTGGACGCCAGATCGGCCACCATCGCATCGACGTGGCCGCCCATCAGGTCTTGCGTGCCGACCCCCACCGACGCGTACGGCACCAGGTTGGCGCCAGCCTGCGTGCGCGCGTTCAACAGGCGCGCGATCATGCCGCTGAAGGTGCGCGGGCCTTCGTTGCCGAGGCTGACCTTGCCGGGCTCGGCCTTCGAACGCGCGATCAGCTCGTCCACCGACTTGACCGGCGAGTTGCCTTCCACCAGCAGCGCGAACGGGCTGCGCGCGACGAAGGCGACCGGCACGAAGTCCTTCTGCGGGTCGTAGGGCAGCTGCTTGAACAGCAGCGGGTTGGTCACCAGGGCCGCGGTGGTGGCGAAGTAGAACGTGTAGCCGTCGGCCGGCGAACGCGCCGCCGCCTGCGCGCCGATCGTGTTCTGGCCGCCCGGCTTGTTGTCAATCACCACCGCCTGCCCCCAGGTCTTGCCGAGGCGCTCGCCGAGGATGCGCGCCACGTTGTCGGGCCCCGAGCCTGGTGGCTGCGAAAGCACCCAGCGCACCGGCTTGTCGGGCCACGCCTGCGCACGCGCGCGGGTCAGCGGCAGCGTGGCGCCGACCAGCGCAGCATGAACGAAATGGCGTCGTTGCATCGAAAGTCTCCTCGTTGTTGTGTGAGCGCGGTCAGCGCAGGGCGCCGCGCCAGTCGCCGAGCAGCGCGTCGAGCTCGGCGTCGCTCGCCGCAGTGCCGTACACATAGTGATCGGGGCGCACCACCGCGGCGTGAGCGCCGTGGCGCTGCATCCACGACGCGACCACGCCTTCGGTCTCGCGCGCCGCGTCGGTGCCGAGTGCGATGGGCGTCAGGCCGTCGGCCGCCGTCGCGCGCAGCGTGCCGTCGAACACCAGGCGCCAACCGTGACCGAAGCGCTCGTCCATCAACACGCCGCCATCGAGCCGCGGCTGCGGAAACAGCGCGCCGCGGCCGCTGGTGGCCTGGTGCGCCAGCAGCCCGCCTTCGAGCCGGGGCAGGATGTCCTGGCGCGGCGTGTCCTGAACGACGCCACCGCACTCGGCCAGCAGCCGGGCGTCGCGCGCGCGCGCCCGCGCCACGTCGCGCTCGCAGATCACCGCGCCGACGCCCTTGATGCGCGTGGTGAGCTCGCGCACGTGCGCCTGGCGCTCGATGCCGTAGCTGTCGAGCAGACGCTGCGCGGCCGCGCCCCGCACGCGGCCACGCACCACGTCGGCGAGCTTCCAGGCCAGGTTGGCGACGTCGCGCATGCCTTGGCACATGCCCTGGCCGAGGAAGGGCGGCTGCATGTGCGCCGCGTCGCCGGCGAGAAACACGCGGCCGGCGCGCCAGCGCTGCGCCACCAGCGCATGGAAGCGATAGCTCGACTGCCGCCACAGCTCGCCATCGTCGGGCGACAGCCAGCGCGCCAGCAGCTGCCACGTGCCCGCGGGCGTGGCGACCTGCTGCGGGTCCTCGCCCGGATTCAGCGAGATCTCCCAGCGCCGGTGGTTCCCGGGCCCGATCACCAGCGTGCACGGACGCTGCGGCTCGCAGTACTGCATGCTGGTGCGCGGCAGCTTGGCCAGGCCGCGCGCGTTGACCCGCACGTCCACCACCAGCCACGGCTCGTCGAAGTCGAGGTCGTCGAGCTCGATGCCGACTGAAGCGCGCACCGCGCTGCCGCCGCCGTCGCAGCCGATCAGCCAGCGCGCGTGCACCGCATCGTCGGCGCCATCCGGGCGGCGCAGCGACAGCGTGACCCCGGCGTCGTCCTGGGCGAGCGCGGTGGCTTCGGTGGACAGCTCGATCGTCACGTTGGGCAGCTGCGCGACACGGGCCCGCAGCACGCGCTCGAGCGCCGGCTGCGTGAACACGATCGACGGCGTGTGCCCTTGCGGGTACGGCGGATCGACCATCGTCATGCGCCGGATCAGCTGGCCGTCGACGCCGAAGTACTCCGACGGCGTGAACGGCTCGCAATGCGGCGCCACCTCGTCGACCACGCCGATCTGCTGGAAGATGCGCATGATCTCGTGGTCGAGCGCGATCGCGCGCGGGATCTCGTGCACGCCGTCCATGCGGTCGCACACATACACCGAGAGCCCGGCGCGGCCGAGCAGCGCCGCGGCGACAACGCCGGCCGGGCCGTAGCCGACGATCGCGACGTCGTACGCGCGCGCCGTCACGCGCCTTCCGCGACGATCGGGTTGCGCAGCACGCCGATCTGCTCGATCTCGATCTCGATCGTGTCGCCGGACTTCATCCACACCGGCGGCGTGCGCGCCTGGCCGACGCCGGCGGGCGTGCCCATGATGATGGCGTCGCCCGGGTCGAGCGTCATGCACTGCGCGAGCAGCGCGATCGTCTCGGCGACGCTGAAGATCATGTCGCTGGTGTTGGCGTCCTGCATCACCTGGCCATTCAGGCGGCTGCGGATGCGCAGGCCGGTGGCGCCCGGGGCGAGCTCGTCGGCGCTCACCAGCACCGGGCCGAATCCGCCGGTGGCGTCGAAGTTCTTGCCGATCGTCCACTGCGGCGTGCGCTTCTGGTAGTCGCGCACCGACATGTCGTTGAAGCACGAGTAGCCGAACACGTGGCGCAGCGCATCGGCCTGCGCCACGTGGCGCGGCACGCGCGTGCCGATCACCACGGCGAGCTCGGCTTCGTAGTCGAACTTGCCCGACACCTTGGGCACCAGGCCGGGCTCGCCGTGACCGACCAGCGAGCTCTTGCCGCGGTAGAAGAACCACGGGTAGTCGGGCTTGTCGCGGCCGCCTTCCTTGGCGTGGTCGTAGTAGTTGAGCCCGAGGCAGATGATCTTGCCTGGCTCGGGCACCAGCGGGGCGAAGCGCAGCCCGGCCAACGGCAGGCGCCGTGCGCCCGACGCGAGCGCCGCGCGCGCGGCGGCGATCAGGTCAGTGCCGTCTTCGAGCTCGGCGCGCAGGTCGGCCGCCAGATCGATCGCGGTGTCGCCATCGACGACGGCCAGGCGCGGTTGGCCGTCACGCAGGTAGGTGGTGAATCGCATGGTGTGCCCTAGAGGGAGGGAGCGAACAGGACGGCGCGCTGCGCCTGCTTCAGGCGCGCGCTCGGTGGCGCCGAGATGCCCCAGTGATCGACACGGCCTGTCGGCCACGCCCAGTCGGCCGGCCCGCGCACGACGTAGCCGTCGTCGATCTGCTGCACCTCGGCGGTGTACTCGATGACCAGGCCGAACGGGTCGATGAAGTAGTTGAACGCGTTGTCGCCCGGGCCGTGACGCCCCGGGCCCCATTCGATCGGATGCCCGGCGTCCTTCATGCGGCCGCCGCCGCGCATCACCGCATCGAGCGTCGGCATCACGAACGCCACGTGGTTCAGCGCGTTGTTGTCCGCATCGGCGAAAGCCAGCGTGTGGTGATCGTGATTGCAGTTCATGAACGCCATGATCCGGGTGCGGTCGGCGAGCACGAAACCGAGCGCAGACTCGACGAACGCCTGCGATCGCGCGACGTCGTGGCTGTTCAGCACCGCGTGGGCCAGGCGCTGCGGCTGATCGAGCGGCGGTGGCTGCTCGGGCGTGCGCGTTGCATCCCCGTGCACGATCTCGTAGCGCCGGCCATCGGGGTCGCGCAGCACCAGCACCTGTCCACCGGCCGGATCGCGCGCATCTCCGTGCCGCTCGACCACAGCGCCGCAGGAGGCCGCGGCCTGCGCGATCGCATCGAGCGCGGCCGCGGCGCGCGCGCGCAGCGTCACCTGCCGCAGGCGCGGCGCGCCGGGGCGCAGGTGCAGCGCCAGCAGGTGGTGGTCGCTGCCGCTGCCGCGCAGGTACAGCGCATCGTGCTCGCGCGCCGCCACCTCGAGCCGCCAGGTGCGGGTGTAGAACGCCTCGGCCGCGGCGAGGTCGGGCACGTCGAACGCGACGCTGCGCAGGGCCTGGATCCAGGGGGATTTCATGCGGGTTCGCTGGTGAGTGCGGCGTCATTCTGGCGCGGCGCGCGGCCGCGCGCTGAAGGCAAGGTGCGCACCCGCGACGAACGCCTCATGCGGCCGGGGCCTGTCCGAAGCGGTTCATGCTGGCGAACGCCGGCATGCTCGGATGCGGCACGAAGCGCGTGCGGCAGTCGAGCACTGCGGGCCGGCGCTCCTGCAGTGCGCGTTGCAGCGTGGGTGCGACGTCGGCGGCGCGCTCGATCGTTTCGCCGACGCAACCGAAGCCGCGCGCGATCGCCGCATGGTCGGTGCCCTCCAGCGCAGTGCCGCACTCGAAGTCGAGCGCCGCGCGCTGGCCGGCGCGGATGATGCCCCAGGCTGCGTTGTTGTGGACCAGCGTGACCACGGGCAGCCCTTCGCGGCGCGCGGTGTCGAGTTCCTGCAGCGAGAAGCCGAACGAGCCATCGCCGGTGATGTGCAGCACCGGGCGCTGCGGATGCAGCCGTTGCAGCGCGAGCGCGAACGGCAGCCCGAAGCCGAGCTGGCTCATGCCGGGATCGTGAAAGCGCGTGCGCGGCGCATGCACCGGCGTCAGGTCGTTGCTCCAGAAGCTGGTGTGCCCGCCGTCGAACACCACCAGCGCATCGCGCGGCAGTGCCGTGCCGATCGCCGCGGCGAGCGCGGCCGGGTGCATCACCGGGTGGGTGTCGTCGGCCATTGCACGCAGCGCGCGCTCGTGCGCCAGCCGGCGCTCGCGCAGCCCCGGCAACCAGTCGGGCTCGCTCGACAGCGCAGCGTCGCCGAGCGCGGCCAGCAGGTCGTCGAGCGCGAGGCGGGCATCGGCCAGCAGCGCCACCTCGTGCAACGCCGGTGCGCCCAGTGCCGCGGCGTCGACGTTGACGTTGATCAGTTGATGCGTGGGGCGCGCGAACGGACCGCGCTCGTCCCACAGCCACGACGAGAAGCGGCAGCCGAGTGCGAGCACCACGTCGGCGTGCTCGAACGCCTGGCGCACCGCGTCGCCGGCGATCAGCCCGCCCTGGCCGATGCAGTGCGGGCTCTCGCTGGCCACCACGCCGAGCGCCATCTGGGTCGTCACCACCGGCGCGCGCCAGCGCGCCGCGAGCGCGCGCAGCGCGTCGACCGCATCGGCGCGCACGACGCCGCCGCCGGCGACGATCAACGGGCGCCGCGCCGCACGCATGCGGGCGACTGCGGCGTCGATGTCCGGCGCGCTGGCGCGCGGCCCGTGCAACGCGCGGTAGCGCGCCGGCGCGACCTCCAACGCGTCGGCTGGCCACTCGTGCACGGCCGACAGCACGTCGTGCGGAATGTCGAGGTGCACCGGCCCCGGCCGGCCCGCGTGCGCCTCGCGCAGCGCCTGGCGCACCAGCTCGGGCAGGCGCCGCCCATCGGACACGACCGCGTTCCACTTGGTCAGCGGCGCGAACAGCGCGCGCGTGTCGAGGTCCATGAACATGCCGCGGTGCGGATACGACGCCGCGCGATGCTGGTTGCTGGTGACGAACAGCGCGGGCAAGTGGTTGTTGAACGCAACGCCCGCACCGGCGGCGAGGTTGAGTCCGCCGGGCCCCATCTCGCCGAGTGCGAGCGCGAGCCGCCCACTGCCGGCTTGCACGGCCGCGGCCATGATCGCCGCGCTGGCCTCGTGGCGCACGCCGCAGAAGTCGATCGGCGAGCGCGACAGCGCGTGCAGCAGCGGCGCGAGCTTGCCGCCGACGACGCCGAACGCGTCGCGCACGCCCTCGGCCTGCAGCAGGCGCACCAGCACCTCGCCGCCGGTCAGGCGCAGCGTCGGCTCCGCGTTCGACACGGCGTCAATCCTCCGGCGTGAAGCCGGTGGCCTTGACGATCGGCGCCCAGCGCGCGTGCTCGGCCTTCAGGCGCGCCGCAAACGCCTGCGGCGATTCGCGCAGCGGCACCAGGCCGGTGCGGGCGAACACCTCCTGCATCTCGGGCGTCTGCAGCGCCTCCTGCACCGCGGCGTTGAGGCGCTGCACCAGCTCGGGCGGCGTCTTGGCCGGTGCGTAGATGCCGAGGAACTCGACGATCTCGATGTCCTTGTAGCCGAGCTCGCTGAGGGTCGGCACCTCGGGCAGTGCGGCCCAGCGCTGTGCGCTGGTGACCGCGAGCGAACGCAGCTTGCCCGACTTGACGTGCGGCAGCACCTCGCTCACCACGTTGAACGCGACGGGCACCTGGCCGCCCAGCAGGTCTTGCAGCAGCGGGCCGCCGCCACGGTAGGGGATGCTTTTCATCGGCGCGCCGCTGGCGCGCTCGAACATCATCCCCGCGAAATGCGGTGCCGACCCCGGCGCCGGGATGCCGTAGTTGGCCTTGTCCGGGTTGGCCTTGGCCCACTGCACGAAGTCGGCCAGCGTGCGCACCTCGGGCGGCGCGCCGGGCCCTACCGTCACCGACAGCGCGTACGCGGCCAGCGGGGTGACCGGCACGAAGTCGACCAGCGGGTCGTACGTGAGCTTCTTGCCGTAGGTGTGCGGGTACAGCGCCATCGGCGACGACGGCACCTGCAGCAGCGTGGCGCCGTCGGGCGCCGCGCGCTTCACGTAGTCGACCGCGATGCGGCCGCCCGCGCCCGGCTTGGCGTCGTAGATCAGCGTGCTCGGATAGAGGCCCTTGAGGCGATCGATCAGCGGACGCGTCACCTGGTCGCCCAGGCCGCCCGGCGGGAAGCCCGACCACAGCGTGGTGGTCGCCGGTTGAGCGCGCGCGATGCGGCCCGCGGCGACGCAGCCGAGCGATAGAGCGAGCAGGGAGCGGCGTGTCGTCATCGTGTCTCCGTCGGTGCATGCGCGCGGCCAGGCCGTGCGGCGATGCCGGCACTGTAGGGGCGGTGCGGCCCGATGCGAATGGACATTCCGGGCCGCTCCGGTACATTTCCGGCGTCGATGAAAGCCGCTTCCCCGATCGCCGTCGCCTTCCGCGAGGTGCGACATTTCAAGCCGGACGACTGGCTGCATTGCGAGGACCTCGCAGTGCGCGGCCGGCTGCACGATTGGACGATTCCGGCGCATCGGCACGAAGGGCTGCACCAGTTCCAGTTGCTCGAGCGCGGGCACGCGCAGGTGGTGCTCGACCGGGTGCCGCACAAGGTGCAGGCGCCGGCCGCGTTGATGGTGGCGCCCGGCTGCGTGCATGCGTTCGGCTACGCGCCCGAGAGCGCCGGGCTGCAGGTGACGGTGCCGAGCGCGCGCCTGCAGGTGGCGCTGGCGGCCGCACCGTTGCTGGCCGCGCGCCTGCCGACCTCCCACGT
>Ga0207675_100002923_pt1 | contig 16802 bp, 15 predicted proteins | sample KBSSwiS42_FD_184305 | JGI IMG/M metagenome (GOLD analysis project Ga0207675, IMG submission 184305) | Switchgrass rhizosphere microbial communities from Kellogg Biological Station, Michigan, USA - KBS Switchgrass S4-2 (SPAdes) (version 2) | ecosystem: Host-associated > Plants > Roots >... | reverse complement strand
GATGATTTGCAAGCGTAGGGTCATGTCGAATCCCTGATGTCGGGCGCCCGGGGCGCCCGCCGATATCCGTATCTCCCCCTCCACGCGAGTGTAGCTCGCGGCCGCTGGAAGCTTCAGAGCCGCGCCGAATTATGTGATCGGGCTCTCACAAAACCCTATGCTAAGCTCCGTTTTGCCCTCTCCGGATGGACAGGCATGGCAGCGAAGCCGATCTACCGAGTCGTTTTTCTCAATCAAGGCAAGGTCTACGAGGTCTACGCGCGGCGCGTCAGTCAGACGGGCTCGCTGTTCGGATTCGTCGAGATCGAGGAACTCGTGTTCGACGCGCGCAAGGGTGTCGTCGTCGACCCGTCCGAGGAACGACTGCGACTCGAGTTCGCCGGGGTCAAGCGGACCTACCTGCCGATGCACTACGTGCTGCGCATCGACGAGGTCGACAAGCAGGGCATCAGCAAGATCACGACTGCCGAAGGCGGCAACGTCGCGCAGTTTCCGATGCCCGTCTTTTCGCCGCAGAACAAAGGCGGGCCGACTGAGCGCTAGCGATCGCAGGAGCACCGTTCGCAGGATGCGTGCGTGACGTTGCGCTTCATCTCCTTGGGTAGCGGTAGCCGCGGCAACGCCTCGCTCGTCGAGTTCGGCTCGACGTTGCTGATGATCGACTGCGGCTTGACGCTCAAGGTCATCGAGGAGCGGCTCAACGCAGTGGGTCGGCAGCCGCGTGACATCACCGCGATTCTCGTCACGCACGAGCACGCCGACCACGCGCAAGGCGTCGCGACGTTCACGAAGCGCTACAACACGCCGGTCTGGATGACTTGCGGAACGGCGAGCGCGTTGCCCTCGATCACGCGTGTCCATCACTTGAGCCCGCATCGGTCGCTGACGCTCGGCGGCATCGACGTCCGACCGTATCCCGTGCCGCACGATGCGCGCGAGCCGTGCCAGTTCACCTTCGGGGCCGGCGGGCGCCGAGTCGGAATGCTGACGGACGCGGGCTACGTCACGCCGCACATGGTCGAACGTCTGACGGACTGCGACGCGCTCGCGCTCGAGTGCAATCACGACCTCGAGTCGCTGCAGCGCGGGCCGTACCCCGAGTCGTTGAAGGCGCGCGTCTCCTCGCGCTTCGGTCACTTGAACAATCATCAGACGACCGAGCTGCTACAGCGGCTCGACGCGACGCGCGTGCAGTGGCTGCTCGGACTGCACTTGAGCGAGCGCAACAACTCGCCCGACCATGTTCGCGCGACCTTGAAGACCGCGCTCGACAACGCGCGTTATCCGCTGCATCTCGCTACGCAGGACGCTCCGACGGAATGGCTCGCGGTCGAGTAGCGAAGTGGCGGCTATGAAGCGCGCGAGAGTAGAATGCTCGGGCCGAATTGCTCACCTCACGTGAGATGAATCCATGACCATGCTGCAGTTGGCCGGCCCGCCGGCAGCGACTGCGTTCCGCCTCGAAAAGCTCCGTGCCGAGCTGCAGTCGCTCGCCTCGACGGTCACGGACGTCGCCGCGCATTTCGAGCACTTCGTCCATCTCGAGAGACCGCTGGCCGAGCGCGAAGAGCGGGTCTTGCGAGCGTTGCTCGACTACGGCGGCGGCGCGGCCGCTCGAACGACGGGACGGCAGAAGCTCTACGTCGTGCCGCGGCTCGGCACGATCTCGCCATGGGCCTCGAAAGCCACCGACATCGCGAAGATCTGCTCGCTGCCCGTGCACAGGATCGAGCGCGGCCGTGTGTTCGAGCTCGCCGTGCGCTCCGTGCTCACGGACGCCGAGCGGCAACGCATCGCGCCGCTCCTGTACGACCGCATGACAGAGACGCTGCTGACGGCGGCGCCGAAAGAAGAGCAGCTGTTCGCCGCGCACGCCCCGCGTCCCGTGCGCACCGTCGACGTGCAGGCGGGTGGGCGCGCGGCGCTCGAGCGCGCCAACACCGAGTTCGGGCTCGCTCTGTCGCGCGACGAGATCGACTATCTCGCGGAGCAGTTCTCGGCGCTGAAGCGCAATCCGACCGACGTCGAGCTCATGATGTTCGCGCAAGCGAACTCCGAGCACTGTCGGCACAAGATCTTCAACGCGGACTGGATCATCGATGGCCAGCGCGCGCCGAAGAGCCTGTTCGCGATGATCCGCAACACGCACGCGCGCTCGCCGGACGGCGTGCTCTCGGCGTACAAGGACAACGCGGCCGTCTTGGCCGGTGCGGACGCTCGCTGGTTTTGGCCCGACCCGGCGACCGGGGTTTACGCGTACTCGCAGGAGCCGGCGCATATTGCGATCAAGGTCGAGACGCACAACCATCCGACGGCGATCTCGCCGAACCCCGGTGCCGCGACGGGCTCGGGCGGCGAGATTCGCGACGAGGGTGCGACGGGCCGCGGCGCCAAGCCGAAGGCGGGCTTATGCGGGTTCACGGTGTCGCACCTCGAGGTTCCGGGCTGGCGGCAGCCGTGGGAGCGCCCATCGCCGGGCAAGCCCGACCGCATCGCGTCGCCGCTTGCGATCATGCTCGAGGGACCGATCGGCGCCGCGAGCTTCAATAACGAGTTCGGCCGTCCGAACTTGGCCGGCTACTTCCGCACGAGCTTGCTCGAGGCGAACGACGGCAACTGGCGCGGCTACCACAAGCCAATCATGATCGCCGGCGGTTTGGGCAACGTGCGCGCCGCGAACGTCGCGAAAGGCGTGCCTGGTCCCGGCGCGAAGCTCGTCGTCCTCGGCGGGCCTGCGATGCTGATCGGGCTCGGCGGCGGCGCCGCGTCGTCGCAAGGCAGCGGCGCCGGCGAGGCCGAGCTCGACTTCGCGTCGGTGCAGCGCGGCAACGCCGAGATGCAGCGGCGCGCGCAAGAGGTCATCGACGCTTGCTGCGCGCTCGGCGAAGAGAATCCGATCGCCGCGATTCACGACATCGGCGCCGGCGGCCTTTCGAATGCCGTGCCCGAAATCGTCGAGCACAGCGGCTGCGGCGCCGTCATCGAGCTCCGCGCCATTCCGAACGACGAGCCCGGCATGAGCCCGATGGAGCTCTGGTGCAACGAATCGCAAGAGCGGTACATGCTGACGATCGAAGCGCGCGACGTGCCGCGCTTCGCGGCGCTCGCGGAGCGCGAACGCGCGCCGTACGCAGTGATCGGCGAGCTCACGGCAAGCCGCGAGCTCGTCGTGCGCGACTCGGCGCTCGGCGGCACGCCGGTCGCAATGCCGATGGAGGTGCTGTTCGGTAAGCCGCCGAAGATGACGCGCCAGGCGAAACGCGGGCCGTTCAAGGCGCCCGAGTGGCGGCGGGAGCAATTGAGTCTCACATCGGCCGTCGACCGCGTGCTTGCGTTCCCGGCCGTCGCGGACAAGTCGTTCTTGATCCACATCGGCGACCGCACCGTCGGCGGCCTCGTCGCTCGCGACCAGCTCGTCGGGCCCTGGCAGGTTCCCGTCAGCGACGTCGCGGTGACCGCCGCGGGTTATGAAGGCTACACGGGCGAGGCGTTCGCAATGGGTGAGCGCACGCCGGTCGCGATTCACGACGGCCCGGCGTCGGCGCGGCTCGCGGTGGCCGAGGCTGTGCTCAACATCGCGGCCGCAGATGTCGCGGCGCTGTCGGACATCCGCTTGTCGGCGAACTGGATGGCGGCCGCGGGGCACGCCGACGACGACTACGCGCTCTACGCCATGGTGCGCGCCGTCGGCGAAGAGCTCTGCCCGGCGTTGGGCCTGGCCGTTCCTGTCGGCAAGGACTCCTTATCTATGCGCACGGTGTGGCGCGAGGATGGCCGCGAACGCGCCGTCACGGCGCCCGTGTCGCTGATCGTCTCGGCGTTCGCGCCCGTCGCCGACATCCGCCGCACGCTGACGCCCGAGCTCGATCGCGAACGCGACTCCGTGCTCGTGTTCGTCGACCTCGCAGGCAGAGCGCAGCGCCTCGGCGGCTCGTCGCTGGCGCAGACGTTCGGTCAATATGGCGGCGCGGCGCCCGATGTCGACGATCCGCAGCGGCTGAAACGCTGGTTCGCCGTGCAGCGCGAGCTGCGCGCGAGCGGCCTCGTGCTCGCGTATCACGACCGCTCCGACGGCGGCTTGTTCACCGCGCTCGTCGAGATGGCGTTCGCGGCCAACGTCGGCCTCGACGTCGAGCTCGACGCGGCCGCGAGCGACGCCGTGGCGTATCTCTTCAACGAGGAGCTCGGTGCGGTCATTCAAGTGCCCGCGGCCGAGCACGATCGCGTCGCGAAGATGCTCGCGGCGCAGCGCCTGCCGCATCACGCCGTCGCGCGCATTGCGAAGCACGACGACGTCGTCGTGCGGCGTGCGGGCGCGGAGCTCTATCGCGCGCCGCGCGTCGAGCTCAGGCGCAAGTGGTCGGAGCTGACGTATCGCATGCAGGCTCTGCGCGACGACCCGCAGTGCGCGCGCGAGGCGTTCGATGCCGTCCTCGACGCGAAGGATCCGGGCCTGGGCGCGAAGCTGACGTTCGCGCTGCCGACGGAGCGGCGCGAAGGCGCGCGTTCTGGCAGGCCGAAGGTTGCCGTGCTGCGCGAGCAGGGCGTCAACGGGCAGCGCGAGATGGCGGCGACGCTCGACCGCGCCGGTTTCGAAGCCCACGACGTGCACATGACCGACCTGATCGCGGGCCGCAAGAGTCTCGAGGCCTATCGCGGCGTCATCGCCTGCGGCGGCTTCTCGTACGGCGACGTGCTCGGCGCCGGCGAAGGCTGGGCCAAGACGATCCTCTATCACGAGCGCGCGCGGCCGATGTTCGAGGAGTTCTTCGCGCGCAGCGACGCGTTCGCGCTCGGCGTCTGCAACGGCTGCCAAATGCTCGCGGCGCTGAAAGAGCTGATCCCGGGCACCGAGACGTGGCCGAAGTTTCTGCGCAACCGCTCGGATCAATTCGAGGCGCGGCTCACGCTCGTCGAGATCGTGCCGAGCCCGTCGGTCCTGCTTGCCGGCATGGCGGGATCGCGAATTCCGATCGTCACGGCGCATGGCGAAGGCCGTGCCGAGTTCGCGTCGCCGAGCGATCTCGCGGCCTGCGATGCGCACCTCACGTCGATGCGCTTCGTCACGAACGCCGGTCCGCTCGCGACAACGTACCCAGCCAACCCGAACGGCTCGCCGAACGGCATCGCGGGCCTGTCGAACGCCGACGGCCGCGTGACGATCATGATGCCGCACCCCGAGCGCGTGTTCCGCACCGTGCAGCTCTCCTGGCATCCAGCCGAGTGGGGCGAGTGCTCCCCCTGGCAGCGGCTCTTCGACAACGCCCGGACCTGGGTCGGCTAGTGTGATGACCCGAAAACGAGCGAGCCCTTTCATCAAAATCATTGCTGCGGTCCTGCTCGTGTCCGCGTACCCAGCGTTCGTTCTCGGATATACCTGGAGCCACGTCGCACGTTCGAATCTTCCTGGCGGTCGCCACGGCCCCCTGGACGCGTATCGCCATACCCTGGCGAGCGCGGTCGTGGCTTTCACGCTGAGCCCGCGGGCGGTGGAGTGGGCGACTTGGGTCATGGAGCGCCGCGCCAAAGACGCAAATCTGATGGATCAGCGCAACAACCAGATCGGAGCAGCCATCGGCTTGCGCGCACGTTCGTTCAGCGAGATCGAGCCGGCCGTGCAAGCGCAGGTGCAGCGCGGTGCAGTCAACGCACGCGATGCCGTTCAGGTCACTTGGCTGCCGCCGGAGCGCTGGCGCAGATCCCGGCTGTGGTAAGGCTGAACCTCCTGCAACGTCACGATGGAACGTAGCAGGATCTTCGCCCGCGCAATTACGTCACTGCTGTCGCCGTCGGGCGACACGGCGCCGAGCCGGTTTCGCAGTGTTTCGCGTTCTGCAAGCACTGCGCTGTAGCTGCGCGCCGACAATTGGCGCATTGCCCCGTCGTGTCTCATGATCCGAAACCGAGCAACGGCGCGGGTTCCGGCTCGTTTGTGGCTCGTGGCACGCTTCGTGCTCCCCCTGTTGCGCCGGTGCTCGACAAAAGGGACTGAGACCTGGCTCATAGACCCGTAAGGCCGCGTCGGAATAGGGTTTTCTACGCCGCTCCGACGACGTTCGCGAGGACTTTGGCATGAGAGATCGGATCAAAGCGCTGTGGAGCGGTGCGGCGCTCATAGCGCTGCTCGCCGCAACTTCGACCGTGTCCGCGGCCACGCAGCTCAAAGGCGCGGAAGCGCCCGACTTCGTGCTCAAGAGCTCCTCGGGCAAGAACCTGCGCTTGTCGGAGTACCGCGGCGAGGTCGTCATGCTGAGCTTTTGGGCGACGTGGTGCGGAGATTGCCGCGCCCAGCTCGCCGAGCTCGGCGCAATGCGCGAGCGCTATCAGGATGCCGGCGTCGAGCTGCTCGCAGTCAGCCTCGATCAGAGCTCGCGCCAGGCGAGTGAGATGACGGCCGGCGCGAGCTATCCGGTGCTGCACGATGCAGCGGGTGAGGTCGGCCGTCTTTACGACGTGACGAAGATGCCCGTGATGGTGCTCATCGATCGAGGCGGGGTCGTGCGTGAGGTGTTCGAAGGTTTTCGGCGCGGCAACGAGGAGCAGTACCTCGAGCGCGTCCAAGCGTTGCTGCGCGAGTGACGGTTCTCTCCGATTGGAGCCAAAGATGTTAGCCAAATGGATTGCGTCGGTGTCTGTCGCGGTGCTCGCCGCGAGCGCCGCGCTCGTCATGGCGCAGGAAGCGCCCTTGCAGACCGCTGCCGCGGTGCCCGAGTTCAAGGCCGAGCAAGGCGCCGAGCAGCGAACGGAATTCCGCACGCTCGACGAGGAGACGCAGGACCTCAAGAAGCAGGTGCTCGATCTGAATCGCGACCTGTTCCTGCTGGAGGAGGAGCTGTTGTTCCCCTCGAATACACAGACGGCCGTGTTCGTCTCGATGGACGTCGGCGAGTTCTTCGGCCTCGACTCCGTGGAGCTCAAGATCGACAACAAGGACGTCGCGAACTACCTCTACACGGAACGCGAGTCGGAGGCGTTGCTCAAGGGCGGCGTGCAGCGGCTCTTCATCGGCAACCTGAAAGCCGGCGAGCACGAGCTCGTCGCGGTCTTCACGGGACAAGGGCCGCACACGCGTGACTATCGTCGCGCAGCTTCGCTCGTGTTCGAGAAAGGTATCGGCCCGAAGTACATCGAGTTGACGGTCTCCGATCGCGAGACCAAGCAACAGCCGGAGTTCCTCGTTCGGGAGTGGGAGTAGCCGGTGGCGGCACGTCTCCCCATCGTCGCGGCAGTCGCGCTCGCGCTGCCGGCGCTCGGCGCGGCCGGTGCACGCGCCGACGACGAGGGCGTCGTCGTCCAGGACCTCGCTTACGGCGAGGTGCTGTTCGAGTTCTTCCAGGAGGACTACTTCTCGGCGCTGACACGCCTGCTCGCCGCGCAAGAGCGCGGTGAGCTCGAGCACCACGGCCCCGAGGCCGAGCTCATGCTCGGCGGCTTGTACTTGTCTTACGGTCAGCATCGGCTGGCCGGCGAGATCTTCGAGCGCGTGCTCGAGCAAAGCGTGGACCCGGCGCTGCACGATCGCGCGTGGTACTTCCTCGCGAAGATCTGGCAGCAGCGCGGCTATCTCCCCGAGGCCGAAGCGGCGCTCGCGCGCATCAAAGGCGAGCTTCCGGCGGAGCTCGAGCCCGAGCGGCAGATGCTCTACGCGGAAGTGCTCATGGAGCAGGGCCGCTTCGCGGACGCTCTGGCCACGCTCGAGGCGTGGCGGCGGCCCGGCGACGCTTGGGTCGGCTATGCGAAGTTCAACATCGGCGTGTCGCTCGTGCGCCTTGGGCAGGTCGAAGCCGGCGCGCGCGTGCTCGACGAGGTCGGCCGGCTCGATCCCGAAAATCCGGCGTTCGACGCGCTGCGCGACAAAGCGAACGTCGCGCTCGGTTACGCGTGGCTGCAAGCGTCGCGGCCCGTCGAGGCCAAGCCTTCGCTGCAGCGCGTTCGTCTCGACGGCCCGTTCTCGAACAAGGCGTTGCTCGGCGTCGGCTGGTCCGATGCAGAGACCTCCGACTATCGCGCGGCGCTTGCGCCGTGGCTCGAGCTGCGCGACCGCAGCTTGCTCGACTCGGCCGTGCAAGAGTCGATGTTGGCCGTGCCGTATGCGTTCGCGCAGCTCGGCGCCGACAAGCAAGCGGCCGATCACTACGTCGACGCGATCGAGGCGTTCAGCAGCGAGATCGTCCGCCTCACGCAGTCGATCGACGCCATCGAGAAAGGCGAGCTGATCACCGAGCTGCTCGGCAAGCGCGAGGACGTCGCGAACGAGGCGTCGGGCTGGTACTGGCGGCTCGAGCGCATCCCCGACACCGTCGAGAGCCGCTACCTCTACGAGCTTCTCGCGAGCAACCGCTTCCAAGAGGGCCTCAAGAACTACCGCGACTTGGTCGAGCTCAATCGCAATCTCGATCGCTGGACCGAGAGTTTGAGCGCGTTCGACGACATCCTCGACACGCGCCAGCGCGCCTACGAGCAGCGGCTGCCGGCGATCGACGCGAGTCTTTCGAGCGTCGACTTGGCGGCGCTGACGGACCGCCGCGTCGAGCTCGAGTCTCGGCTCCAGGCCATCGAGCGCAGCGAGGACGTCGTCGCGCTCGGCACGGCCAAGGAGCAGGAGAGCTGGCAGCGGATCGAAGCCATGGAAGCGAAGCTCGCGGTGCTGCCGAACGATCCCGCGAGCGACGAGATGCGCGCCAAGTATCGCTTCTTGCGCGGGTTGTTGCTCTGGGACTTGCGCCGCGACTACAAGGCGCGGCTCTGGGCCGAGCACAAAGCGCTCGGCGATCTCGACCGGCAGCTGCGCGAGGCACAACGCCGCCACCATCAAGTCTCGAGCTCGCGCGACGACTGGCCGGAGAAGTTCGTGGCCTTGACCGCGCGCATCGGAACCTTGCGGCCGCGCGTGCAGGGGCTTCAGGAATCGGCGCAGGTCGCATTGGTGCGTCAACAGCAGTTTCTGCAAGGCATCGCCGTCGAGGAGCTGAAGGCGCAGCGCGACCGGCTGAACACCTATCAAGTCCAGGCCCGCTTCGCGCTCGCGTCGATCTACGACCGGGCCGCGGCGCGCGTCGAGCCCGCCGCCGAGCCCCAAGCGTCGCTCGCGGAGGGCGGCCAATGAGCAACACGCCGCTGCTCGTGCTGCTCGCGGCGTCCGCGATCTGGCCGTTCGGCCGCGATCGCGATCGCGAGAAGCCCGTCGAGCCGACGGGCACGATCAAAGACCTCGAGCGCGCCACCGTCGAGGTCGACACACAGGCCACGATTGTCGGCAGCGAAGCGAAAGCCATGGAGAGCTATCGGCTGTTCCTCGACGTCGCTTCCGACGATCCGGTGCTGCGCGCGGAGGCCATGCGCCGCCTCGCCGACTTGCAGCTCGAGACGGCCGACGCCGAGGAGCTCGCGACGAATCTGCAAGCGCTCGGCACTCTCGGCAGCACGATCGAGATGTACGACCAGCTGCTGAAGTCCTATCCGAATTACGCGAAGAACGATCTCGTTCTCTATCAGCTCGCGCGTGCCTACGAGGCCGAGGGGCGCATCGACGAGTCGCTCGCGACGCTCGACCGGCTCATCGCGGAATATCCGCGAACGACCCATCTCGACGAGGCGCAATTCCGCCGCGGCGAGACGTTGTTCGTGCAAAAGCGCTATCGCGAGGCCGAGCGCGCGTACGCCTACGTGCTCGGCGTCGGCGACAGCTCGCCGTTCTACGAGCAGTCGCTCTACAAGCACGGCTGGGCGCTGTTCAAGCAACAACAATACGACGACAGCATGGAGTCGTTCTTCGCGCTGCTCGACCGGCAGCTCGGCACCGACAACGACGCGAGCGGCGATCGCGACCCCGCCGTGCTGTATGCGGCGATGGGGCGCGCGCAGCAGGAGCTCGTCGATGACACGTTCCGGGTGCTGTCGATCGGCTTCTCGTACCTCGACGGCGCAGAGTCGATCTCTCGCCATTTCAACCGCCACGGCGCGCGGCCGTACTCGTTCATCGCGTATACGAACCTGGGCGACCTCTATCTCGAGCAACAGCGCTATCAGGACGCCGCGGACGCCTATCACGCCTTCGTGAAGCTCGACCCGTATCACGCCAAAGCGCCGCTGTTGCAGGTCGAGGTCATCGAGGCGTTCAAGAAAGGCGAGTTCGCCGACCTCGTGCTCGAAGGCAAGGAGAATTTCGTCGAGACGTACGGGCCGGGCAGCCCGTACTGGCAGCGCTTCACTTTCGAGCAGCAGCCCGAGGTCGTCGCGCACCTGAAGAGCAACGTCACGGATCTCGCGGCGTATCATCATGCCGAAGCGCAGAAGACGCACGATGCGCGCGAGTACGCCGCGGCCGCGCGCTGGTACCGATCGTACTTGCAGTCGTTCCCCGACGACGTCAACGCCGCGCACACGAACTTCTTGCTCGCCGAGGTGCTTTACGAGAGCGGCAACTTCCGCGACGCCGCGTCCGAGTACGAGCGCACGGCGTACGCCTATCCGTTCCACGACAACGCCGGCGAGGCGGGTTACGCGGCGTTGCTCGCGTACGCGAAGCACGAGGACGAGCTCACCGGCGCTCCGCGAGCCGAGTGGCATCGTAAGGGCATAGACAGCGCGCTGAAATTCGCCGAGACGTATCCGACTCATGCACAGGCCTCCACCGTGCAAACCGACGCCGCCGAGAAGCTGTACGCGCTCGACGAGTTCGCGCGCGCGCGCGACGTCGGCCAGCAAGTCGTCGCGCGCGTCCCGCCGGTGGAGCCAAAGCTGCAGCGCACGGCCTGGACCGTGATTGCCCACTCGGAGTTCGACTTGCAAGATTTCGCGGCGGCAGAGACGGCCTACGTGCAGCTGCTCGCGCTCATGCCGGCAGTCGATCCGCAGCGCGGCGAGATCACGGAGCGCGTCGCGTCCTCGATCTACAAGCAGGGCGAGCAGGCCCGGACGGCCGGTCAGCTCGACGTAGCCGTCAATCACTTCTTGCGCGTGTCGCAGGCGGCTCCGTCGTCGTCGGTGCGCCCGACGGCCGAGTACGACGCCGGCGCCGCGCTGATCCAGATGGGCGACTGGCAGCGCGCGACGACGGTGCTCGAGAGCTTCCGCACCACGTTTCCGAATCACGCGCTCGCGGCTGACGTGACGACGAAGCTTGCCGTCGCCTACGTCGAGTCCGGCAACAGCGCGCGGGCGGCCAGCGAGTTCGAGCGCATCGCCGACGGCGACGGGCCCGTCGAGGTCAAGCGCGAGGCGCTCTGGCGCTCGGCCGAGCTTTACGAGAAGACGGGGCAGAGCGTGGCCGCGACGACCGCGTACGGCCGGTTCGTCGAGCGCTATCCGTCGCCGGTGGTCGAAGCCGTCGAAGCGCGCCAGAAGCTGATCGATCTCTCCGGCGCCGCCGGCAATCAGGCCGAGCGAACGCGCTGGATGCGCGACCTCGTCGTCGCCGATGCCGGCGCCGGGGCGGAACGCACCGACCGCACGCGCTACCTCGCCGCGAAGGCGCAGCTCGAGCTTGCGGTGCCGACGCGCGACGCGTTCCTGGGCACGCGCCTCGTCGTGCCGCTCGACAAGAGCCTCGAAGCGAAGCAAGCGCGGATGCAGGAAGCGCTTGCGGCCTACGGCATGGCCGCCGACTACGGTATCGCCGAGGTCACGACGGCTGCCAACTACGAGATTGCGGAGCTCTATCACGCGCTCAGCAAGGATCTCTACGCTTCCGAGCGGCCGCCCGAGCTGACGGCGGACGAGCTCGAGCAATACGATATCTTGCTCGAGGAGCAGGCGTTCCCGTTCGAGGAGGAAGCCATCCAGCTGCACGAGACGAACGCCGCGCGCACGACGGAAGGCATCTACGACGAATGGGTGCGCAAGAGCTTCACGGCGCTCGGCGAGCTCTCGCCGGGACGTTACGCCAAAGCCGAAATCGGAGAGACCGTTGTCGAAGCGATTCGCTGAACATGCCGCGGGGCCGCTTGGCCTCAAGTCGCTCGCAGCCGGCGCGCTCGCGTTGACGCTGGCCGCGTGCGGCTCGTCGACGCCGCGGCAGGCCGACGTGGTGGCGCCGCGCGAGGTGACCGCTGCCGTCACGAGCGCGCAGCCGGCAGCCGATCAAGCTACGGCGGCCCCGGAGCGGAAGCGCGACCGGCGCGGCGAGCGCCGAGCGGCCGACGCCGCGAGCGCAGAGGCCGCCGCTGCCGCTGTCGCGGAGCCCGTGCCGGAAGCCGCGGCCGCCGGTTACGAGCGTGCGATCGCCGCGATGCGTGCGCAGAACTGGGTCGAAGCCGAGCTCGAGCTCGAGCAGCTCGTGCTCGAGCATCCCGAGTACCCCGGCCCGCACGTGAATCTCGCGCTCGTTTATCTCAACGACGGGCGCCGCGACGATGCGCGCACGGAGATCGACCTCGCGCTCGGCGTGGATCCCGGTCACGCGGCGGCCAACACGCAGCTCGGCATCCTGCTACGCGAGGACGGCAAGTTCGAAGCGGCCGAAGCGGCCTATCGCCGCGCGCTCGAGACGGATCCCGACCATGCGCTCGCGCACTACAACTTGGGCGTGCTGCTCGACATCTACTTGCGACGCACCGCGGAGGCGCTCGAGCACTACGAGGCCTATCAGGCGTCGCTCGCGCAGCCCGACGAGACGGTCGGGCGTTGGATCATCGATCTGCGTCGCCGCGCCGGCAACGGCACGGGCGCGCGCGTCGCCCAGGGAGAGGGACTATGAGGATCGCGCTGACGGTCGTCTTGTTTTTCGTCGCCGTAGGCGCCGGCGCTCAAGAGAGCGCTGCACCGGAACGGCGCACGCCGCTCGCGAACGTCGACGACGTCGAGCCGGCCGTGGACGTCGGCGGCCCCCGGCCGGCCGCCGCAACGCCTTCTCCCGCCGCAACGCCTACCGATTCGGCACCAACCCCAGTTGGCGTCGCGGCTCCGAGCCAGGCCGCCGATCGGCCCGTCCCGCGGGTCATGGACACGCTCGATCTGGGAACCACGTCAATTACCGGCAATGCTGAATTGCCTAAGGTGCTGTATATCGTCCCTTGGAAGAAGTCGGACCTGGGCGACCTCGTCGGCCGCCCCGTCAACACATTGCTCGACGAGGTGCTCGCGCCCGTCGATCCCGCGGTCTTCGAACGGCATTTGAGTTACTACGATTCCCTGTACGGGAAGCGCGAACAGGAGTGAGAGATGGACGCTTATAACGTGGTCGTCGGGTTCTTCAAGAACGGCGGGGTCTTCATGATCCCGATCGTCGTCATCCTCGCCCTCGGCGCGGCCATCGCGCTCGAGCGCTGGGTGTTCCTGACGGTGACCACGGCGAAGAACAAGGCGCTGTGGAATGCAGTGACGCCGTACTTGAAGGCCGGCAACTTCGCCGGTGCGATGCAAGTCACGCAGAAGTCTGGCGCCGCGATCGCGCAGATCATGACGTACGGCTTGAATCGCGTGCGCTCCGCGCGCCGCCGCGAGGACATCGAGCAAGCCATGGAAGAGAGCCTCATGGAAGTGCTGCCGCGTCTCGAGAAGCGCACGCACTATCTCGCGACGTTCGCGAACATGGCGACGTTGATGGGCCTGCTGGGCACGATCATCGGCTTGATCGACGCGTTCACGGCCGTCTCGAACGCAAACCCCGCCGAGAAGGCCGAGCTCTTGTCGCGCAGTATCTCGATCGGCATGAACTGCACGGCGTTCGGCCTCATGGTCGCGATTCCGCTCGTGTTGATCCATTCGATGCTGCAGACGAAGACGACCGCGATCATCGACAGCCTCGAGATGGCGTCCGTGAAATTCTTGAACGCGATCTCGGAGCGCGCGCAGGAAGCCAAGGGCGGCGACACGGGTCTCCACCCGGCACCGGCTCCGGCGCCGCGCCGCGGCTAACGACGCAACGAGGCGATTCGCGTAAGAGGATCGATCGATGCAGACGATAGGCCGTAGCGCGCGCATGGCGCGTCACCACAAGCGGCACCGCGAGGCCACGATCAATCTCGTGTCGATGATCGACATGATGACGATCCTCGTGTTCTTCCTGCTCGTGCACGGCGGATTCGTCAGGTTGGCGGTGCTCGAGCTGAACCTGCCCACCGCGCAATCGGAGGCGACCGCCGAGGAGCCGGAGTTCCAGCTCGAGGTGACCGTTCGCGAGAATGGCATCGAGGTCGGCGATCGCGCGACGGGTCTTCTCAATCGCATCGACAAGACCGGCGACGACTATCATCTCGACCAGCTCAGCGCGTACCTGATCCAGGTCAAGGGCCAATTTCCGCAGAAGACCGACGCCACGCTGCTGCTCGAGCCCGACACCTCCTACGAGCTGGTCGTGGCCCTGATGGATCGGCTCCGCGAAACCGAGCGTGTCGCGGAAGGCGACGGGCAACTCGTTCGCGCGGAGCTTTTCCCCGAAATCTCGCTCGGCGACGCGCCGGTGATCAACTAGGGACTAACCCGGCATGAAATTCATGGGTCGAGCCGCCCGCATGGCGCGGCATCACAAACGGGCCAAGGCCGAGGGTGAGATCAACCTCGTGTCGATGATCGACATGTTGACGGTGCTCGTGTTCTTCCTGCTCGTCTACACGACCAACGAGATCGAGATCTTGCCGAGCGCGAAGGACGTTCAGCTGCCGCAGTCGATCGCCGAGCAGGCGGCGCGCGAGGCCGTCGTCGTGATCGTCAGCGAGACCGAGATCCTCATGAACGGCGAGAGCCTCGGCAAGATCTCGGACATCCTCAAGAGCCAAGAGCTGATCATTCCGGCGCTCAAGGTCGCGCTCCAGAAGCAGGTCGAGCACAGCGTGCTCGCCGACTCGACGTTGACCGAGGAGGAGCAGATCTTGAGCCGCGAGGTCACGATCATGGCCGACAAGGAGATCCCCTATCAGCTGCTGAAGCGCGTCATGGCGACGTCGACGGCGGCCGATTACGGTCAATTGTCGTTGGCCGTGCTGCAGACGGCGTCCGAGGCACGGCTCGCGACGGTCGCGAGGAACTAAGGGCGAAAGCATGTCGAACGGCGCGGTCGCACTGTATCGAGTCTACGAGCTGCCGTGGTCTACGGGGTTCGAGGACGATGCGCGCTTCAAGAGGCTCGTGCGCGGCGCGCTCATCGCGGCCTTCGTGCTCGCTCTGCTGTTCTGGCTCTTGCCGAAGCCGGAGGTCGATCCTTCGACCGTTGCGGAAGAGCCGAGGCGACTCGCGCGCTTGGTGCTCGATCGTCCGCCTCCGCCGCCTCCGCCGCCCGTCGTGCGCGAGGAGCCGAAGCCACCCGAGCCGGCGCCTGTCGAGGAGCGCGTCGTCGAGCCCGAGCCCAAGCCGGACGTGAAACCGCCGCCTACGCCCGAGCCGCCGCCGGTCGACCGCACGCAACAGGCGCGCGAGCGCGCTCGCGTCGCCGGACTGCTGCCGCTGACGAATCAGCTGCAAGCGCTACGCAACAACGTCTCGAACGATCGGCTCCAGAGAACCGAGACCGTCGGAGCCGCGACGAGCGACGCGCCGTTCGCCGAGCGCTCGCTGATCACGTCGCGAGTCGGAACCGCGAGCGGCGGAATCAACACCGCGGCGCTCTCCCGCAACACGGGCGGCAGCGGCTTGAGCGGCCGCGCGACGACGCAAGTCGAGAGCCCCGTCGAAGGATTCGCGGAGGCGGGCGGCGCGGCGCAGCGCACCGGCGCGAGCGACAGAGGGTCGCGCAGCCGCGAAGAGATCGAGCGCGTGTTCGACGCGAACAAAGGCCGCATCTACACGCTCTACAATCGCGCGCTGCGCGAGAACCCGGCCCTGCAGGGTAAGGTCGTGCTCAAGCTCACGATCGCGCCCGATGGGCGCGTGACGTTCTGCGAAGTCGTGTCGTCGGAGCTCAACGATCCCGAGCTCGAGCGCGGTCTGGTGCAGCGCGTGCTGCAGTTCCAGTTCGAGGTGCGCGACGACGTCGAGGCGATCACGACGACGAAGCCGATCGACTTCTTCCCCGCCTAAAGAATTGTCTTAAGTGCCCTGCCTCGGAGCCCCGCTGTATAGTGGGGGTGCCCGGGCCGTCGGCGACGCGTTGTGCACGACCCCGGCAGCTACAGGGGGAAACGATGCAAACAGCTGGCGCCGCGGCCGGAACGGTCAACCTCACCGAGTTCATGGACAACTGTCGGATCGGCTCGCTGCAGGTCCGCGTGTTCGCGCTCTGCCTCGCCTCGCTGATCATGGACGGCTTCGACGTCCAGGCGATGGGCTACGTCGCGACCACGATGCTCGGCGAGTGGAACGAGCCGGCGCCGTCCCTTGGCGCTCTGCTCGCATGGGGCCACGCGGGCGTGCTCGTAGGCGCAATCGCGTTCAGCATGCTGGCGGACAAGATCGGCCGGAGGCCGGTGCTCGTCTGGGCGACGATGTTCTACGCGATCATGACGATCGTGACGGCGTATGCGCAGGACATCGATCAGATGCGGTGGCTTCGCTTCGTTGCCGGGCTCGGCCTGGGGTCGATCATTCCGAACGCGACGGCGCTCGTCGGCGAGTTCAGCCCGAAGAGAACGCGCGTCGCGTGGGTCATGTGCATCACGATGGGCTTCACGCTGGGTGCCGCGATCGGCGGGTTCATCGCGAACGAGCTGATCGAAGCGTTCGGCTGGCGCTCGGTATTCATTTTCGGCGGCATCGTGCCGTTCGTGACCGCGATTCTGATGCTCACTTGGTTGCCCGAGTCGCTGCAGTTCCTCGCCGTACGCAAGCAGCGGCTCGATAAGCTCGCGCGCTGGCTCAAGGAGCTCGATCCGACGTTGCGCATCGACGCTAGCACGCGGTTCACCACCAACGAGACGAGCCGGCGCGGT
>Ga0207675_100002922_pt1 | contig 16804 bp, 12 predicted proteins | sample KBSSwiS42_FD_184305 | JGI IMG/M metagenome (GOLD analysis project Ga0207675, IMG submission 184305) | Switchgrass rhizosphere microbial communities from Kellogg Biological Station, Michigan, USA - KBS Switchgrass S4-2 (SPAdes) (version 2) | ecosystem: Host-associated > Plants > Roots >... | reverse complement strand
CCGGCCGACAGCCGCATCGTCCTGTTCGTCGGCTTCTTCGCGCGCGAGAAGCAGCCCGAGCTGCTGTTCGAGGCGTGGGCGAAGAGCGCGATCGCCGCCCACGATTCGGCGCTGGTGCTGGTCGGCGCCGCGCGGTCGTCGTATCACCACCTCGACGTCAAGGTGGCCGACCGCATCCGCCATAAGGCCCACGCGCTCGGACTCGAGCCGCGGCTGCGATTCGTCGAGGCCACCTACGACATCGAGCGGTTCCACCGCGCCGCCGACGTCTTCGTCGTGCCGTCGGTGCGCGACAGCATCCCGAACGTGCTGCTCGAGGCGATGGCGAGCGGCACGGCGTGCATCGCGGCGCGCGTCGACGGCGTCACCGACGCGATCATCCAGCACGAGCGCAACGGCCTGCTGGTGCCGCCGGGCGATCTGGCGGCGCTGCACACGGCGCTGCGCTGGTGCGACGAGCATCGCGACCGGGCGGAGGCGCTCGGCGCCGCGGCGCGGCGGACGATCAAGGCGCGGTTCGACCTCGGCGTCGCCGCCGATGCGTATTTCAACGCCTACAGTGAGTTGCTGCCGGCAGTCGCCACTTAGGTTAGAAGGCTCCGACCGTCACCGGACCGCTAGTCGCCAGCCTCAGGAATGTGTTGTTGCTGAAGAACCGAATCTCGTAGGTGCCGGGCGCCGTCGGCGCCACAAACTGCAGCGTGGCTCCGCTCGTTCCGGTCGACGGCGCCATCTTGGCGCCGTTCAGGAACTGCCACGCGATATACGCATCGTCGCCCGTCGTCGTCCGATACAGCGCCACCCAGTCGAGTGGATTGGCGGGCCCGCCGGCAACCACGAAGCCGATCGGCGAGCCCGGAGACACAGTCGTCGAGGTCAGCGTGACGCTCGGGACAACAGCAGTGACCGTCAGGATTCCGCTCGTCGCCAGACGGGTGTAGGTGTTGCTGCTGAAGAATCGCAATTCGTACGCCCCTGGCGCAGGCGGTGACGAGAATTGCAGCGTGGCGGCAGAGATCCCGCTCGGCGGTGCGGTTGTGGTGCCATTCAGGAACTGCCAGGCCAGATAGCCGGTGTCTGGTGCCGATAACGGATACAGCCCCACCCAGTCGGTCGCGCTCGCCCCGCCCGCGATCGAGAAGCGGATTGGAGCGCCGAGCGGAAGTGTTGTCGCGGCCAGCGTCACGCTCGCTGCCGGGCGGGTTACAGTCACCGGGCCGCTCGTCGCCAACCGCACGAATGTGTTGTTGCTGAAGAATCGTATCTCGTAGGTGCCCGGCGTAGTCGGCGCCACGAAATGCAGTGTCGCTCCGCTACTTCCTGTCGGCGGTGGCATCGTGGTGCCGTTCAGGAACTGCCACGCGATATAGGCGCCGTCGCTGGTTGTCGTCCGATACAACGCCACCCAGTCGAGGGGATTGGCGGGCCCGCCGGCAACCACGAAGCCGATCGGCGAGCCTGGCGACACGGTCGTCGAGGTCAGCGTGACGCTCGGAACGACACCGGTAACCGTCACCATGCCGCTCGTCGCCAGGCGCGTGTATGTATTGTTTCTGAAGAATCGCGCCTCGTAGGTGCCGGGGATCAAGGGCGCCCTGAACCGAAGGGTCGCACCGCTCAACCCCGTCGTCGGCGAAGTTGTGCTGCCGTTCAAGAACTGCCACGCGACATACCCCGTGTCGGCTGCCGACGTCGCGAACAAGCCGACCCAGTCCGCAGGATTGGCCGGTCCACCGGCCGCGACGAAGTCGATTGACGTTCCGGCGGCGACGGTCGGGCTGGTCGCCGCGATGGTTGGGGCCGGAACCGTTATCGTGCTGCTCGTCGCCAACCGTCCGAATGTGTTGTTGCTGAAGAACCGCACCTCGTAGGTGCCCGGCGTCAGCGGCGCTGAAAAGCGTAGCGTCGCGGTTGTGAGCCCCATCGAGGGCGCGGGCGTCGTCAGTCCGTTCATGAATTGCCACGTCAGGTACGCGCTATCCGGCGCAGACGTCCGGTAGAGAGCCAACCAATCCATCGCGCTGGCCGTTCCGTTGTTCACGACGGTGAAGACGACGGGAGCGCCGGCGGGCACTGTCGACGCGGCGGGCGTCACCGTCGCCGCGGCCGAGGCCGCGGCGATCGGGCAGACCAGGCCGTCGATGCCCGGGCGCGGCTGCGGGACGCAACTCGCAGGCGGGCGCGGCAGGACCGACGGGAGCGAGTGATACACCTGAAAGTTGTCGGTCGCCACACCGTTGTAGGCGTAGACGCGCAGCTCGTCCAGCTTGCCGAGGCACTCGGGCGCGGAGGCGACGTCGTTGACCATGCCGATCGCGTGGAGGGTGCGCCCCGGCGGCGCCGCGAATCGCGTGTTGGTCGCGACGATTATCTTGTTGTCCATCCAGCAGCCGTTGACCGAGCCGTTCCACGGCACCTCCAGGTTCGAATCGTTGCGGAGATACGTGTTCTCGATCGTCAGGTTTGCTTCGGGCCCGAATCCCGCTTCGGGCGCAGTGATCCCTTCGTCCATCCCCTGGATGTCGGAGTTGCGGATGACGATGCCCTTCGATGAATAGTCGGCGAAGTAGACGCCGTTGCCGCAGCAGCGGCTCTCCGCGGCGTCGTAATTGCCGCGTATCGTCAGGCCGTCGAAGATCATTCGATGGGCCGGGTACATGTAAACGGTCTTGTTGTAGACGTGCCAGAGCTTCAGATCCTTGACCACACTCTCGGCCTGGTTCACGAACGGCTGCGGATCCTCCGATCCGACCCACCAGAACGTGGCGCCGCCCTGCATCGCGCCGTAGGCCTCGTTGTTCTCGAACTGCAGCAGCGGCATGTTGTTGCCGTTCCTGGTCGTGAGCTGCGTCGCGTCCATCGCGCCCTTGACGTTCGGCACCGAGATGTTGCCGAGGAAACGGAACTGGTAGACGAATCCATACGCCGCTTCCGTCGTCGGGTTCTGGTAGTTCGCCGCGACGTTGTTCCGCACGTAGTTGTTCGGCCCGCGAAACCAGAAGCCGACCCCCTCGGTGCCCATCGCCATCCGCGCCTCGGAGACCGTGTTGTTCGGCTCGCCCATCCCGCGCAGCGCGAAGTTGTGGTCGAAGACGTTGAAGCTCTCGGAGCCGTCCTCGGTGGCGATCGCGGCGCCGTTGTAGTTGTAGACGACGTTGTCCTGGATGCTGCCGTAGTGGCTGTCGTGGATGGCGATGCCCCACTTGAACTTCGTCTCGACCGAGCCGCCGTCCACCGCGTTGCCGAGCAGCGTGAACTGGAAGCCGTTGGCCGGGGTGGTCATCGGGCCGGCGAGGTGGTGCATGTGCACCGGATAGCGGCCAATCAGGTTCGTCGTCGTGTTCAGCGGCTGGTACGTCGTTCGCCCGAGGTCCTTGAACAGCGCGTAGCGGACGTCGACATTCGCCATGTGCGTGGCGAGCACGTGGCCGCGCGTGCCGGTCGCGCTCTCCGACCGGATGACGACGTTGCGCGTGAGGTTGCCGACGTGGGGCAGGAAATCGAGCACGCCGTCGAGATCGCGCGCGCCGAGGTGGTCGTACTGCAGCGCGCTCGTCAGCGTCAACGTCCGGCCGTCGGCCGAGACCGCCTGCAGCGTGCGCTCTTCCCACTGGTTGACGGCGTTGATCCACGGATCGGAGGCCAGGACCTCGCTCTCCTTGATGTGGCGTGTGTCGGGCAGGACGAGGCGGTCGCCGGCCTGCCAGCCGGACACGGCCTCGGAGAGCGCCAGCGTCGTCTGGCCGGCGAGCGGCTCCGTCGCGAGCCGCAGGAACGTCGGCGTGCGGAGCGTGCCGTGCGCCGACATCCTGCCGAAGACCAGGAGACCGTGGCCGAACTGCTCGGGGTCGGGGATGCCGCCGCCGAAGGGCGAGTTGGCGATCACGAGTTCGGCCGTGACGTTCGCCGCGATCGGCGTCGCGGTGGTGCCGATCTCGAGGACGCCCGGCGTGCCATCGCCGTTCTCGCCGGCCATTACCAGCAGGTTCGTCACCTTCAGGCGCGTGCTGACGTTGGTCGCGAACGCAAGCCTGCCGTCGACCGCGATCGTGTAGGCGACCGGCGAGGTGTCGTTGATTGTGACCGTATGGCCGGCCATGACGCGGACCACGTGGTTGGCCGTCGGGATCTGCCCCCCTTGCCACGTGGCGGGATCCGACCAGCTGCCGGTGCGGGCCGACTGAATCGTCGCGCGCGACGCGTCGAGCGAGAAATCCGGAATATTGTGCGGGAGCGTCGCGGCTTCGACCGCGGCGACGGCCACGACGCCAAGCATGACAACGAGCGCGGCGACCCGTGTCAGGTGGCAGGCACACGCTGCCCGTCCTGCGATCTGAGTGGATCGTGTGGACATCGACTCAGGGCATCGCAAAGCACCGGCCAGCAGGGCCACAGCGATCAGCAAACGTGAATCGTGTCAAAGAGTTCACGTGAGTGCCGCGCACCCGCACGCAGAATCGCCGGCCCGGGTGAATAAAGTCTGCCCCGGGGGAGAAATAGTTCAGCCGCGAAGCTCCTGGTAGAGCGCGCGGACGTCGGCGACCAGCCGATCGATGCCGTAGCGTGCAAGCGCGAGCCGGCGGCCGGCGTCGCCCATCGCGCGCCGCTTTGCACCGTCGCCGAGCAAGACGGCCACGTGGCCGGCGAGTGACGCCGCGTCCCCACTTGGCGCGAGCAGGCCGACCTCGGGCGTCGCGATGACGTCGGCGACGCCGCCGACCTCGGTCGCGACCGCGGCGCAGCCCGCCGCCATGCTCTCGATCAGCGCGACCGGCGTGCCCTCGTTGCGCGAGGTCAGAAGAAAAACGTCGGTCGCCGCGTAAAGGACGTCCAGGTCGCGCCGCCAGCCGAGAAAGCGCACCCGGCCGGCGAGGCCTGCGTCGCGCGCGCGCGCCTCGAGCCCCGCGCGCCGCTCGCCGTCGCCGGCGATGAGAAAGATCGCGTCGGGACAGGCCGCGGAAATCTCGCGCGCCGTGTCGAGAAAGAGCTCGTGGTTCTTGATCGCCGTCAGGCGCCCGGCGGTCGTGACGACGCGCGCCGACGCAGGAATATTCAGGAGATCGCGCGCACGTGCGCGCGCCGTCTCGTCTATCGCGGCGAATTCCCCGAGATCGAAGCCGAGCGGCACGACGCGGTACTGGCGCGCGTCGCCGATGCGATAGCGATCGGCGAGCTCGTCGCGCAGCCGCGGCGAGATCGTGACCAGCCGGTCGGTGATAGCGGCCAGCCGCCGCTCGATGCCGATGAACGTGGCCGAGGCGACGCGCCCGAAATAACCTTCGAGCACGTGGCCGTGGTAGGTGTGCACGATCGCCGCCGGACGAGCGCGTCCCGCCGTGCGGTTGTATGCGGCGGCGGCGCTGCGGCCGAGCGCCCCGGCCTTCGCCATGTGCGTGTGCACGATGTCGGGTTGAAAGGCGCGGAGGGCGCGATAGATCTGCCACCACACGCCCGGCTCACGCGCCGAGGGCCGAGATTGCAGCCCGGGAACGTGCAGCGTGCGCGGTCGCGGGTCGGCCTGCTCGACCAGATACGACATGTCTCCTTCCGCGCTGCCGATGGTGCCGTGCACGAGGAGGGTGTCGATGCCGTGCGCGGAAAGCCTCGACGAGAGATTGACTGCCTGAATCGCCGGTCCGCCGATGTTCAACCGCGTGATGATTCGGGCGACGCGCAAGCGGCGACGATACCACGCGCGCGGTCGAGCTTGGGCCGGCCCGGGCCGACGTCTACCGTAAGTACAACGCACGAAGCGACTTGACACCGCACTTCCAGCTAGCGTTCAATCACTGAACGCTTTCGGTCCTGTAAGTGAGGGGCCGGAGGTCCCTCGCGCTCCCTGCCCCTGCACCCCGCGCGACGACAAAACCCGTGGATACCGGCGCCCATCGCGAGCTGAAGGTCCTCGAAGCCATCGCCGAGGATCAGCAGATGACCCAGCGCGGCCTTGCCTCGCGGCTCGGGATCGCGCTCGGCCTCACCAACCTGTATCTCAAGCGGCTCGTGCGCAAGGGCTACGTCAAGTGCGTGAACATCCAGTCGAATCGCGTGCTGTATCTCATCACGCCGAAAGGGATTGCCGAGAAGTCGCGCCTCGCGTACGAGTTCATGGAGTACTCGCTGCTCGTCTATCGCGAAGGGCGGAAGCACCTGAAGTCGGTGCTGCAGCCGTACGCCCAGCATCCGGCGACGAGGATCGCCATCTACGGCACCGGAGATGCGGCGGAACTGGCCTATCTCTGTTTGAAGGAACTTGGTCTGGAACCGGTGGTCGTGTTCGAGATCGATCGATGCGGCGCCTTCCTCGGCATTCCGCTGGTCGACGTCAGGAACCACGCCACGATTGACTACGATCTCATCGTCGTCGCCACCATCGTCGACGCCGATGCGATGGTGGATTCACTCGCCGGGCAGGGGGTGCCGCGGGCAAAGATGATCACGCTGCGGCCCCACGCCGTGCCCGACGCCGAGAACGCGAGTTGAGCGCCGACTACGTCTTCCTCATCCAGGCGCGCATGAGCTCAGCGCGCTTCCCCGGCAAAGTCCTCGCCTCGCTCAACGGCATCCCGATTCTCGCCCGCGTCGTGAATCAGCTTGCGGAGGCCGTCTCCCGCCATGACATCGTCGTCGCCACCAGCGACCAGCCGTCGGACGATCCCGTCGCTGCCTACGCGCCGGCGCTCGGCGTCGACTGTTTCAGGGGGCCGTTGGACGACGTGCTGGAGCGGTTTCGGATGTACGCGCGCACGCGCACGTGCCAGTGGGTCGGCCGCATCAGCGCCGACAGCCCGCTGCTCGACGCGGACGTGGTGCGGCGGGTCGTGGATGCGCGCACCACCGGTCGCGCGGACCTCGTGACGACGACGTTTCCGCGCACCCTCCCTGCCGGCCAGAACGTGGAGCTGATCCGCGTCGACAGCCTGATGCGGCTGCCGGACGAGGAATTGACCGCCGAGGATCGCGAGCACGTGACCGCGTTCTTCTACCGCCACGCCGAGCGCTTCATCATCCACAACGTCGAGTCGCGCCGTCCGGTTGTTGCCGGCGAGAGCCTCGCCGTCGACACGCTCGAGGATTTGCGGCGCCTGGAGAAGCTGTCCGGGGTGCGCGCCGGATGACGGCATCGCGGCCGCTCGGCGTGTCGGTGATCGGCCTCGGCGTGGGGGAGCAGCACGCGCGCACGTATGCGTCGCTGCCGTCGTGCCGGCTGGTGTCGGTGCGCGATCACGACGGCGAGCGGGCCGAACGCGTGGCGCGTGAACTATCGGCGTGCGTCGCGCGGGCCGACGCGGAGATCTTCGAGAACCCGGCAATCGACGTCGTCTCGATCGCCTCGTACGACGACGATCATCCGGCGCAGGTGCTCGCGGCGATCGCCGGCGGCAAGCACGCGTTCGTCGAAAAACCGCTCTGCCGCTCCGCGTCGGAGCTGACCGCGATCAAGTCGTCGTGGGCAGCGGCCCGAGCCCGGCACGTGGCCTCGAACCTGGTGCTGCGGGCAGCGCCGCTGTTTCAGTGGCTGCGCGACGAGGTGCAGGCCGGCGCGTTCGGCGAGGTGTACGCGTTCGACGGCGACTACTTGTACGGGCGGCTGCACAAGATCACGCAGGAATGGCGCAGCCAGGTTCCCGATTACTCGGTGATGCTCGGCGGCGGCGTCCACATGGTCGACTTGATGCTGTGGATCACCGGCGAGCGGCCGCGCCGGGTCACCGCTTGCGGCAATCGCGTGTCAACCGAGGGCACGGCGTTTCGCTATCACGACTTCGTCGCCGCGTCCTACGAGTTTCCGTCGGGCATGGTCGGACGGATCACCGCGAACTTCGGCAGCGTCCACCGGCACCAGCACGTGGTGCGCCTGTTCGGGACGCGGGCGACGTTCATCGCCGACGATCTCGGCGCGCGGGTGCACTGGTCGCGCGATCCGGAATCGACGCCCGAAGTCCTCACGCTGTCGCCCCGGCCTGCATCCAAGGGGGCGCTGATCCCGCCGTTCATCGACGCCATCATCCAGGGGCGCGAACCGGCCCCGATCATCCAGGCAGAGCTCGATGTCATCGCCGCGTGCGTCGCTGCTGACCGTTCGGTCGCGGCGATGGCGCCGGCAGAGGTTGCGTATGTCTGATCGCCGCGAGATTCCGTTCGGCCGTCCGTGGTTTTCCGATCGCGAGCGCGCCGCCGTGCAGCGCGTCCTCGAGGGCCACATCCTCACCCACGGGCCGGAAGGCAAGGCCTTCGAGGCCGAGTTCGGCGCGTTCATCGGCGGCGACGCTCACTGCCTGACGGTGAGCTCGTGCATGGCCGCGCTCCACCTCGCCTACCTGCACCTCGGCGTCGGCGCCGGCGACGAAGTCATCGTCCCGGCGCAGACGCATGCGGCGACGGCGCACGCGGTCGAATGGACCGGCGCGACGCCGGTGTTCGTCGATGGCGATCGGGCGACCGGCAACATCACCGCCGCGGGCATCGAGGCGGCGCTCACCCCGCGCACCCGGGCGATCTCGGTCGTGCACTTTGCCGGCATCGCCTGCGACATGCTGCCGATCGTGGCGCTGGCGCGGCGCCGCAACCTGCCGATCGTCGAGGACTGCGCGATCTCGCTCGGCGCACGGCGCGCCGGCACGCACGTCGGCATGTTCGGCGACGCCGGCTGCTTCTCGTTCTATCCGGTGAAGCACATCACGACCGGCGAAGGCGGCATGCTGATCACCCGCCGGCGCGAGGTCGCCGAGGGGGTCGCGAAGCTGCGGGCGTTCGGCGTCGACCGGACGCACACCGAGCGCGCCGTGCCCGGCATCTACGACGTGCCGACGCTGGGGCTGAACTACCGGATGAGCGAGATGCAGGCGGCGCTCGGCCGCGTGCAGATCTCGCGCATCGAGGAGAACCTGGCGCGGCGCCGGGCGAACTTCACCGCGCTGCGCGACGGGCTTGCCGGCCTGTCCGGCATCCGCGTCCTCGATGCGCCGGAGGTCGATTCGGTGAACAGCCACTACTGCCTCGTCGCCGTCCTCGAAGGGCCTCTCAGCGACAAGCGCACGGAACTGGTGGCGCGGCTCAACGAGGCGGGCATCGGCACCAGCGTCTACTACCCGCAGCCGGTGCCGAGGATGACCTACTACCGCGCGAAGTACGGCTACACGGCGGCGCGCTTTCCGAACGCAGAGGCGATCAGCGACCGGTCGATTGCGCTGCCGGTCGGGCCGCATCTCGAGCGATCGGACATGGCCTACATCGCCGACCAGATGACGTTGATATGCGAGGGAGCGCGCGTATGAGCCAGGCGATGACCGGACGGCGGATTGCGATTGTCGGCGGCGCAGGCTTCATCGGCCACAACCTGGCGCTGGCGCTGGCGCGACGCGGGGCGATGGTGGCGGTGGTCGACAGCCTGCAGGTCAACAACCTGCTGGCGTTCTCGAGCGCCCTGGCCAGCTCGCGCAACCGCGAGCTCTACCTGCGGATGATTCACGAGCGGCTCGAGCTGCTGAACGCGGCTCATATTCCGCTGCACGTGCAGGACGCGCGCGACTACCACGCGCTGTCGCGCGTGCTGACGCAGATCGATCCGCAGGTCATCATTCATTTGGCGGCTGTGTCGCACGCCGGCCGGTCGAACAAGGATCCGTTCAGCACCTTCGATCACAGCCTGCGGACGCTGGAGAACGCGCTCGACTTCGCGCGCGGCGCCTCGGTCGAGCACTTCGTCTTCCTCTCCTCGAGCATGGCCTACGGCAACTTCCTGACCCCCGAGGTGGCGGAAGACCACCCGCTCAACCCGATCGGCATCTACGGCGCGCTGAAGCTCGCGGGCGAGAAGATGGTGATCGCCTACCAGCAGGTGTTCAACCTGCCCTACACGATCATCCGGCCGTCGGCGCTCTACGGCCAGCGCTGCGTCAGCCGCCGCGTCGGCCAGATCTTCATCGAGAGCGCGCTGGCCGACGAGCCGCTGCGGGTCGACGGCGACGGCGAGGAGAAGCTCGACTTCACCTACATCGACGACCTGGTCGAGGGGATCGTGCTGTCGGTGACGGAGACGGCGGCGCGCAACGAGATCTTCAACATCACCTACGGCGCCGCCCGGTCGATCCGCGATCTGGTGGCGGTCCTGCAGCGGGAGTTTGGCGGTCTGGCCATCGAGCACGTCGAGCGCGACGAGCTGATGCCGTTCCGCGGCACGCTGAGCATCGACAAGGCGCGGCAGCTGCTCGGCTTCGCGCCGGCGAACCCGATCGACGTCGGCTTCCCCAAGTACGTGAAGTGGTACCGGCAACTGATGGCGGTCGCGTGAGTGTCTGACCAGGCCATCCGGCCCGACGCGTGGCTCGCCGCGCTCTTCGAACGCGGTGTCTTTCGCGTCGATGCAGCGACCACGTCGAACGCTCGGATCGGTTCGCTGCTCGAGACGCACCGGCGGCAGCAGGGCAGGGCGTTCTATTACGCCAAGGTCGACGCCGCCGACGTCCCGACCGTGGCCGCGCTGATCGCCGCCGGCATGACGGTCGTCGAAGTCAACGTCACGTTCGGCATCTCGAGCGGCGGCCGCGCGCATGATGACGATCAGCGCGCCGCCATCGCCGTGACTGCAGCCAACGCCAGCGAGGCCGACTGTCTGCTGAACATCGCCGCCACGTCCTTTCGCTACTCGCGCTTTCACCTCGATCCGCTGGTCCCCGACGCGCTGGCGAACCGGATCAAGCGCGAGTGGGTGGCGAGCTATCTCGCAAATCGCAGGGGCGAATGCCTGTGGACCGTGCGATCCGAGGGGCGGATTGCCGGATTCCTTGCCGTGACCGGAGGCGAGGACGACGGTGTCCGGCACAAGACGATCGATCTGGTCGCGATCGCCCCTGAACTCCAGGGCCGCGGCATCGGCCGCGCGGTGATGCGCTTTTTCTTCCGTCACTACGCCGGCGCGTGCGACCGCCTGCGGGTCGGGACCCAGGTGGCCAACGTGCCGTCGATGCGCCTGTACGAGGGCGTGGGCATGCGAATCGAGCGTGCACAGTACGTGCTGCACCTGCATGTGCCGGAGTCGGCCGCATGACGTCTCCGTTCACCACCGGCGATCGGGCGCTGGTCGTCGCCGAAATCGGCAACAACCATGAGGGCGATGCGGCCGTCGCCCTCGACCTCGTGCACCGCGCCGCCGACGCTGGTGTCGACGCGGTCAAGTTTCAGACGTTCCGCACCGAGTTGTTCGTTCGGCCCTCGGATACGGCGCGCTTCGAGCGCCTGAAACGCTACGAGCTCTCGCCGGACACCTTTGCGCGCCTGGCCGAGGCGGCGCACGCTCGCGGCCTGCGGTTCGTGTCCACGCCGCTCGATCTGGCCAGCGTGTCGGTGCTGGAGCCGCTGGTCGACGCGTTCAAGATTGCCTCGGGCGACATCACCTTTTCGCCGCTGATCGAGCAGGTCGCGCGCAGCGGCCGACCGGTGCTGCTGTCGAGCGGCGCGAGCGACGTCGACGAGATCCAGCGCGCCATCGCGCTGCTGCGCCGCACCTGGGCCGAGCGCCCCGCGACACCGGAGCTCGTCGTCCTGCATTGCGTCAGCTGTTATCCCGCGCCGGACGATCAGGCGTCGCTCGCGGCGATCCCCTTTCTTCGCCGCGCGCTCGGCGTTCCCATCGGCTATTCCGATCACACGCTCGGCATCGACGCGGCGGTCTACGCCGCCGTGCTCGGGGCCGTGGTGATCGAGAAGCACTTCACCCTCGACAAGCAGTATTCGGACTTTCGCGATCATCAGCTGTCTGCGGATCCGGCCGAGATGAGAACACTCGTCGACCGGGTGCGGCAGGCTCAGCGGCTGGTCGGAAGCGGTGGCAAGGCCGTCCAGGAGTGCGAAGGACCGATGCGCGAAGCGATCCGCCGATCGATCGTGGCGGCCGGCGATCTGCCGGCAGGTCACGTCCTGGGTGCGGACGACTTGCTGTGGATGCGGCCTGCGACCGGCATTGCGCCGGGCGCCGAGTCGCAGCTCGTTGGCCGCAGGCTGACGCGCGTTCTGAACCGCGGCGACATCCTGAGCGCTGACGATGCCGACTGATCGCGTCTGATATGTGTGGAATCGCCGGATACGCCGGCTCGCGGCCGCCCGATCGGGTTCGAGTCGATGCCTGCCTCAACCTGATGAACCGGCGCGGGCCGGATCACGCCGACAGCGTGGCGTTCGAACCGTGCCCCGGCCGCTTCATCACCCTGCTGCACTCGCGCCTCAGCATCATCGATCTCGATGCGCGAGCCGATCAGCCGTTCTGCGCCGGCGGCAAGACCCTCGTCTACAACGGCGAGCTCTACAACTTCGTCGAGATTCGCGAGCAGCTGGCGCGCGAGGGCGTGCGCTTCCGAACCGAGTCGGACACCGAAGTGCTGCTCGCCGCCATCGATCGCTGGGGCGTGGATGCGCTCGACCGTTGCGAAGGCATGTGGGCGTTCGCGATTTATGACCAGGCGACAGGCGAACTCTTTCTGTCGCGCGATCGCTTTGGCGAGAAACCGCTCCACCTGTTCCACGACCAGGACGGCCTGTACTTCGGCTCGGAGGTCAAATTCATCGCCGCGCTGCGTGGCCGCCCGCCTGCGGTCGATACCAATCAGATCCGCCGCTTCCTCGTGAACGGCTACAAGGCGATCTACAAGCAGCCCGGATCGTTTTTCGAGCAGGTCACCGAGCTGACGCCTGGCACCAGCCTGCGCATCGATCGCGGCGGTCGCGAGACCGTACACAGCTACTGGACGCCGCGGGCCGAGGCCGACGAGAGCATCGGGTTCGAGGATGCGGTCGCCGAAATCCGGCGCCGGCTGATTGACGCGGTCCGGCTGCGCCTTCGCGCCGATGTGCCGATGGCATTCTGCATGAGCGGCGGCGTCGACTCGAACTCCCTGATCGCGATCGCCAGGAACCTGTTCGACTACGACGTCCACGGCTTCACGATCGTCGACAGCGACGGCCGCTACGACGAGGAAGCGATCGTGACGCGAACGGCGGCGAACCTCGGCGTCAAGCACACGACGGTGCGGACCCGGGTGGACGACTTCCTGCCTCAATTACGGCGCCTGGTCGTCCAGCACGACGCGCCCGTCTACACCATTTCCTACTACGCCCACTGGCTGCTGATGGCGGAGATCCGGAGGGCCGGCTACCGCATCTCGGTCAGCGGATCGGCCGCCGACGAGCTCTTCACCGGCTACTACGATCACCACCTGGCCTTCCTCCGTGAGGTGGCGCGCTATCCCGACGTGCACGCCGCCGCCCTGGCCGGGTGGTCGCGATTCGTCAAGCCAATCGTCCGGAACCCGTACCTGAGCGACCCGGAGCTGTTCTGCCGCGACCCGGATTTCCGCGACCACATCTATCTGAATGCCGATCGGTTCGCGAGCTACCTGACCTCGCCCTGGAGCGAGCCGTTCGAGGAGCACCCGTTCACCGCCGATCTGCTGCGGAACCGGATGCTGAACGAGCTGTTCTTCGAGGCGGTGCCGGTGATCCTGCACGAGGACGACCTGAACGCGATGTACTTCTCGATCGAGAACCGCTCGCCGTTTCTCGACCGGCGGCTGTTCGAGTTCTGTTATCGGATTCCGACGCGGCACCTGATTCGCGACGGCGCGGCGAAAGCGGTGCTGCGCGAGTCGATGCGCGGTATCGTCGCCGATGAAATCCTCGACAACCGTCACAAGATCGGGTTCAACGCCGCGATTCACTCGTTTCTCGACGCCGCCGATCCTGAAGTCCGCTCCACGCTGCTCGACGACAGCCCGATTTTCGAGATCGTGCGCCGCGACAAAATCGCCACGCTGCTCGATGCGCCGACCTTGCCCAACAGCGAAAGCAAGTTCCTGTTCAGCTTCATCACCAGCAAGTTCTTCCTGGAGCAGTTCGCCGCATGAAGTACTGCGTCCGCTGCGTCCTTCCCGACACCCGCCCCGGGCTGACCCTCGACGCCGATGGCGTCTGCTCGGGGTGCCGGGCGCACGAGGACAAGCACAACGGCGTCGTCGACTGGACGGGTCGGCGCGCCCGGCTGGAGTCGATCATTGCCGAGGCGAAGAGCAGCAGCGGTTATGACTGCATCGTGCCGGTCAGCGGCGGCAAGGACAGCACCTGGCAGGTGATCAAGTGCCTCCAGTACGGCATGCGCGTCCTCGCGGTGACCTGGAAGACGCCGGCGCGAACCGACATCGGGCAACGCAATCTCGATAATCTCGTCAGGCTTGGCGTGGACCACATCGACTACACCATCAATCCTGACGTCGAGCGGCGCTTCATGCTGAGGGCGCTCGAGCGGGTGGGCGACTCGGGGCTGCCGATGCACATGGCGCTCTATGCCATTCCTCTGCGGTTGGCCGTCGCGATGAATGTGCCGCTGGTGGTGTGGGGCGAGAGCCCGCACATGGAGTACGGCGGCAGCGTGGAGGATCGGCAGCGCGATCGCCTCGATTCCGAATGGCTGGGGCGCCACGGCATCCTGCAGGGCACGTCGATCGACGACTGGATTGGCGGCGAACTGACGGCCAAGGATCTGGACGCCTATCGGCTGCCTGACGCGCGCGAGCTCGAGGCGCGGTCGATCCGCTCGATTTTCCTCGGCTACTACCTGCCGTGGGATCCCGAGGAGAGCCTGCGCGCTGCCCGTGCGCACGGCTTCACCGCCCGTGCGGAGGGCCCGAAGGTCGGGTATTACGACTACGCCGACATCGACTGCGATTTCATCTCGGTGCACCACTATTTCAAGTGGCTCAAGTTCGGGTTCACGAGGCTGTTCGACAACCTGGCGCTCGAGATCCGCAACGGGCGGATGACGCGCGAAGAGGCGGTGCGCGTGATTGCCGCGCGCGGGGACGAGGTGCCGCGCGACGATATCGCCCGCCTCTGCCGCTTTCTCCGCATTTCCGAGGCGCGGTTCTGGCAGATTGCCGAGACGTTCAGAAACCCCGCCGTCTGGGTGCGCGAGGCTGGCGTCTGGACGATACCCGGCTTTCTGGTTCCTGGCTGGCAGTGGGCGGGCGCCGCGACCGGGCGATGAAGATCACCGAGCAGCAGCCGCCGCGCATCTTCCGCACCGGCCGCGCCCAGCCGATCGACCTGCACGACTGCGCCCGCATCCAGCTGGATCCGGACGAGCAGGTGACGTTCATCACCGAATCAGGCGCGGAGTACGACGTCGCGCGCAAGGCATGGGGCTTCTACGCGACGCCGTCGCTGAACGGGCGGCTGCGGCAGTTCGGCCTGCGGGCGGCGCTGGTCAGGAACTTCATCGGCAAGTTCTATGTGTTCCTCGTCGAGGAGGGCCGCGAGGAGGCATGCCTCGCCTACCTCGCGGCTGAAGACAACGTGCTGGTGCGCTGGCTCGACACCGACGAGAGCCTGAATGCGATTCCAGCCGTGTCGGAGACGGCCGCGCGGCCGCTCAACGACGTCCACTGCATGTGCGGCGCGGATCGGTTCCGTACGGTGCACATGTATTTCGAACGTCCTTCCGGCGAGGTGACACTCGCGCGCACGCCGCACGAGTATCGCCGCGAGCTGTTCGAGTGCGGCGTCTGCCGCCACGTCGTCTCGGTGCACGCGATGGACCTGGCGCAGTTCTACGAAGGCGATTACGTCGACGCGACCTACGGAGGCGCCGACGGGATGCGGCGACAGTTCGAGCGGATCATGGCGCTGCCGGCCGGCCAGTCCGACAACGCCGGCCGCGCGGCGCGCGTGACCGCGTTCGCCGACCAGTGTTCCGGCGGCCACGCGCAGCGCACGCTGCTGGACGTGGGCAGCGGCCTGGGCGTATTCGCGGCGGCAATGAAAGCGAAGGGATGGTCGCCGACTGCGCTCGATCCCGACGAGCGCGCCGCTGATCACGCGCGGCGCACGGTTGAGGTCGCAGCGATACGCGCCGACTTCATGGCCGCGGAGGATCTTGGCCGCTTCGACGTCATCACCTTCAACAAGGTCCTCGAGCACGTCAAGGACCCGGTCTCCATGCTCGCGCGGTCCCGCCGGTTTCTGAATCCCTCCGGCTTCGTCTACATCGAACTGCCCGACGCCGAGCGCGCGGCCGCCGACTCCGCCCGGTTCGGTCGCGAGGAGTTCTTCATCGAGCATCATCACGTGTTCAGCTACGCCTCGGCGGCGCTGCTGGCGACGCGCGCCGGGTTCGATGTGCTCGCGATCGAGCGACTGCGCGAGCCGAGCACCAAGTACACGATCAGGGTGTTCGCCGCGCCGCGATCCGACACCGGCCGATAACTGGAGCCACATGACCTCAGGCATCGTCATGAACGATCTCGAGGCATTGACCGCCATCGTCTACGGCGACACGTTCGCGCTGTACGACGAGCAGGCATTCGATGCCTTCCTCGCGCCGCTGCGGCGGCGGCTCGCGGCCAACCGCATCGACACCGCATTGTTCCGCGGCAAGCGCTGCCTGGATGCCGGGTGCGGCGGCGGGCGCGGATCGATCCTGATGGGCGAGGCCGGCGCGAGCGAGGTCGTCGGCGTCGATCTCAGCCCGACCAATATCGAAAGCTGCACCAAGCGTGCAGCCCAGAAAGGCCTGTCGAATCTGGTCTTCCAGCGCGAGAGCCTGGCACGGCTGCCGTTTCCCGACGCCAGCTTCGACGTCGTCTGGTGCAATGGCGTGCTGCATCACACCGCCGACCCCGATCAGGGATTGAAGGAAATCACCCGCGTGCTCAAACCAGGCGGGCATATGTGGTTGTACCTCTACGGGTCAGGCGGCGTGTACTGGTACGTCGTCGACTGGATCCGTGACCTGCTCCACGGCATCGACGTCCGCGAG
>Ga0207675_100002918_pt1 | contig 16820 bp, 18 predicted proteins | sample KBSSwiS42_FD_184305 | JGI IMG/M metagenome (GOLD analysis project Ga0207675, IMG submission 184305) | Switchgrass rhizosphere microbial communities from Kellogg Biological Station, Michigan, USA - KBS Switchgrass S4-2 (SPAdes) (version 2) | ecosystem: Host-associated > Plants > Roots >... | reverse complement strand
TCAGTTTGCGCTCGAAAGGCATCGAGAGCGCTCACGAAACGAGACAAGTATCTAGGCTAAGTCTTCCCCGTAATATCGTTCAGTTTCGTTTGCCAAGAAAGGCCTGACCCGCGGATAAATCTTTTTTGTGGACAACGAAGAAGGCTGGGTGGCCAGCGGCATCGGCAAGAGAATCAACTAGCCCTTCGGCGCGCCAGGCTGCTCCGCATCTTCACTGTCAGCCCCGTTTTGAACCTAACCCACACGGTGAACCACTCTCCATCGTGCGGGCGAAGGCGAGTTCCTCCGCGATTGACGCAGACGAGCGTATCGCGGGACCGCGCCTGAAACGAATCAGTCTTTGCTGAATCTCCGAATTATCTTTTTCAAAAATAATTGTTTTTTCAGCGCGTGTTCGGTAAAAGGCCGCGGCCTTACTACAAACAAGCTGTGAAATAATTTGAATGAGTTACTTGTCCTTTGGCGCGCGATATCCTTTGCGCGTTCTGATCGTCACGTCAGGCTTCGACAGTTTCACCTGAACCGTTCGCCATTTCCCATCATGAGCGCGATTGCTCGGGCGATAGCCGATTGTGTATTGGTGGCCCAGTTCCTCCGCGATTGACGCGAATGAGTCGCGTAACGCCAAACCACCCGGGGACTCGATATAGCGCCCGCCACTTTTTTCGGTCAGGTTCTTAAGAATCGCGGCGCCGGCTAAATCGCGCCTCGGCCCTTCCTCAGACATGTTGGCGCCATAGATAGTTGCGTTTGCCGCTGACGCGCGGTCGAGTGCCTTGTCGGAACTCGCGTGACTGTAATTCTCGCCGCCGTCGGAAAGCACCACGATAGCGCGCCGTTTTTCTTCCCGTTTCGCCAAGTCATCGGCCGCACGAACGATCGCATCGTTAAGGGCGGTCATCGTCCTGGTCTTCAGTGCGTACACGCGCTGCGGCAGATCGCGGCCCGGCGAAAAGTCGCCCCACTGCTCGACTTTAGTATCGAAACTGTAAACGGCCGCGACATCTTCATCGCGCAAACCGTCGAGGAATCGAATGGCGGCGCTTCGTCCGAGGGTCAGTCGCGATTCCATGCTGCCTGAAGTGTCGAGCAGAATCGCTGCGGCAAAAGGCGTCTCTTCCGCGCTGAACGTTGAGATTCTTTGTGGCGTCCCGTCTTCGAAAATTTGAAAGTCTGCGCGTTTCAGTCCCGACACAAATTTTCCGGCCTTGTCCAAAACCGTCACGTTCACAACCACAAGGTCGGTTGAGACACGAACTACGTCTTCCTGCTCCGCAGGTGTTGGCGAAGCAGAGGGCTTTTCATCCTGGCAGTATGGCTCAGGGTGCGATCGGACGGCCGCGCGATGAGGGAGTGAAAAACAGACTCCAGCGAAGATGAGCGCCGCATACAGAGGCCACGATCGAATGAATTGCCTGGTTGGGAAGGGTGACGGTCGCATCAATGGCGCGGGCCACGCACGAACTGAATGACCGCCAACAGCCTGTTAGCCCGTTCAATAAGTGAAGCTGACACGACGCGACGCGGAGTTTTCTCAACTTCGTCGTACAACTCCTTCGCCATGTCCGGCAAAGCGTTCACGGCATCGCTGACAGTGTTAGGCAGATCTTTCGGGTCGGCATCCATTTCGGAGCCGCCAACTTCATTGCGAATACGCTTGGTTAGCTTCTCGAGCCGTTCCAGCTTCTTTTGGTCTGCGGCATTGAAAGTATTGCTGGCGGCGTAGCTGGTCTTTAGTTCTGTGGCGAGGTCGCTTGCTTCCTTGGCGCGCGCCACGTGCTCCTCATAAGCTTTCTTTTCGGCTTTCAGAATGAGACGCGTGCGTGCATCGGTTTCGCGCGATCCAAAATCAACATCATTGTCGTGGTCGTCCTTATTGTTCGCCGGCGGAGGCGTAGGCGGTGGCGCTATCGGCGATCGCGGTGAACTCTGGGCTCGCGCCGAAATAACCGCCGATATAAGAAGGGCCAGCGTCAGCGCGCAAAACATTCCGGGTCGCTTCATCTTCGATAACATGAATTGCTCAACCCTCGTAGCCGAACCAAACAATGCTGTGACGGGAAAAAGTAACGTTGCGTTGGCCGCCGATTTTACGGAACACGTCCTGGGTTGTTAGGAGTATTGATGAACTCATCGCCTTTGCCAGGATTTCTTTTGTCCACAATGATTGTCTTTGAGCCGGGTGCATCCAGCGGCGGTCGCGGATTGCCGGGCAGGGCCTTGAAAGGAACTGCCGCGCGATCGGCGCCACTTACGACGTGCGAGAAAGTCGCACTAATATAATCTTCCGTAGCCACTTGAATGCTGTAGTGGGCGCGCGCATCAGGAGCAAGATCGGGCGTCTCAAGCTCAACCACCTTCGTATCGAGACCGGCGCCTACCCGCCGCCGCAATTGCAATTCGACCGCGATATTCTGAAGGTTTTCGGTCGAGATATTGTGTACCGTACCTCCAAGCGTGGTGGTCTTGCCGTTCACGAGCGCGTCATCAACAAACACTTCGACTCTCGGCGCCTGGCGTTTGATTTCGGCTTCAGCCGCAGCGGCAACTTGCCGCTCATGACGCCTGCGCAACCCCATATAGCCGCCCAAGACAGCCCCCGTGAGCAAGACCGCGCAGAGAATGCCGATTAGGAGTCTCTTCGTTCGCCGTTTTTCTTCTTCGTCAATCGGGATTGGTTCTGTTTCCAGTTGATTAAGTATGTTCATGAAGTAAGTCTTTTACGGTCGTGCCGGTGCGCCCCCGATAGTTTCTACGAGCGCGGTGAGAAATTCTTGTTCCGCGGTTCCGTTACTGGGTAAGGTAAGCCACTGGGCGCCAATCGCGCCGTCTGTGCGCCCTTCGATCTTTGCGTTAACCGATACGTTAGCGCTGCTGCCGTCGATTGCCTGGACTTCAACCGTAAGTGTGTAACGCCCGCGCGTCCAGCCTCGCGTCGTCGATGTTTCAACGTCAGCATACCGGCTCAATTCAGATTCCGCGACGACTGCGCCTTTGATAAACGTGAACGGCTGGGTCGCGATAATGCCTTCATTCATCCGGGACGCGGCGTCGTCGACGATCAGTTTTCGGTCGCGCATCAAGTCGGTAATCGCTTTTATCAGTTCATCACGGCGGGCCGTCATCCGATACGGATTAGGCAACGCCGGAATTTCTTTCGTCTTGCCTTTCCCAAAATTAATTCCTGAACCCGCTGTCCCTACGTCGGTCTTATTTCCATTAACGCCGGCGCTTCGACTGCTGCCTGTATCCCGAACCTTCTGGCTTTGCGTATCAACACCCTTTTCCTGCGCGAAGACGGCCGGGGCCGCCAACGCCAGCAAAAACATCGCGAATAGAATTGTTGAGATTCTCATGTACCAACTCCTTGCTGCGACGAAACCTGAAGGGGTGACGGTTTGAGCATAAACCTCGACCACAGCGATTACAAGCATCTGCTAGTTCTTTAATTCAATCACAAGATCCACCGTCAAAGATTGCCGGTTCACATGGGTTTGGGGATCAAGTGACACTGGCTTAGTCTGGGTTGCGCGCCGCTCCTGCAAAATTCGGGAAATAACTACTCGCGCGTCTTCACGAAAAAACCGGTCGATATAGCTAGCGTCGTAGACATCACCTGACTTGAGTTTCCAGCTTTCTATGAGGGTGCCTCGATCTGTCGCCGAGAAACCCTTGAAATCGATCGTACCCATGTGAAATTGCGGGCCTTCGCTGATGGCGATCTTAAATGTTACCTGCCGTGCTGAATCGTCGAATTCCGGGGCAGAGTTCAGATGCGCCTGAACGTATCCCTGTTGGCCATACGTTTTTTCGACTTCGTGCTTTCCTTTATCGAACTTCTTGCCGTTGGCGACCTCGCCAGTTTTCATTCCCAGCGCTGCATCCAGCTGTGTGGGCGTCAACACTTGATTTCCCGACCACTGGCTGCTTGCCCATGAATAAACCAGGCCTTCGTTCACCGGGATAGTCAGATCGACGCCGTTTTCGCATTTGCCGCTCGTGTCCGGTTTCGCCACGGGCGCGCCAAAAGTCGCGCGCAGGTGGCCCAACTCGTAATACAACGGATACAAACCGTACTGAGGAAAAGCTGCGGCTGCTGCGCGAGAGTAATTTGGCTCAGTCTGACTCTTCATCGTGGCGCCCAGCTTCTCCTCTGAAACATCCTGGGCCCCAGGGAAGTGGAACGTGCAGAGCGGCAAAGAGATTCCACCGATGCGGTAAACGTGGCCAGTCTCCGTCAGCGAGTACTCGACCGTGCCCGGCAGCTTCCGCGAGGACACCAACTCTTGAAGACTTTGACGGATCAGTTCCGTGGTGTTGCCAGTGTCGGGGACGGAACCGGTGAAGGAGGGCAGCACGCGTTTGACCGTAGTGGCGAGTTCTTCATCTGAAAACCAAATGAAGTTGTCGAACACAACCGGCGAGTTGTTGCTCTTTTGTTCTTCGACTTGGAACGTAATGGTTACTGAAGCCCCAACCGTCCGCGTGCGGTAGCCGACGTTCTTGAAAAGACCGCTGTCGACGAGGTGTTGGGCCGCGGAGTCAAGCGCGGGCACGGAAAACGGATCGCCAACTTTTAGCCCTGTCATGGCGGTTACATTTTCGGTTGTCAGGTTGTGCAATCCTTCGAACTCGATACGTGCGATTCGCCGCGCGCCTTGCGGCCTGGCGGGCGGTGTAAACGGCAAGAGCGCCAGACAACTAATTGCGAGGATTACTCTTTTCCTGAAGCGGTGAAGATGATGGCGTGAGGCTGTCATGGCTTTCGATCGATCGGGCGAAAAACTACTGAGGCGTTGGCCGGCTTCGCTCCCACTGTCTCAACGCTTGCACACCCTTCTCGAAATCAGACTCTTTGCTGAAGAAGTTATGCGCACCATCGTCGCGATCGGGATTTCGAACGTAATAGAGATAGTCAGTTTGCGCCGGATTCAGCGCTGCATCGATCGAAGCCTCTCCAGGGTTTCCGACGGGGCCTGGTGGTAAGCCGGCGTGCAAACGCGTGTTGTAAGGCGATTGGCGATTAACGTCGCTCAGGTAAACTCGGCCGTCATTGCGCCACTTACCCGCGAGCTTTGACGCATAAACGATCGTCGAATCGATACCGAGCGGCACATTCTTGTTCAGCCGGTTATGAATTACCGAAGCTACTAACGGCCGCTCATCTTTCAGCTTTGCTTCTGTCTCAATTAATGAAGCGATGATGACGATTTGGCGCGGCGTCATGTTAAGTGCCCGGGCCTTCGCCGCGCGCTCAGGCGTCCAGGCCTGGCGAAAGCGCCTGGCCATCGAATCGACAATCGTCGAGGCCTTCGTGCCGGTTGGGAAACTGTAGGTCGCGGGAAACAGATAGCCCTCAAGATTCCCAGCGGATGGATCGAGATCGCGGATCTCGCTTGTGTCGTCCATCAACTTCAGCGCTTCGCCGCTATCTGTCAGATGGAGTTCATCGACATGCGCCAGCGAATCTGCAATGTCCCAACGCGTCCAACCTTCAATCACGGCGAAACGACTGAGCCGTTGCTCGCCCTCTTCTAGTTTCTTCAAGACACCGAGCGGTGTTATCGGAGAAGGGAAACGGTACTCACCCGCTTTCAAGAGTTTCGTGCTGCCGGTGAGTTTTATGTAGACGAGGAGCGGCCACTTGTGCCGCAGTACGCCTTCGGCCATCAGCTTGTTTGCGATTCCATCGGGGGTTGAGCCGCGTCCGATCTCGATGTAGTCATTGGCCTTCGCGTGAGCTACCGGCGCGTGCAGGTCGTGATAAATCCAAATCGCAAACCCGATACAGATGATCGCAATCGAACCCGCCAAATAAAGCAGGGCGCGAAATATTTTCTTGCCGGTGCGTTTCGTCATTCGCTCTGCGCGCTCAAGAAATCCTGCAGAATCACCGCCGCCGCTTCTGCGTCAAAGAGTTTCTCCGTCGAATCACTCGTCAGCGACTTGGCTTCTTCGGTCGTTAGCCGTTCGTCCTGAACGTAGACCGGAACACGCAGCGAACGCCGAAAGTTCTCAGCCAGGCGACGTGCTTCCGCCGCTGCCGGGCCGTCTGACCCATCCATATTCAAGGGAAGGCCGACGATGAGACCGGCAATGCCGAAATTTTCTATCTGTTTCGTTACTTCACTCAACAGATGCTTCCAGCTTCGCCGCTCCAGAATCATCAACGGCCGCACGGTCAGGCGCAGCTCGTCACTCACTGCAACCCCGACACGTCTTGTGCCGAGATCGAGCGCCAAAAGCCGACCCGGATGCTTGGGCTGTAACTTGGGGTGGTGCAGGGGTTCCGTCAAAGCAAGTTAACAACTTTCGCGACGCAAGAAGAAACAAAACGCTGCTTGCGCGCATCAAATACCCTCTGTATCATACAGACGATTGGCGTTTCGTTTAAGTCGCCCCGCCGGTAGCGTCCGTTAGTGTTGAGGTGCAATTGATGTCATTAAAGAAGAAATTCACGATTATTTCACTGTCAGCGGCGCTGGCAATTTACACAATCGCAGGCGCGTGGTTGGCAACCCGGGCACAACAACCTGCCAATGATCCGGGCGCGCAGCAGAGGATCTTCGAAAGCGTCCTCCAGCACATTCAGAACGACTACGTTGATGAACCCAACATGGAAAAGGTTCGCGCCGGTGCGTTGCGCGGGCTCGCTTATGGTCTCGATCCGTATTCGACATATCTAACTCCCGAACAAGTGAATGACTTCCGTGCTGATAAAAAGAGCAGTCAAGTAGGCATCGGCGCTGAACTTTCGCAGTACGCGTCATACCTGTACGTCGTCGCTCCGGTAAAAGGCTCACCAGCGGATCAAGCGGGAGTTCGTGCCGGCGATGTCATCGAATACATCGACAACAAGGCGACGCGCGACATTTCGCTCTACGATGCCCGCCAGTTACTTAACGGCGCGCCGGGAACAGAAGTGAAGCTTCGCATCTTACGCGCGAATGCCCGGCCGATGACTGTCGCAGTTAAGCGCGGCACGTTCCGGGCGCCGGCGTCCGAAGCGAGACTCGAGGCTGGGAAGATCGGTGTTCTTAGAATTAACAGTCTGGACTCAGGTGAAGCCGCCGATGCGAAAGCGCGGTTGCAGGATTTGATTAAGCAAGGGGCGCAGAAGATTATCGTTGACCTTCGCAGCGTTGCCGGAGGCGAGATTCAGGAAGGTGTAACGGTTGCAAACTACTTCATTCCCTCTGGCCCGCTCGCTCGGACCATCGGCCGTGAGCAAAAAGTGCTGAAGGCCTTTGAAGCGGATCCGAAAGTTGCGTTGTTCAATGGCCCGACCGTGGTGCTGATCGACACCGGTACTGCCGGAGCTGCTGAAGTTGTCGCGTCGGCTTTCGTCGAACGGAAACGCGGCGATGTTGTTGGCGAAAGAAGTTTCGGGGCCGGTGCTGAACAGGAATTGTTCACTCTGCGCGATGGTGATGGCCTGTTGTTGACAACGGTGAAGTGGGCGTCGGGAAGCGGCAAACCTTTCCTCGGCGAGGATCGCGCGCATTCCGGCGTGGCGCCGACCGTCGAAGTGAAGCGGCCGGAAGCACCAGACAATCTGGATGTTGACGATCTTCCGTCGACTGAGGAGGCTAAGCCGAGTGCCTCGCCCGAACCAATTCAAAAGCCGGAGCCGGAAGACTTGCAGCTCAAAAAAGCAATCGAGCTGTTGCGTGACAAGCCGGTGCGCGCGGCGTAAGGGAACTCAAATCAGGATGCGAAGGCCGGAGCGATCCGGCCTTTTGCTTTGCCAGGCGAAAATCAAATTTTCAAATGCGTTACACGGTAGGCATCATCGGCGTCATTGTGGTGGCGGTCGTTCTTTGGGAAGTATTTGAGACGATCATCCTGCCGCGACGTGTGACGCGCCGCGTGCGTGTGACGCGCACGCTTTATCTGTTGACTTGGTGGCCCTGGTCTGGCTTCGCGCGTCGGATGCGAAACAATCGGCGACGCGAAAAGCTCCTCAGTTTCTACGGTCCGCTATCCTTGCTTTTTCTCTTACTTGTTTGGGCCGTTGGCTTATTAATCGGATTTGCGATTATCCATTGGGCCGTAGGCACCACGTTTGAAACGTCAGCCGGGCTCGGGGGAATTTGGGCTGACTTTTACTACAGCGGTACGACCTTCTTCACGCTTGGACTGGGTGACCTTGCCCCTACCGCCACCGCAGGCCGCGTGGTCACTGTTGCACAAGCCGGGGTCGGGATCGGTTTTTTCGCGATGATCATCAGCTATCTGCCGGTGTTGTATCAGGCATTCTCGCGTCGCGAAGTGAACATCTCAATGCTCGACGCGCGCGCCGGAACACCGCCGACCGCGGGTGAGTTACTGCGCCGTCACCATGAAGCCGATGAGATGGAAAGTCTCACTCAGTTGCTCAAAGACTGGGAGAAGTGGTCAGCGGATCTCCTGGAAAGCCATTTGTCCTATCCAGTGCTCTGTTATTTTCGTTCACAGCACGATAACCAATCCTGGCTGTCAGCGCTCAGTACAATCCTCGACACCTGCGCGTTGGTGATGGTCGGCGTTGATGGGATTCCGAAGTGGCAAGCACAACTGACATTCAAGATGACTCGACATGCGGTCGTCGACCTAACGCAGGTCTTCAACACCTCGCCCCTAACGACCGATGGGCAACGGCTGAGTTCGGAAGGTTTAGCGCAACTGCGCGGAGTGCTCGCGGAGGCAGGGGTGTTGCTCAACACCGACGGCGGTAGCGAACAAACTCTGGCTGAGTTGCGAGAGATGTACGAACCCTATCTCGCGGTTTTGTCAGATTACCTGCTGATGCCGACTCCGGGATGGCTGCCGAAGAAGCGCCTCGTAGATAATTGGCAGACGAGCGCATGGGAAGTCACAAAACCCGCCCGAGAAGAACCCTTCCGAAAGTGCATGCTCGAAGGAAAGCACAACGCTGCGAAAAAAGTCACCGCACACTAACTCTCTGCATCTAAATCAGCGTCCGTGAGGATATGGGATAGTACGAACCCATATCGAGCACTACACCCCTGTCCGATTGTGAGTTTGCGGACGAATTGTCGCCACGCAATCTTGTAAATTTCTTGCAGAACCCGCCATAAACCGTTGTTCTTGGGTATTTCGCCCAGAAAGTGGCACATTTCGCGGGATCAGCCTCCTTTCAGGCACACTCATTGCCAACTTAATCACGTGTCCCGACGAAGAAATCTCAAAAAAGGAGAACTTACCAATGCTGATCACGAAAAAAATGTTGCTGGCGGTTACGCTGGTAGCCGCGCTCGTCGGCGGTGGACTTGGTTCACTTATTACGCACTCAGCCAATCGCACTGAGGCGGCTAACGATAATTATCAAACAACTGCGAATGCTGCACCGACTACTACTGCGGAACAACAGGAAGCAGCTAACGCATCGAAATTCGGCTCGTCAGCCGAGCAGACTGCTTATCGCGAAGGTTTCGCTGAAGGTTATAACTCATGCGCCTCGGCGGCTAACAACGGCACGCTGAATAATAGTGTAGCGTCAACGTATCGCGCGCCCGCTCGCCGTTACTCGAGCAGCACACGACGCGTTTACTACGATTACAACTCAGCCCCACGCGGCCGCAGCTTCTGGTCGAAGCATCGGGATAAGCTCACGATGGCCATCGGCACCGGTGCCGGCGCGGCTTTGGGTGGCTTAATCGGTGGCAAGAAGGGCGCGGGCATTGGCGCACTGGCCGGTCTGGGCGGTTCAGCCCTGTACACGTACAAGCTGCGCAGGCGCACGCCGCGCTACTAACGAATCCGGAGGAACGGTTTCGTGAACAGCAAACGCAGACTTCTGTTGGCCGCCGCGCTGGTAGCCTTGACGGGAGTGAGGGCAGTTTCATTCGGAGCTGCCCTTTTTGCTGCGCCCCGCTCGTCATCTCCTGCGCGCGCCAATATGCCACGTCCAGTGCGACTTCGCGAAGTCAGAGGTCGTGGGCTGCTCGTTAGCATCTGGCTGAATTCCACTGGCCCATTCACGTTCGCATTAGACACCGGAGCCGGAACAACGCTTATTTCACCGCGCGTTGCGAGCGCGTCTCGTTTGAATATTAGATCCGCATCCGGTCGATCGATTGCCGGACTCAGCGGACGTGGAGTGGCAGTTGATGAGGCGACGATTCAAACAGTGGCCATCGGCGACCGCGCAAATGTTTTTCCCAGTGCGATTGACGCGATGGTGACGTCAGGCTTGCCGGCCGACATTGATGGCGTACTCGATCCGACGCAAGCGTTTTCGCCGCTCGGCTATGTCATCGATATTCCGCGCCTGGAATTATCGGTGTTCGACGCGCAAACGACGCCGCTCAGCACTGACAACCAGCCGTATGAAGGCGCCGTCGTTCCGTGGCTGCGCGAACGTCAGAGCCGGCGTCCTTTTGTTCAATTGGACAACGGCGATCGCGCTCTCATCGACACCGGCTCGAGTCTCGGGCTCGCCATTCGAGATTCATCTGCGGCAAATCACACAAATGCGTCGCTTTCGCGCGACGTTGGTGGCGGCCAAATCACCTCGCGGCGCGTGCGGCCCACGACGGTGTCAATCGGTGCCTTGCTGTTACGCAACATTCCCACTGACCTGATTTCGGGCGCGGAAGCCGACGCGCCAGTATTGATCGGTCTGAGCGCACTGCGACCCTTTCGCCTCGCCTTCGATCCCGTTCATCGACTAATTGAAATTGCGCCCGTCGAACGCCGCCGGTAACGCGTTTGACTTTGATTAGTCATTCGGCGATATTCCGCCATCGCGTTTCGAACCGAAAATCTCGCTCGATCCCGATTCGAAGATGGGAGCTAGCCACTTGCGAACGAAACTGTTTCTGGTCGCTGCGTCGCTATTAGTATTTCTGAGCACATGCGCGTTCTCGCAGGACGAGGCTGCAAAGATCGACAAAGCGCGCGTCCCCGCTCAGGCGAACACGCCTCAGAAATTCGCGCCCTCAGGTTGGAAAATCGAGGAGCAAGTTACCGGCGATTTGAACGGTGACGGACGTGACGATTACGCACTGAAACTCGTCGAGGATAAGCCAGAAAAAAATAGCGAAGGCGATCCGACTGAACGCGGAAGGGCGTTGGTCATTGCGCTCGCGACGCAAGGCGGTGGATTGACTCGCGCCGGCGTTGCCACTGACTTTTTGCAATGTACGCGATGTGGTGGCGCCTTTTATGGCTTTGTCGAGACGCCTGTAGAAGTGACTATTGAAAAAGGAGTACTCGTAGTTCAGCAGGATCATGGGTCCCGCGAGGTCACGAACACCACTTATCGCTTTCGCTACGAACCATCCACCAGCAAGTTTCTTTTGATTGGGTTCGATCTGGCTGAGACGGACCGAGCCACTGCTTCGGTCACGTCGGAAAGCATCAACTACCTCACTGGCGCGCGTGAAGAAATGCGCAGCAAAGGCGAAAAAGACGTAAAGAATAGGACGGCAATTCCGAAGCGGAAGATTTATCTGGATGACATCTCGGCTGAGGAAATGGAAACCGCCGCGTACAAACGTCTGAAATTGTAGCCGGGCCTTAGAATCCTTCGACCACGATCATCTGCGTTTTGGCCGTGGCCTGTCGCAACGCCTTCGCATCTTTGTATTCCGGCGAGTCCCACCACGCCTTCGCTTTTTCCACGGAAGGAAACTCAACCATTACCAAGCGTGTCGGCGACCAGTCGCCCTCCAGGGTTTCGACTTTTCCACCGCGCACGACGAACCGGCCGCCATACGGCGCTAATGATGGCGGTACCATCCCTTTGTAGTCTTCATATCTGACCGGGTCTTCTACTTCGACTTGCACAACAATGTAGGCTGGCATATCTGTCTCCTGAACTGATTCAAAAAGAAAAGCGCGCCGGCATTGTAACCGACGCGCGGGAGGTTCGTTGATGCGGGATGCTTGCGATTAGCGATTAAGCATCAGGGAAGGCGAGAGAAAGTTGCCGACCCAGGAAACGAGGGCGGCGGTGGTTTCACGCGCCAGCGATGCCGCGGGCGCGAGAATCGGAACGGTTGTCGTAGCCACGACAGTCGACGTTTCTCCCGTCTGGAAGTCAACGTTGTTGTCGACCGACTGGTAGATCGCAAGATACATCTGTGTTTCCGCCGGAATGAGAGAACGCCAACCAGTGCCGCCATCTGAGAGATAAGACGGAATCTTGTAGGGATTCGAGTTGTAACCCGCAGCCAACAATTCAGTCTTAGTTGCAGTGCCTGATTGAAGCGCCTGCTGCACTTCATCCTGGTTTTGCAGGTACTTCCAGGTGTCGTTGATGTAGAGCAGCATAGCCTTCAAAGCGTTCGCGTGGTTCTGCATGCCGGTGACGAAGTCTGGTTCGAGCGCGACATTCGGATGATGCTCACGAATCGCGTTGTAGGTTTTCGGTATCATTTGAATCATGCCGCCCGCGCCCGCTGAGCTGACCGAATAACGATAGGTATCGCCACGATTCAACGCGTACAACGCCAGCACTTCGCGCGAAATGTCGGGACGGCTTTCATTCAGGAAACGCTTGTGGTCGGTGTGCTCAACAATCACGAGGTGCGCGGCGACGTCGACTACATCTCGCGGAATCACGACGCCCTGCACGGCGAGATCCTGTGCGGCCTGATCGAGCATCGTCGTTACATAGGCTTCGCCTGAAGCGGCCAATTCCGGTGACATCAGCGCGGGATGAGCAGAAACGTAGAATGCCGGCTGCACGGCGCCATCCTTCTCAATTGGATAACGCACCATCAGCGGAAACAGCGACTTTCCGCTTGAAACATCGGTCACCGTCACCGCCGTGTTGACGCCGTTGGGACGAACGATGCGTACACGCAAGGTCTCGCCCTGTTTGCTGGGCAGTACGTACTCGGCGCCTTTTGTGAGGAACGAGTCCTTGTTCAGCGCGAGAACCTGCATCTGCGAGGTGGCGCGGTCGAAAGCCGACAAATAGATCGTGTCGGAGTCTCCAGAAGCCAGGGCATTCAGCACCTGCTTCGCCTGCGCCAAACGGTCCTGAATCTGCGCCGGCGACAATGGATTGTCGCTTGAGTTTATAGCGGCAACGGTTGGCGATGAGGGCTCCGTTGCATCCTTCACAATGGCTGCAGGGGTTTGCGTAAAACCAGCTTTTGTTACGAGCAGGCACAAAAGCGCCTGCATGAGGAATTTCGAAAATCGCATTCGGTTTTTCCTTATTTTGTGAGTGTTAGAATTGCCGGGAAGTTAATAGATGCCCACCGTTCCGGTAGGGTTGTGACAAGTTTGCCAAGGAATCCCGTCAATGAGAACGAACGAAAATCACACGGTAAAACGGTTCAGCTGCCCTTGTTTCGAAGGGCTCGAGGTCACGTGACGATCGCAAACACGCGCACCGGAAATGTTCCCATCCCCTTGATCTTCACAGGCACCGCAAAGAACTTGAATCCCTCGTTAGGCAACTCATCCAGATGGCACATGTGCTCGACAATCGGGATCCCTTTCGCCAGCAAAATGCTATGGGCGGGTCGCATCAAGTCAGCCGTGTCGTCGATGTTGTATGAATCGATGCCCACCAGTGCCGCGGCTTTGTCGGCGAGAAACTCAGCAGCGTCTTTGGTGAGGAACGGATGCGTGCCCTCGAAGTATTTCTCCGTGCGCCAGTGCTGTGACCAGCCGGTCTCAATCAAAACCGCTTTTCCTTTGACGTTGAGTCCTTCTAACGCCTTCGCATCAATGGCCCTTTGCGCTTTGCCCTTTGCTCTTAGCAATCTGCCATCAAGATTCGCGAGCGAACTCAGCTCCAGTTCTGACAAGTCTTTTCCGTCCTCGTATCGATGAAAGGGACTGTCGAGATAGGTCCCGGTGTTCGCCACCATCTCGATCTTGCCGATCTGAAACTCAGTGCCGGATGCATATGATGAGCGCGATTGTTCGCGACTGAGAAAGTCGCAGATGATCGGTGCAGGCAGCCCCTTGTAAGTGATCAGGCCGTGCTCAATCGTGTGGCTGAGATCGATGAAACGCACGTCCATTTACGATTCAAAATTTACCATTTACTAAGAGAGTGGCTTGGACACGTGCTCATGGATGATAAGCCACTTACCAGCCCGATTCTGAAAGACGATTGTGTGGCGCCCGGTGAACTCCATCGGCGATCCGTCCTTAGCTTTGGCAACTAAACGGAACGTCAGGGTAGCGATCGCAAGATTGCCGCTGCGTGTGATCTTAATGTCGTCATTCGGCGTGATCGTCAGACTGCTAAATCCCGGCGCGACATTGTTTTTGAAGTTGTCGTGATACTGCTGCCAGCTTGTGTATTTCACCGGGTCGATGTCGAAGAAAACCAGGTCAGCATCTTTGGCATAAGCTGGCGCCGGGTTGTCCGGATTAAGCGTGCTCCACGCAGCGTAATATTCTTTGATAATGCGATTGAAATCGGGTCCGCCTTTCTTCTGCGCGAACGTGGGCACAAAAGCTCCGGCGAGAAGAACCAACACGACAAGTAGACGTTTCATTGAGCCAGCTCCTTTTCTCCAAAACTAAAAGTTTTCCTTGAACGATGGGTGAAACTCACTGATGAACGAGCGGGGTGCGGTTGTTAAGCCAGCCGATTAATCCGCGGAAGAAGTTAATACCGCCAAAAATTACCAACCCGTAAGTGATCACGCCGCGGCCACCGCCGCTTCCCATTGACGCCAAAGCCAAAGTTCCGACAGTAATGGCAATGCCCAGCACAAACATACCGGCGCCGATCAGCATGGCGCGAACATAGGCTTTCTTTCGGTCGACGCGATCCTGATCAGCTTGCTCCAGCATGACCGCGTTCGCAGTTTCCTGAGTTATCGGGGTTTTACAAAATCGGCATTCACTGACGCCGACGGAAATCCATTCTTTGCAGGCGCGACATTGAAAGACTCCAGTTGCCATTCCGAAATCCTCCCGAGGCTAAAGGTTGAAGGTGAAGCGGGTGGTCTTTTATCACAATTGGAGGAATTGGAATAGAGGTGATTCCCGTGAGCACTCGGACTCCAGGCAACAGAGACCGAGCGCCAGACTCACAACGGAATGTTTCCGTGCTTCTTTGGCGGGTTCTGATCGCGTTTGTTTTCGAGCAGCGCGAGTGCGCGGATCAGTTTGGGACGCGTCTGTGCCGGCTCGATAACTTCATCGATGAAGCCGCGTTCGGCCGCGACGTAAGGATTGGCGAACTTGTCTTCGAATTCGTTCACGCGAGATTTGCGCGCCGCCTCTTTGTCTGAAGCCTCAGCGATTTCGCGACGATAGAGAATATCGACTGCGCCCTGCGAACCCATGACGGCAATCTCTGCCGAAGGCCAGGCGAAGTTGATGTCGGTGCGAATGTGCTTTGAACCCATCACGCAGTAAGCGCCGCCGTAAGCCTTGCGGGTAATCACGGTCACCTTGGGAACGGTAGCTTCGGCAAACGCGAAAAGAAGTTTCGCGCCGTGTTTGATGATGCCACCATGCTCCTGCGAAATACCCGGCAGAAAACCGGGCACATCTTCGAAGGTCACGATCGGAACGTTGAAGCAGTCGCAAAAACGGACGAATCGCGCGCCTTTGATCGAACTATCGATGTCGAGCACGCCGGCGAGATAGGCAGGCTGATTTGCCACGATGCCAACCGATCTTCCATCGAGTCGCGCAAATCCCACCACGATGTTCGGCGCGTAATCACGATGCACTTCAAAGAAGTAACCGTCATCTACAATCAGGTCGATCACTTCACGGATGTCGTATGGTTGGTTCGACGCTTCGGGCACAATCGAATTCAGCCTTATTTCTGTTCGCTGCGCCGAGTCCTTGGGTGTCACACGTGGTGCGTCATCGAGATTGTTAGAAGGAATAAACGAAATTAGTTCGCGCACCATGCGCAACGCATGTTCGTCTGAATCAGCAGCGAAGTGTGCGACGCCGGACTTGCGATTGTGCGTTTCAGCGCCGCCAAGTTCCTCTTTGGTCACGTCTTCGTGCGTGACCGTCTTAATCACATCCGGTCCGGTGATGAACATGTAGGAAGTGTCCTTCACCATGATGTTGAAGTCGGTGATTGCCGGACTGTAGACGGCGCCGCCCGCGCACGGGCCCATGATGCAGCTAATTTGAGGAATCACACCGGATGCCAAGGTGTTGCGCAGAAAGATGTCGGCATAGCCGCCGAGACTGACAACGCCTTCCTGAATGCGCGCCCCACCGGAATCGTTGAGTCCGATAATCGGCGCTCCGACCTTCATCGCCAGGTCCATCACCTTGCAGATTTTCTCGGCGTGAGTTTCGGACAGGGAACCTCCAAAGACCGTGAAGTCCTGCGCGAAGAGAAAAACTTTGCGGCCATCGATCAGGCCGTGACCAGTGACGACCCCATCGCCCGCATACTTCTGCTTGTCTAAACCGAAGTCGTGCGAGCGATGTTCGACCAGCTTGTCGAACTCCTGGAATGTTCCTTCATCGAGCAGGAAATCGATCCGCTCCCGCGCCGTCAATTTGCCGGCGGCGTGCTGCTTTTCGACGCGCGCGCTGCCACCTCCGTGTTCAGCCTGTTGCTCGCGCTCGCGAAGCTGATCGAGCTTTGAAGATTTCGCGGGTTGTTGTTTTTGGGAACTCATTGTCAGTAGTCAGTTGTCAGTGGTCAGTTGTCACCGCGATTTTCTAACGGACAACTGACCACTGACAACTGACATTTAACTAACCATTCTTCGTCGCAAACTTCTCATCGCCCATTCGCACGCAATGAGGGCTGATATTACCAGATATATTCCTTCAAAGATGTGCCGCGTCAGAAAGCGGCCGGTCAAAAACGCGCGCGTGAGTTCGATCGATTCAGTCAAAGGCAGCAGGCG
>Ga0207675_100002917_pt1 | contig 16822 bp, 15 predicted proteins | sample KBSSwiS42_FD_184305 | JGI IMG/M metagenome (GOLD analysis project Ga0207675, IMG submission 184305) | Switchgrass rhizosphere microbial communities from Kellogg Biological Station, Michigan, USA - KBS Switchgrass S4-2 (SPAdes) (version 2) | ecosystem: Host-associated > Plants > Roots >... | reverse complement strand
TTCTTCTCGCCCTGAGACCAATGCAGATCGCGAAGACTCCGATCACCGTACGTCATTGCGCCGATCCGTCATGCGTGGTTTTGCGAGGCCCAACGCCCGAATTGAGGGGCGCTGTGAAGCGTCCCCTCGAATGCTCGGTTAGAGCGCATTTCGCGGCTTCGGCTCATTGCTTTGGCCGACTGTGCATTTGCATGATTCGATGCCACTCGCCATAACCATTATCCGAAGGATCTAACCATACGCCAGCCAGCGCCTCAATGACACGTGGCGATGTTTCGGCGGCTTCCTCAAATAAAGTTAAAGCGGCACCGCCGTACTCTTTGATCAGGTCTTCAACAGGTCCCGCGGCCACGTAAGCCAAATATGCATTGTCTTCCGCGGTTGCGATCAACCTCAGCGCGACGTCCGTTCCCTTGGCAAGATCGCAACACAGCTCGCTTACTGCCTCAACTGCCCAAAAACAATCGTCGGAGCGATGCTGCCAATATTCGTAGTACCCCGTCACAATTTCTTCGATCGTCACGTTGTGCTCTAACGCTAGCAATGAGCCGCCGACCAACAGCAAGCGAAGCGCCGCTGTTGGCAGGTCGGTTCGATTGCATGGTTGGGCTTCGGTCTCATGGTAGCCGTGCTGTCATTTTCGACCAACCCAGTTCCCGGGCTTCTGGCGATGGTGAGCAAGCGCGATCACCCGCAACTCGTTCCCGCGCATGTAGTAGATGATACTGAATGGGAACCGGCGGATAGGGAAGCGACGTCTTCGGTTCCGCCAATGTGCGCCAAGCCCCGGTTGTTCACAGAGTAGCGAGAGTGCGCGCTCGAACTCGTTGATGAATTCGGCTCCTAGCTCAGGGCCACCCTCGCGTGCGTAGAAAAGTGCCTCTCTGCTCAGTTCCCAGTCTGCCTCGGAACTTACCGAGGGTATCACTTGATCGCTGCGCGGGCCCGTGCGATTGCGTCGGCCGCCGGGATCAATTTGGAGCGCCCACCTTCGATCTCTACAATGCGGCGCTCGACCTCAACAGCCCAGGCCTCTTCGACCTCGTGATCTTCAAAGAGGCTCGCGAGCAACCGATCCGCGAGTTGCGCGCGCTCCTCCGCCGTCAGTTTCAGCGCTTGTGCTTCAACCGTTTCAAGTTGGCTTGACATAGCGGCTCCAAGTGGCCAGACCATGATGATGATACGCCCACTGGGGCGTCGCTGCCGAGGCCCAACGTGTGAATTGAAGGGCGCCGTTAGGCGTCCCTTCGAATGCCCAAGTTAGAGCGCACTCTGGACATACTGAATCAGACCCTCAGTCAGGCACTCCAACTCAGAGGGATAGTACTGAACCAAAGCCTCCTCGATTGGAGCACCTAGTTCCGCCCAGTACTTACCGAGCTCGCGCACTTCCTCTGGCGTATAGCCGTCATAGAGCTCATAGCCATAGCGAGCGCGCTCAAAAACGAACTGGTACCAGAAAAATAGCCTGCCTAGATCGGACAGATCGGCATTGCCAGGCATGCGAGTTCGCGCTACGGCCAGGATCATGTCTTGGGTGGTCGCCGGAAGCTTGTCCCAGAGCTCGGTGTACTTGTGCCCTCCTGCACGGGCAGCACCAGAAGCAAGAACCGCGGCCTTAAGCAGAACTTCGAAGGCTAGCACCCGCAGAAACGCCTGCGAATCGGAGCGTGTCGCGAGAGAGCTTCCAAGAATGTCCGCATCGTGGCGCCGATCCTGAGCCTCTTCGAGCATGCGAGCGAGACGGGCCTTCATGTGCGCTCTAACGTCCCGGCTAACGCGCCGCCCGCTTTCGGGCGGTCGCTGTTGAGCCGGGGGTTAGACCTCGTTTCGAGACTTTGAGGTAGGCTCGCAATGCCTTGTTCACCGATGCAGCGGTCTTGAATTTCTTGGCGACGTCAGGCTCGAGCACGACCACGTTGGTCGTTTCGAGGTATTTCTTATAGTACTTGCCGCGGACCGCGCTGGAAAAATCGTACTCGGACCGCATTTCTGGTTCTGCCGCCTTCAGCGGCTTACGACTCGTATGTTTTTCGCTCACAACATCCTCGATGTTCTGAAATGTTTCCGTTGCCGCCATCATGAGGTCCAACGTGTGAATTGAGGGGCGCCGTTAGGCGTCCCTCTCGAATGCCAAGTTAGAGGTATCAACTTCATTGCGTCACTCGACGATACTTGTTTGTTCCTTCGATCTTCTCGAATGCGCATGGTGCAGAGGTGCCTAAATAGGGAACGACATCTGGATCGTAGTTGGCAATCGTATTGATCGAGTACACGCCCGTATGATCAAGATCATTCAGATAAGCCTGATCCTCGTCACCGGAGAAAAAGCGCCAACCCGTATCCTCCGGGCGCTTTGCCGCTTCCCGATACATATACCCAATCTTCTTTCCTTCAACCATTATTCGATCAGTTGCAAATCCCGCGCCTGGCACTTGCGTCAAGCTACGGATCTTATCTTTCGGGATCGCAAATATTTTTTCCGACATCTTGGCACTCGCAGGTTGCTGGGCACTGGATACGGCCGGCATCGACAGGACAACTACCGCAGCGACCAACACTCGATAGTTCATGAAGACCTCTAACGCATTAGCTGTGCGGCCGGATGCCGCAGGCGGACGGTCCGAACCAGCGAAGGGTTTGGCCTCATCCACGTACTCTACGGGAATGGCGTGTGACGTACTCGCGCAGCACACCATCCATGCGGGACTGCCAGCCTTCACCGGTGGACTTGAAATAGGCAAGGACTTCCTGGCTATAACGCACCGATACGAGTTGCTTTGCGCTCCCCGACTTGGGACGACCGCGCAGTGCCCGAAGCGGAACCATGGACTTGAGTTGCTTGGGCGTGAGCGGTCTTGCATCCGGATCAGATTTGGCCGCGGCGGTAATTGCCTTGTCTTCTTTCGAAGTAGGCATGGCAATAGAAGGCCGTTTAGATACTTTGGACATAGTGTTTCACCTCGCGACGATTGGCGCGGCGCAAACTGATGATCCTTCGCACCTCACCACGATCCACAAAGGCCACGTAGTAGAGGATTCCAGTTTGGGCGCGAGTGCGATCATTCGCCACTCATCGTTGCCGAAACGGACGTCAATCCAAACAAGCGCGGCATCCCAGTCGAGTTCTTCTGCCAATGCCAAAGAGACGCCATGCTTCCTTTTATTCGCGGAGTCTTTAGCTGGATCGAACTCGATTCGCATGCATTACTGTAGCTACAGTAATGGGGCTTGTCAAACGATGCGACGATGTGCTGCTATGAGGCCGAACGTTTGAGCTCACCGGAACGCGGAAGCCGCCGAAGGCGGTACTCTGCGCCACTCGTTTGCCACTCATCTATTGCAATCAGGTTACGACATCCGCACGGTCCAGGAACTGCTGGGGCACTCCGACGTCTCGACAACGATGATCTATACGCACGTCCTTAACCGCGGAGGGCGCGGCGTGCAAAGCCCGCTGGACGCACGCTGAACCCGACACTGGCTCGTTTTCATCTCACCACGTATCCACGCAAGCGCGCTTTTTCCCCGTCCTCGGAATAGGCGCCGGCAATGAGCGCAGTCCCGCCATGACCCACGATCGCGTGTCCGCGGGATCGATGACGTCGTCGATCTCGAACAGCGTTGCGGTGCTGAGCGCTTTGCCGCGTTCATAGGCTTCAGCGACCATCTCGTCGAATCGGGCTTTGCGTTGTGCTGGGTCGGATATGGCTTCCAGTTCCTTGCGAAAACCGAGCTTGACCGCACCCTCCAGGTTCATCGGGCCGAATTCCCCCGTGGGCCACGCAACCGAAAACGCGGGGAGATGGAAGCTGCCACCCACCATGCCCTGCGCGCCCAGGCCATAGGCTTTGCGCAGCACCACTGAAAATATCGGAACAGTGAGATTGGCGCCGATGACGTAGAGCCTGCAGCAATGGCGCACGAGCGCGCTGCGCTCGGCCTCCGGCCCCACCATATTACCAGGCGTATCGCACAGCGATAAGACCGGCAGGTCGAAGGCATCGCACAGTTGCAGGAAGCGCGCCGCCTTGTCGGCCGCGTTGGCATCGATCGCGCCTCCCAGAACCATAGGATTGTTCGCCAGCAATCCCAGCGGCCGTCCTTCAACGCGGATCAGGGCCGTGACCATGTTGGTCCCGAAATCGCGCCGCAACTCCAGAACGGAATCCCGGTCGGCGATGAGATCGATCACCCGGCGCACGTCGTACACGCGCAACCGGTTCTCGGGTATCACCTGGCGCAGTTCGCGCTGATCGGCGCACGCCCACTGCTTTATCGCGCCTTGAAAATAGGACAGATACTGTTTGGCGGCACGCACGGCTGCGGCCTCATCGGCCACGACGACGTCGATCACGCCGTTGCGGCGCTGAACCGAAGTCGGACCGACTTCATCCGGATGGAACACGCCCAGTCCGCCGCCTTCGATCATGGCAGGGCCACCCATACCGAGGGAGGTCTTCGCGGTGGCGATGATCACGTCGCAACAGCCCGCCACCACCGCGTTGCCGGCAAAGCATCGTCCCGACACGACGCCCACCAGCGGAACGAGTCCGCTCAACTTGGCAAGCAGCGTGAACGCCTTGATGTTCAGCCAGCCCGAAACGATCGCGTCCGTATCGCCGGGACGTCCACCGCCGCCTTCGGCGAACACGACCATGGGCAAGCGCAACTCGGCCGCCAGCTCGAACATGCGGTCTTTCTTTTCATGATTCTTCGCGCCCTGTGTTCCGGCCAGCACGGTGTAGTCGTAAGCCATGGCCACACAGCGCGCATCGACATCGGGGAACAGGTCGCCGTTGACGCGCCCGATGCCCATGACCAGGCCATCCGCGGGTGTCCGCGCAATGAGATCTTTCATGGAGCGGCGGCTGCGCTGTGCGGCAACGGTGAAAGCGCCGTACTCATGAAAGCTGCCGGGATCGCACAGGTCGGCGATGTTCTCGCGCGCCGTTCGCAAGCCGAGCTTGTGCCGCTTGTCGACCGCGTCCGGCCGCGCGGCATCCAGGGTCAACTCGCGCCGTTCACGGAGTTCCGCGAGATCGGGACGAACATGATCCAGATCGATTGCCCGAACAGAGCTCACCAACCCCGCCTGGCCCTCGATGACGTCGACCGTGAGCAACGCGGCACCTTCGATCAGAGTCTGGTCTTGCAAGCCCCGGATCTCGCGCACGACGCCAGCGAACGGGGAAACGACGACATGCTCCATCTTCATGGCTTCCATGACCGCGACTTGTTGTCCCGCCTGAACGGAATCGCCGACGCGGACATCGATGCTAACCACCGTGCCCGAAATCACTGCACTGACGGCCTGAGTGCCTTCCGGCAGCAGCAGCTCATCCGGCGAAGGCCCCGCTTCAATGTCGCGCCTGCCGTGCGTCAGAATCGCGAGCGGATCGAACGGATCGACCCTTGCCGCCGAAGCGGTCGCGCTCGAGGGCTCGCCGTAAAACCGCCGGTGTTCCGCGGGCGCACACAACGAGGCGAGATTTTCCTCGATTAATCCGGTATGCCAGCGCCCACCGGAAAAATCGGCGGAGGACAGCAGATTCAGAAGAAACTCCCTGTTGCTGGCAACGCCTGCAATGCGGAACTCGGACAATGCGCGGCGCGCCTTCGCGGTGACCGCAGGCAAGGCGTCGCCTGCCACATGCACGATGACCTTTGCCAGCAGCGAGTCGAAACGCGGATTGACGCGCATGCCGGAGTGCGCACTGGTATCGACGCGCACACCCGGACCCGCCGGCGGATCGAATGCATCCAGCACGCCGCCCGACGGACGGACCGTTCCGTCGGGCGCCATCGTTTCCGCGTTGATACGCACTTGCATCGCCATGCCGCGCGGCGAAAAAAATTGCGAGTCGACCAGTTCCAGTTCTTCGAGCGTGCGGCCACCAGCGATATCGAGCTGGGCGCGTACCAGATCGATCCCGGTCACTTCTTCCGTTACGGTGTGCTCGACCTGAAGACGGGGATTGGCTTCGATAAACGCGAATCCGGCAGGGCCTTTCGCTTGGCTCTCCACCAGGAACTCGAAGGTAGCGAGGCTGCGCAGCTTTACGTCGCGAGCCATGCGCAGTGCTGCGTCGATCAGGTGCTCGCGCAACGCGCCGGGCAGACCTGGCGCGGGCGCGATCTCGACGAGTTTCTGTCGATTGCGCTGGATGCTGCACTCGCGCTCCCACAGGTGGGTCACGCGGCCGCTGCCATCGCCGACGACCTGTACTTCGATGTGACGCGCCCTGGGGAATAATTTCTCCACATAGACATCGGCGTTGCCGAACGCCTGCTTCGCCTCGGAGCGGCAGCGCTCATAGGCCGCATCCAGTTCGGCGCTTGCGAGCACTTGCCGCATGCCGCGGCCTCCGCCGCCCGCGATGGCCTTGATCATGATTGCGCCGTCGGCGCCGAGAGACTGAAGGAATTGGCGCGCCTCCTGGACCGATGTCGGCGCGTCGGTGCCGGGCAGCACCGGCACGCCGCATTTCATGGCGAGGCTGCGTGCCCTGCCCTTGTCGCCGAAAACTTCCAGCACGGCTGGCGTGGGACCTACGAAAATCAGGCCCGCCTCCATGCATCGGCGCGCGAAATCCGCGTTCTCGCTCAAGAAGCCATAACCGGGGTGGACGGCATCGCAGCCGGCGCCAAGCGCGACACGAACGATCTGCGCTGCGTCGAGGTAGGCAGCGGGACCCTTCCCGGTCAGCCGGTGAGCGTGGTCCGCTTTTCTGACGTGGTCGGATCCCTCGTCATCTTCCGAGAAAATCGCATGCGAGCGAATGGCGGCTTCGGCAGTACATCTGGCGATCCGGATCGCGATCTCGCCGCGGTTGGCGATGAGCAGGTTTTTCAGCGTCATGGCTACAGGTCAACCAAGGTAATCTGTTAAATGGCACCGCACTTGCGCAGTTCGATGATCCGCTCCGGCGTCATAGCCAGCCACTGCGCCAGAATGGCCTCGGTATGTTCGCCGAGTAGAGGAGGCGGATATCGCAGTCGCATGGGCGACTCGCCGAACTGCACGGAAAAGCCTTGCATCGGCACGGTGCCCGCCTTGGGATGTTCCATGTTGAGGATCTGGCCGCGATGGGCCAGATGGGCATTGTCGATGACCTCTGAAACCGAGGCGACTTTCGCTGACGGGACACCGATCGCCTGAAGCTCGCCCAGCAACTCGGCCGCAGTCAGGGTTGCGGTCCAGGCCGTGATCAACTCTTCCAGTTCCTCCACGTTCTGCATTCTCGCGTTGTTGTCCTCGAAGCGCGGATCGCCGCCAAGTTCTTCATGTCCCATGATGCGAACCAGGGCCCGGAACATCGGCTCGCCCGCGACGGCCAGGTGAACCCAGGCACCATCGCGGGTGGGAAACGTGTTGGCCGGGGCGCCGTAGCGGTCGCGATTGCCCCGGCGCGTCATGGTTCGGCCGAGCAGCATCTGCTCCGGGATCGCAGTCATCAGCATCGACAGCGCGGAATCCAGCAACGCAACGTCCACGATTTGTCCTGCACCGGTGCGGCTGCGTGCCTGCAGTGCGCCGAGCGTGCCGATAACGGCGTACAGCCCGGTCGAGTAGTCCACGACATAAGTACCGGACATGGTGGGATGGCCGGCCGGATCGCCGGTGATATCCATGAGCCCGCTCATGGTCTGCGCGATGACATCGAAACAGGGCTTGCCCGATAACGGCCCGCTCTGGCCAAAGCCGGAGATGCGCGTCACGATCAGACGCGGATTCAGTTCCTTCAATACGTCCCAGGCAAACCCCATTTTTTCCAGGGTACCGGGCACGTAATTCTCGACCAGCACATCGGCTGTTCGCAGCAGGTCGCGCAGGACTTCCTTGCCCTGCGGCGAGCGCAGGTCGAGAGTCAGGCTGCGCTTGTTGCGGTTGAAAACCATCGTGTACAGGCTCTCCCCTTCGACGAAGGGGCCGAACGCGCGGCTGTTCTCGCCGCGGCCCGGCGGTTCCACCTTGACGACGTCCGCGCCCATGTCGCCCAGCAGCATCGCGCAATACGGGCCCGCGATGAAGCGCGACAGATCCACCACACGGATGCCGTCCAGCGCTCCCGCGGCAGCCGTTTCCTGACCGTCAGCCGGAATCATTACGCTTTCCAAGAAATCTAAGTCTCACCACGAAGCCACGAAGTTCACGAAGGTGCACGAAGAAGTGCGAAGAGAAGAAAAATTAAATTTGCGGGCTGTCTCATCGATACGGGTGGCTCGATGTCGTCCACCGCTGTGCCACTTTCACCAAGGAACAATTCTTCTTTTTCTTTCTTGTTCTTCTTTCTACCACTTCGTGACCTTCGTGCCTTCGCGGTGAAGTGTAGATTGTGGTGACGTGTAGGTTGTATCGAGCAACCTGAGTATTAGGAAGCGAATTCGCGCAGCACCTTGCCCGCTTTCGGCGCATCGGCGCGAATGCCCCGTTGGTCGGCCATCTGCGCGCCGTTGACCCACACCCCATGTATGCCCGTTGCCGGCGTCGTAAGGCGCGAGGCGCCGGCGGGAAGATCGAATACACGTTGCGCGCGCTGGCGCCCGACGGTCTTTGGATCGAAAAGCAGGAGATCCGCGTACATGCCGGGTCTGATGGAACCGCGGTCCCGGATGCCGAATATTTTCGCGGCCTCGGACGTGATCCTGCGGATGGCTTCCTGCAGCGGCATCAGCTTGCGCTCCCTGACCCAGTAGCCGAGCAGATGCAAGCCGAACCCCGCATCGCACAGGAACGTCAGGTGCGCGCCCGCATCGGACAGCGAAATCATGCTGTTCGGGTCGAGCATCATGCGCCCGACCGCGTCGTCGTCCGAGTTCAGCAGCGTCGCGGTAAACAACGTATCCAGGTTTTCTTCCAGCGCGAGATCGAGTGCGAAATCGAACGGATGCTTGCCTACTTCCGCGGCCAGGTCCTGCACCGAACGCGCCTCCATGTGGCGATTTTCCGGTTTTGCGGTCTGCGCCACGAACATCTGGTGCCAATGGCCGTTGAACATGCGCCGCGCGCGCACCGCCAACTCTTTCTTCACATTTTCACGCAGCTCTTTGCTGGCGAGAATGCGCCGCACATCGCCCTCCTTCGCTTCCATGACCGGCCGCCATGCGGCGAGGCCTTCGAACACATAGGGCTCATGCATGGTGAATTCGAAATTCAGGGGACAAGGGCTCACGGCTCCATACAATTTGCCTCCGCGCCCTCTGGCCTGCTTGATCGCCTCGAGGTCCTCGAACGTCGCCTCGGGCGTCTCGTTGCTGTGCAGGAGTGCCGCCACGATGTAGGGACGTCCGGAGGCGCGCGCGATGGCTTCGATGGACGCCATGGTCGTCGCACGCGAATCTTTCGTCATCATCAGCACGCCGTGTCCCGCGTCCTTCAGCGCGGTCGACAATGCCATCAATTCTTTCTCGTCCGCCAGGCGCGAGGGCATCGGCACGCCGGCTTCACCGTTGTGCTGGCCGGAGCGCGTGGTGGAAAATCCAACCGCCCCCGCCTGCATGGCTTCCTTGACGATATTGCGCATTTGCGCGATTTCATCGTCGGTCGCAGTGCGTTTGGTGGCCCCGTCGCGCATGACCCAGGTCCGCACCGAGGAATGACCGACGAATACCGCTGCATTTGGGCCCACGCCTTTGCGCTCCAGCATGTCGAGGTATTCCGGAAAGGATTCGAAATCCCAGTCGGTCCCCGTGCGCAGCGCATCGAGCGACATGCCTTCGACGTGCGTGAGATTGCGCATGACCAGATCACGGTCGGCGGGGCGGCACGGGGCTATCGTGAACCCACAGTTGCCCATCACTACGGTGGTCACGCCCAGCGAAGGGGACGGGCTCGCGAACGGATCCCAGGTGATCTGCGCGTCGTAGTGTGTATGCGTGTCGATGATACCCGGCATCAACGCCAGACCGCGGGCGTCGACGCGGCTGCGTGCCTCGCCCTTGACTTCGCCGACTTCGACGATGCGCTCGCCCTTGATGGCTACGCTGCCTGGCCGCGGAGCCGCGCCGGAACCATCGTAGATGGCGGCGTTGTCGATGATGAGATCGTGCATGCCTTCTCCCGGACTGCGCGCTCGCGCGGTCGAATAATTGCGGCGCCTGTGATCGGTGCCTGGAGGAGAAGTTTACCGGAGCGCGGAGACAGCCGCAGTGCTAGCCGCGGTAGTAGCGCCTGGCGCGGCTCTGCGCCTGCTTCATCGCCGACTCGATGCTGGAGGCTCCCGATGCGGCCTGCGCGAACATGTTGACCACGATGTAGTCGGCCATGGCGCCTGCGGAAGCAGAGCCCAGCGTGCCGGCATAGCCGTTGTCCCGGGTCAGCGCCGGCACCTCGCGGTAGGGCAGCAGCTTCGGATCGCTTTTCCAGAATTTCGTGTCGGCGTAGGCCTTGAGGGGCTGCTGCACATATCCGAGCGACGCGGACTGCCACAACTCGTACTGCTCGCGCTCCATCATGAAACGCAGATACTCCTTGGCCGCATTCGGATATTTCGTGTACTTGAATACAAACATCGGGGTGAACGGATTGAGTTCGGCGGGTATTCCCGTCGGACCTATCGGCATGTTTACGTGGTAAATGTCGTTCGTGAGCTTGCGCATGGCTTCGTCCGGGGAAGTCTTGGCAACGTAGTACACCGAGACTCCGTTCAAGGTAAGGCTGATGTCTCCGGCCAGGAATGCCTTGTTGTTGTTCGGATCGAGCCAGGACAACGTCCCGGGGATGAAAGTCTGATACAGCGCGCGGGCATACTCGAGGGCCGCGGCGGTTTCCTTCGAGTTGATGACGATCTGGTTGCCCGCGTCCGCGAGCCGGCCGCCGAACGCCCACAATGCCCAATGCGTCCAGGCATTCGCGTCGCCGACGGCATTGCCAAGCGCGAATCCGACCGGCTTGCTTTTCGCCTTCAATGCCTGGCACAGCTTGAGGAACCCGTCGGTCGTGGCCGGCGGCTTGTCGTAACCGGCGGCTTGCAGCATGCTCCGGCGATAGACGAGGCACCCGCCGAGAAAGCCGGCCCCGATCGCAATCCAGCGGCCATCGTGCACGCAATAGCGCCGGCATACGTCATACCACCCGCCATACTTGCCATCCAGATAACTTGCGAGCTCGCTCAGATCCAGTAATTTGTCGGCATATTGGTGTGGATCGTCGTACCACCCCAACACGATATCCGGGCCGCTGCCGATATTCGCCGCCACGGCCGCTTTCGGCCGGATGTCCTCGAAGTTTTCCGAATCCACCCGCACCGCTACGCCGGTGAGTTGCGTAAATTTTTTGGTGTTGGCCATCCACTGGTCTTCGTCGCCCTGCACGAAGCGCTTCCAGCGCAAGACCCTCAGTTCCGCGGCTGCTTCGGGTTTGTAGCTTAGATTGGCGGCTTGCGCGGAACGCGAACCCAGCAGCCCGCTGGTTGCGGCTGAAAGAGCGGTTGCTCCCACCGCTTTCAGGACGTCGCGTCGGGAAAATTCGTTCATGCGCTCTCCTGCTTGGTGGCCTGGTGAAATATCCGGGCTAGGCCTTTACTGGCCGGCGGAGTGCAAAACGCACCGCTACCTGGTTGGGTTTACGCCAATCAATATTGGATATCGAGCACTTCCAGCGTGGTTTTGCCGGCCGGGCGATTCCAGGTGACCGTATCGCCGACTTTGGCGCCAATCAGGGCGGTTGCCAGCGGGGATTGCCAGCTGACCTTGCCATGAACGACATCTGCCTCGTCCTCGCCGACGATGGTAAAGGTATGCTTCGCGCCGCTTTCATCTTCGGTTTGCACGCTGGCGCCAAAACGAACCTCGTCGAGCGGCTGCTTGGCGCCATTCACCGGGATCGCCGTATCGAGTTTGGTCTGAAAGTATCGCAGGTCGCGCTCGATCTGCGACAGTTTCGGGCGATCGAAATCCTCTGCGGCCTTCTTTAGCCGCGCATGCTCCGCGTGGAGCGCGTCGACTTTCGCCCGCAGGCTTTCGAGGCCCGCAGGGGTCACATAGTTTGGCTCGGAACTCAACGGACGCTCCGGCAGCGCCTCGTCTGTGAGCGCTTCGTTCTCTTCCTTGACGAATGCACGGCTCATTGGCCACCTCGTAGGACGGATAGGCGTGCCGCAACGACACGACGGCGGCACGCAGGGAGGGATGCGTGGTTTGAACGCCGGATTCCCACATCGTTCCGCAAAAAGACAATTAGGCAGAATCGTACATTGCCGCCCCGGATTCCCGAAGATATTTCCAACCGGCGCATTCGCCATGCCGCGCGCCGTTACCGGTGTTTACCGGAAGCCGTTTTTTGGTCCTGGATTTGCCGTTGCGGGCATGACTCTTCTGAAACAGAATGAAACCGGTAAGGCGATATTGAACAGTGGGCAGGTGGAGGCAACGCGGGTGCCGCAAGACCATGTCCGCAGCCTGTTTGTGACAGGCGCACCACGGGAATTCTTTCGGCGAGGCTTGCGATGCAAGGAAGGTTTTATGCTATAAGGATGCCGTCGAATTCCGTAATTCACCCATTGTCGATGCCCCATGGCCCGCTACGTTATTACCGTCGATTTCTATCTGCATGCCGGCACGCTCGAGCCTTTTTTGAGGCTGATCAAGGAAAATGCCGAGAAATCGCTCGCGGATGAACCCGGCTGCGATCGCTTCGACGTGCTGATCGAAAAGGGTGCGCCCGACCACATCGTGCTCTACGAGATCTACGAGGACCGGGCCGCCTTCGATTTCCACGTGAAGTCCCGTCACTTTGCGCAGTTCAATACGGCTTCACAGCGTTACGTGAAGGAAAAAAAGGTCATCGAGTACGAATATACGAATGACGGCGGCAACAACAAGGGCTGATGGTGCCCGGTCACGGTCGAATAGGCGTTGTGAGATGCCACGCCGGGGGCACGGCAGCCTGTTCCTCGGTACAATTGGACGGTCCGGTTTGCACGCGCGTGCGTCGGCAATATGGGGAGGAACGTGAATGTCATTGCTCGATATAATGCTGGTCGGCGGGGTGTTAGTGCTGGTCGTGCTGATCCTGCTCCGCAAAAAAAAGCGCTAAAGAGCGTTAATCGTCCCAGAACGGGGACTGGCATCATCCGCGTCTAAGCAATTCCCGCACTGCCTCGGGCTTGGGCATGGGTGCGATGGCACCGTATCCTGTCGTGGTCAGCGCCGCCGCAGCGTTCGCATAGCGCAACGCCTGCCAGAACTCCTCCCCCGCAGCCATGCGCGCAAGCAGCGCACCGGCAAAACAGTCCCCGGCACCTGTCGCGTCCACGCAGTCCACCTTGTAGCCCGCAACACACTCGCGCCGAAGCGAATCGCTGCCGATGACCCCGCCCGCGCCGAGTTTGAGCGCCACGATGCCCGCTCCTGCGCGATGGCACCAGTCGATGATTGCCTGCGGATCGCTCAGGCCGCAGAGCGCTTCCGCGTCTTCCATGCTGAGCAGGAAATAATCGGCCTTTGCCAGGGTCGCCGTGATGACTGCGCGGGCACGAGCCTGCGGCCAGAGCCTCAGCCTCAGGTTGGAATCATAGACAAAAACCGCGCCAGCGCTTTTGGCCGCCTCTATCGCCGCGAATACAGCGTCGCAGGCACTTGCGCTGATGGCCTGGCTGATCCCCGAGGTATGGAAATAGCGCGTGTTGCGAAGCAGGTCGAGCGGCAGGTCATGGGCCTGCATGCGGCTTGCGGCGGAGCCTTGGCGCAGATAGCTGAAGACGTGTCCCGCGGGACCATGCGTGATGAAATACACGGCGGTGTGCGCCTGGGAATCGATGGCTACCGCGGATGTATCGATGCCTTCTTTGCGCCAGAGTTCCAGAAACTGCCGGCCGAACTCGTCGTCCCCGAGTCGCGTAACGTAGGCCACTCGCGCGCCCTGGCGGGCCGCCGCAACCGCGCAGTTCATTGTGTCCCCGCCAAATCCCTGCAGGAATCTGCCGGCATCGTTTGGAATCTGCGAGAACTCGTAGAGCGGTTCCCCGAGCGAAACGATATCGAATGCGGCCACAGTCACACCGGTGCCGCGGCCGCAATTTCCAGAAATTTTCGGGCATGCGCAACGACTGCCCCGCGGTCGCCGGCCGCCAGCGCCTTCTGATCGAGGACATTGTTGCCAACGCCGACGATCGCCGCGCCGGCCTTGAAGTAATCGAGCATGTTCGACGACGACACGCCTCCGGTGGGACACAGCGGAATATCCGGATAGACCGCGTGCAACGCGCCGAGGTGAGACGGTCCGCCGGTCGAAGCAGGAAACACCTTTACGACGGCCGCACCTTCACGCCATGCCGCCAGCACTTCCGCCGGCGTGAATCCGCCAGTCAGGGCGATGCGCCCCGCCGTTTTCGCCAGCGCAGCCATTCCAGGCACCAGGCAAGGCGAGACCAGATAGTCGGCGCCCGCGTCCAGGCAGGCCTGCGCACTGCGCAGGTCGAGGATGGTCCCTGCCCCGACCAGGAACTCTGCATCGCGGCTGCGTCGCAGCTGCCGGACCATTTCGACCGCGCCGGGAGTGGTCAGCGTGACTTCCACAGTGTTGAAACCGGCTTCGATCAGACAGTCAATCGCGGTGGCGGCCTGCTCGCGCGAGGCCAGCCTGAGAACCGGAATCACGCGCGACGCCAGCAGCATTTGCGTATTTTTGTCGGTCATTCTGATTCGTAGCAGTGCGGGATCTGCGATTCTAATCTCCGGCGCAGAATAGCGAACCAGAAAAGCAGTCCGTCCCCACGTCTTTCCCCTTCAGCGTGCTCCGGCCAGGCGAGCTTGCCGGGCTTGCCAAGAGACCTACCGCCGGAGTTTGGCACGAGGACCAGCCTGATCTGGGTGTCCCGATCACCCTGAATGGCATCAGGGGCGTGATTGATCCCGCTTTGTTAAACGGAACGTTTGCGTTGAAGCCGCTGATCAGGTTCCGCTCCGGACTCAAGGCGACTCTTTTGCGGTGATGGCTTCGTTCACCAATCTGGCGCTGTCCGCTTCCCAACTCGGCACCAAGTATCTGAACCAGATCTTCGTGGTCACGCGCGAAGTTAAAGATCCTGTAAGTTCACAAGCTAACCCTCCCCCATCCCCATCCCAACCTTCCCCTTGAAAGGGAAGGAGCGTTGTAATGCGCGCACAGGTCGCGCGCCATTCCGAAGACCCCAGTCGCAAGACTTAGCGTTGTGCGAACACGTGGGGCCCGGGTTTCTTGATCGCCGCGTCGAGGCGGGCATCGATGGCATCCAGGGTCGGGGCGGTCTGCACGATCCATTGCAAAACAGGCTGAATCTCTTCTGGCGTGGCGGCCGGCTTCCAGGTCAGCGAGGTCGCGGCCACATGGCAGGAGCGGTAACAGCTCGATTCCTTCGGTTCCCACCGCCAACCGCCTGCGTAAACGACAGCGTACAAGGCCCGGGCCTGGCCCTCGCTGACCCCCTCGACGACGCTGGCGTCATACAGAGCGCGGTGTACCTGCCGCCACGGCTCCGTCCTGGCACGACAGAAATAATCGTGAAGGACGGCGGATTTCCGATACTCGGCGAGGTAGGGCAGATCGCCGGATGCGTAGAGTTCGCGTGGAACGGATTCGCCATCGAGAATGCCGCCTTTGCGCGCAAGCCATACTTTGCCGCTTGCGTCCGTAAATGCAAAATCTTCCAGCAGGCGAAGTTTGTGGACGAACTGCACCTCGTCCAGCAGCTCGAGCACAACCTTGCCCGAGAAGCCAGCCTCGTTTGCGGACGCCGCAAGCGCGAAAGCCGCCGCGATCGCGATGACCAATCGGCCCGCTCGGGGACTCACCTGCCTGAACAGCTCGCGCAGCATTGTTGATCTTGGCCCCATCCCCGGCTGCGGCGACCGGAATTCATACACCCGCAAGCACCCTCTAGTTTTTTGCCGCGGCATCGGCCACGGCCCGCCAGGCTTCGAGTTTTCCCGTTAACGATCGCGATGCATGCGCGGGACTGGTCGAGGGCAGACGCGTAAATTGCATCATGCAACCGGAAACTCGCGGCCGCACATAGCGATTGAAGCATTCCTCGGCTTTCGATCCGTTAAAGAACACATGTTTCAGGTTCCGGTGCGCCGCGAAGAAGGCGGGAAAGTCGTTGGGGACGATCGACGTTTCGTCGATATCGGCGTCCAGACTGCCGGGACGGACGCACGAGGCCATGACATCCCACAGCGCGATACCGGCACGCTTGAGAATAAGTGTGCGCTGCCCATAGGCTATTTCCGGCCCCGCGCCGAACAATGCGCCCATGATCGGCCAAAACGCATTGTGCGGGTACGCGTAATACCGGCACGCACGCAGCGACGCCGCACCGGGCATGCTGCCGAGCACGAGCACACGCGCGCCTCGATTCGCCACCGGCGGAAAACTGCAAACAGCGGGAATCGCGGGAATGCTGGCTCGCAGCAGTGAAACCGGGCGCTCCCTTTCTTCACCGCGACCCGCATGAGCACTCGGCCGGGATCGCTGCAGGTCATTTTTGTCGCCCATAAAACCAGAACGTGCCATCCTGTTTCTTGATAATAAAATAATCCCGGGAACAAGCCAGCCAGAACAAGACCGTCTTGTTTTTCAGGACGACAACGCCCTTCTGGTACATGTCGAGAGGTCGCGCATCATGCGGATCGTCGATGGGTTGAAAAGTGGCCAGGCTTCGAATCAGTTCATCAGCGCTGAAATACGGTGACTCCGTCTTCGGATAACGTGTCGGCTCGATTGTGACGACGAATACGTCCGCGGGATCGGGCAGAGGTGGACCCAGTGTCGAAGCCGAGTGAACCATACAGGTACCCAGCAGCGAGAACACGGTGCAGGCCAGCAACCTGCTTCCTCGCT